>Ga0105046_10001752_pt1 | contig 33686 bp, 29 predicted proteins | sample MAT03_FD_78385 | JGI IMG/M metagenome (GOLD analysis project Ga0105046, IMG submission 78385) | Freshwater microbial communities from Lake Fryxell liftoff mats and glacier meltwater in Antarctica - MAT-03 (megahit assembly) | ecosystem: Environmental > Aquatic > Freshwater > Ice > Liftoff...
CGACATTTCAACTTAACGCTGACATTTTTAAAAAATTTTTTAAAAAATTTATTAACTATGGTGTCTATAACTGATAAACTAAGACCCTTTAGGTTTACCACCATTTTTTAAGCTTTCAAGGGCGGTATTTTGAATTTGAAATAGAAGGCTTTTATTAATGGATGAGTCTGTTAATAAAAGCTTTTGGACAAGAGTGGTCAGAAAACGATCACAAGCTTTACTGCTGGGAACAAACATACGGAAGGTAAAGCCTAAATTATTTGTAACCCCTTGGCGGATGATATCATGTGTTAAGCGGGCTGTTTTATTAATTTCCTGCTTAAGTTTTGCTTGCCTCTCACTTTTCTCAGGTCGCTTGACTTCTCCAAAAAAGAGTCCTTTAACTTGCTCCTTCGTGCCATAAGAAACTTGAGCAGATGTCAATGATGTGAAAAGAGGCTTAACATAAGAATGACTTACTGGATATGCAGCATTAGTTATTTGTTGACCGAGCGTTCCTTTAATTCCATTGAGTAAGGTGCGAGAAAGGCCTTTTCCTCCAAAAATTTTGAATGATCCAACACCGAAGCAAGCATTCATCACGAGTCCTTCATAATCTGAATTCTTTTCTACCATAACCCCGTTGTAATATTCTTGCATGAGGGAAACGACTTCATTCACAGGGCTCTCAGTTCTTATTGTTAACTTAAGCATTGTTTCGATTTCATTAATGAGGGGAGTGATGAGTTTGTAGTACTCTTCTTCAGCTATTTCCTGGCTGCTAAATGAGTGGAATGTTTTTTTGGTAAGAGCAAATGCTGTTTTAGCTATTACTTCTTTCGTAGCAGCTGGGTCAGCTTCTTTTGAGGCTTTGAGGTATAATGCGGCTATTTTCTTTATATTTTTTTTGCTGAACATTGCCTGCCGGGTAGCGGAGATCAATAGGACGCTAAACATGGTGGGCAGCATGGTGTAGCCTAAAAGCTCTTCTAAGGCATCGGGATCAGAAAGTTTGTCTACAATCTTGTGTGTTCCAACATGGATTTGCTGTTTAACTAATTCTTCCACTGCACCTAAAGCCATGGTTTTAGCCACTGAGAAAAAAGAGTCTTTCATTTTAGTAAGTTGTTCTTTTTGCCCGCTAGGAACTAATTGCTCAATAGTGCCTTTGAACTCATCTAATAATGTATTGATTTCCTGAGGCAAGTTGTCCGATGATAGCAGTGTATCCCATACATGTTCCAGTCCGCTTTTCTCAGAACCATCTGGATTGTAAGTTGGGGCAGGTAGAATCAACTCCAATAAAGCAGCAGATAAGCGTGCATGAAATAGATCTTCGGCGGATTTTGCCGTATTTTCGCGGTGTGCTTCATCTGGTACAATCGTCATTTGCCTAACCGTTGCATCGCAAGCTGCTTCTTCAGCAAAGGCAGCAGCCATTAATTTCTTTTTAACGGCGTCTTCGCCATCCGTTTTTATGGCGGCAGCGATATGTTCTAAATGTGTTCGGGCAATTTGCTGCCCTTTAGTGTTGGCTTTGACCGATTGGATGTTTTTAGCTTTTCGAATTACTCCATCTGCTTTTTTCTCTGCTGAGACATAAGCTTCGACGTGTTTTGAGGTAATTTTGATAATAGAATCAAATAGGCTTGCATAATCTAAGTTTTGAATTTGCGGGGTTAGACGGTCTGAAACAATGCCGCTAATTTTCTGAGAAGAATTTTTTAGCAATTCTCTCACAATGCCTTCTAGTTTATCTTTAAAAACGTCTTTAACTTTTCCTTTAAAATACTCAATTTTATTTTCGAGGAGAAGTTGGACCGAGGCTTTGATCACCACATTGAAAATGGCTTTATCTTTTTGATTGGCTTGGTCTGAAAAGATTGCGGTTAAAGCATGATCCGGGCTAAAGATCCAATCGAGAATTTTGCCATCGTACTGCTTCATCCAATCATGCGTTTTGGGGAGTTCCACGTTATGCTGAGCCGCGATCTCTGCGACTTTAGCGGGCAAACTTTTTTCAACTTCTTGTCGAAGATTTTTCCCCGACTGATCCTTGCAAAGCCAAGCAAAAATCTCATCAATGTTTTTGGTGTGAGGGAATTTTTTAATGTCTTCCACAAGATTTGGCGATTGAGTCAAAGTAGAAATGACATTATCACCCATGTCGATGAAAAAAGAGAGAAAAGGTTTGATCGATTTTTCGTAGTTGTCGGCCTCTTTCATCACAGTTTCAATGGGCTTTTTCAGTTTTTCATCAAAGAGGCAATCTGCAAAATTGATGCAAAAACCCTCTGTAAACTCCCGCATTTTTTCAAGGGCAATATCGGGTGTTTTTGGGGGATCTTGGGGAATTGGACGGACTTGCTTAGTTAACAAATAGGCTGGATCAGTCAAAATGGTTGTCACCATTGTTTTTTGATCAGGAAGGAGCTTTACCTTTCGTTTTTTCCAAAAACAGAAAACTCTGACAACACGATAAGGGGTTTTTAAAACAGCAAATACAAAAGCAAAGAATTTATTACGCGAGGATTTTTTTGGCTGCGGTTTTTTGGGAGGCGCTTGAGTTGGTGTAATGGGTGGTACGGGGGGCGTATTATTTGTAGTTGTTGGACGTACCATAATGACCTTATTAATTTTAATAATAAATGAAGTATTATTTTACATTAAAATTGTTAAGAATGAGTAAAGGATAGAAAAAAGGCACCCAGAACGGGTGCCTTTGTAATTATAAAGTGGCTTTACGGCTAAGTTTGAGTTGACCGCGTTCGTTGATTTCAAGCACTTTAACACTGATAATATCGCCTGCTTTAACATAATCATTTAGATTATTTATGCGGGTATTATCAAACTCTGAAATATGGCATAGACCTTCTTTACCAGGCAGCACTTCGACAAAAACGCCAAAAGGTGCGATATTAACCACTTTGCCTGTATAGATTTTGCCAATTTCTACTTCGCTTGTTAAGCCATTGATAATTGCCTTAGCTTTTTCAATACCCTCTAAATTAGATGAAGCAATACTGATCAGACCATCATCATTGATATCGATTTCCACACCAGTGGCTTCGATAATGGCACGGATTTGTTTACCGCCAGGTCCAATGACAACCGCAATTTTGCTTGGTTTAATTTGGATGGTTTCAATTCGAGGAGCATAAACAGACATTTGCTTTTTATAGCTTGGGCACACATCCAACATTTTTTGCAAAATGTGCAGACGTCCGCCTTTGGCTTGGGCTAATGCCGCACGCATAATTGCCGGAGTAATTCCTTCAACTTTGATATCCATCTGGAATGCGGTAATCCCCTCAGCATCTCCAGTAATTTTGAAGTCCATATCACCGAGGGCGTCTTCGATGCCTAAGATATCGGAAAGAATGACGAAGCGATCTTTTTCCAAAATCAATCCCATGGCAATGCCGGCTACCGGACGCTTAATTGGAACGCCAGCTTCCATCATAGCTAAGCAGCCGCCGCAAACGGTGGCCATAGAGGAAGATCCATTGGATTCTGTAATATTGGATTCGAGGCGGATGGTGTAAGGGAAAGATTCTTTTGTAGGAAGTGCTGCTTTTAAGGCGCGTTCGGCTAATTTACCATGGCCAACTTCACGACGTCCAGGAGTACCAATACGGCCGACTTCACCAACTGAAAAAGGAGGGAAGAAATACTGTAAATAAAAAGTGCGGCTGCCTTCGCCATCTAAATCTTCGAAACGCTGAGCCATGCTTTCGCCACCCAGCGTACAAACTGACATGCTCTGTGTCTCGCCTCGAGTGAAAAGAGAGCTACCATGGGCGCGAGGGAGTAGGCCTTGTTCGATGTCGATGAAACGGACTTCTTGTGGATTTCTACCATCGCTGCGAATTTTTTCATTCAGAATCATTTGACGCATGTTGCGTGAAGTGAGTTCTTTCAAAGCTGTAGCCACTTCTTTCTCTGAAAATTTAGGCGCTTCCTCTTTAGGGAATAGTTTTTCGTCGATCGCAACTTTGATAGAGCTTAATGCGTCTTCTCTCTTTTGCTTTTCACGAATACGTAAAGCGGATTCAAGTAAAGGTTGAGCAATGGCTTCTACCGCCGTGAAAGCGTCAGGCTTGTGGACGTGCAATGTGGAGGTGTTCTTTGCTTTGCCTAACTCTTTTTGCCAGTTCAATAAAGTTTCGCAAATCGCGCGAATACCTTCATGACCTATATCAATCGCTTCTAAAATTTGTTCTTCAGTTAAGAAGTCGCAGTAACCTTCGATCATCAAAACGGCATCTTCGGTACCCGCAATAAGTAAATCGAGTTTCGATTTTTTTTGATGTTCAAAAGTGGGATTAACGACAAACACGCCGTCAATGAAGCCAACGCGCACGGCGCCGACCGGTTTGATTAAAGGAATATCAGAGATCACAAGCGCTGCTGAAGCTCCGCAAATCGCTAAAGGCTCAGGGGCATTTATGCCATCATAAGACCAGACATAAGAGAGGACTTGTGTTTCGTTATAATAGCCTTCTTGGAACATAGGGCGCAGAGGGCGGTCGATCAAGCGCGAGATCAGTGTTTCCTTTTCGGAAGGGCGCCCTTCTCTTTTAATAAATCCGCTGACAGTTTTACCGGCTGAAGAAAATTTTTCTTGGTAATCTACTCTTAGAGGAAGGAAATCGTCCTCACCTTTAGAATAATCAGCACAAGCGGTGTTAAATAAAATGGTTTCGCCAGCACGAACTAAAACAGCGCCGCCAGCTTGACGTCCAATTTTTCCCGTTTCGAAAATAATTTCTTGTTCACCCACTGTCACTCGGGTTGTTCTTCTTTCCATAATTCTTCTCCTAAAAATTTTTTGACTCTTCGTCTTCAGTTTTGCGTGCTGAGTTTAAAAGAGCTGAGTCGTAAAAGAAAGCTGTGTCAAAAGGATTTTTGAATGCTAACTTTGATTTGGATCCACCCTCTTTAAAAGAGGAGTTGGAATGTGGAAAAGGGATTATAGAATTCAGAAAACAAGCTTCAAAAAAATTTGAAGACCGATTTCTGATTTCTAACTCTCCCTTTATAAAGAATAAAGGCAGCTTACTGCTGCCTTTGATGAAATTTTGCTTACCTTCTCAGTTTAAGTTTCGTAATCAAATTCTGATAACGAACTGTATCCGTAGAGTTAAGGTAGTCCAGCAAGCGCCTTCTTTGCCCAACAAGCTTAAGGAGAGCTAAGCGCGATCCGTGATCTTTAGGGTTGCGCTTTAGATGTTCGGTTAATTCTGTAATTCTCTCTGTTAGAATTGCAATTTGAACATCCGCGGAGCCCGTATCTTTTTCGTGCAGCTGGAACTTCTTTGTGATTTCTTCTTTTGTACCTTGGTCTAGAGACATTTAACAGATCTCCCATTGGTTAAAGCCAAAAAGGCTACTATTTTCAACATCATTTACTTTGGTTTAAAGGACTATTATATGTGACCCTTGTTTATAAATCAAGGATAAACTCTGTTTGATAAAGATAAACAAATCGTTTGCAGCAACTATAGATTTCTTGCTGATTTTTGATTTGCCTTGGAAAACTTCCCTTTGGCGGCATCCTCATTGAGTGTTTTGGTGCTGAGTCCTATGTATGACCCCTGAACACCTAGTCTCTCAAGGCGAATGCAGAGCAGAAGCCTAATAGTGTTATCGACAAAAAACCCTTGGATTCGATAACCTTGTGATTCATTTTATTTGACTTTGCCTATTTTTAAAGGAGCAGTATGCGATCGAAGCCCTATCCAAGAAAAACAACATCCACTTCTTGGGAGCCTGTGAGTAAATGGTATAGCCAAAGCGTAGGCAAAGATGGACATTATTACCATCAATTTGTCATTTTACCAAAATTGTTGAATCTTCTCAATCTAAATGACAATTCATCTTTGGTAGATCTCGCTTGCGGCCAGGGGATACTGGCAAGGCATATTCCTGAAAAAGTGCCTTATTTAGGAATCGATATCGCCCCTTCATTGATTGGTGAAGCTAAACGGTTGGATAAAAATACCAAACATAACTATCTTGTGGGTGATCTGGCAAAGCCTTTAAAGCTTGAAGGGCAAACTTTCACTCATGCGACAATGATATTGGCCTTGCAAAACCTTGCAAAGCCAGATGGTGCGTTCAAACAGATTGCTTCAGTACTGAAGCCAAACGGCATGTTTGCTATGGTGATCAACCATCCATATTTCCGAATTCCGCGCCAATCCTCTTGGGGCGTTGATGAAAGTAAAAAAGTCCAGTACCGGCGTATTGACCTTTACCTATCTGAGCAAAAAATCCCCATACAAGCACATCCAAGTGAAGGCACTCAATCAAGTGAAACGTGGTCCTTTCATTACCCTCTATCTACTTACATTCGCTGGTTAAATGAAGCAGGGTTTGTGATTGAACGGCTTGAGGAATGGTGTTCAGATAAGAAAAGCGAAGGAAAGATGGCGAAGATGGAAGATCGCAGCCGAGCTGAGTTTCCTCTTTTTATGACACTCATTGCTCGCAAAAAATAGTAATTAAATTATTATTAATCGGAATTGATCCTAATTAACTAATAGTGTAATATCTCTGTTATTAATTGATAATAGTTATATTAAATCGAGGTTAATTATGAAAAATTATACGTATTTAGCACTTGCTAGTTTATTAGCATTTGCTCCGCTAGCCAACGCGGATGAAACGCTAGAAGCTGAAAAAGCATCTTTTGTGCAAAGCGAAGAAATGCTTTCTGCCTATCTGGAAAATCGGAAACTAGCCGATGGAGAAAGAGAGGAAGAGATCGTGCATGATGCTTCAGTTGAAGAAGCTATGAAGAATCCAGAGCAAGATGAAGCTGACCAAAAGATCGCCCGTTCAATTGTGGTGATGCCATTCTATCAGCGGTTAGCCATACATCATGGAGCTCTCACTCATTTTGCGCATTACAAACATTGTATCATTGCCACTAAAATGAGTGGAGCTAACTTTGGTTGCCAGTGCTTCATGACACCCCTTGGAGACATATTTTTAATTAATCCATTATTCTCGATTGATGAACTCCCGCACGGTCGCTTTATACGACATGAATATCAAGATTCAACAGTGCTCACCGGCCAAGATCAAATCATTATCTTTTATTAAATTTTGTTGCATCAAGCGTGCAATCGCTTGATGCTTTCTTTAAAAGATTCGCTAATTACTATATTTTTCTTTTTAATTTGATGATTTTTGGTTACATATACTTGTTCAAGCTGAATCTGAGAATTTTGACTACGTTGGCAGCCTCTGACTTTGAGACTGGCTGCATCACTCAACTTGCTTAAGTTGAGCTGCTTCACCAACAGCAAGCTTGTCTCAAATTCAGGGCGCCTCCTTGTCAAACTTTCTCAGCTTCAGCTTGAACAAGTATCTAAGAATTTGTAACCAATTTCAGTCAGCCATGCGTTTAAAAGAAAAAAAACAATTCCAAGTCATTTTAGATGGTCAACATCTGACTTTAGCCGAAGTAGGATTGATTGCGGGCGGAGCTAAAGTCAAAATTTCCCCTGCGGCAAAGGCAAAAATTGAAAAAAGCGCTAAACTGGTGGAGCGTTGCGCGCAGCAAGAGACTCCGATCTATGGCGTTAATACGGGCTTTGGATACTTTGCCAACCATAAAATTTCAGAAAAAGAACTCAAAGTTCTGCAAATCAATTTAATTAAAAGCCATGCAGCTGGTTTTGGCAAGGCGTTGTCCATTCCAGAAACACGTCTTGCAATGGCATTGCGCCTAAATGTTTTAGTCAAAGGTTATACCGGCGTTCGGTATCAAATCTGTCAGGCCCTATTAAAGTTAATTCAAGCAGGAATTTACCCCATTATACCAGAATTTGGTTCGGTTGGTGCCAGCGGGGATTTGGCCCCATTAGCTCATTTAGCCTTGCCGTTAGTAGGTTTAGGCAACGTATACTATCAAGGGTCAATAACGACAGCAGCTCAGGCATTAGCAAGCGCCAATTTGAAACCCATTCAATTATCCTATAAAGAGGGATTAGGGCTCATTAATGGCACCCAAATTATGCTTGCTGTGGGTTCCTTAGCGCTTTTGGAAGCGCAAAAAGTGATTCAGAAAGCCCATCGGATTGCTGCCTTGACTTATGAAGGGCTTGCAGGAAACACGGATGCTCTAAATCCTTTACTGCACAAGGCCCGAGGACAATTGGGGCAGATTGAAGTCGCACAAAAAATGCGACAAGAATTAAAAGGCTCGGCTTTGTGGAATAAACAAACACGGCAATCCAAAATTCAAGATCCTTATTCCTTGCGTTGTGCACCTCAAGTCCATGGGCCCAGTCAGGAAGCTGTGGATTATGCCCTTAAAGTCGTCGAGCGTGAGCTGAACGCCGCCACTGATAATCCCTTAGTTTTTTCTGAGAAAGAGCAGATTTTGAGTGGCGGTAACTTTCACGGACAACCGTTGGCATTAGCTTATGATTTCGCCGCCATGGCAATCTCTGAAATTGCAAATATATCTGAAAGACGCTTAGAAGTTTTGTTAAACCCTCATTTGAGTGGACTGCCTGCATTTTTAACGCCTTACGAAGGAACGCATTCTGGATACATGGCAGCTCAATATTTAAGCGCTTCACTTGTCAATGAATGCAAACTATTGGCCAATCCAGCGTGCACAGATTCTATTCCAGGAAATGTGGGTGTTGAAGATCATGTTTCAATGGGAATGACTTCTGCCCGAAAATTAAGAGATTTAGTGCAAAATGTTTCCGTTGTCTTATCTGTAGAGCTATTAGCAGCGGCTCAAGCCATTGATTTGCGCAAGCGCCGTCAAGATTTAGGAGAGGGAACGCGCCGCAGTTATTTGGCTATAAGAAAAAGTGTTCCTGTATTAATTGAGGACCGCGTTGTGGCAGAAGATGTGAAACAGGCATTAGACGTATTTAAGCATTTATAAGAGGAGACGCATGCATACAAAAGCATTTATGCAGCAATACGCAGCTCACCCCCATTACAAAGCTCCTCGCGGTAGCAAACTGCATGCATTGTCTTGGCAAACGGAAGCACCGCTGAGGATGCTATTAAATAATCTTGATGCTGAAGTTGCCGAAGACCCAATACATTTGATTGTCTACGGAGGAACAGGCCAGGCGGCACGGAATGTGGCGGCGCTACATCAAATTATCGATTCCTTGTTAAACTTGCGTGAAGATGAAAGTTTGCTAATTCAATCTGGTAAAGCTGTAGGAGTTATTCCCACACACCTTGAAGCTCCTCGAGTATTGATTGCCAATAGCAATCTGGTGCCACATTGGGCCACGCTTGAGAATTTTCAGCATCTGCAAGAAAAAGGTTTAACCATGTACGGTCAAATGACAGCAGGTAGCTGGATATATATCGGCACACAGGGAATTTTACAGGGGACCTATGAAACTTTCGCGGCGCTGGCAGAAAAAAAATTTAACAATACTTTAGCTGGAACATTGACTGTTTCTGGGGGATTGGGTGGAATGGGAGGTGCGCAGCCTTTAGCAGTTACCTTGAATCAAGGAGTGTTTTTGGGAATTGATGTCGATCCAGCCCGCATTCAAAAACGTTTAGCGACACGCTATTTAGATAAAGTCGCAAGCAATGCAGCCGAGGCATTTGCATGGATTCTTGCCGCCAAATCTGAAAAAAAAGCCCTTTCGGTAGGTCTGGTGGGAGATATTGGGACAGTATTGCAGGACATGCTACAAGCTAATATCTTGCCTGATATAGTGACTGATCAAACGTCTGCACATGATCCTTTAAATGGATATATACCGACCGGTCTCAATTTAAACGCAGCTCAAGACTTGCGACAGAAAGATCCAAAGCTTTATGTGCAAAAATCTTTATCGAGCATGGCTCACCATGTAAAAATGATGCTGGAAATGCAGGCAAAAGGTGTGACGGCTTTTGAGTATGGAAATAATCTGCGAGCCTTTGCTTTGGAAGGAGGCGAAAAGGATGCTTTTAACATCCCAGGTTTTGTTCCGGAGTTTATTCGCCCTCTTTTTTGCGAAGGCAAAGGTCCTTTCCGCTGGGTGGCTCTCTCAGGAGATCCCAAAGACATTTATACGACAGATCAAGCTCTGATGGAGCTTTTCCCTGAAAATACAAAACTTCATGCTTGGTTAAAAGCAGCGCAAGCAAAAGTGGCTTTTCAGGGATTGCCAGCGCGTATCTGTTGGTTGGGCTTGGGAGAAAGGGTTCAAGCAGGCTTGAAATTTAATCAGCTCGTTCGAGAGGGTAGATTAAGTGCCCCTATAGTCATTGGACGGGATCATTTAGATGCTGGTTCGGTGGCGTCGCCATATCGCGAAACCGAAAAAATGCTTGATGGGTCTGATGCAATTTCCGATTGGCCATTATTAAATGTCTTGGGCAACTGTGCAGGGGGTGCAACATGGGTGTCTTTTCACCATGGGGGAGGCGTAGGTATTGGCTACTCGCAGCATGCAGGCATGGTAGTGCTGGCGGATGGAACGGAAAGATCTGAAAAATGTCTGAAAAGAGTTTTAACTATTGATCCTGCCTTGGGCGTCATTCGCCATGCAGATGCAGGGTATCCGCAAGCCATTGCGTGTGCTGAAAAAAACCATCTTATTCTTAGGCAACATGACTGACACTAATGATGACCGTATTCTCATCGGTCCTTTTAGCCAAATATTGACTATGGAAGGTCTTGCTTCTAGCGGTCCCTTGCATGATGATGATTTGAATGTGATGAAAAATGCAGGTATCTTAATTTCTAAGGGACGCATTTTGGCATTAGACAGCTACGCTTTGCTACAAAAAGAACCAGCAGCTCGGATAGAAATCGATTATCCTGCAGTGGCTTTACCTGGATATATCGATGCCCATACACATTTGTGCTGGGCAGGATCGCGCTATAAAGATTATGCCAAACGCTTAGAAGGCTTCACATATGCAGATATTGCTGCACAAGGTGGAGGGATTTTAGATACAGTGCGCCAAACCCAGCAAGCTACTTTGCAAACTCTTAAAGAAGAATTACTCCAACGTTGCGCTCTTTTAAAAAGTCAAGGAGTGACTACCTGCGAAGTCAAAAGCGGATATGGATTGACTGTGCCAGATGAAATTAAGATTCTTAAAGCCATCCAACAAGCCAATTTTGCGCAAACGGTTGAGCTAATCCCTACATGTCTAGCAGCGCATACATGCCCTGCAAATTATGCGAATCATGCTGCGTATTTAACCGATCTTGAAATGCAACTGTTTCCAATCTTGCTGCAGGAAAAGTTAACCAAACGCATTGATATCTTTATTGAAGAAGGTTTTTTTTCTGTAGATGAAGCACGAGATTATTTGAAGCGAGCGCAAAAAAATGGTTTTCATATAGTCACCCATGCGGATCAATTTAGCAGGGGAGGAGCGGCATTAGCAGCTGAGCTTAAAGCGCTGAGTGCTGATCATCTGGAAATGTCTACTTTACAGGATTTCCAACACATGCAAAAGCAAGGTGTTATTCCAATTGTTTTGCCGGGGTGTTCTTTAGGTATGGGCAGACCAATGGCACCAGCTAGGCAGATGTTGGATTGCGGTCTATCACTAGTCATTGCTTCTGATTGGAATCCAGGTACTGCCCCCATGGGACATTTGCTTTTACAAGCGGCAGTAATGGGGATGGCACAACATTTAACGATGTCGGAAACCTTTGCGGCTATAACCACCCGCGCTGCGTGGGCATTGCACTTAACTGACAGAGGGCAACTCAGTCAGGGTAAACGTGCCGATTGTGTGATTTACCCTTGTCATGATTATCGTGAAATTCTCTATCATCAGGGTTCTCTAATGCCAATTAAAGTTTTATCAGCCAAAGAATTTGAGGGACAGTATGAGTAATCAAGTTTGGAAAGATCGTTATCAACCTCCACAAGAGTCGATTTGGAAAGGACGTCAAGATAGCGATGTTAAAGAGCGTTTTTTTGAGAACATTACATTCGTTGATTTATTAAAAGTCTCTTTAGAGCAAAGCACTGGGCAGGTTTATGGATTTGTAGGATTTGCTTCTGATGAAGGTGTTGAACGTAATATGGGACGTAGAGGAGCTATTAAAGGCCCAGAAGCTATCCGTAAAGCTTTAGCTAACTTCCCTCTGCATCAACTTTTAGGAGCTTCATTTATTGACGTTGGCGATGTCATGTGCGAAGATGATAATTTGGAAGAAGCTCAGCAGGCGTTAGGAGAGGTTGTCTTTGAATTGTTGTCAAAAGGCATTTTTCCGATTGTTTTTGGCGGAGGGCATGAGGTCTCTTGGGGAATGCACCAAGGAATAAGTGCTGCGGAAACAACTAAATCGGTTGCTGTGATCAACTTTGATGCACATTTAGATTTAAGACCTCTGCTAAAAGGTGTTTTAGGAAGTTCAGGAACTTCGTTTTTGCAAATCGCTAAGTCCTATGAAACACGTGGATTGGAATTTGAGTATGTGTGCATTGGTTTGCAGCAAACAGGCAATACCGAAAGCTTGCTTGAAGTGGCTCGTCAGCATGCGGCTAAGATGGTTTTAGCTGAAGAATTTTTTATGCATGGGCCGGAAAAAAGCCTTGAAATCATCAGGACAATTATCCAGAAAAAAATGGCAATTCATTTGACCATTTGCTTAGATGTCTTTGCTGCAGCTTTTGCACCAGGGGTGAGTTCACCTCAAGTTTTAGGCTTACTACCTTGGCATGTCATGCTAGGTTTAAAAGAATTAGCCCGCTCAGGTCTTGTGATTGGCTTCGATATCGCCGAGCTTTCACCGCCGTTAGACACACAAGATATGACCGCTAAATTAGCTGCCTCTTTAGTCGCTCATTTTCTTTATGAGCATTTTCAATCGTCGCATCCAAAAACACAAACCTAAGGATAAAAGTTTTTTTGCTTGCCATCCCGCCTATCATGCCGCTGTTTCTATCAGTGTAGTAAATCCCAGTTCTAATTCTTATTTTTGCTTGACAATAGTAAGTAATTTATGTATTATTTTTTTTAACTTATTTAAAAATCAAGAGGATTTATGCCTTTAAATAACTATTCTTATAGAGATAGTTTAGGTAAATGTGATCATAATTCGCACCAATATGGAATGTCTCCTGCTTATCCTTTACCTCAAGTCAACAAAACACTTCCAGCGACTCGTGATGTGTTGGTTAGTTCCCAACAAAAAGTGGATATGGAAGTGTTGCAGCGCTTCAAGACAGAAAAAACAACTGGGGTGGTGCTCATTGCAAAAGTAGGGAAATTCTTTTTCTTGATCATCATTTTTCCTCCTTATTTTGTCGTTTATGCCTTTCCTAAGTGGCTAGCTGTGGAGCTATTCCCTAAGGCCTTTGAAGAGTTTAAAAAAGGTTGGGATAAAGGGCTCGCGCTTTTATTAAATTTAGCTTCGTGGGTAACTTTTAAAGTCTCACGTCCTTTCAAGCGAGCACAGGCTATTTTCCAAGTTAAATATCGAAAAGCTCAGGAATGGATTGGAAATTTTTTAAATCGGGTCAAAAAGCGTATTGAAACCATTGGGCGAGTAACAAAAGAACGCACGTTAGACCCCATTAAACAATTTTCTCAGCGCACTGTTCAGGCTTTTTCTCAATTTTTATCTACTGGTCAAGGCAATGTTAAGCAAAAATTGGAAAATATGCGCTCGATTGCATCCAAAATTGTAAAGGGGATTGCTAAGACAAGTCGTTCTTTGATGACTCCTCAGCCTGTTGTTGCTTTCTTAAAGTCTTTCAAGCAATGGATGGATGTCAAAAGCCGTGGTGTTTTAGATGTTCTCAAAAATGAAAATCTGCGGACGAAAGCAAAGGCTGAGAAAATCGTCCAAAAGATTAAAGAAGCTTTGCAACCACGTGTAGAAGCTTCCCTGCTAAAAGTTCAAGAGGCCCAACAAAAAGTGGTGCAAGTTTTTCAGCAAATGTCCTTTCAACTTAAAGAGCTGAGTATTCCAAAAATTAAAGCTGCCTGGTCAGTGATACGAGAATTTAACCAAATGCTTAAGGAAAGGGTCACTGAGACACTAGCAAAATTTGTGGAATGGAGCAAATTAGGTATTCAATGGGGGAAAATTCAGCTTGCACCAGCTTTTCAAATGACTTCTAATATGGCCCAAAATTTCCTGCGTTTTCTCCCTCAAGTCGTCGGATCATGGCTTTTAGAAGGAAAAAACATCAGTGTTAAATTTTTAAAACAGTTACAGCAAACCTTAAAATTTCTTACTTTAAAAGCTCTTTCCCTTAGGCACAAACTAGTGGCGGCCGCCCAAGCCTTTTATCAATTTCTAAAACGCTCTTGGGAAAGAGGAAAGAATCTTTATCGAGAAGGTAAAAATAAGCTCAAGCGAGTCATAAAAAAAGGGATATCTCTATCACTGCATTTAGTTGAACGGGGAACGATTTGGACAATCCGTCTTCTATTATGGCTTCGCCTATTATTAGCCTGGATCCGTGTTCTTACATGGTATGGAATGGGACTTTTGCCTGAAATGACTTCGCATATTCTAAAAAAGATTCGAAGTTAAATGTCTATGGGTTAGATCTTTATAATATCTTAATAGAAGAAGTTTAATATAATTATTTTAATATAAATTTGGGAGATCAAATATGCCTTCAATAAGAGACATTTATACCTCAAAAGATTTTCTGCAATATTCTGGAATGAAATCTGTTCTCAAGGTGGCTATAAGAGCTGAAAATGCAAAAAGGGGAACTACACCCGAGGAAATTAAATTTACTCCAATGTTTAATATTCGAGACCGCACTTCGCGTAGTCAGCGAGTTGCCATCTTTTTTGAACGTTTTGCTCTCAATGTTAAATTCTTTTTCAATCGAAGTTCAAAGAAAAAATTTAATGCAGCTGTTGTGAAAATTGCTAATGCGTATTTCACTCTTAATAGAACTCCTACACCCCCTCGCAAAACAGAAAATAAAGAAGATAAAAAACCTAGCGTTAAAGAAGATCCGATTAAAGTCGCCGAATCGGAGAGAGGAAAATTAATTAAAAAGCAGGAAGATCTTCAACTCAAAATTACTGAGAAAACTGATGAGCTGATGGAAATTCAAAAGCTTAATGATGAGCTTCATCTTGTTGATGGATTAGAACTGAATAAGAAAAAAGATGAACTGAAAGCCAAAGAAGCCGAACTACCTCTTCTTAAAGATCATCTCAAAGATGTTAAGGCGTACGTAGCTCCTACAGGATTTTTATCAAGTTGGAAATCTGACCCAGCTGGAGACAAAATCAAAAAATTTAATCCTCATTTTGATTTCACTAATATTCCTGCAGGGATTATTGCAGTGGAAGAGCAGATAAAAAAACTAGAAGAGGAAATCAATCAACATTCAACTGAAGTTCCAGAGCTTGAAAATGAAGTTAAAAATCAAAGAGCTAAATCTGAAGAACTGACTGAGAGGCCAGCAGAAGTGACTGAAGCCATTATAAAATTACAAACTGAGAGCGGCGAATTAGCAAAAAGCCTAATTACAGCAAATGAGCATCTAGATGTTCTAAGGAATGCACCTCCTCCTGAACCTATTAAAGAGCCGGTTAAAGAAGAGCCCAAATATAACTTTGGAACTCCAGAAGAAAATTTAGCCTTTGTGCTTGATAAAATGAAAAAATCAATCTATAGCTCTGTAGGAACCGAATCAGAAAAAGACGAAAATTGGCAACGTCATCAAAGATATTTGACAAAGGGAAAACAAACGGATGCCTTGAAGATGTCGGGTATCAGAGATGAAGAACTCGCCAAAAAAAAGGTTGCCATGGCAGTAAGAATTTTGGCGACAGCTCTTAGCGAACCTGAAAATAACGCAAAATTATGTGAAGCAGTTGCCGGCTTTTTAGATAGCCTGCTAAAACTAGATCCAAGTATTCCTGAACCTGAAAGATACGAGATTAAACAACTTGTTAAATTCGTTTTTGGATTAGATGAAAATCAACAACCACGCATGGATGAAGATTTTCGTTTGCGTGGCCTAGCTTGTATTAATGGATGTGTTTTGGTAATGGCCCAATACTTTTTTGATGAAAAATCACTTACTCCTGATATGCAAAAAATTAAACATTTAGAATCCCCGCACCGATCTTTAAGAATTGCCATGAAAGGGATAGCCAAAGTTGCTTTCTATTATAAAAAAGATGAATTGATGAAGTCCATTCGACAGGTGCCTGTGCTTCAGAATAGTCCAAAGCATAAGGAAAGTGTTGATGGCTTAGTCAATGTTTTGGTGCCAGTTGTTTTACAAATTTTAAGCGGAGATCCAAAATCTCCAACGGAATTGAAAAAGAAAATCCATGCGGCGACAGAAAAATTTGCAAACGAAGATTTTAAAAAATTTATCGATCTAATAGACTTCGAAAAAGTCCCATCAACGACAGAAATAACTGATGCGTGTTGTGAGCTTTTCAAAAATTTCGAAAGAAATTTAGATAAGGCTGCAACGTGAATCCTATGGAGTCAAGCTAATGACGAACGAAGTAAAACTGACTCAGGTCTATACTTTATACACGACTAGAGAATTTTTAAAACGACCCTTGATGAAGGAGACTCTTAAAGGCCTTCTTCGCAATCCGAATACAAAAGTTTCTATTGATGATCCACAAGTTTTTTTATATAAAAAGACTGGTGTGTTTGTTAGTGTCATTGCGATCTGGGGCCGTTTTAAGTTAAGAATGATGATGCTGCTTCCCTCCTACCCCGATAAGTTTAAAGGGGCAGCTATTGTGATTGATACAGCTTTTCGTCATTCAATTGCGCGCATCAACGATCAGTTTCAAAAATCCAATCCTGTTTCTGAAAAAGAAAAAGTCTCTACCGCTAATTTAAAAGCCTTCGAAGATCTAAATAATCGCTTTGTCAATCAAAAAAAATTAGTTACTCAGGTCGTTCAAGAGATACTGAAGAAGGAAGAGTGCATTGCTGAATTGGAAAAAATGCAAAAATCTCCTCCTCCGGAAAAATCTTTAGAAGATAAGTGGAAAGCCGAGTTTGAGGTCAAAGAGATGATTGCAGCCCATGCTCAAGCTTACGAAGCATCTGAAGAAGTAAAGTTTTTGGGGTTTAAGTATTCAAAAAAATATGATTTAACTGAAGCGAAAGAACTTCTCAAAAAACATCAGCTCAAGTTTGATTTTAACAATATAGTTCCAGAGATTCAAAGGTATAAGAGTGATGTTCGTATTCTCAATCAAAGAATTAAAGATGCGCAACAAGCGCATGATTTATTGACGAAGCTTTCTGAAGAGAAAAAAATTCTTAAAGATAAAATTGAAGAAAAAGAAAATTTAGAAAAGGATTTGACTGAGGTCGTTTCGCAAATTCGCACAATGGGTCAAAAATACGGTTTAGGACTGCCTAAAACGCCAGAATTTGAAGCAGATAATATTCCTAAGCCTGCCGAGAAAAAAGTCGAAAAAATTAATCCTCCCTTAGTTTTTCATCAAGTCATGACTAAGATTAATGAATCGATAGACTCTGAGAATTCTTCGTACGAGGATAAAATTTTTCAAAGGGAAGCTCAAGCGGCTTACATGGCAAAGAATGTCAAAACTCCTAATTTAGAAATGGGAGGTTTTGAATCTGTAGAATTGTCTCAACAAAAAATGGCCGTAGTAATACAAACTCTTTCCCAAGCAATGTGCGAACCTGAAAATAATGTAAAATTACGAAATCTTGTCGTCAATATTTTTGAAGCGATTACAGAATTAGATCCTGTTGCAAAAAAATCACAGGCCACAATTAGTGATTTCATGACCCATGTATTTGGCCTTGATTCTAATAATGTCCCCAATTTGGATGAAGGCTATCGATATCGAATTATTTTGTTTCTGTTTGCTTCGGGAGTTAGTTTATCTCATTACTTTTTTGATTCAGCATCTTTAGATCCATCTTTCAAAGGAATTAAAAAATTGGAAGGGGGCAATATTTTCAAAAAGTGGATTGTGAGCTTAGGAATGAAGCTTTTCCATGGCAAAGTAGAGCAAGTCAAGAAATCCATAATGGAAGTCCCAATTTTAAAAAAGGACCCGGCCAGGGCTGCTCAAGCAAGAACTTTTATAGATGTATTTCTTCCAATAGGAAAACAGATTTTATTTGATCCTGATAAGGCTCCGCTCAAAGCTAAAATGAGGGGTGCTATTCACCAATTAGCTACTGTCGATTATAAAAATTTTATGAGTGCAGTTTCCTTTGATAAACCTTTAAGCTCAACAGAAATGACAGATGCCTGTATGCTATTATTTGGGAATTTTGTTAAAAATTTAGGTTCTAATAACTCATAGGAATTATATGGTCGATAAATTAAATAAAACCCTTCCTTCTACAAGTGAAGTTGCTTCATTGTACAACTCAAAGCGTTTTGTAGAATGCCCTGAAATGCGGAAGGCTTTGCGTGGTGTGATGCAGGGGGCTCAGATCGCTTCTTTTAGTGAAGACTTTATTGCCAAAGATTCTGATAAGCGCAAAAAAATCTGGCGCATTTTTTCATTTGCACGCCTGCGGTTAAAAACAAAATGTGTATTTAGTCCTTCTTTTAAAAAAAAATTCAGGGTAGCGGTAAAAGAAATCGTCGGGGCTTATCAAAACTTTCATTTCAATAAAATTCAGGCTTCTCCGACTGAAAACAAACCCCCGCATAAAACGGCTACTAAAGAAGGATTGCGCCAGAAATGGAATGATCTCAATCAAAAAATTGGCGAATTTAATAAACGTCAAGTGGAGAAAGCAGATCAATTAAAAGAAAAAAACGTTCTGCTGTGTGAAAAAAATGGTAAAGTCAAAGCTAGTAAAGCCGAAATGGCATCCGAAGATAAAAAAAATCAGTGGATTGCTCAGATAGACTTCTTGGCTCAAATTTTACTGGAAATTGAACTCTTTGAAAAGGCTCCGAAAAAAGCAAGTTGGGTCTTTTTTACCGATACAACATACGATAAGAGTCGGATGGAGGATGTGTTCCAGAGAGCAAAAATTACAACCCCTTTTAATTATGATAATGCTGAAGCTGAAAAGCATGAGTTTATGAAGCAAAAAAAATGCTTCGAACAGGATATTGTCATCTATGAAGAACAAAAAGCTCAGTTGCAAGTTTTCGAAAAAGAAATTGAAACTTTAGAAGCTGAAGCTATTCAACTTTCAAATGAACTTAAGGCGGTAAGCCTAGAAATAACCAAACTTAATGTAGACAAAGCAGCCATCGAGGCGGAACTTGAGATCAAGTCGAAAATAAAAACTGATGATGCAATTCCTCAAGAGCCCAATAAAATAAATCCTGCGCAAATTGTTGAAGATGTTTTAAGGAAAATTAATGATTCGATTGATTTAGACGAGGGCTCGGAAGAATCTCGCAACATCACTAAACATAAGCAAAAGCGGTATTTGGAAAAAGCGGTTAAGACTCCAAATCTGGAGATGTCAGGAGTAAGCGATGCAGAGTTATCAATGCATCGGATGGGATTAATTGTCTCCACCATCAGCAACGCAATGGAGAGCCAAGAGCACAACGCCGATATTTGTATGATGATTAATAATTTGATTCAAGCTTTAGTGTTGTATAAAGCAGGTTTGACATCAAACGATAAAATCAAAATTAAAGAATTCATCGAATTTGTTTTTGGAATTGATCCTGAGACTCAAAAACCGCGTTTAGAAGAAGGGATGCGTTTAAGAGTGATTGGAAGTATCATCGGATCCGTGATGAATCTAACTCATTTTTTTCACGATCCTGACTGTCTAAGGAATGCGATGCTGAAATTAAAAGAATGTGAACAAAATTGGTTTAAGGCTTTTTTGGGTAAAACTTTTGGGCCTCGTTTCGTTAAAGGTCACATCAAAGCTACGCTTTCTTTGGTCGAGAGCATTAAGGGCCATGAAGCTTATCGTGAACATCAAAACATCATGAGCAATACTTTTGCAACAATCATGATCGAAGTGGCGCTGGGAAATCCAAATAATCCGGGTGAGTTAAAAGCCAATATGAGTAAAGCTTTAAAGTCATTCGGTGATAAAGATCTTAAGGAATTTATGAGCCAAATTGATGTTGAACACGAACCGGATGTTAAAAAAATTGTTCAAGATTGTGTGAAGCTTTTTGATAAATTCTCAAAAAATCTTGCAGCCGCATAGTTTTTTCGGTTAACCAGTCTATGCGATTAAAACATAGGCTGGTTTTCGACTATAAAATTAATGGGAAATTCTAATTCCATGTAGTGCTTCTTGCGTGCCTCAGAAGCCTTACTTTTGTCTGCATCCGTTTCATCATATAAATCATAAATGTATGCAAATTGTTGCGGCGAAGGATGCACCAAAGGGCATAAATTTAATAAAATTGCAGCATTGTTTAAATTTTCTTGAGAACACGTAATGACCACTGTTTCCTGAACATTGACTTCAGATCTAATGTGAGGAAGAAAACTATCTTCAGGACATTTCCACAAGAGGGCATCTACATATTTCGCGGCTTCCTCACTGGGAACTCTAATGAGAATGGGTTCTTTTTTCTGAAAATGATAATAAACTGTTTGGCAAATGGAAGTGAGTTTGTTGCGATTATTTGTAGCTGGCAAAAAGGAAACTAGCATGTCGTGGTCTCGGTTTGGGTGGAAGGATGAATTTTGGGTACAGTTAAGCCAGGGATAGGTGAAGTCACTTTAGATTCGAGCGCCACACCGCAAGAAATGATAAATTTCAGCGTTTCTTCCACTGACATATCAGTAAAAATTAATTGTTTTCTTTGAAACATTATCATAAATCCAATGGTGGGATTCGGCGTTCCCGGTACAAAAACTGTCACGGTATTTTCTAAAGCCGCATCTAAGTTTTGACTTTCATTGGTGAGAAATCCAATACTAAGGACTTTAGCATGTGGGAATGGGACCAGAACGACTTGTGAGAAATTGTTTGAACTCGAAACAAAAAGTGTGCGTACAACTTCCTGTGATGCCTTATAAATTTTGTTGACTACAGGAATTCGATGAATCACATAATCCCCAAAGCGTAAAAGCGAGTGTACAAAAAAAATGCGCGCCACGCTTCCAATCAGTAAAATGAAAGTCATTAGAATGACAAAGCTAAGAATTTTACTCGCATAGAAAAGCACGTTTGCGGATCCCAAAAATGAAATAGAATCTGCGAGCCCATAGTAATTAAATAATCCAGCAATGATGCCTTGCAAGGGTTTTGAAAGCAGATTGAAAGCAATCCCGACAAAAACTACCGTAACGATCATAGGAAGTAAAATAACTAGACCGGTGAAGAAATATTTTTTAATCATTTTGTATCCTCTGTAGATATAATGGGCGTATCTTGAGGTTTCGAAATTTCTGTGGCGAGCGGTGTAAAGGGTGTGTGGATCACTCCGCAAGAAATAATGTATTTAAAAGCATCTTCAATGCGCATATCTAAATAAATCAGATCTTTTTTATCCAACATTAACAAAAAACCAGAGGTTGGATTGGGTGTGGTGGGTACGAATACAGCAACCAGAGGGTTTTGTGTATGAATTTTAAGCTCTTCTTTTGTAATTAGGCCTAAGGCGTAGCTGTCTGCATTCGGAAAAGGGACCATTACTACTTGTTTGAAAGAGTTGGTTTCAGTCGTAAAGATAGTCTTCATTACATCTTGGGAGGTTTTGTAAATGGTTCTGACAATTGGAATTCGATAGAGGACCCAATCCCAGAATTGAATCAAGTAGTGGATGAAAAACCAACGTGCAATGGCACCTAGTGCCACAGTGAAGAAAAAAAGAGAAATGAAAACTAAAAATTTGCTTACATATTGCTGTGTTTGTTCGGGACTCAGAAAGAGAAAACCTTCTTTAAAAAACCCATAGTGGTTAAAAATGGGGTAAAGAATTCCTGCAAATGGTCCTGTTAAAAAATTAAAGGCAAAGGCAACGATAAAAAGCGTTGTAGCTACAGGCAAAAGTATCACAAGGCCTGTGATAAATGATTTTTTCATGAAATTTTAGAATCCTTAGTTAGGTAGAGAGGTCCATGGATTATTTTTGATGCGATATCTCCACGGTAATAAGGCATCTTCTCCCGCATAGTCAATGCCTATTCGAGGAGAGCTTAAAATATTTGAGGGGTCAACTGAGATTCCCCTATCCTCCACCCAAATTGGAGGACCTTTCAACAAAAAACCTGTATGAGAAAGTTTAATTCCCAGAGCTTGTGTGAGAGAACCTGGGCCGCCTGCTAAAGAACGATTTAAAATTGGTTTCTTGCGTCTTTTGAGCATTGTTTCTATCCCTATTTCCGGCTGGATGGCGCGGATTAATAAGGCATGAGGTGTACCTGCTTGATGAGTGACTATATTAAATAGCGCGTGGATGCCGTAGCAGCAGTACACATAACAGGTGCCCCCAACGCGATACATCACTTCAGTTCTTCTAGTCCGGCGATTATTCCAGGCATGTGAAGCTCTATCTTCGGGGCCTCGATAAGCCTCTACTTCCACAATCATGCCGCCGGTTAGCTCTCCTTCTATTTGAGTCATTAAGTATTTACCTAATAGATCTTGTCCAAGTTTTAAAACATCATCTTGTTGAAAATAATCTAATGGTAAAATCATGACAAACCTAAATAGCATGCAATAATAAATTATACCTTAAATTAGATTGAGAGTCAAATGTCCGTGAGCTAAAAAATCTGTTGAAATGCAACCAAAATCTCTCTATGATAATCTTTTTCAAGATGAAGCTATTGGTAGATAGTAAAATTTTCAACAACAGGTTGCGTTTTTATGACTGATTCGCGGAGAGCTCCCATCATTGCAGGGAATTGGAAAATGCATAAAACGATCCAAGAGTCAGTAGATTTCATTAAACAATTAGGAACATCTTTGACTAGCGAACAACCAGCGGTTTACCTGGCTGTCCCATTTACGGCAATTCATGCGGCTGTAGAAGCTGCGCGCCCTTTTTCAATCGTCGTTGGTGCGCAAAACATGAACAGTGTTGCCGAGGGTGCCTTTACTGGTGAAATTGCTGGGGGCATGATTAAAGAGGCGGGGGCGCAGTTTGTAATTTTGGGGCATTCTGAGAGACGTCGGTTATTTAATGAAACGAATCAGATTGTTAACCAAAAAGTGCTGCGAGCTTTAAAAGATAACTTAGATTTTATTTTGTGCGTAGGCGAAACTGCCGAAGAAAGGGATGCTGGAAAAACTGAAGAGATCCTTAAAGAGCAAATTGAAATGAGTCTGGAGGGTGTAGCTCAGGAGCAATTTACGCACATTATTTTAGCTTACGAACCGATTTGGGCCATAGGCACAAGTCAAACGGCAAGTCCTGAGATAGCTGCTAAAATGCATGCACATGCCCGAGAAATTATCAAAGCGAAGTGGGGAGAGGAAGTTTCAACACACCTGCGCATCCTATATGGGGGGTCGGTAAAAGTAGAAAATGCTAACGAGCTCATGTCGCAACCAGATATTGATGGCCTTTTAGTTGGAGGTGCCTCTCTTTCTGTTGCTAGCTTTCGCAAAATTATAGAATATCAAAATTTTAATTCTGGAGTGTCCACATGATGGCATTATATTTTATTTCCATCGCTTTATTTTTATTACTTTGTGTAGTGCTTTGCTTTGTGATTTTAATTCAAGAAAGTAAAAGTTCAGGGCTAGGTGCCTCATTTGGAGGAGATACTTCGGATTCACTTTTCGGAACTTCTACTCCAGATATTCTTAAAAAACTGACGGGTTGGATGGCTTTTGTATTTTTAGGAGCCTGTGTACTGCTATCCTTGTGGACAGCCGCAATGGGTCGTTCTCAAGTTCCAGATTATAATCCCTATACGATTGAACAACGCGAATAATTTCTGAAGGGGCCTCTTTTTTTAGGAGGCCTTACTCTTTTGGGTGATACTTTTTTTTCATCTGTTTTAATAAAGGTTCTAGTAATTGTCTTTCACGCCCGTTCATACGATCGATAAATAAAACCCCATTAATATGATCATTCTCGTGAAGAATGCAGCGCGCTTCCAGACCGTGGAAGGTTTCATTCTTTTTTTCTCCTTCTAAATTGAGAAATTCAACTTCGATGCGAAGCGGTCTTTCAACTTCGCCATAAATTTTTGGAATGGATAAACACCCTTCCCCACGGTAATGCACTTCTGAGGAAACACTAAGAATTTTAGGATTTATAAACACTCGCAGTATGCCATCGTGTTCAGTGCCGTCTGCAAGCTCAAAAGGAACTTTTGTAATAAAAAGATTGATTAATCGATGGACTTGAGATGCAGCCAAGCCAATGCCGCGATGAGCGAGCATCGTTTCAGCCAAGTCAGAAACGAATTGCTTGAGCTCTTCATCGATGGTTTGCACAGGGGCACACTTCTTGCGCAGTGAAGGGCTTCCATAGTAAGCCAACGGCAGTAACATAAAACACCTTTTAATGAAGATTTATTTTCAATATACACAAAATAAAAAAACTTAAAAGAGTAGGAAGAGATTTAAGGAAAAATAAAGGTTTTAATCCAGAAAATCACGTGATCTTATTCCCCTTTTTGATTGGGAAAAATCAAAAACTGATTTAAACTACTAACGAATCTCAATAAATGCAAAAGACACAAATAAATAGTGAAAGAGGTGTATGATGACCCTTATCGAAGAAATCAATGACGGGATCAAAGAAGCGATGCGTAGCCGGAATCAAATTAGGCTTGATACCTTGCGCATGCTCAAATCAAAAATATTAACAGTTGATGCGCGTTGTAATCTTCCCGATCCTGAAGTTCTAAAATTATTTAAGACTTACTCTGGAAGCCTTCATGAAGCTCTAGAACATGCTCAAATTGCTAATCGCCCGGAAATGATTGAGAAATTAAAAAAAGAGATCGAAATTGTTCAAGAGTTTTTACCTAAGGCGATGTCTCCTGAAGAAACAAAAAAAATTGTGGAGCAGGCGATTGCAGAGTCTGGCGCCAAAACAAAAAAGGACGTTGGCTTAGTGATGAAGAGCATCATGAAACTCAACAAGGCCGTTGATGGGAAGCTAGCCAAGGATTTGGCAGATCAGTTATTAACTGAGTAGAATTAAAAATCAGCCTAGCAATCCAGGTCTTCCACAAACGAGATGGCCTGGATTTGTGTCTCTCACTTGCATCCTTACCTTACGACTCTTCCATGAACAAGTATAGAATGTGTTAATCTCAATCGCATTGTGTATATACGGAGCATTCTTATATAGTTTCATTTTTTGTGAAAAGGACGTTCATGACTGATGTGATGGAAGAAAAAAAATGTGCTTTATGCTCTTTAGCTGTTGGGCATTCAAAGATTGAGATGGATAATCTATCCTTTTGCTGCCCGGGCTGTCAGGCGGTATTTACGATCCTTCAAACGAAAAATCAACTGGCTGATTGGAAGGGGCACCCTCTCTTTAAACAAGCGCTTAGATCTGGCTTGATTTCAAATCCTGAATTATTTGAAGAACTTGATCAACAACCCCCTAGTTCTATTTTGGAATGGGAAAGATATACTTTTGAAATTCCTAATATGTGGTGTTCTTCTTGTGCTGAGGTCATTAAGTGGATTCTTTTAAAAGAAAAAGGGATTCGAAAATGTGTGGTTGATTATGCGACAGATCTTGCGGCCCTCGAATTCTCACCTCGGCTGATTGGTAAAGAAAAAATAAACTCAATTTTGTCCGCATTAGGGTATAAAGTACAAAGTTTAGAGGATCCTGCCGGAGCCAAAGGTCACATGGACCTTTACATTCGTTTTGGCATCGCCGCTTTTTTTAGTTTAAATATCATGATGTTTTCTTACCCGATTTACGCCTCCTATTTTGATCAAAATGATGGAGGTTGGGGAATGTTATTTGCCTGGCTTTCCTTCTACGCCTCACTTCCAGTCGTATTGTATAGCGGATGGCCCATTTTACGTCGCTTTTGGACGGGCTTGCACGTCCAAATTTTAGGGATGGAAACACTCGTAGTGATCGGCATTTCGACGGCCTTTGGACTTTCATTCTTTGAATTATGGCATGGAAGGTCTGTGGTTTATTTTGATTCCATGACTGCTGTCATCACCTTTGTATTATTGGGGAAGATGATTGAGAATAAAGCGAAATTAACGGCTAAGCAATCAATGATTAGTTTGATTAAATCTCTCCCAAAAAGAATTAGAAAAAAACATGGAGACGGATCGTTCAAATTTGTACCCATTCGCGATGTACTGATTGGGGACCATATTCAAATATTGACGGGGGAAAAAGTTAACTTGGATGGAGTGGTTGTAGCAGGGGAAGTTGCCTGCGATGAGTCTTTGATGACTGGAGAATCCTATTTAATCCAAAAAGCTCCAGGGGATTCTGTTCTGGCAGGTTCGTTAATACAGCAAGGAACTTGTGTTGTCCAAGTGACAGCCACGTTAACTCAAACAGCCTTGCATCAAATCATTCAAAGTGTCCAAGAAGATATGCAGCACAAAGCTCGTCATTTAAGGGCTGTAGATCAAGTGTTAAAATGGTTCATCCCTTTTGTCATTGCATTTGCTGCATTGTCGGCGGGTTTATTTTATTATTTTGGAAGCCCTTCAGCTGGAGAATCGCTTTTGCAAGCAACCTGCATAAGATTTATGACAGTGCTGTTAATTTCATGCCCGTGTGCCATCGGTGTGGCGGTTCCATTAGCTGAGTCGTATTTGATTCAAGGCTTAGCTAAGCTAGGGGTTTTAGTGAGAAACAGGGGTTGCCTTAAGTTTTTGGGAAGAGAAACGTTGTACGTGTTTGATAAAACCGGAACTGTTACTGAAGGGAAGTTTAAAGTGATCGATGGCTTAAGCTCGCTCACTTTGCCTCAAAAAGAGCTTCTAAAGGGTCTATCCAGCCAGTCCATTCATCCCATCTCCTGCGCGATTACTCAAGCGATTCCGGGTGCATCCGTGCAACTCTCGCACGTAAAGGAGCTTGCAGGTAAAGGAATTGAGGGGGTATTCGAAGAGAAAATCTATAGACTTGGATCTTCTCAATATTTAACAGAAGCTGGCATTGTAATTTCTGAAACAACCACTGAGCTTCCCTATAGTGCTGCCTATTTTTCGGAAGCGGGTCAATGCCTAACAGCTATTTCTTTAGGTGATAGTTTAAAAGAAAAGATTCCAGAAATTATTGAATCTTTGCATCCTATAAAAACCTTCTTACTATCGGGAGATTGTGTAAGTGCCGTGGCCTATGTAGCAAAAAAGTGTCATTTCACAGGCTTTAAGGGTGCTGTTGCACCCATGGACAAAAAAGAATACATCACTTCTCTAAGAAAAAAGGGTGAAATTGTCGCCATGATCGGGGATGGCATTAACGATGCGCCAGCTTTGGCAAATGCGCATATAGGTTTATGCGTGGCTAATGCCACGGATGTTTCAATGCAAGCTTCCGACATCTTACTGCTTTCAGATAACCTGTTTCTAATCCAAAAAATGCGCTTGCTTGCGCAAAAAGGACATCGAATTGTACTTCAAAATTTATTTTGGGCGTTTTTTTATAATGTCATTGGCATGTTTTTAGCTGCCATAGGGTATTTAAGCCCTATCTTTGCGTCGTTTGCGATGACTGCCAGCAGCCTCATTGTGCTCTTGAATGCTCAGCGTTTGCCAAAAAGATGACAAGATTTACTTCCTTTTTTTCTGAAGGTGTTTTAGTGTGAACGCAAAAAAGAAACAGATATAAATCAATCTTGTAGGAATGCATATGGACTTAGTAGCAAACGGATGGGCTGGTATTCAGGAAGAAATTTTTCCTTTGGTGCTATTTGAAATTGCATCGAATCCAGCAACGCAAGACCTCAATTCAATCCAAATTCAGCAGCTCGTTAGATTAAAGCTAGTTTGCAAAAATTGGCTTGTTCAGATCGATGCCTATTTCATGGATTTTGTATTCAAGGACAGAGCAAAAGGCTTAAAAGGAGTTCATTATGCGGTTGATAGAGGAAATGTTAGACAATTAAATTATATGATTTCTAAAAAATACCCTATAAACGAAATTAACAGATTAAAACAAACTCCTTTACATGTAGCGGCTCTCAAAGGAGACGTTAGCTGCTTGGCTAAATTACTGGCACAAAAACCCGAAGTAGATTCTAGAGATGTAAACAATGATACACCCTTGCATCTTGCTGTAAAAGGAGGGAGTGATAATGCTGTCACACAATTGATAGCAGCCAAAGCCAATATAAATGCGCAAAATACTCAGGGAGCCATCCCTCTACACTTAGCTGTTCAAAAAGCAGTAAAAAGCTCTTGTAGAATCCTACTGGAAGCGGGTTCAGATGCCTTTGAACCTGATTCTGATGGCATCAATTGTTATCAGATGGCTTTAGACAGTAAAAAAAATAAAATTACTCAGCTTTTTGTGGAAAAGTGCCCCTTAATTAGAAAAGGATCTTCAATTTCCTTACCATTTCCTCTTTTAGAGAAAGAGCTTCCTGCGCCAACCGTAAAAATTAAAACAGCTTCTCAGATTATTGAATTGGAAAGAAAATCCCGCTCACCAAAAAATAAAAAAAGCGAACCAATTGGAAGTATGACTGTCTTTACGAGCTTATTTGAGAATGTCCTGTCAATTCTGGGAAAAATTGAGCCTAATATCTCAAAAGGATTTAAGATAAATGAACTTTTCTACCAGTTCCAGCCACTTAAATCTAAATTCTCAACAGAGGTTAATGGAATGATTGCAAGCTATGCAGCCAAGCAATCTTACTTAGACGTTATTCAAATTCTCACAGCCACCATTGATTTTTTAGACGCAATGAAACATTCCCAATTGGCTAAGTTAAAGAGCTTGTTAAATAAATTTTTGAATGAAAATAAGAATACCATTCAAAAGGAATGGTATATTAGTACAATTGATTTATTAATTAAAAATACACTCCTACCAGAAATAGAAAAAAGACTCAAACATGCTGCTAGCCAAAATTGAAAATTCTCATCGATATGAGAATATGCACCCCCTTTTTCCAGAAGCTTTTAAATTTATTCGGGAAAATAAAAATGCCGATCTGCCTGCTGGGCGAATTCCTCTCTTAGCTGATCGATTGATTGCCATTGTGGAAAGCCGTCCTGGCAAAAAGCGCTTTGAAACGCTTTTAGAAGCACATCGAAGGTATATTGATATTCAGTATACTCTCGCGGGCCAAGAAGAAATTGGTTGGAAATCCACCAAAGATTCTTTCCAGATTGATCAACCCTACGACGTGGAGAAAGATATTGAATTTTACCAAGATCAACCGGATCTTTGGATTCCTATGCAACCAGAACTGTTTGTCATTTTTTTCCCGGAAGATGCCCATGCTCCTTTTGTAGCTAATTCTCATATTCGCAAATTCATTATCAAAATCGCCATCGAGTAGAACATGGATATCCAAGAAAAATTAAAAAAAATTCAATTTGTTATTTTTGATGTGGATGGTACTCTAACGGACGGCAGTATGTACTATACCGCTCAAGGGGATTTCATGAAGCGGTTTTATGTACAAGACGGCATGGGGCTTACGCTTTTAGCTCGGGCAGGCATCGAAATTGCCCTACTAACGAGTGAGAATTCACCAATTGTCGCTGCTCGAGCCCTTAAGCTTGGCATAAAGTACACCATTTTGGGATGCCGAGCAAAAAAGCAAGCCGTAGAAGAGCTAGCTCAAAGCTTAAAATTAGATTTGGCTCATGTAGCTTATATGGGAGATGACATAAACGATGAAGCTGCCATGAAGATCTGCGGCATTAAAGTATGTCCTTCAGATGCTGTTTCAGTCATTAAAACTCTTTCAGATTATATCTGTACGCGGCCTGGGGGAAGGGGTGCAGCTCGCGAATTCATCGAGTTGTTGCTTGATGCCCAAGAAAAGCCTAATACGTTGCCCGTTGTGTGGTGAAAAACAATTGACTTGAATAGTATTTTTAAGTATCTTTTAGCTAAATCACAAAAATGTGATTAATTCAATTTAGGCTAGAATAATAAGCATATGTACGCATTAAGCAACTTTTTTACATCCTCCTGTGACAGCAACTTTGGCATCAGCCAAGGCGTTGTTGTGCTTGCTACAGGTACGGGTTTGGGTTGCACGGGTACGTGCTAATAATCATTCTGATCCGCCTTGATCATTCTTTTTCCTCATTAATCAAAGTCAATTAATCTCTCGGCGGAACCCAGGAGACAAGTTTTAACTATTAATGTCGGAGAATATTGTATGTCTTTATCTATAAGTAAACAACGATCGCATGTCCTCGCTGCAGGATTAGCCCTTTTTTCTATGTTTTTTGGAGCTGGAGATTTAATTTGGCCGCTCATTTTGGGAGGCGCTTCAGGAGACCAAAACTTTTTTGCCATGATAGGGTTAATTTTTACGGGTGTCAGCTTGCCCCTTTTAGGATTAATTGCGATGGTTCTATTTGAAGGCGATTACCGAGCTTTCTTTGGGCGGGCAGGTAAGGTTCCTGGAATGGTACTTATCTTTATTATCCAGGCTATTCTAGGCCCCTTGGGATCAATCCCTCGGCTTTATACACTTTCATTTGCGACACTTAAACCTTATTTACCCGAAGGAATTACCCTGCTTTCCTTTAGTATATTGGCCAGTGCCGTTGTTTTCCTTTTTACAATTAAAAAGCGCCGCATCATTGATCTTTTAGGATTAGTTTTGACACCTATTCTTCTTTTATCATTAGGAGCCATCCTTGTGTTGGGGTTTATCAATCATCCGATTCCAGAAATCGTCGTCATAGCTCCAACCGAAGCTTTTGTGAACGGCTTAAATGTAGGGTATAACACTTTAGATCTCATCGCTTCCTTTATGTTTGCTCCGTTTGTCTTATCGCACTTTATGCGTAAGCAAGAGGATTTAAACCCCCTTACAGCTCGCAAAGAAATTTTCGCACAAATGTTAAAAGCAAGTCTTTTAGCAGCAGGGCTGCTTTCTGCAATGTACGTGGGATTAACTTATGTAGCTTCATACTATACACCTCTTTTGGCCGAGGGACATCTTCCCGAAGAGCGTCTTTCCGGCATAGCCATGCATCTTTTGGGTACGCAAGGAGCCTTTATTTCCTGCCTCTCCATAGCTATGGCATGCTTGACAACAGCGATTCCATTGACCTCCATTTGCGGAGACTACATTAAACAAGATTTGCTCAAAGGGAAGGGTGGAGATGTATTTCCTATTGTATTGACCCTCACAATCTCAGGGGCCATTGCTAACTTAGGATTTACAGGAATTGCGAATATGCTTTCTCCTATCCTACAGATCTTGTGCCCAGGGCTGATTGTGCTGAGTGTCTTAAACATTGTCTATAAACTTTATGACCGTAAACTCACTCGTCTGCCCGTTTTTGCAGCTTTTGGAATTTCTACTTTTGGATATTTTCTTTAGCCAAAATGAAATGTATTGACATTTCACACATTTTGATGATAGGATCTTGAGTTCTATTTGCCCAGATGGTGAAATTGGTAGACACGCCAGATTTAGGTTCTGGTGCCGTAAGGTGTGTAGGTTCGAGTCCTATTCTGGGCATATAACCGAACATTCTGTCAGAAATGACATGATGTTCGGTTTTTTTATGCCCTAATTTCTGCTGAAACTTCAAACAAGTGATTCGATATAAGTTCCTAGTGTTTTTCAAGAAAATTATCAAGTCTGCTTGTTATGAAAACATCACTTTGTCATAATCGTCGATTAAATCATGAACAAAGGAACTGCTCCTCATGTTTCAATTCATTTCTTCAAAACTGGCCAGCACTATCAGCGTTTTTTTGGTCTTCGTGTCTACTTTATCGGCGCAAATCATCAACTCATCGGAGTGTCAAAATATGGAATTTATCGCTCATAAGCAAATTGGATCAGGAAAAGAAAAAGTTCTCGTAATGCACAGCTGGACAACTGACTCAAACAGCTATGATTTCATGCTTCCATATCTAAATACTGAGAATTACACCTACGTTTTTGTAGATTTGCGTGGCTATGGTGGTTCCAAAGAAATGCAAGGGACATTTTCAGTTGAAGAAGCGAGTTCTGATGCTATAAAGCTTATTAATTCCTTAGCCTGGGATGAATTTCATCTGATTGGACACTCTATGACTGGCATGATTGTTCAAAAAATTGCTGTAGACAATCTTTCTAGGGTTAAAAGTGTCGTCGCAATAACACCTATCCCTGCTTGTGGAACGCCAGGACCTAAAGAGATAATAGATTTTTTTGAAGATATTGCCATAGACAACGATGAAGCTGCCATGGAATTTGTCAATAAATTGACTGGCTATCGGTATACAAAAGCTTTTGCTGAGAAAATGATTACGGACATCCGCCAACATTCTACGAGCCAAGCTCGCCTAGGCTATACGAACATGTTTTTTCATACTGATTTTTCTGAATCAGTGAAAGGTTTACAAACCCCCATATTAGTCTTATTTGGTGAATATGATTTTGGAATCTTAGGTGAAGCACTAATGCGGAATACATTTTTGAAGTGGTATCCGAATGCACATTTAGAGTGCTGTAAAGGTTCGGGTCATTATCCAATGATAGAAACACCAGTTACATTGGTTACAGCCATAGAGAAGTTTTTATCCGTTCATTCCTTTGCTCTGTCCAATGAGAAAACCTCTGATTTGGATCTCTCGCTGAAATTGTAAGGTTTGAGGAGGAGATGAATATATGTATACTGGTTCTATTTCTAAGTTGATGCTTTCCATTTTTATTCTTACACTGGAGGAATTTTTGCGATGAATCAATCTGGGCCGATTACGCTAGATGGCATCAAAATGAATGTTGTTAAAACAGCTGAAAATGGAGTTGTCAATCATGAGACAATTTTTAATTTTTCACAGGAAGACGAAGTAATTTCAGGTGAATATCAAGGAGGAAAAATTCTCAAAGGGTTTTTGGTAGGTAAATTGTCAACCCAAAATCAGCTTGAATTTAGCTATTGTCAAATGCAAATCGATGGCAAACTTGATAACGGTGTGTCCATATGTCAACTATTGATAAACGAAAACGGAAAAATCACACTTACTGAGCATTTTGAATGGAAGTCACGTCCAGGTGAATTTGGTACAAATGTATTCCAACAACTTTAACGTTAGTCTTCGTTAGGGTTTATCTGGAAGACTTTCCCGCATTCTTTATTAATAATATTGCCTTCAGGAAAGATGTATGGAACTGAATCCCATTCCTTTGATGCGTAGTAAAAAATATTTTTCTCCATGAACTCCCTTCTCTCTTCAAGTGGAATAAAGTCATCGTCATGATAAAGAATAAAAAGATATAGTCCGCTTTCAGAAAGATTGGCTAAATTTTTTAACATTAGCCGAGTTTGTTTACGTGATTTATCTGACGCATAAAGGCGCTCTCCAACCATTCGATCGTGGTATAGAGAAACTTCGGGATTTTTCAAATGGGGTGTAGAATATTTGACTTTGCCATACGGAGAAAGAGTTTGTTCGGAATTAATAAATCGATAGTCTCCAGGAACTGCCTCAATAACAACAGAATCATATCCCTTACTCTCAGCATATTCAATAAGCTTTTGAGTAGCAAAGAGGGCGTATTCGTCATAGAGGTCATTTACATGAAAAATTCCAACATCGCCATAGCGCCTAACTAACTCATCTAACGTCCAAAAAAGAACTCCGTATTGTTCTTCGGGCTTATAGTCGCCTCGGCCTGCTTCTTCAAGTTCATCCGTATAATTTTTGTCATCTGAAACATCTTCTATTTTCATAAGCACAGTCATACTTTGA
>Ga0105046_10001754_pt1 | contig 33677 bp, 25 predicted proteins | sample MAT03_FD_78385 | JGI IMG/M metagenome (GOLD analysis project Ga0105046, IMG submission 78385) | Freshwater microbial communities from Lake Fryxell liftoff mats and glacier meltwater in Antarctica - MAT-03 (megahit assembly) | ecosystem: Environmental > Aquatic > Freshwater > Ice > Liftoff...
AGAGGATGTTTTAAAAGTCCCGTCGCTGGTATAAAAACGGTATCGATCCCCCTATATCCCCCTTAAAAAGGGGGACTTTGAATCCAGTTCCCCCTTTTTCAAGGGGGGCTAGGGGGGATCACTATGTACCTAAAATCACAACCGATCACTTTTAAAACACCCTCTTACATCAATACCACTACCAAAAACAGTAGACAGTTAGACAAAAAGTCTATGCTGATCTGGCGCGAGTCCCGTTTATCTTACCTAGCTGATGACAGTTTCACGGACAATTTGCTTAGGATTTTTGGCAGTGATTGCGATCGGTACGCTGCTGTTACTACTGCCTATCTCGATCCAAAGTGGTGAATGGGGCAATCTGGTCACAGCGTTATTCACCACCACATCGGCGGTCTGTGTCACAGGTCTAGCAGTCGAAGACACCGGCACCTATTTCTCCTTTTGGGGTCAACTATTCATTGTACTTTTGGTGCAGGTGGGCGGTCTAGGCTACATGACGGCAACCACCTTTTTGTTGCTTTTGGTAGGGCGCAAGTTTGGCTTGCGCGAAAAAGTTGCTATTCAGCAGTCGTTAGATATCCAAGGCATGTCTGGGGCACTGCAATTAGTCAAATCAATCATTGCCCTGACGCTGCTGTTAGAACTAACCGGGGCAATTCTGATGTTCTGGGTATTTCGACAGGAGTATACGCCCACGCGATCGCTTTGGCTGGCGGTATTTCATAGCGTCAGTGCCTTTAACAATGCTGGATTTGGGCTATTCAAAGATAATTTGATCGGCTATGCCAAATCGGTACCGATCAACCTGATTGTGGGACTGTTGATCATACTGGGTGGGATTGGCTATCAGGTTATGATGGAGTCCTACCTGTGGGGACGCGATCGCCTCATGCGTAGACCCACACGCCCTGTATTCTCGCTCAATTTCAAAATTGTCACCAGCACTACCCTGATGCTACTAGGACTGGGAATCTTGGCGTTTTTAATCGCAGAATCTCGCAACCCCAACACTATCAGCAATTTCAGCTTCAACGAAAAAGTGCTAGCCGCTTGGTTTATGTCGGTCACGCCCAGAACTGCCGGGTTCAACACCATCGACTACGGCAAAATGACAACCACTGGACTATTCATCACAATCGCCCTCATGTTTATTGGAGCGAGTCCCGGCAGTACGGGCGGCGGCATTAAAACTACTACATTTCGAGTTTTGTTTAACTGCACTCAGGCCGTGCTGCAAGGCAAAGACGAGGTGCGCTGCTACCAGCGACAAATTCCCAACACCCTAGTTTTAAAAGCGGTGGGGGTCGTCTTTGGCTCCGTGATGACGGTGACAATGGCGACAGTGCTGATTACACTGACTGACCCAGAAATCGAGTTCACCCGAATTTTGTTCGAGGCCGTATCTGCCTTCGCAACAGTCGGGCTTTCAACCGGTATTACTCCTACTGTTTCCACAGGTGCCAAGCTAATTTTAGTCTTAACTATGTATGTCGGTCGGGTTGGCATTTTGTTGTTAATGTCGTCACTTCTGGGTGATCCGAAACCCACCTCAATTGATTATCCAGAAGAAAATCTTCTGGTAGGCTAATAGCGCGAACAAATTTAGGGGGCTTTTTGTGAACTTGTCGTCTCTGGGCTTCTTTCGTGGGCTGCGTACGGGAAACAGGCAGTTTGCCGTCATAGGACTGGGGCGGTTTGGGCGGGCAGTTTGTCAAACCTTACACAAACTAGGGTATGAAGTGTTGGGAATTGATTCGGATGATCGGTTGGTTGCCCAGGCATTAACCGATCACATTGTTTCTCACTCACTGACCCTAGATTCAACTGACCCAGGGGCATTAAAAGAGTCAGGTATTTTTGAATTTGACACGGTGATTGTGGCGATCGGAAATTACATTCAAGAAAGCATTATCACCACGCTCAACGTCAAAGAAGGGGGTGTTCCCCATGTAGTCGCCAAAGCTTCAACCGAAATTCATGGCAAATTGCTCAGACGGGTAGGAGCCGATCATGTCGTTTTTCCAGAACATGAGATGGGGTGTGCGCTGGCTCGTACTCTCACTCGTCCTGGTATTTTAGAACGGTTGGAGCTTGACCCAGACACGAGTATTGTAGAAATGGTAGTGCCCTCAGCCTTTGAAGACAAAACCATTGTGGATCTTGAGTTGCGATCGCGCTATGGTGTCAATCTACTGGCTGTATCCCAGTCGGGAAAACTAGAAGTAACCCCTAGCCCGTCTCTACGGCTCAAAAAAGGCGAAATGATTGTCGTGATTGGTGCTAACAAATGCATCAATCAACTCCCAGTTTGAGAAACGCTATGCGAGTGATTGGCTTAATCAGCGGCACCTCCGTCGATGGCATTGATTCAGCGTTGGTAGACATTACCGGAGAGGGTAGTGCTATTGCAGTTGACCTGATAAGCGCAGAAACCTATCCCTACCCGGCAAACTTGCGATCGCACATTCTTGAGGTGTGTGCCGGTAAGCCCTTATCAATGGCCGAGTTTGCTGAATTAGATAATGCGATCGCCTGCCAGTTTGCCCAATCCGCTTTACAGGTACAAGCCACCCATGCCGCCGCCGACCTGATCGGTTCCCACGGGCAAACTGTCTTCCACAACCCGCCGCAACACTCTCCCTCCCAGCACCCACAGCCCAATTCCTCCTGCTTCCCTCCGCTTTCTTCCTCGCTGCCCTTCCTCCCCTTGGGCTATAGTCTGCAACTCGGACGTGGCGACCTGATCGCTCATCTGACGGGCACTCCCACGGTCAGCAATTTTAGAGCGGCGGATATTGCCGTAGGTGGCCAAGGTGCCCCTCTGGTATCCCCAGTTGATGCCTGTTTACTGGGGCATCCTAGCCTCAGCCGCTGCATCCAAAACATTGGCGGCATTGGTAACGTCACCTACCTACCCGCCCACTTGCTTCGAGAGAAGCATCCTCAGAATAATCAACAGAATAATCAATATCCAGAGAGCCAGCATCAAACCAGCAGCGCCAATGCTGTTGACGCGTTTCCTGCATCTCCACCCCGTATTCTAGGTTGGGATACGGGTCCCGGCAACGCACTGCTCGATCTAGCTGTACATCATCTGTCTGATGGAACTCAATCCTACGATCAAGACGGTGCCTGGGCGGCATCGGGAACGCCTTGCCAAGCCTTCGTCGATCGCTGGCTACAGCAAAGCTTTTTTCAACAACCGCCCCCCAAATCGACAGGGAGAGAGTTATTTGGGCAGGCATATTGGGAACAGTGTTGGAAAGAGACTAGAGAAGAGAATCTCGGTTCAGCCGATCTGCTAGCCACCCTGACTGAGTTAACAGCCGCCGCGATCGCCCATAGCTACCGTACTTTTCTACCTCAAATGCCGGATCAAGTGCTAGTGTGTGGCGGCGGCAGTCGCAATCGTTACCTGATGACGCGAATTCGAGCGCTCCTCGATCCTATTGCCGTCTTAACGACAGATGATGCCGGACTGAACGCCGACTTCAAGGAAGCGATCGCGTTCGCAGTGCTAGCGTATTGGAGAATGCACGGGGTTCCCGGTAATTTCCCGGAGGTGACAGGTGCCAAACAACATGCCCTTTTAGGAGAAATCCACATGGCACGCTAATTCTTCCATGTTGCTAAGTAGTTCAACTTAAATAAACATAAAACCCTAACTTCTGCGCCGCCCGCGCAGCGGGCGGCGCAGAAGTTAGGGTTTTATGTTTATTTAAGTTGAACTACTTATTACCTGCCATCCACGCTAGATTTGCCATCCACGTTAACACTGGCCATATCGCGATTCATTATGAAGGACTAGGGTTGTGTCTCACACATTTTTAATGGAAGCCGGACGCTGGATGTTGCAGGGGAGCTGGCTCGATCGAGATACCATGCCGGTGACGGTAAAAGGCAGAATATTAATCGCGTGGAGCCGAGACAACTGGTACACGATGGTAACTCGGCTGAATTTTCCAGGCATTGATCGCGAAGAAATTACCTTTCAATATCGCGGGCGCTTAACATCAGGCGATCGCCAATATACCTTCGTTCTTCAGCACAGCCTGCTAGGGCGAGTTGAAGGAGAAGGCTGGGTTGCACCAGAATCTATCGTGCAGCGGTATTGGGTATTAGACGATCGCCAGCGCCGAACAGGATTTGAAACGCTCCACCGCCTTAGCGAAAATTCCTACTGTCTTTCCAGCAGCATCATGGCTGGACATTATTTGGCTAGCACGATGGAAGCCACTATAGAACGGCAGCAAGAAAACTAAACCTAATCTTCTGCCTTTTCCAGAGGTTCTGTTGCCAGCGACTGCATCGGCTCTAGCCCGCCATCGTCCAGATCTGCCATCGACTGCACAACGAACGGTAAACAGGCTCCCTTGAGTCCTCGTCGAATCCGCTCCGGTGTCTCCGGAAGAATAACAAACAAGGGTTGGGTCTGCTCTGCTGCCTCGCTCAAAATATGTTGATAACGCGGCGGCATCATCCACTCATATCCTTTATCCAGCAGAACCTGAGTATGTCGCCAGCGCCCCAGCAAGTCCGAAAAATCTTCCTCAGGGCGATAAATAAAGACAAAAATCTCTACCCCAGTTTTGATTTTCCACTCAGGGTCACACATTAAAACAGCTACATCACAGGGCAGTCGTACGACTTCACCTGCCCCAACCGTTGCCCCACCCGATGCTCCCGACAGCCCTGCATTACGAATTCGAATTACGGGCAGCGGAATTGTAATCACACTTTCATCAGGACGCCGCAGGCTAGGAACCAACTCTAAATAAGGTCGATGCTGCTTTAAGAGGGCGATCGCTCCCCGATGGTCGCTGTATTCTGATAGAAGCTCTTCGTAGTGAAACTGTTTAATTGACATTAATTCAAACTGCCTCCGTCGCGTCCCACCTCAAAGAGAGACATAATCTCCATTGAAGCTGCTTTAAAAACTGCCACGGACATCAATTTTTTGAGCACACCACATCCGAAAAATCAACTTTCTGGCTCTAATCTTCCAACTCTAGCTTTTAGTTTTCGGCGTTGCTAAAGGGGTAATGACTCTGGAATGGCTTTCTTAGCCCTATTTAATATTATCCATCACCGCAAACATCGGCAAATACATCGCTACCAAAATCGAGCCGACCATACCGCCCAAAAACACAATCATGATAGGTTCCATGATGCTGGTAAGAGCCTTCACCGACTGCTCCACCTCATCTTCATAAAAATCAGCAACCTTCATCAACATCGTGTCAATTTCTCCCGTTTCTTCCCCAATACTCATCATTTGAATCGCCATAATTGGAAAAACCTGCTCACGTTGCAGAGCGAGACTAATCATGCCACCTGACTGCACCTCTCGTCGTGCTTCGTCTACAGCATTAGCAATCACCTGGTTACCAGCCGTATCTCGTACAATCTCCAACGACGTTAAGATCGGTACACCAGAGCGAGACAGTGCCCCAAACGTACGACAGAATCGAGCAGTACAGCTTTTTTGAATCAAATCACCAAACAACGGCATCTTTAGAAAGAATCGATCCATCGTTTCGCGACCAACACGCGTCTTGTAATATTGCCGATATGCAAACGCCAAAACCACAACAATAATAATCAGCGCAATTGAATAAATGGGTGTCCGCAAAATGTTACTAATGTTCAGCATGAGCTGCGTAAACACGGGTAACTCTGCATCCAGTTCCTCAAAGATGCCTGCAAAGATAGGCAGCAAGAAGATTGTCATCCCCAAAAACACCAGCAGCGCAATAATGCCTACCGTCACCGGATATGCCATAGCAGACTTAATCTGGTTTTGCAAACGGGCAACGTCTTCCAGCAATTTTGACAACCGATTGAGCACATCATCTAGCACCCCACCGACTTCCCCCGCCTGAATCATACTAACGTAGAGACCATCAAAGCACTGGGGATGCTTCCGCATGGCATCAGACAGGTTCGTTCCCTGTTGCACATCAGAGCTAATCTCCTGAAGTGCCTGCTTTAATTTCGGATTAGGGCACTGATCAGCCAGCACCCCCAATCCACGAACTAACGCTACCCCAGCATTTACCAGAGCTGCAAACTGTCTAGAAAAGATGGCCTTGTCCTTCACAGTAACTGTTGCCATTGAATTCTGAATCTGCTTTAGATCCAGGGTATTCAACGTCTCAAAAAAGCTCCGATCCTGAGTCAATTCCTGCACAAACAAGCCCTGTTCTCTCAAGCTGGAGCGCGCCTCGGCAGGAGAACCGGCTGAGATTTTTCGTTTGACGGGGTTTCCCTTAGAATCTCGTGCTCGAACAACATAGGTCTGCATAGCATTTATGGGGAAGTGGTCAAAAATCGCTGAGGTTTAACCAAGAATACGTGGTAAGTAGATGGGCGTAATTAAATATAAAACCTTAAAAGTCTGCGCCGCCCGCTGCGCGGGCGGCGCAGACTTTTAGAATCTTGTTTTTATTCAGGTTGAACTACTTACTAAGGCTGAAGTGATGATTTTTTTGTTGCCTGGGCTCAGGCCACATAACAAAAAATTATCCCTTTTGAAGAATCTCGCATACCGTTAGGGTCTACCCGCCACAGACGCACCAGGTCGCGCCGAACCGGCGGGCTGAACACCACCGATTAGACGTTGCAGCTCATCGGGGCGAGACGTTTTTGACATTGCTGCTTCAAACGAAATGAGTCCAGCCTTGTATTGATCTGCCAACACTTTTTCTAGGGTTTGCATCCCTAATTTGCCACCCGTTTGAATCGCAGAATAAATTTGAGCCGTCTTGCCTTCTCGAATCAAGTTAGAAATCGCAGGCGTAATCACCATAATCTCTTGTGCCATGATTCGCCCAAATTCATTAGGCTTGGGATTTTTCCGAGGCACTAAAGTCTGGCTAAAAACACCCACTAGGGAGTTAGACAATTGAACGCGCACCTGTGTTTGCCGCTCTGAAGGGAACACGTCAATAATCCGGTCTACGGTTTGGGCAGCAGAGCTAGTATGTAGCGTACCAAAGACAAGGTGTCCAGTTTCTGCAGCCGAAATTGCAAGTGCAATCGTCTCCAGATCTCGCATTTCTCCCACAAGAATAATGTCGGGATCTTCCCGAAGCGCAGCCTTTAGGGCATTAGCAAAACTTTTAGTGTCTTCTCCCAACTGCCGTTGATGGATTAAGCTTTTAACTGGCTCGTAAACAAACTCAATTGGGTCTTCTACCGTCAAGATATGTTCTGCCCGGGTACGATTGATTAAATCAATCATGGCTGCCAAGGTCGTAGTTTTACCAGAACCTGTTGGCCCCGTCACCAGAATTAGTCCTCTCGGCTTTTCTGCCATTTCTCGAACGACATCAGGAAGACCCAGCTTTTCAAAGTTAGGAATTTTGGAACTCAGCGCTCGTAGACAAGCCGCATAGGTTCCTCGATCTTTGTAGACGTTAACGCGGAAGCGAGCTAACCCTTTCACACCATAGGAGCAATCTAGCTCCCAGTTTTGCTCAAGAGTTTTACGCTGAGTGTTGTTAAGCATGCTGAAGATGAGGCGCTGACACTCTTCAGATGTCATGAGTTCATCACCAATCGGCGTCAGGTGTCCATTGATCCGGAAATAGGGCGGTAACCCACTTGATAGGTGCAAATCTGACCCACCCATCTCGATCAATTGCTCCATCAAATCTTCGATCATCAATTCCATCGTGCTTGCTCCTTTGGCCAGGGTGAAATAATTTTGCTGAGAATCAAGTCCGAGACCTAATCTTGAAATCGAGGTGTCGTGCAATAGGGGCAGTCTAGCCACTCTTGCTTCAGCTCTGCACCACATGTACGGCAGGTGAGGGAGGTCTTACGTTTTGCCTTGAGTTCTGATTCCAGCCCAGTGTCAGTAAAGGTAACTCGCTCTACCTCTTCAAGGGTGGTCGCTCCTTGTCGCACCAAATTCAAACTGTATGCCAGGAGGGTTATCATCCCTTCCTCAACGGCCACTTCTTTGATTCGTTCGGTTGGAGCACTCTCAGTAATTAGGCTCTGCAACTGCTCTGTCACTCGCATGACTTCATACACTCCACAGCGCCCTTTGTAGCCAACGCCTTTACAACTTTGACACAGGGTACTTTTAGCTCTGGCTTCTTGAATTTCGTCAGCTTGCAGCTCGTTGGCTTTATAAAAAGTAACTTCAACTTCTTTAGAAGCAGAAAGTCCAAAGCGCGCCAGATCTTCACTTGAAGGGTTGTAAGGAACGCGGCATTCAGAACAAACCCGTCGCATAAGTCGCTGAGCTAGCACACCAATGAGGGAGCTAGAAACCATGAAAGTTTCTACGCCCATTTCTTCAAGGCGGGCGATCGCACTTGCAGCGTCGTTAGTGTGCAGGGTTGTTAGTACCAAGTGACCCGTCAAAGCCGCCTCAATTGCCGTCTTTGCCGTTTCTCTGTCGCGCGTCTCACCCACCAGAATCACATCGGGATCTTGTCGTAAAAAAGCCCGCAGAATTGAGGCAAAGTCCATGCCTTTTTCTCGAATTACCTGCACCTGGGTAATCCCCGGTAGAGAATATTCAATCGGGTCTTCTGCCGTACTGATGTTTACTCCAGGACTGTTGCGCTCCGACAAAGCCGAATAAAGCGTTGTCGTCTTACCAGAACCCGTGGGGCCAGTTACCAGGATTAGCCCGAAGGGGCGCGCCACCATTTCCTGAACGATATGCAGGGTTTCGGGATCGGTAATTAGCTTATCCAAGCCTAGCTGCGTAGCCGAGTTGTCGAGAATCCGCAGCACCACTTTTTCGCCGTAGCGACTGGGCAACGTATTGACCCGAAAGTCTACCTTACGGCCATCAAAAATTCGTCGGATGCGTCCATCTTGAGGCATCCGACGTTCAGCGATGTCTAAGTCGGCAATAATTTTGAAGCGCGCCGTTACAGCAGGAATAATTTTCTTAGGCAGATGTTCTAGCCCTTCTCGCAACACCCCATCCTTGCGAAACCGAATCCTCAGATATTCTTCCTGAGGCTCCACGTGGATATCAGACACGCCATCTTGCAACGCTTTGACAAGAATTTTGTTAACGAGGGCAATTACTGGAGCCGCTTCAGCATCTTGCAGAGCAGCATCCAAGTTGGCTTCTAGATCGTCGCCTGGCTCTTCCAGGTCGAGATACTCCAATCCTTCCAGATCGGCTTTAACATCTACCTTAGACTGAAAGTCTAGTTGCTTTTGGCGTTCAACTTGCTCATCCAGATATTGGGAAATAATTCGCTGGTAGTCCTCGATGGTGATAACCATCCGCTGCAATACTAAATTCTGAGGACGAAGAATTCGGTTCAAGTCATCTTGTGCAGCTAAATCATCTGGGTCTACCATCGCAATTAATACAGAAGAAGGCGTTCCCTCTGTACGGGATAGAGGCACCAATCGATAGCGACGACAAAGATCAACAGGAATCAACGTATCGATTAACTGGCTGACCTGGCTAGTAGAAATTTGGCTGATTTCAGGATCAAGAGACTCTACACCATAGAGAATTTTAAGCTCAAATAGCTGCTGCTTCTTATACTGGCGCAGCAGGTCAGGCGGGAGCTGCTGCCCGGTAATCATCTCCAGAACTTCGGTCAATGGTCTGCCAGTCTTACGGCTCTCAACCAAAGCCTGCTGCATTTGATCGTTGTTGACGTAGCCAGCTTGGATGAGCTTGTTGCTGAAGGGAGAGAAGTTATGTTGAACGACCAGGGCGCGCCGTTGAGACGAAGAGTTAGCCATAGCTGATGCCGAAGTTCCTTGTAGCCTTAAATGGAGTGTTCCCAACTATCTTTAATACAAAGCATGCTACCGAGTCTAAAGCATGCAATCCCAGTCAACTTTTATCTAGAGTCAGCTTTTTGCAATGCGGGAGAGTCAATGCGGAACGGATTGTTTTTTGAAGAAAGCAATAATCTAAATTTCCAGAACCGAATCACTAGGCCAAGAAGGTGAGAACGTAGCTGATTTTTGCTTGTTAACAATTGTTGACTTAAAACTTATGATAGAGCGCTATACAAAAAGCTAGTTCCTCCGCAGCTACAGAGATTTCGGCTACTGGAATTATAGAGAAGAAATCATCATATAGATTGAGTCTTTCAGGGGTCGAGTCTCTACGTCCTCTTTCTAAAACCAAACATACAGCAATCCCGAGTAGGTTTTAGGTGTTTAGTGATCCGAACATTTGAATCTCTGACAAGTAGGTGGGCTTAAGTAAGTATAAAATCCTAACACCCTGCGCCGCCCGCTGCGCGGGCGGCGCAGGGTGTTAGGATTTGGTTTTTATTTAGGTTGAACTACTTAGCACGTCAGTTTGGGGCGATAGGGAAAGAAGCAAGCGCTCCATTTTCATAACTCAAATCGATCGCCCCCCGTAAAGTAGGCTATAGTCCATAACGCCTTCTCCCGAAACAAAAGAGAAATTCAGACCGCACTGAAAGCCCTATACCCTTTTGACAAGGAGATGAGTTTGAAGCAAGGGTAGCGTCAGTGTTCCTGCAAAATTGGAACTATCCCGATTTAGAGATAGTTCAGCCACTGGAATGCTTCCGCTACAAAAGGTTGCCGATTAGTGACCTCAGCATTCCCCAAGAAGGCAAATAAAATATCGCTAGTGGGTTACTCTTGATAAAGAATGTCGGCGGTTATGGCTGGCTAAATCAGCCTCTATGCTTGCCGGATAGCTGAAGGATATCTAGATAGTTGGAGTTTTAGACTGTACAGATGTGGCCTGTTTTGATGCATCCTGTATAGCATAGGCTAGCCTATATTTGCGGGATTATAAAATTTTTAACTCTGAAATGTCTGAGATACTGGTGCACAATGATTGACGAAGAAAAGCAGTTAGAGAACGTGCAAGAAGCGATGGCTAATACTGCGGATGTGTTGCAAGTGACGGATGGTGAGAGCATGGCTGTTGAGGCAAATCAGGTAGATGATGAGTCCGCCAAGGGGTCTGAAACGTTGTTGAGTCAAGAGGCAGTGGATTCCTCCACTCTGGAGGCTGAAACCGAAGTGATAGAAACACTTGAGGGAACAGAAAATCAGCTCAGTTTGGCGACCCTGACTCAAGAGAATGAAGCACTTAAGCTGCAAGCAGAGGAGCGTACAAGCCAGTTCATGAGGATCGCCGCGGATTTTGAAAATTTCCGCAAGCGTACTCAGCGTGAAAAAGAGGAACTAGAGCAGCAGATTAAGTGCAGTACCGTGGTAGAGCTGCTGCCCGTCGTTGATAACTTTGAGCGGGCGCGATCGCAAATTAAACCACAGGGTGAAGAAGCTATGGCAATTCACAAGAGCTATCAAGGGGTCTACAAAGATCTGGTAGATCGGCTTAAGCGTATTGGGGTTGCCCCGATGCGATCCGAGGGAAAGGAATTTGATCCAAATATGCACGAAGCTGTGATGCGAGAGTCTACCGATGAGTTTCCTGAAGGTACAGTCATTGAAGAACTCGTGCGGGGATACCTGTTGGGAGAGCGTGTCTTGCGGCATGCTATGGTCAAAGTGTCAGCAACCCCTGAGTTCGACGACTCAATGCCAAGCGAAGCCGGTACATCTGAGACTTGATCCCTAACTGGATTGAAGAAAAGTTAAGTCTTTCTGCTGATATCGACATGTTGGTTCAACGCCTATTCACGTAGATCTATGGGCAGCCCAGCCTACGGTATAGCTCTAATCAACAATGCTGTGATTTAGTTTGAAGGCGATCGCAGAGTTTTTTTCACTTAAGCTGATCAAATTTCTGAGCAATTGCGGAATACTCTGCTAGAAATGAGTTCAGTCACAAATGAGTTCAGTCGTTCTACAGAGTTGCACTCACTCATTCACTTGTTGAATATATGGACAGCCGCTAATTATGGGAAAAGTCATTGGTATTGACCTAGGCACAACAAATAGCTGTGTTGCTGTGTTAGAAGGCGGTCAACCTGTTGTTATTGCCAACTCAGAAGGGGGGCGAACAACACCCAGCATTGTTGGATTCGGCAAAACTGGCGAACGTCTTGTAGGGCAACTGGCAAAGCGGCAGGCCGTAACCAATGCGGAAAACACCATCTTTAGCATCAAGCGGTTTATTGGTCGGCGCTGGGACGACACTACAGAAGAGCGTACTCGGGTACCTTACAATTGCGTACGTGGTAAAGACGACACTGTAGACGTACAAATCCGGGGTCGCAGCTATACTCCCCAAGAAGTATCAGCCATGATCTTGCAAAAATTAAAGCAAGATGCTGAAAATTATTTGGGAGAGTCGGTTACCCAAGCAGTTATTACAGTTCCAGCTTATTTCACCGATGCCCAACGGCAAGCCACCAAAGATGCTGGCACCATTGCTGGGCTGGAAGTTCTCAGAATTATCAACGAACCAACCGCTGCTGCCCTTTCCTACGGATTAGATAAGCAAGATCAAGAACAGAGCGTTCTAGTGTTTGATTTAGGCGGTGGCACGTTTGATGTGTCTGTGCTTCAACTAGGCGATGGGGTCTTTGAGGTGAAGTCAACGTCTGGTAACAACCACTTGGGCGGCGATGACTTCGACAATGTTGTAGTGCGCTGGCTGATGGACTGCTTCCAAAGAGAGGAGGGAATTGATCTTTCGACCGATAAAATGGCGCTACAACGCCTCCGGGAAGCCGCTGAAAAAGCCAAGATCGAACTCTCTAGCATGTCGAACACCACGATTAATTTGCCTTTTATCACGGCAGATGAAACGGGGCCAAAACATTTAGAGACAGAGCTATCCCGCGCCAAGTTCGAAGAGTTGGTTAGTACGTTAGTAAAAGACACGATTGAACCTGTCACCCAAGCCCTGAAAGACTGTGGGCTGAACCCTAACCAAATTGACAAGATTATTCTCGTCGGTGGATCAACTCGAATTCCAGCAGTGCAGGAAGCGATCAAACAGCACTTCAACGGTAAAGCTCCGGACCGCTCTGTCAACCCTGATGAGGCTGTAGCGCTAGGTGCAGCGATCCAGGCGGGCGTGCTAGGTGGCGAAGTTAAAGACCTGCTGTTATTAGACGTAACGCCCTTGTCTCTGGGCATTGAAACCCTGGGCGAGGTCTTTACCAAGATTATCGAACGTAATACAACAGTACCTACTAGTAAAACGCAGACATTTTCAACCGCAACAGACGGCCAAACCTCCGTTGAAATTCATGTGCTTCAGGGTGAGCGTGCTTTAGCAAAAGATAATAAGAGTTTAGGTAAGTTCCAACTGACGGGTATTCCGCCAGCCCCTAGAGGAGTACCTCAAATTGAAGTGTCGTTTGAGATTGATGCCAATGGGATTCTCCAGGTATCAGCACGAGATAAAGGCACAGGTCGAGAGCAAAGTATCCGAATCAGCAACACGGGCGGCTTAAGCGAAGCTGAGGTAGAGCGGATGCGTCAGGAGGCAGAACTGTATGCCGAAGAAGATGGGGTGCGGCGACAGTTGGTTGAATACCGCAACCAAGCAGACATCTTGTTTGCAAATTACGAAACTACGCTGCGAGATAATGGTGAGTTGATCCCCGAATCTTATAAGGCTCAAGCTGCTGAAAAAGTAGCAGAGCTGCGGGCGGCGATCGCTGATCGTTCCATTACCACAGAGGCCATGAGAAGCCGGTTGGATTCGCTTCAACAAGCCCTATTTGCCCTAGGCTCTGCTGTTTATCAACAAACAATTCAGCCAGATGAATATGACGAGAATGGCCTAGGAGATGCCACAGCCGTCTGGGCAAACGGGCATGGTGAGCCGCCAACCGATACTTTAGAAGAGTATGATGAGGGCTACAACTTTGAAAATGACGAAACAGTGACAGCCGACTATGAAGCAGTTGACTAAATTTTTAGACTGAAGTCTGTAACATTGCCCAGCCATTAGGTTTCAAACATGTTGCTTAATTCTTTAAGGCACTGCTAGAGCTGGCCTTTCAACAAATGAACCTCTGGCTCTCTGGTCAACGATTGACCAAGTTCAATTTTGCCCCTATTTCTGTGCAAAAATTGGGTAATTTAGTCGGTCTAAGATCTATTCGCTACGATGTAAATGGTGGGGCCTTGCCGAATAAGATCCTGCTATCTGGTTTATGATTCCTCTTTTACCCCTTCTAGCAGCGCTCTATGCCCCGTGACTATTACGAAATCCTTGGTGTCTCCCGTGATGCAGACAAGGAGGATGTCAAGCAAGCCTATCGCCGACTCGCGCGTAAGTACCATCCTGATGTCAATAAGGAAGAAGGTGCAGAAGAGCGATTTAAGGAAATAAATCGGGCTTACGAAGTACTTTCGGAGCCAGATACCCGTGCCCGCTACGATCGCTTTGGAGAGGCTGGAGTTAGCTCGGCGGGTGGCGCAGGGTACCAGGATCTTGGCGACATGGGAGGCTTTGCCGATATCTTTGAAAGCTTTTTTAGCGGTTTTTCAAATGCTCCAGGACAGCAAACTCGGCGACGGACTGGTCCTATGAGAGGTGACGATCTTCGTCTAGACCTAAAATTAGACTTCCGAGAAGCTGTATTCGGCGGCGAGAAAGAGATTCGAATTAGCCACCTAGAAACCTGTAACACCTGCACTGGGTCAGGAGCAAAACCCGGCACTCGGCCTAAAACCTGTGGCACCTGTGCTGGTTCTGGGCAGGTACGCCGCGCCACTCGTACTCCCTTTGGCAGTTTTACCCAAGTATCTACTTGCCCTACTTGCGGCGGCGGAGGTCAGGTAATTGAAGACAAGTGTGATGTCTGCGGCGGCAGCGGTCAGAAGCAGGAAGCCAAAAAACTGAAAATTACTATTCCGGCTGGGGTAGACAACGGTACCCGTCTTCGCATTTCGTCTGAAGGCGATGCGGGGCAACGCAGCGGACCTCCTGGAGATCTTTATGTTTACCTGTTTGTCAACGAAGATGCTGAATTTCAACGAGATGGCATTAACATTTTATCGCAGCTAAAGATTAGCTATTTGCAGGCAATTCTGGGCTGTAAGCTGGACGTAAATACGGTAGATGGCCCTGTAGAGACGACCATTCCTCCGGGGATACAGCCCGGAACGGTATTAACGTTAGAAGACCGTGGAGTACCCCGCCTAGGTAACCCTACGAGCCGAGGTGACCATTTAATGACCGTATCGGTAGATATTCCAACGCGAGTGTCTGCAGAGGAACGAGAGTTGTTAGAGAAGCTGGCCAAAATTCGGGGCGATCGCGTCGGTAAGGGCGGCAAAGGCTTGCTCGATAATCTATTTCACAAGTCATGAGCCAGTCCTTCTCTACATCTGTTAACCTGCCAACTCCACCCGATGCCCAGTTGGATCTACGGGGCACTCCCTGCCCTATCAACTTTGTACGCACGAAGTTACGGCTGGAAAAAATGCTCCCTGGCTCACTGTTGGAAGTATGGCTAGATCCGGGTGAACCCATTGAACAGGTGCCCGATAGCCTCAAAATGGAAGGATACACGATTGAACACTTGGAAGACCGAACGGACTTTTTTGTTCTGAAAGTTCGTCGTCCGGCTTAGGGCAATGATGCCACCCCCGCCCTCGACCGAGGCTAATTTGCTTGTTTATCCCCAACCAAACGATGGGGAACGTGATCTACTCTGGGGAACGGTAATCGCGGTTCAAGCCAACTACTATCGGGTGCAGTTTGAACCAAGTTTTCTGCCCACATCTGTACCAACGCCTGGACAGGGCGACATTCTGTTGCTCTGTACTCGCCGGACTCGCCTCAAAAAAATGGGGCAACAAATCATGGTTGGCGATCGCGTCCGGGTTGAGGAGGCCGATTGGATAGGCGGACGAGGGGCGATCGCCCAAGTGCTACCCCGTCACAGCGAATTAAACCGCCCACCCATTGCCAACGCCGATCAGATTTTGCTAGTTTTTGCGCTAGCTGAACCATCTCTTGACCCGATGCAACTCAGTCGTTTTTTGGTCAAAGCAGAGTCTACAGAAATAGCCGTCTGTCTTTGTCTTAACAAATGTGATCTGATATCCCCAACCGAACGGCAGCAGTGGAGCGATCGCTTGCAGAGGTGGGGCTACGCACCTCTGCTGCTGAGCGTTCAACAAACTGTAGGGTTAACCGCTGTCCACCTGCGCTTGAGCGGAAAAACCACCGTTGTGTCTGGGCCATCGGGCGTGGGCAAATCTAGCTTACTGAACGCGCTGATTCCTTCCGTAGAGCTTCGAGTAGGAGCTGTTTCAGGCAAGCTCCTGCGCGGTCGTCACACGACTCGTCATGTAGAGCTGTACAAACTGCCCATAGGGGGCCTCTTAGCCGATAGCCCAGGCTTCAACCAGCCCGACCTAGACTGCACACCCACTACTCTCATCCACTGCTTCCCCGAGGCTCGGCAGCGCTTAGAGAAGGAAGACTGTCATTTCAGTAATTGTCTGCACCGAGACGAACCAGGATGCGCTGTACGAGGTGACTGGGAACGCTATGCACACTATCGAATCTTTTTAGAAGAAGCGATCGCTCGCCAAGACAGTCTAGAGCGTAGCCCCGATGCAGAAACTATGACTAAGCAAAAAAATCGTAGTGATGGGCAAGTGGCTACCGAACCCAAACTAGAATCCAAAAAATATCGCCGCCCCTCTCGCCGAACCGAGAAGCAGATGCTCCAAGACTTGTACTTAGAAGAAGAGGATGGAACGGATCAGGGGGGCAATTGAATGGGGCAACCCAATGCCTCTCAGCTTAGCTTGAAAGCCCACTAGAGCACGGCTCATTAAACTGCTAAGTAGGCGGGCGTAATTAAGCATAGAACCCTAAAATTCTGCGCGGGCGGCGCAGAATTTTAGAATCTTGTTTTTATTTAAGTTGAACTACTTATAGCCATAGACGGATTGGTTAGGACGGGGTGCAGGGGTGGAACCCCTGGCTGGGGGCAAAGCCCCCACACCCCCTTCGCTCCCAGTGTCCTAACCTTTGTGGCGACAGCTATAACAGAGAAGTATTTCAGCAGAAACCGGGTTAGGGGCATGAGAACGCTTGCCCTGGATCGCTTAAATTGCCTTAAGTTTCTGCAATCAGGCAAAATGTTACAGATTGCAACATATAATGAGAATTAGTGAAAATAGGTATCTCAGAGGATAGCAGCGTTACATGAGAGTTGCGATCGCCGGAGGAGGACTAGCAGGGCTTTCCTGTGCAAAATATTTAGTAGATGCTGGCCACATTCCAGTAGTGCTAGAAAGTCAGGACGTTTTGGGCGGCCTAGTTGCAGCTTGGCGCGACCAAGACGGAGATTGGTATGAAACTGGGCTACACATCTTTTTTGGGGCATATCCCAATATGCTTCAATTGCTCAAAGAATTGGGCATTGAAGATCGGCTGCAGTGGAAAGAGCATTCTTTAATCATGAACCAACCGGATAATCCGGGCGTTTACTCACGATTCGACTTTCCCGACATTCCTGCTCCAATCAACGGTTTGGTAGCTATTTTGGGCAACAATGACATGTTGACCTGGGAGGAAAAAATCAAATTTGGGCTGGGCTTACTTCCGGCCATGGTACGCGGCCAATCGTACGTCGAAGAGATGGATCAGTATACTTGGACGGAGTGGCTACAAAAGCAAAACATTCCTGAACGAGTGAATGAAGAAGTGTTCATTGCAATGGCTAAAGCACTCAACTTCATTGGCCCAGATGAAATCTCAGCCACTATTCTCTTGACAGCACTCAATCGGTTTCTACAAGAGCGGTATGGCTCTAAAATGGCATTTCTAGACGGCTCTCCTCCGGAGCGCTTATGTCAGCCTTTAATGGACTACATCACAGAACGCGGCGGTGAAGTCTATCTTCGAAAACCTCTGAAGCAAATTCGTTTGAACGACGATGGTACCGTACGAGAGTTTCTAATTCGGGGATTAGATGGCGCGCCCGACGAGGTTGTGACGGCTGATGCCTATGTTTCTGCAATGTCCGTAGATGTACTGAAAGTGCTGCTGCCAGAACCCTGGAAGCCACTTGACTATTTCAGAAAATTGGACGGCTTAGAAGGGGTACCCGTTATCAACTTGCACCTATGGTTCGATCGCAAACTCACCGCTATCGATCAGTTGTTATTCTCTCGCTCACCGCTGCTCAGCGTGTATGCCGATATGAGCAACACGTGCCGAGAGTACGCCAATCCTGATCGCTCGATGCTGGAACTGATTTTTGCACCCGCTAAAGATTGGATTGATAAGTCTGATGAAGACATCGTTCAGGCAACGATGACAGAATTGGAAAAACTTTTTCCTGACCACTTCACAGGCAATCAACCCGCTAAGCTGCTTAAGTCTAAAGTTGTGAAGACGCCTCGATCAGTTTACACAGCCACTCCAGGCCGCCAAGACTGCCGTCCAACTCAAGCCTCGCCCATTGCCAACTTCTTTTTGGCAGGTAGCTACACCATGCAGAGATATCTCGGCAGTATGGAGGGAGCGGTGCTTTCCGGTAAACTAGCAGCACAGGCTATTAGCCACGAGACAACTGGTGGTGAAACTGATCCTAAACCTGCAAAATTATCGGCTACTGTCCGCTAAACTAGCGTTTTTTAGGTGTAATCTGCAAAAAGCGCAGGGCGATTGCTACCAGCTTGGCGCTTTTTGCTGATAGCTTTATCGTTATCTTCATCCTCCAGTTCTGCAATGTAATGCTGCAATTGCCTAGACCCTCTCGAACCACGCCGCTGGTTTCCCTCTACGAAGCCTACGAACACTGCCGCCAAATTACGGCGGAGTACGCCAAAACCTTCTATCTTGGCACTTTGCTGATGCCGGAAACCAAGCGTCGAGCCATCTGGGCAATTTACGTCTGGTGTCGCCGCACCGATGAGTTAGTTGATGGAGCAACTGCAGAATATACAACCGATGCAACTCTCGACCATTGGGAAGAAAATCTAGAGTCGATTTTTGCAGGCCATCCAATTGAAAACGCAGATGTGGCACTGGTAGATACCCTGACTCGCTTTCCACTCGAAATTCAACCCTTTCGAGATATGATTGCGGGTCAGCGGATGGATTTATATCGCAACCGTTATGAAACGTTTGATGAACTAAATCTTTACTGTTACCGAGTAGCAGGAACCGTGGGCATTATGTCGGCAGCGGTAATGGGAACCGATACGAGTCGTCAAACAGCACCCTGGGTAGCCAATCGGGATACTGTTAACCCAACGGAGGAAGCGATCGCCCTGGGGATTGCAAACCAGCTTACCAATATTCTCCGCGATGTCGGCGAAGACGCTCGACGTGGTCGCATCTACATTCCGTTGGAGGAACTTGCTCTATTCAACTACACCGAAGCAGATCTATTTAACGGCGTGGTAGACAGTCGTTGGCAAGAACTGATGAAGTTTCAGATTCAACGGGCTCGTAAGGCATTCGCACAGGCCGAGCGTGGTATTAGCTTTCTGAGTCGCGACGCTCGGTTTCCGGTCTGGACAGCTCTAATGCTATATCGGCAAATTTTAGATGTAATTGAGCGCAACCAATACGATGTATTTCGCAAGCGCGCCTACGTTTCAGGGCCTCGTAAGTTGCTTAGCTTGCCTTTAGCACGCCTACGGGCAGAAGTATTGTAGAAGATAGGTCTTTTACTATCCGACTGTCTCTAGGAGCGCTGTTTTTATCCTCTTTGACTAACTGGTAGTCCTAAATTGGTAAGGATTTTTTGGTGGGCGGGCTTCGCCCGCCCATCAAAAAATCCTTACATCAATACCACTAACGACTAACTGACGGAGAGACCAAATTAGAGTTGGTCTCTCCGATTTTTTTGTTGCTAAATCGCAATATATAGCCATAGACGGATTGGTTAGGACGGGGTGCAGGGGTGGAACCCCTGGCTGGGGGCTTTGCCCCCACACCCCCTTTGATCCCAGTGTCCTAACCTTTGTGGCGACAGCTATAAACGGCAAGATCGAGCTACTTCGGGGGAAGAGTAGGCTGCACCCTGGCTCTCTCCCGTTCGTACGTGACACACGGCAAAAGTCTCAGCCTGCTGAGTTAAATTTGTCACGCCTTAGGTAAAGACATCAGTATGATTGGTTGATAGCGGCTTGATCGTTTTTTTCACTTTCGATCAACTGATAAGTAAATGGGCGTAATTAAATATAAAACCTTAAAAGTCTGCGCCGCCCGTGCAGCGGGCGGCGCAGACTTTTAAGGTTTTATTTAGGTTGAACTACTTAGCTGCCTTTTCCAGTATTGAAGACTCTGTCTGCTTTAATTCTTTAGCCGTTCTGTTTTGTGTCTGACGTCAAAAAGCCCTCTCGATCCCTAGCTGGCATTGCTGGAATTGTGGCAGTTGCCACAATCATTAGTAAGCTCTTTGGACTGTTTCGACAACAAGCGATCGCCGCTGCATTCGGGGTAGGGGCAGCATTTGGAGCGTTCAATTTTTCGTATGTGATCCCCGGTTTTTTGCTGATTTTACTAGGCGGGATCAATGGACCGTTTCACAGTGCGATCGTCAGCGTGCTGGCTAAACGTAAGCAGGAAGAGGTTGCACCCATCGTAGAGGGGATCACTACGCTGGTCGTCGGCATTTTGATATTCGTGTCGCTAGGTCTATTTTTATTTGCTGAACCGATTATGACGGTGGTGGCTCCAGGGCTATTTATTAGCGCTGCCGAAGCAACCCGTAACGGCATGACACCCGAAACGTTTCAGGTGCTGCAACAAACCAAGGCGATCGCCATTCAGCAGTTCAAAATTATGGCTCCTATGGCCACCCTGGCTGGGCTGATCGGCATCGGCTTTGGCACCTTAAATGCCACCAATCAATATTGGCTACCCTCAATTAGCCCACTATTTACCAGTGTTACTGTATTGATTGGATTAGGTGGACTGGCCTGGTATTTGGGCGATCGCATTTCAGATCCTCAATATGCCATGTTGGGCGGTGCTGTCTTGGCATGGTCAACCCTAGCCGGAGGACTGCTTCAATGGTTGGTACAGTTGCCAGCCCAGTGGAAATCAGGATTGGGTGGGTTACGGCTTCGCTTTAACTTCCGCGACCCTGCCGTTAAGGAAGTGATCAATATCATGGGACCCGCAACCTTTTCGTCGGGCATGATGCAGATCAACGTCTGGACAGATTTGTTTTTTGCATCCTTCATTCCCAATGCAGCGGCGGCAGTATCGGCAATGGGCTATGCCGGACTGCTGGCACTCACACCACTGGGAATCTTTTCCAACGTCATCTTAGTGCCGTTAATGCCTCTGTTTTCGCGTCTTGCCGTGCCCGAACACTGGCCAGAGCTAAAGCTGCGAATTCGCCAAGGCTTGATGATGACAGCACTGACGATGTTGCCTCTGAGTGCGTTGCTCTGCGCCCTGGCGCTGCCTCTATCGCGAGTAGTTTACGAACGATATGCGTTCCGTTTAGAAGATTCAACCTTCACGGCAAGCATTTTGGTGGCTTACGCCGTAGGGATGTTTGTGTATCTGGGTCGAGACGTGTTAGTGCGGGTATTTTATGCCTTAGAAGACGGCAATACTCCATTTCGCATTAGTGTCGTCAATATTTTTCTCAACGCCGTACTGGATTTTATGCTGGTCAAGCCGCTTGGAGCCGTGGGCTTGGTGCTGGCTACAGTCAGCGTTAATCTAGTTTCTATGGTAGTGATGCTAACGGTTTTAAATCGTCGGCTCAACGGTCTGTCACTCCGCCAGTGGGTAGCACCAATCACAATGCTGACCTTGAGCAGTGGGGCTTCGGGGCTAGCGGCTTGGGCAACACTAAAAGGCTGCGAACGGCTATTGGGAGCTGAAGGCTTCTTCAACCTGCTGCTACAACTGTGTCTTTCGGGAGCAGTGGGGCTATTAGTTTATGGACTTTTGGTCAGCCGCTTGCACCTGCCCGAAGTGGATATATTTGTGAATCGTGTTCGCCAGCGATTTTTCAAGCAGAAAAACCAGTAAGTAGGTGGGCTTAATTAAATATAAGATTCTAAAACCCTGCGCCGCCGGCACAGCGGGCGGCGCAGGGTTTTAGAATTTGGTTTTTATTTAGGTTGAACTACTTAGAGTTCAAGTTCAACACTTGACTTAAGGCTGGCAAAAACCCAAACCTGACGGGTTATCGAGGCCAATTCTGTGCTGCTTGTTGCAATACGTAAGCAGCCACGTCTTCAATTTCTGCGGGAGTTAACCTGGTTTTGTAGGCAGACATGTTGGCTTTACCATTGGCGACAATTTGGGCGATCGCCTCAGTCGTAGCGTAGCCATTGCGCTCTAACGCCTTCTGCTTTAAGTTCTTGCCACCTCGAATAATGTTGCCGCCATTTGCATGGCAGCCCAGGCAGTGTACCTCAAACACTTGGGCACCATTGGTCACATCAGCCGCCCAAGCAGGCGTGGCGCAGCCCATAATTAACCAGCAGCAGAAGAGTAAAGCGAGAAGGGTAGATTTCATAAAGCTTTAGCTGTATCCGTGTTCTGCGAGAAAGTCAGGGGTAAGAGTTTCAGCGTCGGCGGTGGAGAGTATGTCTTCTAATTGGGCAACAGCGGTCGAGTGGGGAGTGGTGCCTAATCGCAAGAATTTTTCGACGTATTTGCCTAATACGTCTCCTTCCAGGTTGACGCGATCGCCCAATTTCAAATAGCTCAAATTGGTTTCAGCATACGTTAGCGGAATTACCGCCACCTTAAACCAACTTCCTACGTCATTGCAGGCCGCTACCGTCAGGCTGATGCCATTAACGGTAATACTGCCCTTGGGCACGATGTAGCGTGAGGCGCGAGGATCGGATACCGTAAAGCTCATTTCCCACGAAGTCGCCGTTTGAACCGACGACTCTAGATACCCCACGCCATCTACGTGGCCCGTCACAAAATGCCCTCCCAATTTGCTCCCCACCCGCAAAGAAGGTTCCAAGTTCACAGGGGTTGTGTCTAGCCGATATTCTAAAACAGTGCGATCGAGGGTTTCGGGAGAAACGGCAGCTACAAAGCCTGTCGATAGAATCTGCGTTACGGTCAAGCAAACGCCATCCACTGCCACACTATCGCCTAGCTCTAGTCCCACCAATATGCGATCGCTACCCGATTCAAAAACAATTTGGAGTTCATTTTCTCCCCACGGATGAACCGTGCCAATAGCCTGAATTAATCCAGTAAACATAAGCCTACAAAGGATATCTTTAAGTTTAAGGAGCACTACCGATGCAGTGCTCCTTGTTTAGCCTAACGGAGCTAGAGCTTAGGTAGGTGAATACTGCTTTGGTTGCAAAGCGACTACAACATCATTTAATTCTCTTGGTTTTTCGTTTAGTGTGGGTAAGTCCCCTTTCTTTGTCAAACCTTCAAGATTAAAGATATGGATTCATCCCCAGTTCGGGGCATACTCAGGTTCAATATATATAATATTTTGAGCATCCTACTTCTAAGTTTAAAAGTCATCTTGAGCTTGAAGATAGCAGTTTGAGGCCGAAACCACTTAAAGCCACATTTGATTTAGGTCTTGCCATCCCTACCGAGGCTAGTATGAATATACCCTTTTCTATTCTGGCTCTCTAAATCATCAGGATTTCAGGTGGGGTGCATTGGGTTATAGGGCTGGACGTTACGAGGTGGAGACAACTCAAATCTGCCAGTTTGAGATGATTTCACTCCAGTCCGCGCTGAGGTTCCATTTCCTGGTTGATCAACGGATTCTAGAGGCTAAGTGAATGATTGAAATGAAAGTCGCTGGAATTGCCCTGGAAGCAGCAACCCGTAATCCCATCGTGCTGCTCAGGGATGCTTCGGAGCGACGGCAGCTTCCCATCTACATTGCTCAAGACCAGGCGAGGGCGATCGCCAATGCCTTAGAAAACCAAACGCCTCCCCGTCCCTTGACCCATGACCTCGTCGTCAACCTAATGGACGAATGGGACATGTCAGTCGAACGTGTAGTGATTCACTCTCTGCAAGACAACACGTTCTACGCCATCTTAACCGTGCGCCAAGGCGAAATCAGAAAGGAAATTGACGCTCGCCCTAGCGACGCGATCGCCATTGCCCTGCGTACCCGTAGCCCCATCTGGGTGATGGAAGAAGTGGTAGCTGATGCGTCCATTCCGGTCGACCGCGATGCGGATGAGGCAGAACGACAGGAATTCCGCGATTTTCTGTCTGATCTGCGTCCAGAAGATTTCACACAGCGAGGGCAATCGAAGAGCGGAGATGGCGGAAATTAGAGTGATTTATCGGTTGGCAGGCCGTAGCTCGTGCCTATTAGCCAATAAAGTGCCCACCTGAACCATGACCCTATATCCCTCATGCGTTTCCGTCGTTTTGGCAAAACTGAGCTGCCCCTATCCGTGTTCTCGCTGGGAATGATGCGTTGTTTGGCATCGGCAGAGGTCGCGCAGCAGACCATAGAGCGGGCGATCGCCTTTGGCATAAATCATTTTGAAACGGCTCGAGGCTATGGCAATAGTGAGCAGTACTTGGGCACTACTCTGCGGCACGGGGTAGGAGTACCGCGTGAGCAACTGTATATCACCACGAAAATTCCGCCAACGATTGATGCAGCGACGATGGCACGCGAGATCGATCAGTCGTTGGAGCGGCTAGGGCTAGAGTATATAGATTGCTTAGCCATTCACGGGCTAAATACCTGGGAACATTTGGCTTGGGTTGAGGCTGCTGATGGGTGCATGGCGGCAGTGCGACGGTCAGTTGCAGCAGGTCGGGTTCGGCATGTGGGCTTTTCGACCCATGCTCCGATGGACCTCATCCTGCGAGCGATCGCGACAGGGCAGTTTTCATTCATTAATCTGCACTATTACTACTTCAACCAACGGAATGCGCCCGCCATCGACCTAGCATCTCAGCAAGATCTAGGAATTTTTATCATTTCTCCGGCAGATAAAGGCGGGTTACTCTACACGCCGCCAGCAGCACTTCAGAAACTCTGCCAGCCTTTAACGCCCTTAGAACTAGGCTATCGGTTTTTACTCAGCGATCGCCGTATTACCACCCTCAGCCTTGGTGCAGCCACTCCCAGTGAACTTGACCTCTCTTTGGCAGTGGCCAACCAAGATCAGCCTCTGACACAAACTGAGGTGAATAGTCTGGAGCGCCTAGAGCAACACCAACAATCGGTACTAGGAAGCGATCGCTGTAGCCAGTGCCATGCCTGTCTGCCCTGTCCAGAAAAGATTAATATTCCCGAAATACTGCGGCTTCGTAACCTTGCGGTCGCCTACGACATGACTACCTACGGCACCTACCGTTACGGCATGTTTGAAAAGGCGGGGCATTGGTTTCCGGGGCGAACGGGCGATCGCTGTACTGAATGTGGTGACTGCCTTCCCCGCTGCCCCGAGGCGTTAGATATTCCCAAACTGTTACGCGATAGCCACACCCGACTAGGTGGCACTCCTCGTCGTCGACTGTGGGATTAAGCTGTGGAACCCAGGAACAATATTCTAACCAAGGAACAATAGTTCTTCAGATAGATTTCCATTTATCCGTACCCATCCCCTAGAGGGGGATGTTACTCTTAAAGCAATGTGGCGCAAGCGCTGGCATTTTGCTTGGCAATTGCGATGAGCTTTACGCTCGTTTCAGTTATTTTATTAAGAATTCTTCAAGAAGAGGTACATCGCGTGGTTGCGTCTCCTGAAAAACTGCAGCAGCAAACGTTAAACGACACGGTAGACGGTAGCCTACCTATCTCCAATAAAGGGAGCGATCGCGTTGCTGTTCTGCTTATGGGCTATGGCGAAGTCGAAAGCTACGAAGATTTTGCCAACTACAATGAACAAGCGCTCAACTTACTCACCGCTAAGTTTGCGCCTGTTCCTCTGTGGATTTATCCTCCCTTAGCTAAACTGCTGGCTATGTTTGATCTACACGAGTGGGATCACCAGCATGACCATTTCATCTCTCCCCACAACGCCATTTTTGAACAGCAGCGCACTGGTGTCGAACACCACTTGCAAGAGAAATGGGGCGATCGGGTCAAAGTCTTCAAAGCGTTTAACTTTTGCGCTCCTCACTTGCCAGAACAGGTGCTAACCCAAGTCAAAGCAGAAGGCTTTGACAAAATTCTAATTTATCCTCTGCTAGTGGTGGATTCTATCTTCACCAGCGGCATTGCGGTCGAGCAGGTCAACAAGGCTCTGTCTGCTTTAACTAACGGCAGTGAGCATTGGGTCAAGGGGCAGCGCTATATCCCTTCCTTCTACAGTGAACCAGACTATATTGACTTGATGGCGCAGATGGTAGAAGAAAAAATTCGTCAAGATTTGGCCGTGGCGCACCTACCCTCTCAGACAGGTATTGTGCTAATGAACCACGGGTGCCCCCACAAAGCAAAAGGATTCACCTCTGGCATTGATGAAAGTCAAGCCCTCTATGAACGGGTGCGCGAAAAGTTGATCTATCGATATCCGCTGATTTCGGTGGGCTGGCTAAATCACCAAACACCGCTGATCGAGTGGACGCAGCCAAATGCGGATCTCGCCGCTAAAAACCTAATCGATTTGGGTGCAACAGCATTAGTTTTTATGCCGATTGGCTTCGCCACCGAAAATCACGAAACGTTGCTGGATGTAGATCACATTATTCACGGGCTGCGCCGTAAGCATCCTGAGGTAACCTACGTGCAGATGCCCTGCGTCAACGATCGCCCCGAATTTCTCAAGATGGCAGCAACCTGGGCTGATCCCCAAATTTCTGCGCTGCTTGAAGAGCAAGCTTTGGCGGTCAATCCTCAGATGGCAGCAGAACAAGCGAAAGCTCACACTCATACCCATCACAATCACCATGGTCACGATGGACATCACGATCACGATGACGGACATCATCATCACTAGGACTGAAGAGTCCTGAGTTGGCAAGAATCTTTGAAGCGCGGGCTAGAACCGCGCTTCAAAGATCCAAACAAACCTTAAGAGCCTGAATAGAGAAACCGCAAGGCGACTCCTCTATTCAGGCTCTTGAGGTTTGTTTGGATTGAAATCTTAGCTTTTAAGAATCCCGTCTTCTAAGTAAAGCACTCGGTCTGCGATGTCAACAATGCGGGGATCGTGGGTCACAATTAGAACGGTGCGCCCAGCTTCTTTTGCCAGCTCAACGAGGAGTTCAATCACCGCATGGCCACTGTGAGAATCTAGAGCCGCGGTTGGCTCGTCAGCCATGATAATAGGTGGATCGCCGGCCAAGGCACGGGCGATCGCCACACGCTGCTTTTGCCCACCAGACAGGTTGCGCGGTAGACTTTTAGCCTTATCTGCTAGCCCAACTTGGTCTAACAAGTGCATTGCCTCAACCCGCGCGTTTCGCGGCTTAACGCCTTTCATCGTCAGAGCCAACTCTACGTTATCTACAGCAGTCAGAGCCGGAAACAAGTTAAAGCTCTGAAAAATGAAACCCAGGTTTTTGAGCCGAAAATTTGACAGTTGGCTACGAGACATCCCAGTCACCTGTTCACCAAGCAACCTCACACTGCCAGAAGTTGGCGTTAAAATGCCTGCCAAAATAGACAGCAATGTAGTCTTGCCAGAGCCAGACGGCCCCATCAAAAGCTGAATACTGCCAGAAGGAATCTCTAAGTTGATATCGCTTAGAACCTGAAATCGCTCTGCACCTTGCTCAAATACCATTGCAATATGTTGAGCAGCGATCGCCTCAACCCGAGTCTTTGCCAAGTCAATTGCGGTGCTCTGGGAGTTGGATAGATACGTCGGCAAGCCAGGAAATTGGATTTGAGAAACAGTCATGAAAATTAAAGATTGACGGCGTAAGCTCAAAAGGTGATGTAAACAAGACCCTATATCGGTTAGACCTTCTAAGCGTTCTAGAAGTTTCCATACCAGATATATTGCTCAAAGACAGAATTTTGCCTTAAGGTTAATAACCTCCAGCCTTTCAGAATAAGAGAAATGGTTGAAAACTGGCTTCATCCATCTGGCTCATCTGATCGGGCAGCAAAAAACCGCTGGAAAAATGACTTTTTTAAAAAAGCGGTGAACCGCTCTTTTAGTAATCAATTAGCTGACGGGGAAAATGCCGCGTCAGCAATAAGTCGCGATCGCCAAAGTCGTTTCCAGAGTTGTCATTGACATCCCCACATTTCACAACTTCATCGATCGGAGTGTCGAATTCAGGTTTTGCAATATAGATTTACTTGGCACCCCTCTAGTCTACCCAGATGAATTTTTATCTCTCCGTAGCAAACGACACGGAACATACAAAATCCATAGAAACTTTAAAAATTAAGACCAACACGGTTGAATGGTAAGTAGTTCAACCTAAATAAAAACAAGATTCTAAAAGTCTGCGCCGCCCGCGCAGCGGGCGGCGCAGACTTTTAAGATTTTATATTTAATTACGCTCATCTACTTATCGCGCGTTAGGCAATAGTAACCTCTTAAGCTTTGAACACAATAGCCGGATCTACATGCATCACTTTTTGGATGGCAAATAGCGCAGAGGTCACACACATCCCTACCGTGACACCTAGTACACCCACTGCAGTAACAGGCGTAATTAGAATAGTTATGCCTTGAGTAGCAAACGTCCAAGCTCCTAAACCAATGCATAACCCTACGCTGGGAAGATATCCCAGCACTGCCATCCATAATGCTTGCTCGATAATAATGCAGTAAATAACCCAGTCTGACGCTCCCATTGCCTTGAGTGTGCCAAACTCTCTAATGTGGTCGGCTACAGAAGAATAAAGAATTTGCCCTACAATTACCATTCCCACAATTACGCCCACGGCGGCTCCTAACCCCAATACGAAACCAATTCCGGTTCGTTCTACCCAGTATTTTCGAGTACGCTCCGATATTTCTGCACGCGTGAAAGCACGGGTATTGGGTAACGCTGCCTCTAGCCGTTGCTTTAGCACCTCTAAGTCTTCTCCTGGCTTTGCCCGTACTAATACATAGGTAATGGCATCACTCGCGGCTACCGCTGGAGGGGCGGCGATCGCAGTTTGGGCTTGATTTCGCTCAAACACATTATTGCAAAGCAGCTTACCTGACTCTAGTCGGCAGTTTGTCGTGGTGGTGTAACCCGCTGTCAGATAGGCATTGACATTACGCAGAGACGCAAACACATAGGTACTAGACGCGATCGACTGGGTACCTTGCGTAAACCCCACCACCTCAGCCGATAGAGAGCCGATGCTGCCCATATCTCCAACAGCATTGACGTTAATGGACGACTTATTGGCTTGGTCGGGCAGGATAGTGTACGGCTGTTCTAAAGCTTTAAGCGTGTCGGCAGACAGTGCACCAGGGTTAAATAGCTCACCTGCTGGGTCAAAGCCAAAAATCTGCATTGGTGCAATTTCACCATCTGGACTGCGCCAAGTCGTAGTGCGCGTAATCATGGCTTCTGCCAGATCTACTCCATCAACCTTTTGCGCCTCTGCCACCATGCCTGCTGGAATAGGTAACGTGAGCTGTAGGTTGACCATTTCCTTGGCGCCAACCCACACATCGGCCTGAGAATTATCGATTAGGGTAACGGTAGAGCGGCTAAACCCGTTCAAAATACCAGTCTGAATCGTGACTAGACTAACAGCAAACACGATCCCCGCCTGTGCAACCAGAAAACGAGGAATATCTTCAAATAAATTTTTGCGAGCAACAGAAGTCATGCTGTGCAGATGAGAGGAACCCTAACGATAACAAGAATCTGCCAAAGGCCAATTTTAGGGATTGAGCCTAGTTTTTGCTTTTTGAAAAAAATTATCTCAGGCCCAACATCTACGACACGTTTTATAGCCATAGACGGATTGGTTAGGACGGGGTGCAGGGGTGGAACCCCTGGCTGGGGGCAAAGCCCCCACACCCCCTTTGATCCCAGTGTCCTAACCTTTGTGGCGACAGCCATAACGGGCTCTTCAGAGCAACGTTACTGGTTTATAAGTGCTTTATATAGCCATAGTCATAAAGCTTAGGACATGCCAGCGTCATTCCCGCGTAGGCGGGAATGACGCTGGCACCTATCGAGCAGATGGATTCCCGCCTGCGCGGGAATGACAGGGAGGCGTCCTATTGATCATGGCTACCGCTATAAGTGCGAATCTATGATTCAACGGCTCGCTCAACACGCCTCTCCATCATAAATTCGTACTCCGGTTATGCAAGACCTTAGGAAACTTGATCCGTACAGCCGAAACTCAAGTACTTCCACAACTTTAACGGATATATTTTGTCTAAAAATTCTAAAAATAATACGTGACACGGCATTCTAGCTCTACAGCTCCATTAATCCAATGACCTGGCAGTCTGTTTTCCGGTTCCATACCTGACTAAAGTTGTTCACCTAGATTGGAAGAGGAGCTGAGCACACTTTCCAATCTAAAATTCATGGTCGGATTTCAACAATGCCCAAATTCCATCATGAGCACTACTGAAGAAAGTTAAGGGGCTTTGGGTTGCATCTCGGTAGACTCAGATGGAGAAGAGACTGATGGCGCATCATTTGGAGCGGGCGTGGTTTTTTGGAAAATTTGAACCAGCAAGGTCAGTAAAACAATGAACCCTACACCCGTTAGCAAGAAGAATCGAATGCGTGAAAACGGCATTGCATGAGAAGCGTCGGCAGGTAAGGGGCGAGGTTGCAAAGAAACTGTTTTGTCTGGTTCGTCTGAGGTTTGCCAAGGCAGAGCAGCGGATGAGTTGGGCAAGTATGAAGTCGATAGTGAGGGGGGCAGCGATGAGGCCACTGAGGGAAATGCCGCCACGGGGGATGCAGACTGAGGGGTTAGAGTAGGGCGATTGAAGTTTTGTGCAGAATAGTAAGCTTGGTACTGGTCATAGCCATAGGTTTGAGTCGTGTAAGACCGGATGCCATTAGCAACTAAACCTAAGATGGAGATAGGGGCAATTTTGAGTGTGTCTAGGGCTTGGATAACAGAAGCTTTGTTGGTTTTGCCTAGACCAACCACTAGAACCATCCCATCGGTATGAGCTGCCAGCAGGCTACTGTCAGCAAACCCCAAGATTGGTGGCATGTCGTAAATCACTAAACTGAAGCGTCCATGCAATTGCTGCATCAGAGCCTGCATGCGGTTAGACGAAAGCAGCTTGACTGGATCAGGTGGAATTGCCCCAGCCGTGATGATGTAAAGATTTTTGTCGGTGGGCGATCGCTGAATTACCTGTCTTAAGCCCACTGCGCCCGTTAGAACGTGGCTTAAGCCGCGCAGGTTGGAGAGTTCTAAGCGGGTATGCACTTGAGGACAGCGCAGATCGGCATCTACTAGTAAGACCTGTTGTCCCATTGCAGCCGCCGCTTCGGCCAGATGCAGCGCCGTAGTAGATTTACCCTCGCCAGGAACCGCTGAGCTAATGACTAACGAACGAATAGCTTGGTCAGAATTCAGAAAGCGAATGTTGGCATAAAGCGATCGCATGGACTCCAAAAAAGGAGAACTGTGATTGGATCTGCTTATTGATTCCGGCTCAGCAGGATTACTAAGAACCCTAACTGCCTTACCCACATTAGGCCTACCCGCACTAGGTGATCCTAGTGTCGATGATCCCATACCAGAGTGCTCCTCCGTAACGTGCCGTAAGGGAAGTTGCGGTAAAAAAGACTGCGGCAGGGAAGACTGCTTGACGTTATACAGCTCTTGTACATACGGAATCACCCCCAGGACAGGGAGTTGACTTAGGATCTTCAGTTCTTCGGATGAATGGAATACGTGATCCATTTTTTCTCGTACCAAGGCGGCAGCCAAACCCAGGGTAGTACCCGCGATCGCTCCCAACAGTAGGTTACGAGGCACATTTGGCGAAATCGGCGTGCTTGTTACGACTGGGCCAGAAATCAGTTCCCAGGGAATTGAGGTCTTTGCCGCATCAATTTGTAAGGTTTCGCGCGTGGTCAAAAACCGATTGAGGCTGTCGGTGGCAATGCTCAACTCTCGCTGCAAATCGGTGTATTGACGAGCCAGCGCCGGAACTAGAGAAAACTCCTGCTTCATCTGCTCTTCTACTTGACCCAATGCTGTGCTGCGAGATTCCAGCAGTAGAATCTGATTGGCCGTGCTAATCAACTGCCGACTCAGCTCTAGTGAAATGGGTGTTAGATTGCCATCCACACCTGCATCCTGCGAAGCCAGCATAGTGCCCAAAATGCGCTCGGCCTCTTGATCCATCAAAGGCAATAGGCGATCGCGTTTATCTTGCAACACCAATATATTTGGGCTAGTAGCTTGAAACAGCGCAGACTCAGCCGCAATCTGTGTCTCCACCTCGTGAACTTGGTTGAGTATGTCTTGATAGCGGGGCGATTCGCTCAAAGTAGAGGCGGCTAGTGCATCGCGGACATTGAGACCCAACTGGCTTTGCAACGTGCCATAGAGCGATCGCGCTTCTGTTAACTGGGTTTGCGTTTCTTGCCGCTGCTTTTCGACATCGCCAATCAGCGTTGATAAATCAGTACCCCGCGATTCGGGGTCAATTAAGCTGTATTGCTGGCGAAATTTTTCTAGCTTGACTTGGAGAGTATTCACGCGCGATCGCAACTCGGGCAGTTGGTCGTCTACAAACTGGACACCTTGCTGCAAATTCTTTTGGCGCTGTTGAAAGCTGTAGCGCAAGTAGCCCTGAGACACAGCATCCAAAGCTGCTTTAATCGTCTCAGGGTTTGGGTCAAGGTACGTCACAGAGAGCACTTTGGTATCGCGCAGACGAGTGACTATCAGCCGATTTAGCAACACGCTGTAGCTAATTTCAGGATGGTCGGTTTGAAGCGTGGCAGCGATTGGCTGCAAGAGTACCGGACTACGTAACACCTCAATTTGTGTGGCGTAATCAAACTGAGGTGTGGTTTGCACCGTTTCTTGCAACAGCCGTTCAGAGCGATCGCCATCTGCCACTGGCTCCACTAGCACCCGAAATTCACCTCGGTAAATGGGAGTGCGAGTTAACGTCCAACCCCACATGGCAGAGGTAGCCGCGATTGCCACCCCCAAGACTAGCCATCCCCGTCGTCGTATAACTCGCAGCAATTGAGTCATCTCTGACTCATCTTGCGAATAGAACAGCGTAACAGGTTCAATTTTGGTCACAGGTAAACCTGCACTACCATTCGGCTGAAGCGGTTCAGGATTTGACTCGGCTAGCATGACATCGTTCTAAACCTAAGTTGGATACACGTCCTCACTACGTTTTACGAAGCGATCGCGCCAAACCCGTAAGGTTTAAGATTTAGTTTTGAACCATAAAAATCAAAAAGTAATACCGAATTTGGTAGTGGTATTGATGTAAGGATTGTTTGATGGGCGGGCTTCGCCCGCCCATCAAACAATCCTTACCAATTTAGGACTACCCCGAATTTAAATTGGCACTAAGTAGCTGACCCCTAGCAGTTATATAGCGGTGGCCATGATCAATAGGACCCCTCCCTGTCATTCCCGCGCAGGCGGGAATCCATCTGCTCGATAGGTGCGGGGGTGGATTCCCGCCTGCGCGGGAATGACGCTGGCATGTCCTAAGCTTTATGACTATGGCTATAAATGATTTGCGAGATGGGTTGTGAGAGGAGGGGCAGCTTGCGCCTGCCCCTCCTCTCACAACCCAGTTGGGATTGCTGCAATATCTACACAATTTTTGCGGGTTAACTTCTGGCACGAACTCAAGCATTGAAGCCACTTCAGATTGAAGCAACTTAAAGATGTTACATAAGATACGACCCGTTATCCCTAAGAGGTGGTATGCATATTTTCAAGAAAAATGGGAGCCAAAAAAAA
>Ga0105046_10001755_pt1 | contig 33668 bp, 29 predicted proteins | sample MAT03_FD_78385 | JGI IMG/M metagenome (GOLD analysis project Ga0105046, IMG submission 78385) | Freshwater microbial communities from Lake Fryxell liftoff mats and glacier meltwater in Antarctica - MAT-03 (megahit assembly) | ecosystem: Environmental > Aquatic > Freshwater > Ice > Liftoff...
GCACCCGGGCCACATCTCCCAGTTCGGTGACCTCTGCCGCGTCGTAGGACGATTTTTTCATGGGGAGCTTTCTGGTGGGCCTGAGCGCCCGACCGACCCATCTCCAACCAGGTTGCTTGCCAGGGGTCGGGTTGCCCCGACCCCTGATCGCACTAGACGCGCTTGCCGTTCACCATGTTCATGATGAACGCGATTGCCGCGATCACGATGAAGACGAAGAACAGGATCTTTGCAATGCCCGCAGCGGTACCGGCGATGCCGCCGAAGCCCAACACTGCCGCGACGAGCGCGACGACCAGAAAAATGAGTGCCCAACGCAACATGAGGGGGATCCTTTCAGCGACGATTCGCTGCTCTCGGTAGAGCAAGCGGTGTGCCAGGTGAAGAAGGGCTTTCCTTGCCAAAATCGCCCTCCGCGTCGTGACATTTTGGTCAATACTGGGGCTTCGTGCCTCGCTCCGCCCGTCCATGGGGCTGCGAGAGGATTTAGCAGGACTCTCAATCTCCTGAGCGAATGCCAGCAGAAGACTAGGATACCTAGCTCACTGCGCCGCGGCGGCCCGCTCCTCGCCCCAGAGTTTGTTGCGGTAGCGACGGAAGCAGCGCTGTCCGGCGCTCAAGCGCAGCAAAGCGCCTTCCGCGATGGCTGCTGCAGTGTCGGGGCGTTCCGCCACGAGCGGCGCCAAGACCTCTCGGTTCCAGGCTTCCGAGTGACGGACGTCCAGGGTCGAGTGGATGGCGAAGTAGCGACGGATGTCGGCGCGCACACCCAATCGCTTCAACCCCGCGTTGACCTTCTCGGCGCGCCCCGGCGCCGTGAGTTCAATCACGCCGAGGGCCCCGATGGACTGAAACGCGAAGTGCCGGTTGCACGCCAGCGCCAACATCAGATTCCCGAGGGCGACGGATTCGACCACTACGGGGACGTCCGGCAACTCGAGCTCATGGGCCAGGTGCTGAAGCATGGGTCCATGCATCCCCCCAGCTTGCCCGCGGCCCATCTCGTCCCAATAGTTGCGGGCGAGTTCGAGCTTGGCGCGCACGGGGAGTTGGAGCTGAGTCAGCGCGACCAGGTCCTCGAAACCAGCCTCGCCGGCAACTTCTTGGCGCAAGAACCAAAGCATTTCAGCCTCGGAAGCTTGGCTTTCGAGCCAGGGGAACAGCGCGTCTTTCTGCCCGGGGCCTCGTTCTGCCAGACCTTCGAACCAAGCGGTGAAGCGCTCCGGGTCGGTCGGCACTTTACTGACCTGGCGCTCGATCTGTGCACGCTCGCGGTCGACCCAGTCGACCTCGAGACGCTGCTGGTCGAACTGGCGCTCGAGCCAATCGCAGGCGCGATCATCGGCGAGGCGTGGTTCGAGCCGGTGGCGGTTGAAAGCGGCCAGACGGGTTTGCAGGTCTTCAAACAGCATAACTCCGTGCAGTGCACGTAGCGGGCCATCTTTAGAAGCGCCCACGAATGCGGCGAGTGGTGGGGGCTGCTGCCACACTGTCCAAGATTTGCCGCCTCACCGCGGGCAACGCCGACTCACGCGCCGCCTACGGGCATCCGCTTGTAACGGCGGAAAACCAACGCCAGCGCCGCGACTAGCATCCCGAGTGCTGAACCACCGCCAGAGCGGCCAGAGATGACGCAGCCACAGCCGGCGGCCGTACTGTCGCCGTCCGAGTTTGCCGGCCCGTTGCCTGAGCCTCCCATGCCCAACGAGCCTCCCACGCCCAACGAAGGGCCAGGAGGCGCGTCGCACTCCGCATCGTCCGTCACGCACGCGATGTAGACGAACCCGTCCTTCGCGCCCCCGCCATAGTTGGACTGGAGCGCCGCTCCTGCCGGCAGCGCAGTCATTGTCGCCTGTGCAAAGGCTTCTTGACCGGCCGGTGGGGTCCACGTGCTATTGTCTGCGGCCGCGCCCACGACGGCGAGCCGCCCGCCGCGATAAGCTGCCCAATTCGTGCTGCCAGTTCCCGGAAGCATCGTCGCCATACTCATTTTCGTGAGCTGCGAATCGAAGACGCTCACGACGGCAGGGTAGCCAGGGGTGTACGCTGCCGCCGGGTACCAGGCGGCCTTGGACGGGTAGTGCCAAGCTGAAGCGCCCGCGCCGACGACCGTGCCTTGGGAGGTCGTGAAGACGAACTTCAAACCCGCCGAGTTCGCCCGCACCGCGCCGTCGCTCGGATTGGTGACATCGCAGGAGCACGGGTCGTGCTCCACATTGAAGTGGCTGACGATGAATGTCGCGCGGTCGAAACTGTCACGCGCTGCGTTCATCCGTCCGACGAAGCCTGGCGCGGCAGCCCCTTTCCATCCGTAGCAGGCGGAAGCATAACAGGCGCCGCTGAGCGCAGGATTTTCGTCCGCCAGATTGCTCGTATCGCGTTGCAGCACGGTATTGCCGCCATCAGCTCCGCCGGTCAGCCACAACGCTCCCGTTGCATCGAAACTCACCCGAGTGAAGAACGAGTCAGCCTGGAGCTGGTGCTCACCGCACGCGACGGCACCGCTGGGATCCAGAAAAGTCGAGATCTTTTGGCCCTGTGCATCAAAACCAAACAGGAACGGGGAGCGGTAGGGTCCATTGCAGTCGCCGGCATTGGTGTCGCCCGACACATAAACGGTCTGGCCGTCGGGCGTGAATGCCACGCTCCAGGGATGGTCGCGCCCGACCTCCGTACGCCAGAACTCTTCCGTCAGATTGGCAGCACGGACGACCACGGTGGTACCTACGACGACTGCTACCCGATCGTCCTGCCCTACGTCGAACGCGGCGACTGTGCCGTCGAACGTCCCTTCGGCCGCCAGGTTGCCGTCCGCGAGGTCTAAATTGATGAGGCGATTGCCGCTGGCTACCACCGGGTTACCGGAACTCGTGAGGTCAATACCAGTGCTCAGACTGCTCACGCGAGTGACCCATAAAACCTTCGAGCCCCCGCGATCGAGGCGCGCCACGAAGCCGTCCCCCGCCTCGACTTGGCGCTCACTGTCGAACAGGTCCGTTGAAGTGGAGTTGCCGCTGATGAGAATCGAGCCGTCACCGGCGAAGGCAACCCCTTCGATTGAGTCATCGCCGCTACCCCCGAAGTAGAACGACGCCGTGGGTCCCGCTGCAAGCGCGGAACGAGAGAACATCCAGATGCTGGATGAGAGAGCGAAGACGCGGAGGTAGCGTGGGGGGCCTATAGAAGTTCTGCCTGGTTTCAGCGAAAATAGAGCCCATCGGGTTGTTGGAACACCGCGAGGGGCGGCAAAGGCAAGGCTTTCAGTTCATCCGGACTCATGCTCTGCATGAGCATCGTTCGCCATTCGGAAGTCACTCGAATGAACTTACCCCCGCCGATTCCATTGCAGACGACGACGTCGGAGTCCGGAGGTGTGGGGCAGCCGCCGCCCGGAATCCGCCAGTCAGCGCCCAGGCCGTTGATGTATGCAGCCGACGCCCGCTGATCCTGACCCTTGGGATCCTCCAGGACGAGGCGCGTGAAGCCGACGACGACCACTGCTCGCAGTTGCGATTCATCGATTTCCGACTGGCCCACGTTCGGCCAGTAGTGGGCGTTGCAGCCCGGCGCTGTCACCCAGGAGCTGCCATCGCCCTCGTCGCGTACGTCGTACGCCGTACCGTCACAGTTCGAATGAAAGTCTTCGGCCCACGCTCCTCCTCCGAACACGGGATCCGTTTGGACCATGACCCACGCATCGCTGTCCGCGTAGAGCGCTAAGAAGGTCACACCTTGAACGGCGACGCGCACATTGGGTGCGATGACGCCGGACTCGTCGACGTAGATTTGGCCCCACCAATTGGCCACTGTCTCGCCGTTCGACGGAACCAGAGTCGCATTGCCGGATTTCGAGTACCAGTCGTAGCCCGTCGGGACGCCGTGCGGGATCGCCTCGTGCACGGTTCCAGGCGTGAATGTCTCGAGGAAATCCTGCAGCTGGGCCCCCGTCGGGGTCCTCGAGCCGCCGCTACCGCTCGAGCCGCCCGTTGTGGTGGCAGCCCCACCCACGCCGACGCCGCCGCCCGACGCGCTGCCGTCGCCGCTGGAGTCTGGACTGTCACTCGGGCCCGAGCCGTTCCCGCATGCCCCCAAAACTGCCAGCAGCACCAGTGGAACTATCCGTTGTGAGCGAATAGGTAGCGCTGGAACGAAGGACGGCAGCGTTTCCATGATCAATCGTCTCACACGGTGAGTGCGCGAGTGCAAGCAGGAAAGTGTTTCCCCACGTCTCCGACGCAGGGGCGTTCAATCATGGCAGCGTCCTGACACTCGGCTCGCGTGCCCACTGCCGTGTTTTGGCGGCGCTCACGAAATTTGCCACGTTGGCGGCGTCGACGACGCCCGCATCGACCTTGACGTTGGCGACGTCGAGCAGAACTTGCGCTTCGGCGTTGTGAGCGATGGCCTTGAGATGACTGAACGCGTCGCGGACGAAGTCGACTGCCGCGGCCTCGTTGGCGAGTTTGTTGGCACCATCCTTCGACAGCACGATCGCCACGGCGTCGAAAAACACGGACGGCGCGCCGTCGAGCTTTGCGTCCGCCGGGCTTGTTTTTCCATCGGCCCACTTCACTGCGCCGATGCGTGGGGCAATCAGCTTCGTGCCCGCGCCTTGGGCCTCCACTTCCTTTTGCAGAGCCTCCACGAGCGCGCGATCGGATCCGTCGGCCACCAAGATGCCGACCGTGCGCCCCTTCAGCGTGGGAATCGCCTTTTTGAGGAGAGATAGCGCCGGCGACGGATCGAGGGGGACGACGACGGCGGCGGCGTCTGGGGCCATCGGCAACTCATCCAGCCCGAGGCCCGCCGCAACTCGCTGAGCCAAGTCGTCGTCGATGTGAATCAAATGCCCCACGACGGCCTCACGGACATGAGGCGTTTCGACCTTGGACAATTCGAACACGAGTGCGTAGGCGATGTGCGCCTGCTCGGTCTGGGTCTGGCTCAGGTAAAACAACCGTGCCTGGCTATAGTGGTCGGCAAAGGTTTCGGCTCGGATGCGCGCCTTCTGCCCCACTCCAACGTCCGCGGCGAACGAGCGAAAGCCATCGGCCGTTTCGCGTGGCGCAGGCGGGGCACTGCCGCCGGGTGAGAGCGAGTTGGGCTCGTAAGCCACGCGGCCCTTGGGCACGCTCATCTGCATCTTGCCGTCACGCTGCAGGTTTTGGAACGGGCACTTGGGCGCGTTGATGGGCAACTGATGGAAGTTGGGCGTGCCGAGGCGCGAAAGTTGCGTGTCGAGGTACGAGAACAAGCGCCCTTGCAGCAGCGGATCGTCGGAAAAGTCGATGCCCGGCACGACGTGCGAAGGGCAAAAGGCGACTTGCTCGGTCTCGGCGAAGAAGTTGTCGGGGTAACGGTCGAGCTCCATGCGCCCGACCGGCGTGAGCGGGATGATCTCTTCGGGAATCAGCTTCGTCGGATCGAGAGCGTCGAACTCGAGCGCGTCGGCTTCGGCCTGACTGAACAACTGCACGAACAGACCCCACGCGGGGAATTTGCCCTGCTCAATCGAATTGAACAGTTCGCGCCGATGAAAATCTGGATCCGCGCCCGCGATCTTGACCGCTTCGTCCCAGCACGTCGCTTGCGCGCCGAGTTCGGGACGCCAATGAAACTTGACGAAGGTCGACTCGCCCGCGTCGTTGACGAGGCGGAAAGTGTGTACGCCGAAGCCCTCCATCATGGCCAAGGAGCGGGGGATGGTCCTGTCCGACATCGTCCACATGATCATGTGCATCGATTCGGGGGTGAGTGAGATGAAGTCCCAAAAGGTATCGTGGGCGCTGGCTGCTTGCGGAAAACCGCGATCCGGCTCCATTTTCACAGCGTGAACCACATCCGGGAATTTGATCGCGTCCTGGATGAAGAACACGGGAATGTTGTTGCCCACCAAGTCCCAGTTGCCCTCTTGCGTGTAGAACTTGACGGCGAAGCCGCGCACATCGCGCGGCGTGTCGATTGAGCCCGAACCGCCCGCCACGGTCGAGAAGCGCGCGAACACCGGCGTCTCGACGCCGACTTCGTTCAAGATGCGAGCGCGCGTGTACTTGGCCAGAGAGTGGGTGAGCGTGAAGGTGCCGTGCAAGCCCGTGCCGCGCGCGTGCACGATGCGCTCGGGGATGCGCTCGTGATCGAAGTGCGTGATCTTTTCACGCAAGATGAAATCTTCGAGGAGAGTTGGGCCCCGTGCGTGAGTGCGGAGGGAATTCTGGTTGTCGCTGACCGGCAGCCCTTGGTTCGTCGTGAGCACTGGCTGGCCCTTGTTGGCTCGCTGGTGCAGTTCGCCACCCGTGCCCACGGCCCCTTCGACTGTCACGGTTGGGGTGGACGGTTTGGAGGCGCTCTTCTTGGTCGGCATGCCGACCCTCAGCAACGTTCGTGCCGACCGACTCATGAGAGAACGCGCGCTGTAATCGCTAGCGCACGCAGGATAGGGCGTGGCAAAAAGCCGCGCTTTTGGGAACGAGGCGCAAGAAGCTCACATGTCACGCACCGATTGCGCTGGCTGGCTCGATGAGACCCGACTGCTCGAGCGCGTCCAACCAAGCGGCCTCGTCCTCGCCGCCCGGCGAGGACGACCAAGTCCAGTGTGCAGGCTCCCGCCCCCGATTGGCATTGGCGAAGCCCGACACCGAGTGCGGTGTCGGGCCCGCGCCCGCGCTCTCCAGGTTAGCGTACCCAGAACGCTGATTCGTTCACGTTGACGCCGCCTTTTGTGCCTCCATCTGCAACGGATCCGGACCAGCCGCCGCCCGAGCAACCGCAATAGGTACACTGGTTGTTGCCCGTGCCGCCGTAGTAGGCACCTACGCCAGCCCAGCCGCCGCTGTTACACCCGCACTCGAAGTTCCCGTCCAAGCCTTTTACGGCCCAACTCGTGTCGCCCGGCCTCGTGCTCGGGTTTGCGGCGCGGCAGAAGCGCGCATCGTTGGGAGTCTCGATCAGGGTACTGAGATACGAGTCGTTGGTCGTGAAGGCGGTCAGATTGATTTGGGTGTCTAGCGTATTCAGTATGCTTTCCGCGAAGAGCTCCTGCGCTGTATCGAACTTCAAGAAGCGGTTGACGGGTTGCGAGCCGCCGGGATTGCACCAGCTCAGACGCGCAGAAGTGTAGGCGACACCGACCTGGAAGCGTGGGCCAATGAAGGCGTCGGCCGATCCGGAAGCCAGCTCGCCGGGGGTGCCGGACGCCAGCGAGAGGTACGCCATGACGCCTGTCATGCCCGCGCTCGGCGCCGAGCTGTTCTCGTGTCCCACCAGGGTCCAACCGCCGCCGTCGAGTGTCATATCACAGCGGGCCGGGATGGGAGTGCCGGAGCCACTCGGGTCGATTTGATAGACTCCGTCCAGCGCCGCAGGGTTGCTAATCTTGATGTCGAGGCAGGTGCGCGGGCAGGGTGTCGTGGTGCAAGTCCCTCCGTCTTGAGCGGTTGCGCTCCAGCCGAGGCAGGTAGTGGGAGGGGCCACGCAGGCGCCGGCGGAACAAAGTTCGCCGAACGCGCAACAGGTTGGGCCGCATTGAAAGCCCGAGGTGCAGGCGCACTTGGTTTGACCATTGCAGCTGAGTGCGATACCGGAGCAAGTCGTGCCGCCGCAGCACTCTTGCCCATAATTTCCGCATGTGGCAGCGCACACGCCGCCCGTGCAATTGCCGCTCTGGCAATCGCCTGCGGCTGAGCATGCCTCGCCGATCGCGCAACCCGTACAAGACCCTCCGCAATCAGTGGCTGTTTCATTGCCGTTTTTGAAGGTATCGCTGCACGTGGGTACTTGGCAGAGATTACCTGCGCAGACGGCGCTCGCGCAGTCGGCAGGCAAACTGCAAACTCCGTTCACGGCGCACTTTTTCGAGCATGATCCGCCGCAGTCCACGTCGGTCTCGTCGCCGTTCTTTTGCAGATCGACGCACGTCGCCGGCTGACACGAGTTTGCGGTGCAGACCCCGGTTATGCAGTCCGATTGCTTAGCGCAGACTTTGGCGTTGCCGCACTTGGTCACGCACGGCCCGCCGCAGTCGGTGTCGGTCTCAGTCCCATTCTTGAGGCCGTCAGTGCACGTCGCGGCCACGCAGACGCCCGTCGTGCACACACCGCTAGTGCAGTCGTTCGCCAGGCTGCACGCCTCGCCCGTGGCGCATCCGGAGGGGCAGGAACCGCCGCAGTCCATATCGGCCTCTGCGCCGTTCTTCACGCCGTCGGCGCAGCTCGGGCCGATGCAGAGGCTGCCGGTGCACACGCCGCTCACGCAATCCGCAACGCTTGCGCATACCCCGTCCGTAGCGCAGTCCAACGCGCAGGAACCACCGCAATCGACGTCCGTCTCGTCGCCGTTCTTGACCTCATCGGTACACTTTGCATCTTGGCAGCTCCCAACGACGCAAGGCACCAAGGCGCAGTCGTTGTCCACCTTGCACACAGCGCCGAGGGAACAGGGAGAGCACGAGCCGCCGCAATCGACGGCGGTTTCCGTGCCGTTCTTCACGCCGTCGGCGCAAAAAGGGTAGTGAACGGGGTCTTGTCCGCAGCTGGCGAGCAAGCAAAAGGAGACGAGAGCACTAATGAGCAATTGGAATCGCATGACCACTCCTTGCGCCGCTCAGCGAGCGGCTACGCTGTGTTTGATCGGGACAGTGAAACGGGCGGTGTCGCTGCGGTGCCACACGGTAGCGATGTCGAACTCAACCGATAAGCCGATCGACAGGATGTATGCGTTTCGATCGTCGAAGCCCTCTTGGTCGCTAGGGTTCGTGACACTCGTAAAACGAACGACGGGGCCAAACTTTGATAGCGGTCGACTGCGGACCGGAACCTGCAGCCCCAAACCGATTGAATAGGCAAAGCGGTCGAGGTTCGCGGACCGCGTGTAGAGCGCCCCGAGGTCGATCCACGGGGTGATTGCCAGCGGGTCTTGGAACAGCCTGAAGCGAATTCCGCCGCCGACTCCGCCGACCGTGGTCCCTTCGCTCGAGGCGGCGTTGGACCGCCCGGGCAGCGCGAGCAGCAGACCGGTCAACTTCAAATCCACGTGGCTTAGCCCCACGCCGAGGTCGATCATGCCATGCAGACCGGGGTAGAAGCGATCGCTCTGAGGGGCTGAAAGCGGGATTCCGATCGCGGGTTCGATGCGTCCGAAAACGACTGCGTCCCCCGGATCCGCGTGAGCGACTCCGTGCCATGACAGAACAGTCAAAACAGCCGTCAGGCAAAGCCAGCTCGAGATCTTCACGTGTAGATTCATAATTCCCCCTGTCACCTGTCACTCATTCGATAACACCCTGCGGTTGTGATCGAACAACAAATCGACGTTCGGTCGAAAATCGTGTGCGCCAACAATACGACCTCGGACGGCACAGACGCCGAACTCACACAGCTTGGGATACGGCGCCTACGACGGACTGTTTAGGGTTCGATGTTATGCCGCTTCGATATTAGAACTGACTTCGGTGAACTTCGTGTGCCCGTGGCAATATGTCTCATACGAACCCGACTGACTGAGGCAGTTTGGTACACACTTGCTGACGGCAAGAATCTGAGCGCAGTCGGGAATTTGGCTGCAAAACCAGCGGTTCTCGCGACACGAAGTCGCTTCAGATTGCGGGAATGGTGACGAACCGGACCCTAAGCACGAGACTCCTGGGCGTGGTGCACACCCGTGAGATCGTTGACGAGATATTCGGCGAAAGCCTGCACGCCAAACGTGTCCTTTCGCTGGCCAACGGCGTTGCTGGTGTGCTGGCTGCGACGATGGCATTCCGTGCACGCGATCGGCCGACCGGCCGTGCCTATGCGGCATTGAACGGCACGACGACCAAGAGCGGCGTGAAGCAGATCGACCGCCTGCTGAGCAACGACGGTCTTGCTCTGGACCTCGTGCAAGGCGCGTGGGCTCGCTTCGTCGCGGGCAGCACGAGAGAGCTGGTGGTCGCGATGGACTGGACGGACTTCGAAGCCGGGCAAGAAGAGCGCCGTCCCCGCCGTGGTGCTTGTCAAAAAGAAGCGAATGCAGGACTCGTGGTGCCTTGCGACTTCGCTCACTAAGGCCCCAGCCGCGCAAGTCATCAAGCTGTACTCGCGTCGCTTTACTATCGAGGAAGCGTTCCGCGACACCAAAGACCTGCACTTCGGCCTCGGTCTTTCCGCGACCCACATTCGAGACGCAGATCGGCGCGATCGCTTGTTGATGCTGATCGCGGTCGCGCATTCTTTGCCAACGTTGCTTTGGTGTGGCCGGCGAACGCTGCGGGCTCGATGCAACGCTCAAACCGAATACGGTCAAGACAGGGACGCTGTCTTTGTACAACCAGGGCGGCTGCTGGTAACGCTCGCTGGCGATGCCGGAGGAAATGTTGCGAAAACTGATGACAGCCTATGAGGAAGTCGTGAGCGAGCATGCTGTCGAACTTGCTCACAAATGCGGCCAAGTTCACGGGCGAACGCGGCCTCATCAGCGTAACGGCAGCGGGGCGCGACGCCTAGGTGAGGCTCGAAGTGTCCGACGAGGGCGCCGGCATCGAGGCTGATCAGCTCGAGCGCATCTTCGAAAGTTTCACGCAGACCGAGCGCGCGCCCGGCGCCTTGGCATCGTCGGGGCTCGGTCTGGGCCTCTCCCTCGTGCGCACTCTGGTCGGTTTGCACGGTGGCTCGGTCGTCGCCGAGAGCGAGGGCCTCGGTCGAGGCAGTCGCTTCGTCGTCGATTTGCCGCAAGCTGCTACGCCGCTGAGCGAGCCGGCCCCCGCACCGAGGTCGAACCCTCCCGCCGGACGACGCATCTTGTTGGTGGACGACAACGAGGACGCAACCCAGATGATGGCCCTCCTGCTGTCCGCGCGGGGCCACGTTGTGCATGTCGCCAACGATAGCCTCAGGGCCCTGTCTATGGCCCGGGAGTTCGCGCCTGAAGTGGCGGTGCTCGATCTGGGTCTGCCCGTCGTCGACGGCTACGAGCTGGCAACGCGCTTGGTCGCCGAGCTTGCGCCGAAGCCCATCCGGCTCATCGCCGTCACCGGCTACGGTCAGCCCAGCGATCGCCGGCCTCGGCTAAGGATCAGGCGCCGCCGCTCAGAGGACGGCCTGGCGATGCGTTACCCCCGATCACCCAACCGGGCGGGGCGCGTGCTCGCTATCTGCCTGGCCATCGTCGTCAGGCTTGGTTTCGCTCCGCGAATAGATCGTTTGTGTGGGAAAGGCGAACGGGATGTTGGCTTCCGCAAAGCGCTCGTAGAGCCCAACGTTGATGGCATGTTGCTTGTCCATGTAAAGATTGTAGTCCGGACTCAACACGTAATAGACGACCTCGTAATCGAGTGAATAGGCACCATAGGTCTTGAAATGCGCGCGATCGAAGCGCACCTCGGACTGCGCTTGCACGACCTCCGCCGCGATGGCTTGGGCCGCGTTGATTTGCCCGGGCGAGACCCCGTACTCGATGCCGAAGGCGAATACGATGCGGCGCTCCTTCATCCGGGCGTAGTTGCGGATGAAATTCTTCGTCAGCTCGCCATTGGGGTAGACGATTTTCTCGCCACCCAGCGAATCGATGCGCGTGGTGCGCAGTCCGATTTTGGTGACGTTGCCCATGACGTCGCCGACGATGATGAACTCGCCGATATCGAAGGGCCGATCGAAATACATCGAGAGTCCGGCAAACAGGTCGCCTAAAAGGCTTTGCACGGCCAGCGCCGCAGCGATCCCGCCCACGCCGAGTCCCGCGACGACGGTGGTCAGCTCGATTCCCAGGTTCGACAGCACGACCAGGGCCAGCAGGCTCCAGATGGCCAGGCGTGCAATGAAGCGCGTGGCTGCGGCCGCCGTCGTCGAACTCGCGTTCTCTTGCTTGGCCGTCCAACTGTCCAGCAGCACGCCCAGCACCGCTTGGGCCCAGAGCGCGACCTGGATGCCCAAGAGCGCTAGGGTAAGCGCCGAGAGCAGTCGGTTGGTACCTGGCTCGAGCGTCACCAGGTTTCGCGCGATGCTGAGCGCGAGTGCGAAGTAAGAAAACCAGGCCGTACTGGCAAGCACCTTCACCCAAGCATCGTCGGCCTTCGTGGCCGTTCCCTGGGCCAGCTTGCGCAGCCGCCGCGTGACGATGGCCACCGTCACACGCACCAACAGAGCCACGCCCAGAAAGACGCCGGCGGCGATCAACCACTCCAGCAGCGAGTTTCCAGCCCAATTGGTCTCCGAGAGGAACGGCACCGAGATGCGATCGATTTGGAATGGGGCGAGAAGGAAGAGCAACATGGCGTAATCGAAATTCCTGGAAGTGGGCGATGGTTTCGCGCCTTGGTTTGCAGGGCTCGTGCCAGGATCTCGTGCAGCGGCGAGGTGCGTTTCGGTGCAAAACCGAAGGATTCCGAGTGTTCGAGGGCACTGGTCCGCGCGCCTCCGCTGCGATTCGACACACCTGTATCGAATCGCCACATGCAGTTCGACGGCTGGGCAACACCCGGCTTGCTGGGCCGGCGGACGTCGCCTAGGGATAGGGCAATGGCACGAATTCGGCTTGGTCGACTGAGCCTGAGCCTCGTGGGGCTGGCCGTTTCGAGCCTGATTCATCCGGCGGCGAGTCAGGCTCAAAATCCCACAGCTGACGCCCAGCCGGCTTTGCTGCATGAGGCCGCGAAGCCGGTCGAGCCCCCGCCGTCTGCGAATTCGGGCGACCCGCGCACCCCGCGTATCGAAGACTTCGTCAAAAGCCGGCTCGATGTCGCAGTGGAGCCCCAGTCCCTTTTCGATGTGGCATTGGACGACCGAGCGGCCGTCGCGCTCGAGCGAATTCGCCTGCATGCGTTGCTCGACGCGCTGGATTCGGCACAGAAGGGCGACAAACCCACACCTGCTCCGAGCCCAAAGCTCGGGACCGGCCCGACCCCGGCCGAGCTGAAAGCGCGCCTCGCGCTCGATCGAGCACGGCTTCATGCCTACGACAGCAGCCCGGACGAACTGCAGATCTTGTTGGAGACGCACCGGCGGCGTCAGGCCGAGGCTCAACCGGCCCAGACGACCGACCAGCTCTTGGTCCTCGAGGCGGAACGAGCTCGCGAGAGCGCTCGCGCCGCCAGCGAGGCGGCCCACACCGAAGCGGAAAAGCTAGTGCGCGACGAGCTCTCACGCCTGCGGCAGCTCCGCGCGACGCTCGACCGCCTGGACAGCAGCTTCTCTCTCCGGCTCGCGGATTTGGCGGCTCGGCGCGACCTCACGTTCGTGTGGCAACGACGCGTGCATGAGGCCAAGGGCGGAACGAGCGACGACGCCGACCTCCTCTACGGCTCGCTCCGCCAGGCGCTGCGCGCCTCGCGGAGCGAGCTGGACGCGGCTCTCTCGAACGTTGGCTCCCCACGTTCGCTGGTACCGAAGCTAGGCGACGATGCTACCGACGCGGTTCCGCCCGACATCCCACTCGAAGTGCTGAAGCGCGAGCGCCGTACAGCGGCGGCGCGCATCGAAAGCCTACGCCGACGCGAACTCGACCTTGCCGAGCGTCGCGCCGTGACCGGTTTGGAACAGATATCGACGCTCAACCAGGAACGCCTGGGCCTGTTGCCTTACCTCTCGGCTGACAAGCGCAGATCGATCACTGGTTTTACCGCCCACGGGTGGGATCAGGCGCGTTCTGAAGCGCGCCACCTGATGCTCATCCTTCGCTACCATCGGCATGCGACGAGCGAATGGCTCCGCACCCTGCGCTCCAGTCGGACGCTGGGCGTCCCTGCATGGAAGATCGCGCTGAACCTTCTGTACTGGCTGCTGCTGATCGCCTGCTTCTGGTGGTGGCGGCGCCGCAGCGAAGAACTCTTGCGACTGCTACCGCGCCCCGGCCTAGGCTTTGCAGAGGCCAGCATCGCCGAACGCCTCATCCACTTGCTCAAGAGCATTCATCGGCCGCTCGCATGGCTCGTCTTTGGCGCGCTGGCGTTCTGGCTGCTCTCGCCGAGCTCTCGTGAGCTGCTCGAAGTTCAGATCGCGTTCTCGATCGCCACCTGGACCCTCGTCGGTTCTTTGGTCATTCACAGTGTCAATGCGTTGGCTTCTGGCTCTTCCTTCGCCGATCCGCGCCGGCACGACGAGGTGGGACCTTTGCGTTTGCGGTCGCTGCGTTTCGTCGGCCGCGTGACGGTGGCCTTTGTGCTCTTGCTTGGGCTCGGGGCGCGCCTTGTCGGCGAAGGCACAATTCACAGCTGGATCATGTCGCTCGGCTGGGTAGCCGGCTGTCTCGTGTTCCTGGTTCTCGTGGGCTGGTGGCGAGACGTCGTCTTCGAACGTGTCGCGTCGCTACGTCGCAAGACCGGGGTGGACCACTGGGTCCTGGCCCAACGGAGCGGCTGGCGCAGCTTTCCTGCGGCAACCGTAGGAGCCGTGCGGCTCTTCGTCTTCGGCGCCTGGCGGGTCGGGCGCGACTGGATCACCGGATTTTCCTTGGCGCGTCGGGTTCACGCCTATCTCTATCGGCGCGAACTCGCGCGTCGCAAGGTCGACGAGATTGAGCTGTCTCCACTCGATGAAGCCTCGCGCTCCCAGCTGGCACCCGATCGCGTCCATGCCGGCTGGACCAACTGTCCAGCCAACACTTCGCTCACTCGGCTGCTCGAGCGCGCGCGGGCCGGACGCGGCGGCGTGGTAGCCGTGGTGGGCCCGCGCGGTATGGGCAAATCGTCGCTCCTCCGTGAGCTCGAGCGCCGCGTCGAAGGCGCGCGACTGTGCCAGGATCCAAGCGAAATTGCGAAGCTCCGGGTCGAACTGGAAGACTCGGCTTGGGCGGAGCCGAGCCTGGTGCTTTTCGACGACACTCAGCGTCTGCTCAAGCCCGTCATTGGGGGCATGCACGACTTCGACGATGCGTTGACCTGGGCGCGGTCGCGGGCGAACTCGTGTCTCTGGGTGTTTGCCATCGATCGCGTGCTGTGGCCCCTACTCCGCCGCGCCCACGACTCCCACCCTTCGTTCGACGAGGTCATTCGGCTCGAACCTTGGGACGAAGAACAACTGGATAATCTGTTGACCGTGCGCAGTCGCGACGCCGGGCTCGAGAATTCGTTCGAGGGCCTCCTCGACGCACTGCATCCTCCTCGCGATCAAATCGAGCGAGAGGACGCGCTAGCGGAACGTCGCAAGGCTTATTTTCGAATGCTCTGGGACCATGTGCGCGGTAACCCGGGTATCGCTCTCGAGGTTTGGCGCAGCTCGCTAGCGTTGGAACGAACCGGCCAAGCCAAGGTGAGGATGCTGCGCGTACCCGTCGCCAGCGAACTCGAGGCGCTGCCCGATCCAGCGCTCTTCGTGCTGCGGGCGATCCTCCAGCTCGGCTCGGCTAGCAGTGTCGACATCGGCGACGCGACCCGTCTGGGCAGCCAAGACGTCGAGGCAACGCTGCGCTACAGTCTCGATCACGGTTACATCGAGACCACCGACAACGCCGTGCGGATCAGCTGGTCTTGGCTTCTGCCGATCAGCCTACTGCTCGAACGCCGCCACTTGGTATTACCCCAATGATGCACTCGACTCGACGAACTGCGCGCTGGGTTTGGGTTTTTGGCTTGCTGTCGCCCGCGCCTGCGCTCGGCCAAGAGGCGCAGGACTTTTCCAGGCTGACCGAGTTCGTGCGTTGGGGCGGAGTGGCGGCGTCGGTGCCGCTGATCCTCGGTGCCATCTTTTTGTTGCGGCTGATCGAAAACGCGGGCGATGGCTTGTCCGCAAGATTCTCCAATCGGCGGCCGACCATCCAGAAGGTCCAGACGACGGCGCGCTTCTTCATCTACGTGGCGACAGTCGGGCTGGTCGGGACCTTGAGTGTACGCCTGGATCCGACCGCGCTGACTGTCCTTGGCGGCGCGCTGGCCTTCGCGTTCGGGTTTGCGCTCCGCGATCTGGTGGCCTCGTTCATTGCTGGCATCACCATCATGTTCGATCGGCCCTTTCAAGTTGGGGATCGGGTCGCCTACGGAGGCGAGTACGGCGACATCATCAAGATCGGGCTGCGCAGCGTGCGAATGAGCACGCTGGATCACAACATCATCACGATTCCCAACAACAGGGTGTTCACGGACGTCACTTCCAGCGGGAACTACGGCGCTCTGGAGATGCAGGTGCCGATGGATTTCTACATTGGCCTCGATCAAGATGCCAAAACGGCAGCGCGCATCATACGCGAGGCGTGCCTGACCAGCCCCTACGTCTACCTCGCTCAGCCCATTCCCGTTCTAGCCAAACAGGTGTTGCTGAGCGGCTTCGTCGCCTTTCACCTCAAGGTTAGACCCTACGTATTTGACAGCAAGTACGAGAAGCCGTTCGAGACGGACGTGCACTTTCGGGTCCTCGAGGCCTTCCGGGAGCACGGGATAGGCGCCCCCGTCCTACTGGGCAGCCTGCAGGTTCAGGGGATGCACTGAGAAGCCCGCCGCGATTGGGGCGAGTACTTAGCGGTACAGCGAGCCCGCTGCACTTTGCTCTGAACCTGAACGATCCGCTCCCATGCGAAGCAAATCTGCGTTCACTTCGACACACGGCGTTCATTAAACCGTGAGGCCCATGCGTGGAAACGAAGTCGAAACGAGCGAACCGCTATGCGTTCTCCATCACTGACTCGAGGTCCTTGGGCCCCGTCTTGAAGGAGACACTCATGAAAAAATATTGCGCAGGCGCGCTCGGCGCGATGGTGCTTTTGGCGCCAACTTTGGCCAGTGCGGCCGACGAAACCATTTCCAAAGGAGAATTCACGGCCAACAACGTGTGGATGATGCTGTGCACAGGTCTGGTGTTCATCATGCACCTGGGCTTTGCAGCCGTGGAATCGGGGCTGTCGCGCAGCAAGAACACCGTGAACATCCTGTTCAAAAACACCGTCATCCCCATGTTGGGCCTGCTCACCTACTGCATCATCGGCTTCAACCTGATGTACCCGGGTGAGTTCAACGGCTACCTCGGTTTCGCGGGTTTCGGCATTGCTTCGCCTGAAAATGGCCTGACGCCCGAGTACGCAGCCTCGCACGGCTACACCTACTGGACCGATTTTTTGTTCCAAGGCATGTTCGCTGCCACCTGCGCGACCATCGTGTCGGGCGCTGTGGCCGAGCGCATCAAGCTCTGGAGCTTCATCGCCTTTTCCACCTTGTTCGTGTCGCTCACGTACACGATCGCAGGCTCGTGGAAATGGGGCGGCGGCTGGCTCCAGGCGGCTGGCTTCTACGACTTCGCGGGTTCGACCATCGTGCACTCGGTCGGCGGCTGGGGCGCGCTGGTCGGCGCGATGATCCTCGGGCCTCGCATCGGTAAGTACAGCAAGGACGGCACCGTGAACCCCATGCCCGGTAGCAGCATGCCGTCGGCAGTGCTCGGTGTGTTCTTGCTGTGGCTCGGTTGGTTCGGCTTCAACGGCGGCTCGGTGCTCAACGCCGATCCCGGCCTCACCAGCCTCGTTCTGGTCACCACCTGCCTCGGCGCTGCAGCCGGCGGAATGGCGGCCATGGTCACCTACACGTTGGCCATCTCGAAGAAGCCCGACCTGTCCATGATGCTGAACGGCATTTTGGCTGGCCTTGTGGGCATCACGGCTGGCGCGGACGTCATCACTCCGCTCACCGCGATCATCATCGGCGGCGTCGCGGGCGTCGTGGTCGTGGGCTCAGTCGTTCTGCTCGATAAGCTGAAGATCGACGATCCCGTCGGCGCCGTGTCCGTTCACTTGGTTTGCGGCGTCTGGGGAACCTTGGCCGTCGGCATCTTCTCGACCAACCCCGAGCACACCATGGTCAAGCAGCTGATCGGTGCTGGCGCGATCGGCGCATTCGCCCTCGCCACGGCCACTCTGTTCTTTTACCTGGTCAAGATGACGATGGGGCTTCGCGTTTCTGCGGAGGAAGAAATCGAAGGTCTCGATGCGGGCGAGCACGGCATGCACGCCTACGACTTCTTGTCGCCTACCACCCACGGCCTACCGCCGGAGTCGACTCCGGCCGCCATGGCTGCGCTGAGCCCCCAGGTGTCGGCCGCAGAATAACAAGCAAACGGCAGCGCGTGAGGGGCTGGAACTCCGCACGCAATGCCGACGCAGTACCCTGGGATGGCTCGTCCGTCCCGGGGTACACTTTTATCCGGGGCCCAATTGTGGGAACAACCCGATCATCTTGGAGTTTTGTCTGCCGTGTCCGACTCTCAGCCGTCTCCTTCGCCTTCTCAGTTTCCCCCCAAGCCACCCGAAGCCTGGACGCCGCTCGTGCGCCTGGCGGCATGGACGGCCCGACCGGTCGATCGCTTCTTGCAGATCGAGGCGGCCAGCGGCGTCGTGCTGCTCCTGGCCGCGGCTGCTGCGCTGCTCTGGGCCAATTCGTCATGGGCTCACGGCTACCACGAGCTGTGGCAGAGCACTCTGGCGATCGAGATTGGGAGTTTTCGTTTCGCTCGCAACCTGGAGTGGTTCGTCAACGACGCACTGATGGTGGTGTTCTTCTTCGTGGTCGGTATGGAGATCCGCCGCGAAATGCATTCGGGCGAGCTGTCGGAATGGCGGCGCGCCCTCTTGCCCGCGGCGGCAGCGCTGGGCGGCATGATTGCCCCGGCGGGCGTCTACCTGCTCATCGGCGGTGCCGGAGCCGCGCGCAGCGGCTGGGGCGTGCCGATGGCGACCGACATCGCCTTTGCCGTTGGTGTACTGGCGTTGCTCGGTAATCGCGTGCCACCTGCTCTTCGTGTGCTGCTCTTGGCCCTGGCGGTCATCGACGATCTTGGAGCGATCGTCGTCATTGCCATCTTCTATTCCTCGGGCGTGCACGCCATGGGTTTCGTGGTTGCGGGCGCCGGTATTGCTGGTGTGTTCGCCCTCCAGAAGTTTGGGGTGCGCAACAAGCTCGTTTACATAATTCCTGGCTTCGTTGCCTGGGCCGGGACCTATGCCGCGGGTGTGCATCCGACCATTGCCGGCGTGATCATCGGTCTGTGCACGCCAGTGCGGGCCTGGCTTGGAACCGAAGGCTTCGCACAAGAGGTCGCGGAACCCATTCAGCAACTGGCCGATGGCCGGACGTCAACGCACGGCGTGGCCGAAAGCTTGCGCAAAGTAACGAGCGCGCAGCGCGAGGTTTTGTCTCCCGTCGACTCGTTGGTCGCCACGCTGCACCCCTGGGTCGCCTACGGTATCATGCCGCTTTTTGCCTTGGCCAATGCGGGCGTTTCCCTGGGCGGCCTCGATTTGAATCCGATCTCGACGGCGGCAGCCGTCGGCGCTGGCGTGGGCTTGGTGGTCGGCAAACCGCTTGGCATCTGCTTGGTCTGCATGCTGATGTTGAAGCTGGGCCTGGCGACGCTACCCAAGGGCATTGGAGCGCGGCACATCATCGTGCTCGGCGTCGTGGCAGGCATCGGCTTCACCATGGCGTTGTTCGTCGCCCAGCTGGCGTTCGCAGACGCGGCCCTGCTGGGCGCAGCCAAGCTCGGCGTGCTCTGTGGGAGCGGGGTCGCAGGGGTGTTGAGCCTCGGCTTGGGCGCCTTCTTGCTCAAGCCACTCGCTCCCGGGCTCGGCGCCCAAACGGCTCACGAGGCAGAGACCTCGACCGAACTCTGATGGCTAGCCCTGGCTCGTCAGGGATCGCCGACTTCACTGGGCAAGGGGCTGATGGCAAACGCCGCGTTGATTTCGGCCGGAGCCTGGCCACTCCGGGATGCTTGTCGTCGTGGCTGCGGTCACGGCGCCCGTGTCCTGGTAGATGTGGAGTTTGAGCGCGAGAGCGGAGCGAACTACCTCTTTCTGAAAGCGCCCAGGGACGGCCGTGAGCCGCAGCTGATGCCCACGGATCGCGTAAGAGAGGTGGTTTGACCGGCGGCGAACTTCGGGTGTGACGCGCCCGTAGTCGTAAGTCGGACGACAACGGATGCGCGCATGAGGCTCGCCACTCAATCGCCGCACGCGGCGCAAAAGCAGGTTGGGGCGAAAATGACGCTCGTATTGGCGAAAGCGCGGAGCAAAATCGACCACTTCGAACACGCCACGCGGCGTGGTGAAGGTCGTGCGCACGATGTTGGTGTTGGGGATGTACGTCCTGCACGGACGTGAACTCACCGACGGGCGAGTCTGAGAAGAAGCCGCCGCGGTCTGTATCCAGCAATGCTCCGAACACTGGACTCGAGTCGAAGCGGGGCCAGCAGAGCCAATCGACCGAGCCGGTCGCATCGACCAGCGCCTGGTACGAGCAGTTACCGAGCAAGGCGCGTTTCATGCGAAAAACCCCTTCATCGATGACCTCGGTTCGCACTGTACGTAAATGCGGGCGAAGCCCAATTGGGCCGAATGAGGCATGTCGCCTCATCGACACGGCCCAAATGGGCTGCTACTTCGTTGCTGTGCATGCGGTTGAGCCAAATTGGGCTGCCGCACTCGACGGGACGGCACGAAAACCGAGAAAATCATGGAAGACGACCGCCTCGACGTAGCCAGCGACTTTTGGGCGAATCTGCTCCGCCATCAGCCGCTTGGAATTCTGACGGATGTCGACGGGACGCTCTTGCCGTTCGAGAATCGAGCCGACGAGGTCGTGACGCCTCCCGAGCTGCGCTCGCTGATGGATGAGCTGGCCAGTTCACCGGGCGTCACGCTGGCCGTCGTCAGCGGGCGACCCAAAGAAGAACTGGATCGTCTGTTTCCCGAACCGCGGCGGGCACTGCTGATCGCCGAGCACGGAGCGTGGCGCAGTGGGCCCGAGGGCTGGCAGCCGACTCTGCAATTGGATCCAGGCTCGATCGATTCCCTGGTCGTCGAACTCGAACGGCTCGGCGACGAGTACCCTCGGGCGCGCATCGAAAGAAAGACTTGGTCGGCGGCCATCCATTTTCGTTTGCTCGAAGCGCACGAAAAAGCGGATCTCTTGGGCCGGGTGGGTGGCGTGCTCGATCCGTGGCTCGCTGATCACCCGCACTTCGAGCGACTCTGGGGCTCGGAGGTGCTGGAGGTGCGTCCGCGCGGCGCGACCAAGGCCACGGCTGTCAGCTGGATCCGGGAAATGCTGGGCCCCGAGGGACGCCTGCTGGTCGCTGGCGACGACTTCACCGACGAAGACATGTTCGCGGCGGCCTCGGACTCGGACGCGACCATTCTGGTCCACCATGGGCAAGACCGCCCGACGGCCGCTCGCTGGAAGCTGAGCGGAATCGAAGAGATGCGCGGCCTGCTCGGCAGCGTGCTGTCTCTCCGACGAGACGCAACGCTGACCCCCGGGGTTCGTCCGCTGCGGGTCTCGCTGGAGGAGCGCCCGGCGCCCTCGACGTCCAGCGCGTTCCTGATCGTGTCCAATCGCCTGCCGGATTTGAGTCCCGACGAAGCAGGGGAGCGCACCAAGAGTGTCGGTGGGCTCGTCTCGGCGCTCTTGCCGGTGTTGAGCCGAAGCGGTGGCGTTTGGCTGGGCTGGAGCGGAAAAACACGCAACGTGCACACTCCGGATCCCCAGCTGGTGGAGCACCCGATGTTCTCGCTGGCCGCCATCGATCTGCCCGAAGAATGGTACCGGCACTACTACGTCGGCTTCGCCAATTCGGCGCTCTGGCCCGTTCTCCACAGTTTTCCTGCGCGCTTGCGCATCAGCCACGACGACTTCCGCGCCTACGCGCTAGCCAACGACGCCTTTGCGCGCGCCGCCTGCCAATTGGTCGGCCCCGACGCCGCGGTCTGGGTACACGACTACCACCTGTTGCTCCTTGCCCACGATTTGCGGAGGCGCGGGCACCGCGGCCGCATCGGTCATTTCTTGCATGTGCCGTTCCCCGGCCCGGACGTGTTCTTCCTGTTGCCCTGGGCCAACGAGATCTTGGATGCGATGTTGGCCTTCGACTTGCTGGGCTTTCATACACGTACCTACGCCGAGAATTTTTTGCATTGCGTGGCGCACCGACCGGCGGTGAGCGTTGATGGGTTTCGGGCCGTGCGCGGCTCGCTCGTCACGCGCGTCGAGGTCTTTCCCCTCGGAATTTCGCCGGGCGATCTGCAAGCAAGCAGCCTGACGGAAGACGCCGAAATAGCGACGATCAAGCGAGCATTGGGAGATGTTGCACTCGTGCTCGGTGTCGATCGACTCGACTACACCAAGGGGATCCCGGAGCGCATCGAGGCGTTCGGTCGCCTCTTGGAGCTGCATCCCGAGTGGCGTCGCAAGGTGTGCTTGGTGCAGGTCTCGGTGCCGTCTCGCGAGGAAATCGACGAGTACTCGGACCAACGCTCGCGCATCGAAAATAGCGTGGGCCGTATCAACGGCCTGTTCGGCGAAGCCGATTGGGTCCCCATTCGCTACCTGTACCGTTCGTACCAAAAGGCCGAGCTCGCGCAGCTCTACCGAGCCGCAGACGTCGGCTACGTGACGCCGCTGCGCGATGGCATGAACCTGGTGGCCAAGGAGTTCGTCGCCGCGCAGGACGACGCCGATCCTGGCATTCTCGTCCTTTCTCGCTTCGCGGGAGCCGCGGAGGAATTGACCGAAGCCGTGTTGACCAATCCCTGGGACGTCGAGGGGACCGTGAGCGACTTGGATCGAGCGCTACGCATGCCGCTCGACGAGCGACAGCGCCGCCACCGCGCGTCTTTTGCGGTTGTGTCCGAACGCACCGCGCTCCATTGGGCCGAGGACTTCACCGCGGCCCTGCTTGGAACGGACGCCAGCCCAGAGTTCGAGGGCGAACGCAGCTCGGGCCTGTGGGTCATGCCCTCGACCGCGGCGTTCAGTCGCGAGTGAATCAGGGGCCCTCGGTCGCTGCTGCATGCCGCGGCAAGCAGAACGAAAACGTCGTGCCGTCGCTCTCGGCCGACTTCACCTCCACGGCTCCGCCGTGGGCGCGCGCAATGGCCGCCACGATGTAGAGCCCGAGGCCCACCGAGCGCTGTGAGTACTCGCCGTCCGATCCGCGCTGCAGAGGCTCGAATAGGAAGGGAACGAGCTCCGGCGCGATCGGCGTGCCGCCGTTGTGAACCGAGACCCGCAGCCGTTCGCCGCTGGCATCGACCGTGGTGGTGACCGGCTCGCCCACTGCGCCGTACTGAGCGGCATTGGCCAGCAGATTGGTGAGCGCCTGAGCCAGGCGATCGGGATCAAAGGTGGCTTTCCCCAAGCCCAGGCAGCTCAAGCGAAATTCGTGGTGGCCGTGCAGCATGCCGGCCGTCTCGACCACTTCTTTGGCCACGTCGAACACGTCGGCGGGGCGCGGCACGATGCCGAGACCACCGCCGACCCGCGCCTCGGTGAAATCGAGAAGATCACGAATGAGTCTTTCGGAGCGCTGCGTGGCCGACTGCATGCGGAGGACGGTCTTGGCATGAGGGCCCTTCAACTCGTCGTTGCTCGCCAAGACCGCGCAGCCCATCGAAATGACGTTGAGTGGATTGCGCAAATCGTGGCTGACGATGCCGATCAGGTAGCGCTCGAAGTCCGAGCGAAGGCGCAAGGTCTCCACCAGGCGTTTGTGTTCGTCGATGTCGGTGTTGGTGCCGAACCATTGGAGCTCCGTGCCGTCGCCGCCGCGGAGCAGGACGGCTCGAGCCAGGTGCCAACGATAGTGGCCATCACTGCGGCGCAGCCGAAATTCGACTTCGTAGTCTTGGCCGCTCGACAGCGCCGCTGTCCACGACGCGATCGTTTGGTCCGCGTCTTCGGGATGCAAGAACGCGCTCCAGCCGGTGCCCAGCAGCTCGTCGTGCGTGGCGCCGAAGTACTCGGCAGCGCGGTCGTTGACGAAATCCAATTGGCCCGCTGTCGTGGCGGTCCAGACTTGCTGGGGGATGGCGGCGGCCAGCACGCGTCGCGTCTCGGCCGCATGTTCGGCGCGTTGCCGCGCCTGCACGTACTCGGTCACGTCGAAGCCGAACACGTCGATACCCTCGACGGCGCCGGCTGCATCGTAACGCGGTTGGTAGATGAACGTGAGAAAGGCTTGCTGGGGCGGTCCTGACGAACGGGCAAAGAGAATTGGGGTTTCGTGGCCCACGAACGGTTCGCCGCGACAGTAAACCCCATCCAAAATAGCAATGAAGCCCTGCTCGATGACTTCGGGCAACGACTCGGCCACGCTCCTGCCGACGAGCGGGCGGCTGTCACCAATCAGCGTTTGGTACGGGGGGTTGACCATCTCGAAAACGTGGTCCGGTCCCCGCAGCATGCAAACGAACGCGGGCGCGTTGCTGAACAGAGCGGTGAGCCGGGCGCGACTCGCCTCGGCCTCGGCGCGCGCTGCTTCGAGCTCCTTTTGAAACGTCACTTGTGACGTCGTCTCCGTGCAAACGACGAGCGTGCCGAGGACGGCGTGCCCTTCGTCGTAAACGGGCGAGTAGCCGTACGTCCAGTACACGTCTTCGAGATCGCCGTTGCGGTAGATTGGGATCAGTTGATCTTCGTGCCAGCTTGGCTGCCCGCGCAACATGACATCCTCGATCTGCGGCCCGATCACTGCCCAAATCTCCGGCCAGCATTCCTGACCGCGCTGGCCCATGGCCGCTGGGTGCTTGCCGCGACCGAAACTGGGCGCGTAGCCATCGTTGTAAAACTGGATCAGCTCGGGCCCCCACCACAAGAACATGGGGTGCCGTGAGTTGAAGATGATGCTGAGCGTAGTCTTGAGTGCGGCGGGCCAACCCGCGGGCGGCCCCAGCGGCGTCGCGGACCAATCGACCGAGCGAGCCAGCGCTCCGCACACCCCACCGCCGCGAAGAAACGCGACCTGGTTCTCGGGCAGTTCGGGTCGGAGCTCGTTTTGCATCAGCCGTGAGGAGCCGTATTTAACGCGGGGGCCGGGGCAAGTCGATTGAGGCAAATTACACCGCAAATTTCTCGCCGCGGTTTCATCACCGACTCGTCAGCCGAAAAGTCCAACCATCCCAGATCCACTTCTTGAGCAAATGACCAAGGATGGCTTCGCCGTTCCGCATCTGAAACATCGTGGTTTGTGGTTCCCACGAGATTTCCACTAGCAGCGTCTTTGTCGCTTCGACCTTGCGGCCTTTGACGTTCTTCACCTTCGGGTTTCTCTCCATGAACAGCCCGCGCAGCGTGTAGCGCCGCAGCTGAAACACCGGCAGGTCCTCCAGCGGCGGTCCGTTCTTCTCCGGCATCAGTCGACGCCCTTGATCTCGACGCACCAACCGTCGCCGGCCCACTCCCTGAGCTTGGACGCGCCCTCGACGACAACGAACGGCCGCACTTGCACCTTGTCGGTCCACCAAACGAGGGCCCTCAAGATCTTCCGCTGCGGATCAGCCTCGAATTCAACGTGAGAAAACGCGTCCAGGTTGTAGCGGTTGAGGACCTGTTTTGGCGTGAAACGGCGGAGCTCCTCTGTAGTCATACGCCCCAGTTTGCACATCCCAACGAGACTGAACAGGTGTCCAGTTCGACACCCCGGGAACGCAGGAAATTGGCTGCCGTAGGTCCAGCCGCGCGGTACAAGGCCACCCCGTGGAAACCTTCGTGGTCGTGAAGCGCCCGGGGCATCCGGCCGAGCTGGTCCGAGCACCCGCTGACCTCGATCTCGCCTTCGTGCGCATGTTCACCTCCGGCTACGTCGAACTGCTGCAGAAGGGCTCGAGTCTCTCCGATGTGCTCGATGCGCTCACGATTTTCATCGAGGACGGCCGCGATGAAACGATGCGCGCGAACCTGGCGCTACCGGGGCGCGTCGTTGCTGGGCCACTATTGGCGTGTCTCACCAGTGCAGAGGGCGAGGAACACGGCTTGTGTCTGGAGCACGCGGAGGCAGTGGCTCGGGCGCTGGACCACTACGGTGTGGGGCTGGAGCGGAAGGCGAATTGAACGAGGCGCAAAGCCTGAGCGCTCGATCATGGAAGGACGTCTGTGTTTGCGCGCCGCTGCTAGGCACGCCTCGTCGCGCGCAGTAAACTTCCTCCAAGATGTGCGGCCGCTACTCGAACAACGGCGAGTTCTCGAACATCAAGGTGATGTTCGGCGCCAAGGACGAACTCTTTCGCGAGTGGACGCCCGCGTTCAACATCGCGCCTTCGCACGGGCCGGGGTACGAGCAGGTGATCGTCGTGCCGAGCGCGGAGGGGCGCGTGGCGCGGCTGGCGCGTTGGTGGTTGATTCCGGGTTGGTGGAACAAGCCGCTCAAGCAGCTGCCAACGGCGTTCAACGCGCGGGCTGAAGACATCACTGAAAAGCCTATGTTTCGCGATGCTTTTGCGCGCAGCAGATGCTTGGTGCCGGCGACGGGTTGGCGCGAGTACACGGGGCCCGCGGGACACAAGCAGCCGCACCATTTTCATTTTGGGCATCAGCTGTTCGCGTTTGCGGGGCTTTGGTCCAAGTGGACTTCGCCGGAGGGTGAGGCGATCGAGTCGTTCACGATCATCACGACCGAGCCGGGTGAAAAGTCGGCTGCGGTGCACGATCGCACGCCGCTCACTCTGTTGCCCGAGCACTACGACGCTTGGCTTTCGCGCGACGCTGAGCCGCTCGAGATCTTGGAGATCGCGCAGAAGCAGCACCTCGGTTTGCCGGTCGAGATCTACGAGTCGGATCCGCTGGGAAACAGCACGCGCTTCGAGGGTCCCGAGGTGATTCGGCCGCTCCGGGCGCAGCCTGGTTTGTTCTGACGGGGCAGGAAGCCTCAGGATTTCAGGTTCCTCCCGAGGTGTAAGCATCCAAAGTATTGGATCCTTTGGAGTTTGTTCTGGGGTCGGACAAACCCCGCCCAGGGGTCCATCTGACCCGTTGTTCAGTAAGCGGCGGGGCCTAGTGTTGATCGATGGCCGGCGCTGGAGAGCCCATCAACACCGAAAGTCAGACCGTGCTGCGCACCATGGCCGCGCGAGAAGTCGTATTTTTGACGACGGGCGGCGCCTACAACCACGTGCGTGTTCGCAAAGAAGAGGACACGAAGACGTTGGTGGTGGAGGTGTGGTGGGACGAGGACGCGTCCTTGGAGCGGCGGCAGGAGGCCATCGTCACCATGCAGCGGCGCATGAACTTGTGGGTGTGGGAGGGCTGGACGGCGCAAATTCATTCGAGCGCGCAGCCCAAGCCCGATGTGCTTTGGGATCCGTACGCCGCCAAGTTCGTGCCGCGCAAAGCCTACCGACCGCTGGGCACTCCGGGGCGCATCAACGGTCGCCGTACCGGTTGAACGGAGCACTACGAGGTCGCGGGTCCGCAGGGGCAAATAGCCACATGGTTGGTCTCACCGCGGCGTGGTACCCGCATTTGCATCATGACGCTCAGCATTGTCATCCCTTCCTACAATGCCCGCGAACTGCTGAGGCGCGCTCTGTCAGTCAATCTCGGCATCGAAGCTTCGACGGGCGACTACGTCTTGCTGCTCAATTCCGACCTGTTTCTCACCCAGGAGGCGCTCGTCAGCATGATCGAGCGGCTCTCTGCCAATCCACAGGTCGGCGCCGTGGCCCCATCGCTGCACAACGAAGATGGCTCGAGGCAACTCTCGTTCGGGCTGTTCGGAGGCCTCTATTGGCCCAACTGGCTAGCAGTCAAGAAGCCGTCGTCCGTTCCGCTGGTCAGCTTTGCCTGCGTGATGACACGCCGTGACGTACTGACGCGGCTGGGCGCGCTGGACGAGAATTTCTTTCTCTACAACGAAGAATACGATTGGTTGCGGTTTCCTCTACTTTGCGAGCAAACACACGTCGCCTTTCATCGCCAACTGGCTGCGGCGGGTGATGCGCGGCCGAGGGTTCGTCCTCAAACACCTCGATCCGCGCACGCAAGCTAGCTGAGCCGCTGCATGACTTTGCGCAAGAGTAGCGTGCCGCGCCCAGGCCAAATCAAGAAGGCGCCCGCGAGTGGCGTGCGACGCAGCGTCGAAACGTCCGGTCAGACCGGCGATCTCCTGCGGCGCTTGCAGACGATGGAGCACCCGCAAGTGACGTCGTCTTCGACGAAACTCGCTACCCAAGCGACGACCAACGTGGCGCGGGTGGCGCTCGACTTCATCGGCGTGCGAGCGGGAGTGACCAACTTCGAGGTGTGGCAGCACCTCAAGGCCAAGCATGGCAACCTGACCGAGAGCTTTGTCGCAGGCGAACTCGCGTTGCTTCTGCAGCGCCGCGCCATCGTGCGCTCACTCGATCGTGGCGCTTGGAAGTACTCCGCGCCAAAAAAGTGAGCTTCAGCCTTCGCGCTCGAACGGACGCGATTGCGGTTGGGCTTGGGGCTGCGACTCGGAGCGAGTCGAGCTGCGAACCGTATGGCTTGCTGGGCCCGCTCCCTCGAGCGCGGCCAAGAGATCCGCCAGCTCGGCCGGCTTGACGAAGTGGTGGTCGAACCCCACCTGCCGGCTGCGCTCGATGTACTTGGCGCCGCTGTGCCCCGTCAGCGCGAACAGCTGCATGCTTGGGCCAAAACCTGGAAGCGCGCGGATCTGCGTGGCCAGCTCGAAGCCGTCGGTTCCCGGAAGGCCGATGTCGATGAAGGCGGCGTCGTGCACAGTCAAAGCAAGCAGCGAGAGTGCCGCTGCTGCGTCATGCGCCATCGAGACGTGATAGCCCTTGGTCTGCAAGAGCATCGTCATCATCTCGGCCGAGTCGATGTTGTCGTCGACGACCAGAATGCGGAGCGTGGCTTGGCGGGGGGCCTGGTTATCGGACATCGAGTGGCGACCTTAGTCCTGTTTGGGCGTGAAGCGACGGATATTTGCGGACTCGAATGGCCGACTCCGGCCCGCGGGGCTTCCTCGAGCCCGCGGGCGCCAACACGCCCCCGACCTCCGTCAGGACAGGGCGTCGACGATGTGATGCTCGTAAGCGAGCGGGCCGGGCGTATCGCCCAGGGCCACGCGGCTGAGCCAGCTGATGCAGGCAGTGCGCACATGCTCGGCCTCGCGGTGGGTGAGCGGCAGATCGACGCCATGCGCGAAGACGACTACGGCATCGGTCGTCTCCAGCAGCGGACCCCGCGACCCACGGAGGCGCGGATGCAGAAGACTTTCGGCCACCCCAAGCTTCCTGTTTCGGTTGGACATGAGCGCTATTGTGCCCGCGCCGATGTAGCGAACGCTGGGAGGTCAGGTGACGATTGCAGCAAATTCGCGTGGGGTTCTAGCCCGCAGAATTGGACGGTTGACTACCAATTTTGCACCGACCCCGACGGAGACGCTTTCAACCTCGAACGGGGCACGGGCGCGCCGCTCAAAGTCTCGCGAGCAGCTCGGATTTCTTGCTCTGAAACTCGTTGTCCGAGAGAACGCCGCGCTGGTGCAGAGTGCCCAGTCGATCGAGCGCCGTGAGAATTTCGTCGTGTGTTTGTGGCCCTGAGCTGGTTTGCGAGCTGCGGTTGCTCTGTATCGGCTGCTCGTAGGCGTTCTGCTGCGGAGCCTGGTAGGCGGGCTCGTAGTACGACGGCTCAGGCTGCCAAGCAGGTTGCACGGCCTGCGCAGGCTGGTCGCCCGTAACGAGCGGCAGGCTTTCGACCGTGAAAGTGCCGAACTGGCTCGAGAAGCTTTGTGAACCGTTCGGGCCGCCTTGCTGCTGTTGTACGCCGCCGATGTTGTGGTCGAGCGTGTCGTAGATGCTGACCTGGCCGCCGCGCGAAACGGCGAGCCGCCGCGCGTTGGGGAAGTAGGCGTAGCGCGAGTCGTTCTGACCGCCGCTGGAGCTGGGCTGCCCAAGCTCGGACGGCCACCAGTTGCTGCCGCTCATGTTGCCAAATCCGCTGCCCTGAGGAACGGGCAGGAACACCTGCTGATTGGCCAAGAGCGACGACAGCTCGCTGCACAGGCCGTTCACCGTGGCCTGCAGGCCGTGATTGAACATGTCGCCGACCATCGTCATGCCGCCCCGCATCCACTGACCGCCCCCACCCAGCTCGGGGTGGTAGAACTGCGCCATCGAGCCGGCGCCGTTGTTGACGGCGATGAGCAGGGTCTTTACGGCGTCGATGCTGACCCCGTGGCGCTGCGCCAAGTTGGAAACGGCGGATTCGCCCGCGTAGGTCAACTGCTGCATGAGGACGCGTAGCCTAGCTCCTGGGTTCTCCCGCCGCACAGGGTTTGTGGGTAGGTGAGCCAAATTGCCACATTACCAGAAGCCGAGGCTGCGCTACACCTCGGGCATGCACCCCTTGGCGTCTTTGCTGAGTAGCGAAGCTCAGTCGATCGTGGGTCGCTGGCAGGAGCTGCGCGACGCGGGGCCCGAGCCTGGTCGTGTTTCGGATCTGGCTGCCCGCATACCGCGACTGCTTGGAGCATTGGCCGCAGCACTGGCTCGCGCGGACGACGAGCCTTTCGAGGAAGACGAGTTTCACCATCGGCTCGGCTTCGAGTTGGCTTCGGTGATGCGCGAACACGACGTCCTGCGCACTACAGTCTTCGAGATCTTCGAAAAATCAGCTGGCACCCTGGGCTTCCGCGAGTTTCGCATCGTCACCGATTTCTTCGCCCGCGAGCTGACGCGCGCGGTCGCGCAGTACAGCGCTCGACAGAAAGCAGTCCAAGAAGCGCAGCTGGCGGTGTTTTCCGAGACGCCGGTCGTCATCGCCAACCTGGAAGGCCCCGTCCAAGACATCACCGAGCAAAGGCGCCTGCGCGAAGCCCACGATCACCAGCGCGACGAGGCCGAGAACATGCTCCGCCGCTTCATCAACAATCTGCCCGAGCTCGCTTGGTCGGCGCAGCCTGACGGCTCGATCGATTTCTACAACCAGCGTTGGTACGACTACACGGGCACGACGTTCGAAGAGATGCGCGGCTGGGGTTGGGACAAGGTCCACGACGCCGAACACCTGCCGCGCGTTGTAGCGGCTTGGAAGCGCTCGCTGAAGACCGGCGAAGATTTCGAGATGGAGTTCCCGCTTCGGCGCTTCGACGACGAATTTCGTTGGTTCTTGACGCGCGTACGGCCGGTCAAAGATGGCTCGGGCAAGATCGTTCGCTGGTTCGGAATGAACGCCGACATCCACGACAACCGCGAAGCCACCCGCAAGCTCGAGGAGGCCAACCTGGCCAAAGACGAGTTCTTGGCCACGGCCTCGCATGAGCTGCGCACACCGCTTACCGCTATTTTGGGCTGGGCGCGCATGCTCCGCTCTGGCCAGTTGGGCGCGAGCGACTATGCGCGCGGTCTCGCGTCGATCGAGCGCAACGCCAGCGCCCAAGTCCAGCTGATCGAAGACATCCTCGACGGCTCGCGCATCATCACCGGCAACTTACAGCTCGAAATTCGACCGCTCGATTTGACCGCTCTCGTGCACGCGGCGGTCGACGCCGTGCGGCTGGAGGCCGACGCGAAAGGCATCACGCTCCAACTCGAGCTCGATCCAGCCGCAGCACGTGTCGTCGGCGATCCGGATCGCCTGCAGCAGGTGATCTGGAACCTGGCGAGCAACGCCGTCAAATTCACGCCCAAAGGTGGCCGCATCGATGTGCGTTTGGCGCGCGTAGGGACGTCGATCGAGCTGAGCGTCAGCGACAGCGGGCAGGGCATCAGCGCCGAGTTCTTGCCGCACGTCTTCGAGCGCTTCCGCCAAGCCGAAGGCTCGACGACCCGGCGTCACGGTGGTTTGGGGCTGGGCCTTGCGCTCGTGCACCACTTGGTCGAAGCCCACGGCGGCGGCGTGCGCGCCGAAAGCGCAGGGGCGCAGCGCGGCGCGCGCTTCATCGTGACCTTGCCCGTGCAAGCCGTGTACGCGGAATCGCCCGAGGGCCCTCGGGCGATTCCGACGCCGGGTCCCACCGCTCGCGCTGGCCTCTTGAACGGCGTGAGCGTACTGGTCGTCGACGACGAAGCCGACGCGCGCGAACTGGTGGCCACGGTGTTGCTCACCGCCGGCGCCGACGTCGTCGTCGCCAAGAGCGCGCTCGACGCGCTCGATATCGTGCAACGCGGCGGCGCGATGGTCATGATCAGCGACATCGGCATGCCGGTCATCGACGGTTACGAGCTGATGCGACGCATCCGCGCGTTGCCGGGCGCACGCAATCGCCTGCCCGCGGCGGCGCTCACCGCCTACTCCCGTGAGCAAGATCGGCGCCTCGCCATGGAAGCCGGGTTCCAAGCCCACGTGTCCAAGCCGATCGAACCTGCCGAATTGGTGCGCGTCGTGCTCAACCTGGTCGATTTCGACGTGCTCAACCTGGTCGATTTCGAGAAGTGTTGACCTATTAAGGTGGGCTTCCATCAAGTATTTCGGCCAGACGACCGAAGATGACGTGCGCAGGCTGCGAATGCGAGCTACTTAATAAGGATGCCCCCGTCCATCCGCCAGCGTCGCGCGACGATGCCCAACACGCCTCTGGCAAAGTTGCACGGAGAATCCGGGGCAAACGAAGAAACGTTCGAGGCGCAGCCCGAAGAAGAAGCGTCGGGCGTCTCACAGAAGCTGCCGCCCGAGCTCTTGGCAGACACCCTCGCCAAGACGATGCTGAGCGCCGTCTGACTCCGTTCGGCGCATCAGAAGAGTTCGGCGCATCACAGGATGTTCGGCGCATCAGAAGAGTTCGGCGCATGTGCGGAGGATCTGCAGGCACTCCCGAGCTAGCCGATGTAGGTGACTAACCCACTCATTTTTCGTGGGTCGCTTGACGTGAAAAGCGGGCTAGTCAAGCTCAGCACGATGCGTCTTATGCTTTCGTCTCGTGCGTCGATCTTGGTGGCAGCCGCGCTGGGAGCGTTCGGCGCGACGGGCGCCTGCTCGAGCAACCCGCAGCTGATCAGTGACCGCGACGCGGACGGCGACAGCAATTCGGACGCGGACGCTGGCGGGGCCAGCGGCAACGATTCCGATGGCGTGACGGATGGCGTCGACGGCGGCGGTGGGGGAGATGGCGCCGACAGTGGTTCCGGCGGCGGCGGTCCGGTGTGTGAGACGACTTCGAACGAGGCGGAACTCGCGCCGATTTTCTTGGCGTTTGCGTTCGATGTCTCGGGCAGCATGGGGCAACTGGATAGGCCGAATTGGTGGCACGATCCGACCAAGAAATGGGAGCCGGTGGTAGCCGCGACGCGCGCGTTCTTCGAAGACGATAATTCAGCGGGCATCTCGGCGTCGCTCACCCTGTTTCCAACCACCGGCAACAGCGAGACCAAGTGCGCCGTCGGTTCCTACCAGTCGCCTCTCGTCAGCATGCAAGGCCTGCCATCGGACAGCTTTGGCGACGCCTTCGTGCAGTACGAAACAGAAGTTGGCGACCCTCTCGCGGGTGGCAATTGGCGCGGCAGTACCCCGACGCTCGCAGCCTGCAATGGCACGTGGGGCTACCTCGACAGCTTGCGGCCTGACAGTCCGGATTCGAAGTTCGCGCTGGTGCTGGTGACCGACGGCCTGCCTCAGGGGTGCTCGGGTCAAACCGACGGCGATACAGGTCCGATCGTGACTGCCGTCGCGGCCGTACTGGCAGGCGGCGTGCCGACGTACGTCATCGGCATCCAGAACCCGACGACGCCGCCCGATACCATTCCCGCCAACTGGGCCCCGCAAGATCGCGGCTGCGCGAGCAACACTTGGTGCACGCCGCCCGACACGCTCTCGGCTCTCAACGGCGTCGCCGCAGCCGGTGGCACCGAGGCTGCGTTCTTGATCGATACCGGCAACCCGACAGCGACCCAAGCGGCCTTTCGCCAGGCCATCGACGCCATTCGCGCCCGGGCCATCTCGTGCGAGCTTGGCATTCCTCCGCACCCGGTGCCGGGTCAGAGCTTCGACAAGGATCGCATCAACGTCTCGGAAACGGTGGACGGGGACAAGA
>Ga0105046_10001757_pt1 | contig 33645 bp, 21 predicted proteins | sample MAT03_FD_78385 | JGI IMG/M metagenome (GOLD analysis project Ga0105046, IMG submission 78385) | Freshwater microbial communities from Lake Fryxell liftoff mats and glacier meltwater in Antarctica - MAT-03 (megahit assembly) | ecosystem: Environmental > Aquatic > Freshwater > Ice > Liftoff...
GCCGCACGCATGAGCCTCACTGCGCTCTACGTTGTGCGACACGGGCGCGTCCCGCCCGATTTCGTTGGTTGGTCTTATCGGCGGCGGGCCTTTATGCCATCTTCCGCCAAGACACACCCTGTCTTGCTTTCCTGATTTTACGTGCGGCAAGTCTGTGTCGCACAACCTTTATCAGTCCTGTTAAGGTGCTGACAAGAGTTTAACAAATCACCACAAAAAGCGCCACCCTTACGCCTTATATCCCCATGTCTAAAGCCAGGGGTCTTACGGCGCTTCTTCGATAAGCCGCTGACTGCCCTAAATCGAACATGGTCCAATCGCGTTTGACTTCACCGAGCAAGATCACGGCAAACGCCGCCCCCGCCAGATGGCCTGCATAATCGCCCGTTTTGGAAAGCGCCTTCAATGTCTCGCGATCCCGCACAGCGATAAACTGCCAGGGCTGTGTGTTTTTGCTGCTCTGCGAACGGCGTCCAGCATCAAGAATTTGCAGAATGATGTCTTCAGGGACAGGTTTATCTTCAAAGAGACGAACAGCGTGTTTCGTGCGAACAGCCTCAAGGACGTCCATAAACTACTCCTTCGATTCGAGTTGCCATAATATACCCTGTCATCAGCATGGTGAGATAAGTTGCAGAGATATAGGCTAGACGCGCATAACGATGCGAAGCATACGAGGATGTTTTACTACATTGTGCGGCATGATTTTATAAATATTTTGAGGATTAGAGCGTCAGGGCGACCCAGCGGGCCGCCCGATGTGCTGTGAGAATGTCTTATTCTTCGGTGATGGTGAGGGTGTTAATGAAATCTTTCTGCTGGATCGCATCGACGACCTTTTGATCGGCATCGCTCTTGACCTTGCCAAAGACCGCGTGCTTGCCATTCAGCCAATCCGTCACCACATGTGTGATAAAGAACTGTGAGCCATTGGTGTTTGCGCCTGCATTCGCCATGCTCAGGCTGCCGCGTTCGTGCTTGATTTTGAGGGCAGCGGGCTCATCATTCCACTTGTAGCCAGGGCCGCCTGTGCCATTGCCACTGGGGTCGCCGCCCTGAATCATAAAATCGGCGAGCACGCGATGAAACGTGAGGCCATCGAAGAAGCCATCACGCGCCAGGAACACAAAATTGTTCACGGTCAGCGGTGCGTGATCTGCAAACAGGTCGATTTCGATCACGCCTTTGCTCGTGTCCATACGAGCCGTGTATTTCTTCTTGGGGTCGATCACCATATCGGGATACGAGGTATAGCGCTTTGCCATTGTTACCATCTCCTGGCATATAGATCAAATGGGATCGGCAGCCAAATGCTGCCTTGTGGCAAGGATAGCAGAAAATCGCCAAAAGCCAGGGACGTTTTATCAAACACACAGGCAAATTGGGCGTGAGACAGTTAATTAGCCTGAGTTTTGGAGAGGTTTTTGTGCTTATCTTTGGCTTTTGACCCCTCACCTCCCGTCCTCCTCTCCCACAAGGGGCGAGGAGGTGCAGGACGGTTCAAAAAAGATCGCCGTCCGGCTCCGAAAAGGGACACCTACACGCGTGTTCAGCGATATGACACCATGTCCGCTCGTCAGTCCCTTGTGGGAGAGGGATTGGGGTGAGGGGTCAAACAGCGCGAGCAATCCAAAACTCAGGCTAATTATTTTGTCGTAATCGCCGTCTATAGCGCGATAGAACAAAACATTACGGCTACGATGATAAAAGAGGCTGTATGATCGTCTCAGACCTATTTTAAATTCATGACGCAGTGATATAGGAAATATGGTTAGGTATGGCTTGCTTTGCGTTAGAATGGGGGTCTGAGACTAGTATGCGACCCCGTAAGGTCAGATAATATGCGAAGGCTTAACCCCAAGACTGTGAAGACTGGCTATAATCAAATGAAGTCGCCATGTTGCCAGCCCATGAAGGAGTGACGGATATGCCGCGTGTCCTATATATTGAGGACGACCCCAACAATCGGCTGCTGGTACGCCGCATCCTACTGGCTGAAGGCATTGCCTTTGATGAAGCGACCAATGCTCGCGATGGGATCACAATGGCGGCTGCCAATCCACCAGATTTGATTTTGATGGATATCAGCATGCCCGATATGGATGGACTTACGGCCACAAGCCATATTCGCCAGATCCCTGAGATTGCTCATCTGCCGATTGTCGCGCTCACAGCCAATGCTATGACTGGTGATCGCGAGATGATTCTCAAGGCAGGGTGCGATGGTTACATTAGCAAGCCCATCAACATCGATTCTTTCGTCCAAGACATCATGCAATATATTCAGGCGGAATAGGCAAAACGCGCATGAGAACTCCGATTGACCCCAGCGAAGCACATGTCCTCGTCGTGGAGGATAACGTTCCGAATTTCGTCCTAATTGCTCGTATGCTCGCCTTTATGGGTGTACAGCGATGTGAATGGAAGACATCCGGGTGGCAAGTCGTTCAGTTTGCTGAAACGCTCCCCCGTATTGATCTCATTTTGATGGACATTCGACTTCCGTATGAAGATGGTTATCAAGCCCTGCAAAAAGTTCGTACCAATGTCAAACTCAGAGAGACAATTGTGTGCGCGGTGACGGCGGAGGCCAGTGAAGATCAAATGATCCGTGCCAAAAAGAGTGGCTTTGATGGGTTTCTCGGCAAGCCGTTGAATCCGGATCGTTTTCCTGAGCAGATTCGGCGGCTTCTGGCTGGCGAAAATGTGTGGGAGTGGCAGTAGACATCATTAACGGCGACAAAGGACAATCCTGAATGGATGTGCAAGACCTCATTACTCAATTATCTCAAATCGGCAGCCACATCCAAACGCCGCAAGAGTTTATTGTAAAGGGGATGCCTCTGCTGATGGAGGCGCTTGCCCCTCTTGCTGAGCAGCTCCGCTTTTATCGTGCGGTGTCAGAAGGTTTAATTCTCCTGGCAAGTACGCAAGGGGAGGATATATCGGGGGAGATCATTCCCTATGACGAGAAACCGCTCTTTCGTCAGGTCTTAGAGACGAATGAAGTCACGGTTGATCCACAAAATGTCTATGTTCTTGCCCCGATTAAAATCACCAGGCCGCAAGAGGCTGTCCTTGAAATCAAATTAACACCCCAGGGATCGCTCGAATATGGCCGCCCCTTCCTGCGTGAGCGGGTTGGCACAGTGGCCCAGATGTTTCAATTTTTACTTGGCGATACGATTAAAACGTGGGCGCTGGATAAACTGATCTCGATCTCGGCGCTTCTCAATCAGGCGGCTGATTTTGAGGGCATTGCCAGAATTCTTGGCACACACATCGCCGCCCCTGGACAGTTTACCTCCATTAATCTCCTCGATTATGACCTGGAAGGACAGCCCAAAGGATTCTGGGTGGTGGCAACTGCGGGCAAAAAGCATGTGTTCTCACCCAACACTTATGTCTCTCTGGAAGAGGTGGATTTACAGAATTTTGCCCCCCTGCAAAACAATCAGGATGTGGTGCTGTATAACCTGCCAAGTGTGCCCATAGGAGCCCCTGTCCGTCAACTCCTCGACAGCACTCGTATCCGCGCCATGCATATCGTGCCTTTGCAGGTCGCAGGCCGCACGATTGGCTTTATCAACACCAACGATACCCGCCTTTTGCTGGTCAATCTGGACGCGGAACAACGAGTTATTCGTGGTTTGAGTGGTCAGATTGGGGCGATTGTTGATAACCGCCGTCTCCTGGATGATACGGAGGCCTCTCTCTCTGAGATGCGCATGCTCTATGAAGCCTCGCGTCGCCTGATGAGTGCGCAGACGCTGCCAGACGTGATCAATGTTATTTACGACACATTCGCAAAACCGAATGGCCGCGTCTCGTTGACAGAATACCAATACAGCGAAGACAACCAAATATCAGGCACCTATGTGCGCTATGTTATGGTGGACGGTCAGGGCGTTGAAGTGGAACGTGCCATGCATCTTGGCTACAGCGATGAAGAACGACAGTTGATACAGGCGCGGTCTGCTGAGACAACCACCGAGATCATATTTGTCGAGAATATTGCCCAGGATTGGGCGGCAGTGCCCACGATTGTTGAAAAGCTCGCAGCGCTCAATATCAACAGTCTGGCTTCCTTTGTCCTCGCCGACAGCACTCATCGCAAACACCAGATTGATGTTTCATGGGCACAGCCACGTACATTTGACTCAAGCCAACGGCGTTTGTTTGCGGCGATCAACGCCCAGGTGCAGATTATCTATAAAAATCAATCCTATCTGGGTGCGATGCAGAACAATACCATGAATGCGGAACGTCAGGTGCGGGCGCTGCGCTTGCTCAATGATGTGAATGGAATGGCGGGTGCTGCAACAGAAGAAACCACCTTCCTGCAAGACATTTCACCGCTTCTTCTTGAAGTCTTCCAGGCGGATAACGTCTCCTATTCGGCTCGTGAGCCCAACCGCCAGACATTTATCCTCAACTTTACCTATCCTCAACGCGAAATCTCCACTGAGATCCGCGTGTTTCAAGCGCCGCAGATAACATCCGAGGACAGCGTCTGGATTCTCGAAAATCTCGCCAGTGCCAATGTCGATGAAAATCTGCGCCAAATTTACGAAATCTACAACATGCAGTCTCAGATGCTGCTGCCTATCACGGATGCTCAACAAACCCTGGTTGGGGTCATTGGTGTAGGTTACGAGCGCGTGACACAGATCTCGACAGAGATGCAGGGATTAGCCCGTACTTTCGCCACCCAGATCAATCTGGGGCTGCAAAAAATGCATCTGCTCAATCGCAGCCAACGGCAGGCAGAACAAATGGAGCAGTTGGCGCTTCTCAGCCAATCGGTGCAAGCAGTGTTGGATGAAACCACGATTTTGCGCACGGTGCTGCGTGAAGTGCGGCGTGTGCTGCCTTATGAATATCTGACTGTTCTTCTGGCGCAAGGCGATGCCACGTTGGTCCAGGCCGCCTATGCCACGCCTGCCGAGTCGGTGATCGTGGCTGAACGCAAGCCCTACGATCTGGCTAAGGATGCCATTGCACGGCAGGCCTGGGATGAACAGGCGGTGGCCCACGCCGAGAATGTGCGCCGCACCTGGAGTTGGGAACACCCCCTGCGGGCATCTCTCGGCAGCATTATCGCCGTGCCGCTGTTTATGGGCGGGCGGGCACTGGGCCTGATGGAAGTCGGTTCAGCGGCTGTCTATGCCTACAGCGAGACGGACGTCACTGCGCTGCTGCAAGTGGGCAATCAAATTGCATTGGCACTGGAAAATGCCCGCGATCTGGAACGTACCGAGCGCCTGGCGCGTAATCGCGCTCTTGCCAACCGTATTTCAACTGTTATGCAAGAACAAATGGATGTGGAAACGATCCTGCAAGCTGCTCTCAAAGAGGTCAGCAAGGCCATCGGGGCACGCCATGCCCGCATCCGCCTGGGGCCCCAAGAAACCGGGCCGCAGTCATAGAGGATAACCATCATGATGACGATGACACAGCGCTTCCGCGACACCTTTAACACTCTGTTCGATACACAGCGCTACCCTGACAGCCTGGGACGAGAACGCGCCAATCTGGTCTATGGCATTCTGGTGCTTGAATTTGTGCTGATTGCTATCTCGATGGCTTTGCCGGTGTGGTTTATCAACCCATCTCTGCGACAGACATTCTTCCAGTCAGCTATCGATATGCCCGTGCTGTTTGCCATTCCCATTGCGCTGATTGTGTTGGTGGGAGCAGGATTCTTGCTTACCCGCTATCGGGTGATCAGTGTATCAGCGTGGATTCCCATTCTTATCACGATTGGAACCCTTGAAGTCGCTCGCACTTTAAGCCCTCTTGAAACGCTCGCTATCAGCTTGATGATAGTATTGGCGGCCCTGATTGTGATCAGTGGGTTGTTACAGGGCTATCCAGGGTTATTCGTGTCGGCTGGTGCATCTCTCATTGTGACCCTCGTATTTAATCTGACACCGAACGAGCGCCTGAGTGTGACCACATTTGTCATCCTCATGACCTGTCTTCTCATGCTGTATCTGCGTTTTGCCGCCGTCAATCGCAACGTGGGTGTGGATGAATCAAATATTGAGCGCACCAAATTTGCAGAATTTATCTCCGAAATTTCGACGCGCGCCTCGCAGCGCATGCCTCTGCGCGATTTGCTGGCCTACACTGTCAATCTCATTCTTGAAAAGTACCCGCAGTTCTATCATGCGCAGGTCTTCATGCTGGATGAACGCGGTGTTCAAGCGCGTCTTATTGCCAGTACGGGCGAAGCAGGCAAACAGCTTCTGGAACATAAACACAGCCTCAATGTCGGCAGTATGAGCGTCATCGGTGAGGTGACAGGCGATGGCAAACCCAAGATCGAAGTCGCGGGTCGAGGTGTTCACCGCTTCAATGCGATTTTGTCGGCCACCAAGCTGGAAGCGGCTTTCCCACTGCGCATTGGCACACAGGTGATCGGCGCGCTCGATCTTCAATCAAACTTTGAGTATGGTTTTGGTCGTCACGACATTGCGACCTTCCAATCGCTGGCTGACAGCCTCTCGCTGGTCATCGACAATGTGCGCCAATATGAAGCCGCTATCGAGCGTGTGCAGGAAAATCAGGCTCTGGCCGAACAGGCCCGCAGTGCCTTGCGCGAAGTGGATCGTCTGAACAAGCGCCTGATTGGGCGTGCCTGGACGGAATTCCTACGCACACAGGCCAGCGGTACAGGCATCGATCTGGACGCCCAGACCCAGGTGATTACGCCGCGCGAAGAGTGGACGGATACCCTGAAGCAGGCCGCTGTTCAGAACAAAACCGTTCAACAGCAAAATATCGTGGCTGTTCCGCTGCGTCTGCGCGGGCAGGTGATTGGCGCGATGGAATTTGAGTTGGATGAGCAGGGTGAGTTCTCTCAAGAAGATATGGAACTCATCGAGGAAATTGGCGAACGGTTTGGTCTGGCGGCAGAAAACACCCGTCTGGTGGAAGAAAGCCAGCGTGTCGCGCAGCGCGAAGCCCTGATCAACGAAATTAGCAGCCGTATGCAGGCCTCCAATAATGTGGAAGCCACCATGACCGAAGCCGCTCGTAGTCTTCGCGAAACATTACAAGCCCATCGCGTGATGATCCGCCTTGGATCGCCCATAAACGCTGCTCCGAAAGGAACGTCTGCCAATGCAAGCCGTTGATTCGCGAAACAGACGCCCACAAGACCCCCTGCTCCGTTTGCGTCTACAAGTGGCAAATGTGCTGCTCGTTTTGTTCGGCGTGGGATCGTTGAGTGGAGCCCTGATTGGTCTCCTCACGAATAGGAACCCCTCTGATACAGGCTTCCTGGAAACCCTTGTATTCATGTTGGCAGGCGCAATTTCTGTCACCGCCTACTTCTTTATCCGCTTTGAGCGCTATCAGGGCTTTTGCCTGAATATCGTTCCGTTTATTGCGCTCCTCATCTCGTCGTTGGTGGCGTGGTGGGGCGAACTGCTGCTGTTGATGGTGATTATCACCGTCATTTCAGCGGCTCTGCTCTGCGATAAAATCATCTATCGTGCCGCCTGTGCCGCAATGCTGGCTCGTCTTGGCGTCCATTTTTATCTCACATGGACGACTCTCCCTGAGCCACGGGCCCTTGAAAATGCCACGGCCTATCTGGTCGTTCTGGGTACGATCTTTGCTGTGCCATTCTTAATCAGCATTCTGGCCCGCTATACGATCAATACTCTGCGTCAATCTGCCGATCAATCCAACCGCACGGTGCAGCTTCTGGGGGCGACAGCGGCCATTGGTCAGGTCATGCTGCGGTTGCTGGATTTGAATGAGCTGTTAAGCCGCGCGGTCGAAGTCATCCGTGATCGATTCGGCTACTATCATGTGCAAATTTACCTCTTTGATGAAACACGCACCTTTGCCGTGTTGGTTGCCAGCACAGGGGATCTGGGCCAGCAGCTTCTATCACGCCAGTATCGTCTGCCGCTGTCACGCCCCAGTCTCATTGCGCGGGCGGCGCAGGCGGGTGAACCTGTGACCGTCAAAGACATCTACGATGAGAATCGCAAGTTCGACATTATGCCCAACACACGTTCCGAGATGGCTATCCCGATCAGCGATGGCGAAACAACCATTGGCGTGCTGGATATTCAAAGTTTGCGCCAGGGTGAAAACGTATTCACATCGCTGGAACAGCAGGCCCTCCAGGTGATGACCTCACAGCTTGCCACAGCCATCCGCAATGCGCGTCTCTTTGAGGCTCAGGAACAAAGCCTGCGCGAGAACAAGCGCCTGTTTCTGGATGCGGAAACGAACCTGCGTGAAATCCAACGCCTCAATCGTCAGCTTACGCGCCAGAGTTGGGAAGAATACCTTACGGCAAACCGTGCCGTTGGTGGTGTTACACTGGATCGTGACAGCTTTCATCCGGGGGCGGATTGGTCGGATCGCATGATGCAGGCAGGTCTCCGTCGGCGGCCCATGACCACACGCCAGGATGACCGTGCATTTATTGCCGTGCCCGTTGAATTGCGGGGTGAGGTGATTGGGGCAATGGAAGTGGAAATACCATCGAACCTACACAGCGAAGGCATCATCGATATGATGCAGGCGATTGCGGATCGTCTTGCGATCAGCCTTGATAATGCACGCCTCTTTGAGGAAACCCAGGAAGCAACGGCTCAGGAACAGCGGATTAATGAAATCGTCTCGCGCTATCAATCGGCGTCAACGGTGGATGACCTTTTGCAAGTGACACTCGAAGGGTTGTTTGAGACATTGGGTGCTGAAGCGGCCTCCATTCGCTTAGGCAATGTCGCACCCAATACTCGCCCCTCATCCAGGGGATTGGAGACACAACTCTAATGGGTGCAATTTTGCGATTTCTACGCTCCTTCATTCGTCTGGAATATCCGTATGAAAATCCGGTTGATCGCTATCGTGCGCAGCTGCTGATTATCCTCGTGGATATTCTGTTCATTGTCACTTTTCTGTTTATGCTCTTCAGTGCGCTCAACCTCAATGCTGATGAGGCCAATGTGCGGCTGCATCTTGTCGCATCTGTTGTCCTGCTCGTCATCATACCTTATGCCATTTCGATTGTTCAGCGCGGCGGCCTGCGTCTGGTCTCGCGGTTGTTTGTGGTCTCAATGACGGTACTGATATTTATGATGGCTGTGCTGACCAACAATCAACAGCAAATCATAACATTCCTGCCCATTCTCATGGCGGCCATCCTGCTCACCTGGGCCGAAACAATTGTTGTGATGTTGGTCATGATTGCATTGAACTATTATCAGCTCATCAGCATCCCTGGGTTCACCTGGCAATCAACCAATCCTGTGTTGATGGCGATAATTACTGTCAGCTATGTTTCGCTCACAGTGCTGCTGCTCATAACCAATGACTGGCTCATTCGCGCCGCCAACCGCTTCCAGGCTGAAATCAGCCGCCTGCGTCAGATTACATTTCCACTGCTGCGCCTTAATCTGAACACAGACGAAACGACATTTATTAATCAAGCTATCGAATCTATTGCAGCCAATTTAGGATTTCCCACAGTGCGCGTTTATCTGGTGGATGGTGACAACCAGAGTTCACTGCGTCTTATCCAACCCGGTCTGAGCGCTGAGCCGCTCGCACGCCTGCTGGTTGATCCAGGATCAGGCTTTGCCTCGGCGCTGCAAACGCATGAGCCGCTGTTTATTGATCAAAACAGCACTGCCGGAGAGCGAGTGCATTTTTTGCCCGGCACGACGAGCGGAGGGCTTGTGCCGCTGATGTATCGTGAGCAGGTGATTGGCATTCTGGATATTCAGAGCGTCGGAGATCGCACGATTGACGCCAGCAAACGCGAACTCCTGAGCGTCATTTCACTGCATCTGGCTACGACCATTGGCAACACCCGCACGCTGGATAGCATCCAGACCGATGCGAAGCAGCAGCAAGAAATTATCATGCGTCAGCGCAACCGCCTGCGCCAAATTGAACAGACTGAACAGCAAGCCATTGTCACTGCCTGGACGGATTATCTTGATCAGCGTGACCAGCGCATCATCGGCTTTGATGTCAATGAAATCTCGATGCAGCTGATCCCGACGGATTATCTGCCTGACCATATGCGTATGGCCCTTGAGCGCCATGATGTGGCGACCTATGAAGAAGACAATCAGCAGCATGTGACACTGCCCATTCAACTGCGCGGTCAGACGCTGGGGGCGGCCTCGTTCAGTATGCCAAGCAATCGCCCCATTACACACCGCCAGATCGAGATCATGCGCAACGTGATTCAGCGTTTGGCGCTGGCCCTCGATAACAAGCGTCTGTTTGAGCAGAGCCAGAGCCAGGCCCAGCGCGAAAGCAAAGCCAACGAGATTGCCAGCTTGCTGCTCAGTTCAACCGATATGGACACTGTGCTTCGTCTGGCTGCCACAAGCTTCAACGACGCACTTGGTGCGATCCAAACACATATTGAACTCTTTTCTGAGGTGGCATTGCCCACCCAGGAGGAACGCGCATGACCCAGCTCTTCAATCGTTTACCGGGTTCGCTCAATGCGCGTCTGGCGTTAGGTCTGGTGGTGGCAGTCCTGCTCCCGTCGGTTGTGATGCTCATTCTGACCTTTGTGCAGATGAACACCTTTACTATCGAGAGCTACAAAAATTATCTCGTGGAAACAGGTCAGCGGCGTCAAGCCGTCATCATCAGCGAATTTGATGCGGCGTTCAACTCGCTGGATGAATTCACAACGCAGCCTGTGACCTACCAGCTTCTCTATAATGCGCTCGTGTTTCGCAGTACGACAAGTTCGACAGGGGCGACCAATCGCCTTGCTACACTGCTCAATGCGCCGGGACAAGAGCGCTTTGAGAGCGCCTGGCTTCTCAATCGTGCGGGCACAGCGATTGCCAGTTCGACGCAAACCGACAAAATTCTGCCTTTCAACAACACGGATCGCTCGACTTCGGTGAGCTATGCCGAAGCCGAACAGATGGCGCAAGAGGGCACGCTCTATAAGGTGGTCGTCGAAGCGACAAACGACCCCAACGAGGCGTCTATTCTGGTCATCAGCGTGCTACGTGATACAGGACTGCGCCCCATTGGGTATCTTGTGGCTCAGATGAGCACCGATTCGCTGTTTTATCGCCATTTCCAGAATACGAACAACGGTCTTGACGTGCATGGCTATGTCGTGCTGCCATCCAGAAACGCCTATCTCGCTTCAGACCATACCCGTGACAGCAATAATATCCTGGGCACATCCCAGGTCTTACGGGCGCTGGATGGTGAAACGGGTCGCCTGGAAGAGCTTGAGATTCAAGAAGGCAGTGAAACAAAAGAGGTGATCTGGTATACCCAACGTCTCATGATCACCAACACGCCTTTTGTTCTCATCAGCGAAATGCATGCCGATGACATCGTGCAGCAGATTAATGGTTATTTCCAGGTCGCGGGCTTTGCGCTTATGGTTGGCGGCCTTGTCCTGGCGATTGTATTGTTGGCGCTCTTTAGCAGGCTGATTTCCTTCCCGCTGCAAGAGCTTAACGCGGCGCTGCGGGCGATGGGACGCGGCATTGTTGATGCGCCGTTGGAAACCACGAAGCGCCAGGATGAGTTTGGCGAGATGGCACGTCTGTTGCTGGATGTGCGTCGTCAAACATCGCAGGCCAATTTATCACTCACTCAACGTCTGCGCGAGCGTGAGCGTGATGTGCGCGTCACCCAGAGTATTATTCAAGCCCTGGCCGGTGAGCGCGATCTCCAATCTCTCACCAATCGGGTGGTGGCACTCATCGTCGAAAACTTCCCCATGATCTACCATGCGCAGATTTTCCTGACGGACACTGAAAATTATGCTGTGCTGCGGGCCAGTACGGGCGAAGTGGGCCAGCAGTTGATGTCGCGTGGTCATCGTCTTGCTATCGGCAGCGTGAGTGTGATCGGGCAGGCCGTTCAGCAGCGCCAGAACATTCTGGCCCGTGATACCTCGTCCAGTGAACTGCACCGACGCAATGAGTTCTTGCCAGATACACGCGCCGAGCTTGCCATTCCTTTGATTGTCAATCAGGATGTGATTGGCGCTCTGGATTTGCAGAGTAAAGAGCGCGATGTCTTCACTGAAGATATGATTAGCGTCATGCAGGCGCTGGCCGCTCAGATTTCCATCGCGCTCGAAAATGTGCGCCTCTATGAAGACTCGCGCCATCGGATCTCTCAATCCCATTTGGAACAACGGGTGGATGTACGCCGCGAGTGGAAATCGTACCTTCAGACCTATCGGCGGCGGCGTCTGTCCGAACGGGCAGGCAACCTCACGGGCTATGACTTTACCTCCCTGCGGGCCGCTGCCCTGAAAAAAGAGGGGGCTGTCGTGGGAGAAATTACGCCGCGCGGCACGATTCCCTTTGTTGTGCTCATCAAACTGCGCAACCAGGTCCTGGGAGCGCTCGAATTTGAACTGCCACAGGTTGACTTTCACTATGACAAAGTGCTTCTGGCAGAAGAATTGAGTAATCGTCTGGCTGTCAGTCTGGATAACGCACGCTTGTTCCAGGAAAGCCGTAAATCGGTGGAGCGCGAACGCACCGTCAATATGATTTCAGCGCAGTTGACCTCCAAGACGGATGTGAACGAAATTTTGCAGATGGCCATTCAAGAAGTGGGCATCGCCTTACGCTCGTCGCAAGTGTCGATCCAACTGCGACGCCCGACATCACCCGCTGAACCTGCCGCCCCCACCGAAATTGAGGTGTCTCCAACACCGACACCGCTTCTTGGTAACAACGGCCATTCTCATGGTAATTAAGGAGAGTGCTCTGTAAGCAATCCATCGCCTTTAGGCGAAGGCTTTTAAAAGCCCCATGCTTACCAGACTCAGGCTGCAAAGCCTCCGTTAGAGACGAATACATAGGCACTTCGGGATGCCTCACCAGTCCCGAACTCTGCGGTGCGCGATTAAACAGGCAAAATGGAATAAGCCCGTGTCGTTCACACATAAACCGTTTCATAACGTTGTCGAGGTGAACGTTTCCCGCCTAAGCGGAGACTGAAAGGTAACTTTCAATGCAACGAGTATTGGTCATCGACAGGAACAAAAAGGCGCTCATGCCTTGCTATACCGCACGGGCCAGACAACTGCTTAAGGCGGCGGTGCATCGTCGTTTTCCATTCACCATCATCTTGAAAGAGCGGGAGGGCGGCGATACACAGCCTGTCGCGCTTAAAGTTGATCCTGGTAGCAAGACAACAGGATTAGCTCTGGTGGCTGATTTCCAGAGAGGCAAGCGTGTCATCTGGGGCGCAGAGTTGACGCATCGTGGGCAGCAAATACGGGACGCGCTGTTGAGCCGTTCGCAGCAGAGAGGATCACGTCGTGCTCGTCATACGCGCTATCGTGCAGCACGCTTTCGCAATCGTCGTCGCAGCGCAGGTTGGCTGCCGCCGTCACTGAAAAGCCGTGTGGACAACATCTGGGCGTGGGCCGTGAGATTGGCGTGGCACTGTCCGCTTACCTCAATCTCGCAGGAACTTGTGCGCTTCGATATGCAGTTGCTGGAGAACGCTGAAATCTCTGGCATTGAGTATCAGCAGGGTGCGTTGCAGGGCTATGAGGTGCGCGAGTATCTGCTTGAGAAGTGGGGTCGCACGTGTGCCTACTGTGGGGCGAAAGACCTGCCTTTGGAGATTGAGCATATCATTCCCAAAACACGCGGTGGCTCAAGTCGTATCTCGAACCTGTCACTGGCCTGCCACGCTTGCAATCAGAAGAAAGGGTCACAGACCGCCGCTGAGTTTGGGCATCCAGCGATACAGGCGAAAGCCAAGCAGCCTCTCAAGGACGCCGCCGCTGTCAATACGACGCGATGGGCCTTGTTCGAGCGGCTCAAGCTGACAGGTTTGCCTGTTGAAGCGGGAACAGGGGGACGCACGAAAATTAATCGTTTCTCGCAAGGCTACCCAAAAGCCCATTGGATTGATGCGGCGTGTGTGGGTGAAAGTGGCGAGGCGATTGTTCTGAATCCAAGCCACATCACACTGTCGATCAAAGCGACGGGACATGGCTCGCGGCAGATGTGTCGCACAGACAAATATGGATTTCCAACACGCCACCGTCTGCGCCAGAAACGACATTTTGGCTTTCAGACGGGTCACATCGTCAAAGCCCGCGTGCCAACTGGGAAGTATGCGGGAACGCATGTCGGACGTGTGGCGTGCCGCACCACAGGCAGCTTTGACATTGCAACGACAGCGGGAAAGGTCACTGTCTCGCACAAGCTTCTCAAGACGCTTCACCATTCTGACGGCTATACCTACGAGAAAGGAAAACGGCGTTCCACTGTCGCCTAAAGGCGATAGTTTCCCGCCGAATTTTCTATGACAACTCTCGCCATGCCTATAACGTCTCTCAGTCAGCGCATCATGCGGCGCGTTGGTGCTGTTGTGATACTGCTGCTGATTTTGTTTCTGGTGATCGCGGGCTTTACAGCTGCTAAAGCCAATGAGGCCCGTCTGCGCGAAGCGCATGACAGCGCTCTCAACCGTGCGTCATCCTTGATCAGCGATCAACTCCAGAGCTTCCTGAGTGTTGCGACGAATCTTGCCGTTGACGTCAATCTGCGTAATTATGCGCTCAACATCAGCACTGATGTTGATGTGGCGGCGACAAACATGCGCAACATCATTCGCCGTGACACAAACCTGTATCGCTCTATCCGCTTCATCAAAACGGACGGGGTGATGCTCTTTGAGGTGAACAATGTCGGCGGTGTCCCGCTGCTTTCGGAACCCAGCGAGAACGAAGACCAAAATGTTTACACTCTGAAAGTTCGACGTCATTTTGCACGCTTCCAGAATGCCGGCGATGGCATTTACTTCGACCAATCGCTTGATGGCGTATCCATCGTCGCCAACCTGATCACGTCGGTCTATTCTGATAACATCACCAAAGTTGGCTTTCTCGTCATTGAAGTGGATGCGACATCGCTCCTGTCATCGGTCACGCTGTCCGAAGGTGTGTTATTCGATCCGCAGCCCAGCCGTCAAATGCTGCTGCTCAATGATGGACTGATTGTTCTGGCCGACAGCCAGGCCCCGGGTCTGACTGCACTCGATCAATCCGATACCCCGCAGTACCGTCTTTATAGGGCGTCGGATACCAGAAATGAGTCTGACTACCGCCTGCGCAATCTCAATGGCAAGCTTGTGTCGCGCCAGAACATGACGCTGTCTTCCATCGGGAGTACGCATTTGTGGCTGTATTTCGTCGATGATTTTCTGAATGCTTACAGGCCAACTGTTGAATCCATCTTTGTACAGGTTCTCGTCGTTCTCGGAGTGGGTGGTGCGAGTCTGTTCTGGTTGGATCGTTTGATGCGCGATCTGCTCACACCCGTGACACGGATGCTGAGTGAGGTTGATCAGCTTGCCGACGGTGATAGCAGTGCTCTCATCCCGACCTCTCAATCCGTGCACACCATCCAGCAGCAGCTGGGCTTGCTCAATACATCCGTCGAACAGCAAAAGCAGCGTTATCAGCGTGATATTCTGGTGGCGGGCCGTATCAGCCGTGAGATTGTAACGCTGCCAGAAATTGATGTTCTCGCCTCGCGCGTCGTCAATATGATTTGTAACGAGCTGGGTTTCTATCATGCGCAGGTCTATTTGCTTAACCTGACGTCGGATGAAGCGGTTTTACGTTTCACTCGTGGTGAGGCTGGTGAGGCGCTGCTAGCCAGAGGGCATCGTATCGCGGTTGAGTCTCCCTCGGTGGTCGGCACAGCGATTCGTGAACGTCGCCCGATCATCATTGGGGATACCGAATCGGCACAGCACCAGGGCCGCCATCTCTACAACCCCCTGCTGCCAGACACAAGCTCGGAAATTGCGCTGCCCATGTTCGCGGGTAATGAGATTATCGGCGTGCTGGATATTCAGAGCCGCGAGCGCGATTCCTTCAATGATGAGATCATTCACACGCTTCAGCTTGTGTCTGATCAACTGGCGATGGCGGTTTACAACAGCCGCCTGCGCGAACAGACGGAAGAGCGTATTTTGCAGATTGACCGCCTGAATCGGCAGTTGACGCGTTCCGCCTGGGACTCGCAGAATGAAGACACCAATCTTCGTTCCACCTTTGGGACGCTGCCCAGCAACGGCGGTACAACAGTTGAAGCACCGATCACGCTGCGTGGTGAGATCATTGGCACGCTGTCAGCCTCTCTGCCGGAGGGCGCGTCTGTTGAAGGCGAAGGCATGATCGTGCAGGCGGTGGCGGAACGTGTGGCGCTTGCGATGGAGAATGCTCGCCTGTTCCAGCAAACCCAATTGAATCTGGCAGAAACCTCGACACTGTATCAACTCAGCCGCCAACTGAACGAAGCCAATACGCTCGAAGAACTGCTGCAAGCGATTATCGTCTCGGTCACGCCGGATGCCTCGCGGGCACAAATCTGGTTGTTTGAGATGGATGACGAAGAACAGCCAACCACTCTGGTGCGGGTGCATACCAACTTCGTGATGAATCCACGCCTTCAAGCGCGTCTCAAGCCAGGGACACAGGTCGAGGGTGGACCGACTATGCACTCAGCGATTGAAGAAGACACGGTCTACCTGGTGGAACAGCCCCAGAATTCGCCCGCGCCTTTGCGCTTCTTCACGGACTTTTTGCAATCGGTGCAAGTTCTGGCGTATGTGCTGCTGCCGCTCACCATTCGCGGTGTCAGCAAAGGATTCCTCACAATCGATTTTGATATTTTGCGCCAATTCACCGAACGTGAACGCCGCTTGTTCCGTTCCCTGGCCGCGCAAACAGGTGTCGCGGTAGATAACCGTCTGCTCCTGGTTCAAACCGAAGAGGCGCTGGCCCGTAACGAAAATCTGTACGCAGCCAGTCGCATCATCAACACCAGCCAGAAGCTCGAAGATCTGGTGTATGCCATCGTGGTCACATCCGATTACACGCGCTACGGCTTCTGGTTGGCGCTGCTGGAAGGTGAAACGGAGCGCAGCGGGTGGACAACCTTCGCACGCATTGTGGCTCGCTCTGAGGGCAGTGAAGTGCTGTCCACCAGTGAGCTCATTCCTCTGTCAGTCGAGAACGACTCACTGATGCGCCAGCGTGAGCCGGAACAATGGCTGATGCCGACCATAGAAACACAAGACCTGGCCCCGCAGCAGCACTGGATGAAGCAAAACGGTTGGAATATGCTGACCATTTTCCCGCTGTTCAGTGATAATGTGCCGCTGGCTCTGTTTGCCATCGTGTCCCCCTTTGGTGTCGAACTGCCCGTCGAAGACCTGGAAGCCTACCGCGCCCTGGTCGGTCAGATGAGCATTCAGATCCAGAATCGCCGTTTGCTCCAGCGCACAGAAGACGCCCTCAGCGAAACGCGGCGTCTGTATGTGGCCGGTAGTACGATTTCAGCGGCGCAAGACCTGAGCAGTATTTATCAAGCGATGTCCGACTATCTGGCAGTGCCGTTCCTCAATCAGTATGACGACCTCAGCATGTCGGTGTCGGTGCTCATGGCCCGCCCGGACACCTATGCCGATGCTCCTCTGCTCGAATTTGCTTACGAGTGGTTCAGTGTCTTCCCGGCTCCTGTTGAGAACCTGGGCCGCATGATCGCCCACGCCGATGCTCCTTTTGCGGCCTTGCTGGAAAATAACCCCAATGACTACCTGATTTATGAACCTCTGCCGGACACGTTTACGGAACTCCCTGTTCTACATGAAGTGTTGACAGAAGGCGATGCCAGCAGCGTCATTATCGTGCCCTTGAGTTCCCGTCAGCGCTGGTTTGGCGTGATCATCGTACGCAGCAATCGCGAGAAGCTGTTTGATGCCAACTATGCGCGTTTCATTCAGGCCTTCGCGGGTCAGGTCACACTGGCGATTGAACGTCAGGTGCTGCTGCAACAAACGGAGCGGGAACGTGCCAATCTGACATCGATCCTCGAAACGCTGCCAGCGGGTGTGCTCGTGCTTGATCCGATCACTTTCAAGCCCACCCAGACCAACAACAGCGTGGAAGAACTGCTCGGCCAGTCCATCGACCTGGATGTGCCTTTTACAGCCGAGCGCTATCACCTGTACCGTACAGGCACAAAGACCATCTATCCCGATGATGAACTGCCCATCCAGACGGCCAGTCGCACCAATCGTGCGGTCTTCGGGGATGACATCGCTGTTGAGCAAGAAGGCTATCACGTCGATTTGCTGGTCAATGCCGCGCCGATTTACGATGAAAACGGCAATATTCGTGCGATTGTGGCTGCCTTCCAGAACATCAGCAACCTGCGCAGCCTGGAAAATACCTTGCAAGAAAACCTGCGTGAAACGATTTCGCTCTATGAGGGCCAGCGCTCATTGTCCCAGGCGGAAACGCTGAACGATATTGTTGACAGTATCATGCGCCAGGTGATTACACAGCACCCAAGCAATGCCTATATCGTCCTCACCCAGCTGGAAGATCAAGCCCCGTATGTCGCCAACTTCTTGCGGGCTCCCATTGTGGATATTGATCAACTCATCCCGCTGCTCACGCATGAAGCCCGCCTGATCAGCGATGTGTTGACAAGCCGCTATGTTGACCCCATGATGCGCGATGCCTTGAAGCAGGTTGGCCTTGAGTCGCTTCTCGTGCTGCCGTTGGTGGCAAAAACACGTTCCGAACCGCTGGGATGGTTTATCATTGGGCATTCAGAGCCCAACGGCTTCAGCAACGATGAACAGCGTATCTATACGACGCTGCGCGATATGGCGACGACAGCGATTGATAACAATTATCTCGTTCGCAGTACACAGTTCGCTTTGCAAGAGACAGGCTTCCTGTACAACGCGACGACGACTATCAGCCGCGCCCATGATCTTGAGACGCTGTCGCTGGCGATTGAAACAGCCCTTTCCACACTGCGTCCCGATCTACTGGCAGGCTTCTTACAATCCGATGCGACGGGCCTGCGCATTAAGACACTGTTCAAGGTCGGTTTTGATGATACCGAATCCGCTGGCGTGGATTTACGGGCACTGATCACACTGCCACTGCCGAGCGATGAAAGGATTTATATCCCCGATCTGGGCAGCGATACGCCCGATGAGATTGCGCTTGAATTGTTGAAGGACAGCAAGATTTATGCCTTCGCTATCATGTCGCTGCGTGTAAAGGACATTCCGGGTGCGCGGTTGATGCTCGGCTATCGCCGGTCGCACAACTTCAGTGAGAGTGAAATGCGCTTTATCACCTCCATCAGCGATAGTGCCTCGGTGGTCGTGGACAACCAGGTGCTGCTGGAACAGGTTCAGTCAACACTGCAAGAGACGAGCGTTCTGTATCAAGCCAGTCGTGCACTCATCGAAGCATCCTCAGCCCATGAAGTGACAGATGTCATTGCCAATTACCTTGTTGAGCCGCATATCAGTCAGGTCTTTATTGCGCAGCTCAATACCACCTCATGGCATGTCCCGAATGCCACCATCGAGATTATCTCAACATGGCGCAGCGGCAGCGAAGTCGATTTGCAGGGTGTTACGCTCACAGCGGACCAATTCCCGGCATGGCGCTTGCTCGCCGCTGAGAGTGTGCATGTGATCGAAGACATCTACAGCGAAGATTTCAACCTCAGCGAGTTTGAGCGCATCAGCATTGAAAGCATGGATACGCGTTCGCTGGTGATTATCCCGCTGCGCGTTGGTGCGCGTGCCATTGGCGCGATCTGGTTAGGATCACAGCAGCCGCACATCTACACCGAGCAAAATATGCGCGTGTTCCAGGCCTTCGCAGAGCAAACATCGCTGTCGATGGAAGCCGCACGCTCCCTGGCAGAAGCAGAACGCCGTGCCCGTCAGTTGGAGACATCAGCCAGCATCAGCCGGACCATCGGTGAACTGCTCGATCTGGATATTCTGTTGTCGCGCGTGGTTGATCTCATTCGTGATAACTTCAGCTATGAGCATGTCCAGGTCTTCCTGGTGGATGAGAAGGCCCAGTTTGCCACTCTCCGCGCCAGCACGGGCGATGCGGGCCGCCGTCTGCTCATCAAGCATCATCACATCCCTGTGGGGACAGAAGGCGTGGTGGGTCGTGTGACGCTCACAGGTCAGCCGACCATTGCCCTCGATACCGCTGATATTGGCGTGGTGCATATGCCCAATCCTGATCTGCCCTATACGCGGTCAGAGCTGGCGCTGCCCCTCATCGTTAAAGATCGCATTGTAGGCGCGTTGGATGTGCAGTCGAACATCCCAAATGCCTTCACGGATCAGGATATCCAGGCGCTCACAACGCTGGCGGCGCAAATCTCAGTCGCGATTGAAAATGCGCGTCTTTATGAAGAAGCAAGCGCCCGTGCTAAGGAAATGACCTTCCTGTTTGAGATCACGAGTGCCGCCGCCGCTGCTGATACACTGGATGATGCGCTGCGCTCCGCGGCCCGCCTGATTTCTCGCACGATGGAAACACGCGCTCTTGCCCTCTATATCCCCGTCATCTATGAGGATTTCGAGAAGAATCGCCAGATCATGCTGCGGGCGAAGACCATCGAAGGCTTCGATATCCCTTTGAGCGAACTGCCTGAAGTACGTCCCGGCGACAGCGAAAATCTGATTGGGATTGCCGCCAGCACGCTGCAAATGCAGGCTGTGCCCGATATTGCCCATGATGTGCGGTATACCGCGCTCACGCCTGACTCACAATCGGCGCTTGTTGTGCCGATCAGCACAGGCAATGAACTCACAGCGATCATGATCCTGGAAAGCACCCAGCAGAACGCCTTCCGCAGCGATGAAATCCAGCTTGTCATGACGCTGGGCGGTGCGCTTGGCGCGACCATCCAGAACCGCTTGCTGGTGGATCAGCTGCAAACCAGTAATGAACGCCTGATGGAAGCGGATCGTCTGAAATCACAATTCCTGGCGAGTATGAGCCATGAACTGCGCACACCGCTCAACTCGATCATCGGCTTTAGCAAGGTGATGTTGAAAGGCATCAGCGGCCCGTTGACTGAGATGCAAGAGCAAGATTTGACGACGATTTACAACAGCGGTAATCATCTGCTCAATCTTATCAACGATATTCTGGATCAGGCCAAGATCGAGAATAACGAACTCAAGCTTAAATATGGCTTCTTTGAAGTCAAGCAGATGGTGGAAGGCGTCAAGTCTATCGCCATTGGCCTCATCAAAGACAAGCCGCTCAAGCTCATCGTGGAGACAGCCCCTGGCATCCCACAGGCTTACGGTGATGAGTTCCGCACCCGTCAGATTCTGCTGAATCTTGTTAGCAACGCGGTCAAGTTCACGATTGAAGGCACGGTCACAATTCAAGCGTATTCGGTGGCTGATGCGAAGGGCCAACCGATCATTCGCGTTGACGTGGTTGATACAGGCATCGGGATTGGCGAGAAAGATGTCTCCAGTCTGTTCCAACGCTTCCGTCAGGTCGACTCATCGCTGACGCGCACCGTTGGCGGCACGGGCCTGGGCCTTGCGATCTCGAAATCGCTGGTCGAGCTTCAGGGTGGTAACGTCTTCGTCGAATCACAAACTGGCCTTGGCTCCCGCTTCAGCTTCACTATCCCGACTCAAGCGAGCCTTGAGACAGCGCAGGAGAAAGACAATCGCCCTGATAGCGAATCGCGGCGACCACAAGACAGCGGCAAAAGCGATTCTGGTGCGACACAGATCATCGATACACGCACACCGCCGCCCGGATCGAGCTTTGGGCGCTTTAACGTGACGCGTGAGCTGCCCGTGTTGAATATGAAGCGCGACGTGCTGCTGATCGAAGAAAATAAAGAGATGGTTGATCAGTATCGGCGTACCTTGCAGCGCGATGGCTTTGAAGTCCAGACTGCTGATCATCCGTCCTATGCCCGCGCGATGGTGGGGCAGCTTCGTCCGAGCCTGGTCATTATGGATGTGGGCTTTGCCAATGGGCAGGGCTGGGAAATCCTGAAGGACTTGAAAGAACAGGATGAGACATTCGATATTCCGATTGTCGTTTGCACACTCAGCGCCGACTCGGAACGGGCCTATCGCCTGGGGGCCTATGCCTTCTTGCAGCGGCCCATTCTGCCGGATGTGCTGCTGGAAACGGTCAAACGCGCCGAGCAGGAAAACAAATCGGATCGCATCCTCATCATTGATGACCAACCGGAGAGCATCCGTTTGATCAAGCAGCTTCTTGCAGAACACGGAACCTATCGCGTGTTCTCGGCTGAGAGCGGCGAAGCAGGTATCACAATGGTGGCCCGCCGCCGTCCGGACCTGATCATCCTTGATCTGCGCATGCCCGGTATGGATGGTTTCACCGTGTTAAACGAACTGCGCTCCAATCCTGAGACGGCCCGCATCCCGGTGATGATCGTCACAGGCGAGATGAGTTTTGACACGAATGAACAAGAGCAGTTGCAAAATGTGCATGTCTTGTATAAAACGGACATTAGCCAGGATCAGTACGAACAGTTCATCCAAGATGTTAAAGCCCATTTGAATGCTGGAAAGTTATCCTAATGTCCGAACGCCTTATATCGCTCGAATGTACCTACTGCCAGACCATTACTCCCCTGCGCGAATTTAAGGGCAAATGCCCCGCGTGCGGGGAGGTGATTGTGGAGGCCCGCTATGATGGGGCTGTCCCCGATGTCCAGGCCTGGTTGAAAGAGGTGCGACGCCGTCCGCGCAATGTATGGCGCTATCGCGAAATCCTGCCCCTCTACGACTTCAAAAACATCGTCACCCTGCACGAAGGGTGCACACCGTTGATCAAATGCGAGGCCCTGGCGGCCTCGTTGGGACTCAATAACGTCTATATCAAGGACGAGCGCCAGAATCCTACTGCCAGCTTCAAAGATCGTCAGGCCACCGTCGCCATCTCTGCCCTCAAAGAGATGGGGGTTGATCAGGTGGTGCTGGCGAGTACAGGCAATGTAGCGATTGCCTATGGCGCGTATGGGGCGCGTGCAGGCATCCAAATCTGGGCCTTCTTTCCCGAACTTGCGCCCAATGAAAAACTGCGCGAAGCAGCGATCTATGGCACTGAAATCATCAAGACAACAGGCACCTACGACCAGACGAAAGAATTGGCCGCCCATTTCGCCATGACCAAAGGCTATTTCCTGGATAAAGGCATCAAGAGCGTGGCCTCGATTGAGGCAATGAAAACGATGGCCTATGAAATCGCAGAGCAGTTGGGCGAACAACTCTATGATGGCGAAAAATGGGTGTCACCGGATTGGTTCTTGCAGGGTGTCAGCGGCGGTATGGGCCCGATTGGTGTGGGCAAGGGCTTCCGCGAAATGCTTCAGTTTGGACTCACGGAGGGTATGCCCAAATTTGGCATGATCCAGTCAACCGGCTGTGCCCCGATGGTCTCGGCCTTTGAGCGTGGGCAGCGCGTCGCAACGCCTGTTGAGCATCCTCACACGGTCATTGCGACGTTGGCCACAGGGAATCCGGGCCGCGCCTATGAAATTCTCTTTGATTACGTGGCGGAGCATGGCGGCAATTTCGTCAGCGCCACCGATGAAGAAGCCTTCAATGCCATTCGTCTGCTGGCCCGCTATGAAGGCATTTCCGTTGAGCCTGCGACGGGTGTCACCTTCGCCGGACTTATCAAAATGGCACAGATGGGCATGATTCATCCGGATGAGGTGGTTGTGGTCAACTGCTCCGGTCATACCATGCCGGTTGAAAAACGCATTCTCGGCAACGAGTGGCAAAAACTGGTTGATATGTCCAGGGCAAACAGCGCCCCCACTGTGCCGGAGGAAAATCTCGTGCTTGTGGTCAATCAACTCAGCGATGGCAATCTACGCCGCGTGGTGGTGATCGAAGACAATGAATCAGCCGCTCGTTTGATGAGCCGTATTCTGGAATCGCGCGAGAACTGTCAGGTGCATGTCGCCTCTGATGGGGTGAGTGGGCTGCGGGTGATCCGCGAAGTCATTCCCGATCTTGTTATCACCGATTTGATGATGCCGGATGTCGATGGATTCGGTGTGATTGAGCAGATGAAGGCCGATCCTCTGCTGCGGCGCATCCCGATTGTTGTCGTCACCGCCAAAGAGCTGACGACGCAAGAGCGCCGCAAACTGACCGTACAAACCGAGATGGTGTTGCAAAAAGGCTCCTTCATTGATGAGAGCTTTATGCAGGTCTTGATGCAGCATCTGGGATAATTTGGGATAAACGCAGATCGGGCAGTTTTACCCCTCTCCCACAAGGGGTGAGGATGTGCAGGACGGTTCAAAAAGATCGTTCTCCTGCTCTGAAAAGTGACGCCTACACGAGTGTTCAGCAGGATATGAAAACATGTCCTCTCGTCAGCCCACAAGGGGTGAGGATGTGCAGGATGTCTATCGACACCAAATTATGTAGAAACGCCTTGTTTGTCTCCCCTCTACCCTTGTGGGAGAGGGGTAAAAAACAGGGCTTGCTCCCCTCAAAATTCTCAATTACAAACAAAACACACCAACCTCAGTACGTAATATTTGATATGTTCTCTTAACAACTAACCATTTTCAGACCTTTACAGATAATCTTCATTTTCAACACTAATTATTTGGTAGAATGACATAAGTGTTGTGTGTTATATAAAGGATCCAGCGTGCTTCCAAAGCGCACCATTCTCGTCATTGAAGGTAGCAGCTCGCTTCTCCAACAACTTGAGCGCCTTCTGGAGATGGCTGGTTATCACACATACACCGCGCGGCGTGCTCTAGAAGCCCTGGATATTGCCCGCAAAACCTCCCTTGATATGATTCTTACGGCGATTGATCTGCCGGATCTCAGTGGGCGAGAACTCGCAACCACGCTGCGGGCCGATCCACGCTTTCGTAAAACGCCCATCGTGGCCCTGATTGATCATGATGTGCCTGAGCAGCGCGAGATGAATATCGCAGCTGGCATCAATGGGTTTATTCATCGCCCGATCAATATTGATGCACTGCCGAGCTACCTTGAGTTTTATCTCAGTGGGGGGCAGGATGCTGCCGAAGATGATTCACGAGTCGAAGCGGCTCGTGAACTCTATGTGCAGGATGTGGTGGGTCGGCTTGAGGGACGCATTCGCGAATTAGAGCGCAAAAACGCTGATCTCGAACGGCTTGACCATATGAAAGACAGCTTTATTCAACTCACTGCCCACGAACTGCGCACGCCGCTCACGCTCGTAACAGGCTATATTCGTCTGCTGGAAGATTACCCGCAGGTGCGCCACCTCATGGCGGCTGATGGTGAATTCCAGACGTTGTTTGGTGGCTTGAGCGAATCGCTGGATCGGATGCAGGGTGTGATTGAGGAGATTCTTATCACCAGCCGCATCATGACGAGTAAAATTGAACTGAATTTGACCAATGTTCAGCCTGCGGGCATTGTGCAGCGTGTGGTCAATGAGTTTGGTTTTGCCCTCGTTGAGCGAGAGCTGACCATTCACTTCAATGGGCTTGAGTGGCCGGAGCGTATGCATGCCGATGCGGACCTGCTGCATATTACACTCGCCAATCTGGTGAGTAATGCCATCAAATACACACCCAATCGCGGCCATATCTATATCACGGCCCGTCATAACGATCAGGCGTTGATGTTCTCGATCAAGGACACGGGGATCGGCATCGACCAGAGCCAGCAGCAGAAAATTTTTGAGCGCATTCACATTGGTGGTGATATTGCCCTGCATGGCACGAGTAAAACTGCCTTTGGCGGTGGCGGCCTGGGGTTGGGCCTGGCGATTTGTAAAGGTATCATTGAGGCGCACGGGGGCAAGATCAAAGTTGAAAGCGTGGGTCATAATCGAGACACATTCCCTGGCAGCGAATTTACCGTGCTGATGCCCATCTCGGTCAGCGATAGTCGTGGCGCAGCGGTTTTGAAACGGCTGGTCGCCCGCACGTAATCTGTTTTCTCCGATGTCTTTCACACATCAAAACGTAGGGACTCCCTATGTTTGAAACGTTTTTGATTGGACAATGGAATGTCTTGTAAACTTGTGTAACAAAACACTCATATTTTGCAGGGATCTATGACTCCACAACCATCACCATCAATCCAATGGACAGGTGTTGTTGCGGCACTCTCTACACCCATCTTTCTCGGATTAGCGCCCATTTTCGGCAAGCTGGCAATTCAGGCAGGCGCTGACCCGTTCACGGTGTCTGCACTTCGGACGCTGATTGCTGTTGGGTTGATGTGGGGATTCTATGCTGCCTTTTTCCCACGCTATATGTATATCTATCCGGCAGGCCTGCTGGGCTGTCTTGTCATTGGCGCGATCAATGGCATCGGATCGCTCTTTTACTACAGCGGCCTCACCTATCTCTCGTCTTCTATAGTGCAGCTCATCAACGGGAGCTATCTGGCCTTTGCGTTGATTCTCTCTCGCATTGGTGGACAGCGGGCCACGCGCCGCACCCTGGTGCGCGTAGGCATGGCGATGATGGCACTGCTGATCGTCACCGGATTTAATGCCGAGGCGCTTAACTGGACCGGCGTCGGGCTGATGCTTGGCAATGCGCTGATGTTCGCGGGTACGGTTGTTCTGAGTCAGTATGTGCTGTATGAAATGCCTGCTCCGACTGCCGCCCTCTACATCCTGACAACAATGTGCGTGGTGGTGATGTTTGTGTGGTTGGCTGTGACGCCGCCGTTGACAATGGATGTCCTCCATGATGCGGCGCTCCCGATTGTGGCGCTGGCTGTGACCACAGCACTCTCACGTTTGGCGATGTTTGCGGGCGTGAAATTTCTGGGCAGTGTGCAAACCGCCGTCCTGGGTGTCACCGAGATTGCTGTTTCGCTGCTGCTAGGGGCGCTTGTGCTGAGCGATACACTGACAACGCCCCAATGGGCAGGTGTGGCGCTGCTCATGGTCAGTATTTTGCTCATTCGCCAGCAGGATATGTCGCCGCGTGGCATTAATCCGGGGTCGCTGATCGTCGCCAACATGTCGAGCGTGCAGTTTCAGCGGATTGCGTTTCATCGCGCGTTTGGGACGAAGGGTCACGACAATCAGGAAGGCACGATGGCCGCGATTACCACCCAGGAGATTGTCGCCATTCAACGTATGATGGGCGCGCGTCTGGGTGGCCTCGATCCCTTCCCGATTGGCACGACGCGAAAACTCTATCAGGTCGATGGCTCACTGCGACTCGATGACCCCGTAGAGTTGCACGATCCATCAGGGAAGGTGTAATTATTATCATGACTTTGAGGGTCTCAAGAGAATTTTCGTAGGGGCGACCCGCTGGATCGGCCCAGACAAGCATTCTCCCCGCATAATTGTGGGCGACCCAGCGGGTCGCCCCTACACACCAATATCTCAATTGACCATAAAACCCACAGACCTACAAATCAGATGATTTAGAGAACAGACCTTTGCAGTTCTGAGCCCCATAAATTGTGCTATTTTATGGATCGTTGTCACCATCACGCCCCTGATGCTATAATCACGCTTTTGCAATCGTTTTGTGATGGGCTGAGAATACCAATATGACTGACACAAACAGCGTCCCCCAGGCTGCCGAGAATCCAACAAGCGTATTTGTCACCGGTGCCACAACCGGAACAGGTCTGATCCTGATCCGTGAATTGGTCAAACGAGGCTGTAAAGTCGTGGGGGCCGTCAAGACCCCTGACGAAGCCATCCAGATTCGCCGTCTGGGAGCCTTACCGAGCTATCCAATCCTTGACCGTATCGCAGACGTGCGCGGCCTGCTGATCATGCGCCGTGTCACGCATGTTGTGCATCTGGCACATCTTGATGCAGGCGGCCCGCCCCAGGTGAACATTCCCGAATCAGACTATATGACCGCGCTGCGGGCCACCGATGAAATTGTCGCCGCCGCAGGGCAGGCAGGCGTTCAGCGCATCTTGTTCCCCTCCTTTGCCTTCCTGTATGGCGATACCCATAATCATGCGGCGAACGAAGACGCCCGTATCCAGCGCAATACGCCGCTGCTGGCAGCCCTGGCTGACGCCGAAAGTGCTGTCCTTGATGGAGGCATCCCCGGTTATGTGCTGCGCTGTGGTTATATTTATGGTGCAGGCACGCGCGCTATGCATGAATTAGATGTCGCCCTGAGAAAAGGGGCCGGGATGCCGTCGGGCCAAAAACCTGCCGCGTGGCTGCATGAAGAAGATCTTGCCGCAGCGCTTTTGATGTTGATTGAGCAGCCTGTGACTGTGGGCGAATCGACCAGCACAGTTATCAATCTGGCAGATGAGAGCACTCTCTCGCCTGATGCCTTTTTGCGCAGCTTCGCAACCGCGCTTGGCCTGGGCGAACCTGGCAGCATTCCGAGCTTTCTGCTCTCGCGCCGTACAAGCCCTACACAGCGTGATCTGCTTGACAAGAGCGCCCGCGTTTCGACAGAGAAGGCCCGCGCATTGGGTTGGACGCCGCAGTTTACGTCACCTGCTGCCGGGATTGAGCGCACGCTGCTGCTGTGGCGTGCTGAAGGGGCTCCTGAGCCTGAAGTCGAACATATTCCTGAACGAGCCATCGTGACGCTATGATTGAAACACGTCTCAAAGCAGTCCTCTTTGATATGGATGACACCCTGATTGATTGGCGTAATTGGGGAGGGGACTGGCATCAGCTAGAGGAACGGCATTTAAGGGGAGTCTATGATTATCTCTCCCGTGAGCAGCGCACGCTCAACGGTGATTTTCACGCCTTCCAGAGCTATTACAACCGTCTCACCCGTGATGCCTGGTCTGATGCACGCACCAGCTTAAAAGCCCCTCACATTGGGCGGATGCTTTTGCAGGCACTCGCCCAATTTGGCTTTCTGCCGGATGATACCATTGGCCTTGATCAATGCTTGACGGCGTATGGTTGGGGCCCTCTCAGGGGTGTTGACCTGTTTCCGGATGTCATCCCCTTTCTTGAGATGCTGCAAGCGCGAGGCATCAAGACCGGTATTGTTACAAATGCCTCACAGCCGATGACGCTGCGTGACAGCGAACTCTCCGGCTATGATTTGCTGCGTTTCTTCCCTGAGACAGCGCATCGCATTTCTGCGGCGGATGTGGGCTATCTCAAGCCGCATGCGGCGATCTTTGACCATGCGCTGAAAGTCCTCGGCACAGCGCCCGATGAGACGGTTTTCATTGGGGATAATCCTGTTGCCGATATTGCCGGATCGCAATCCGCCGGGATGAAAGCGATCCTGCGCGTTCTGCATAAGAGACAGACCCTGATCAGCGGCCTGATTGTGCCTGATGCCGCGATCAATGGCTTTGATGAACTTCCGGCCATCCTCGATGAGTGGTATCCGGGGCGCTGGTAATCGTTATGGTTATTGGTCTTCCTGCCTCCTACCGCAATCTCATCGTGACAGGTTACGGAGCCTCCAATCATCCCCGCCTCGTGAGCCAGATGGCCTCTTCGCTCAAACGTCCCTTTGTCGATGTTGAAGCTCTGATCGAGCAGCGATTGGGCGAATCGATGGAGGAGACGCGCCAGATGTACGGCGAACGTCACATGAAGGCCAACATCGCTGAGGTGATGTCGAATGTGCTGTTGTATCGTGGCACAGTGATTCGTATTCATGGCAGCACGCTGTCCAGCGGTGATTATCTCGCGCGGATGCAGGAGACAGGGATTGTGGTCTGTCTTGTTGCGCGCCTGGATGCCATTTTGCAAAAGATGCATCTCTCATTTGGCGCACGCTATCACGACCCCCGTGAACGGGCGATGGCCCTGGGTGAACTGGAACGCGAGTGGGCCGTGCGCAAACTGCCGGGTGTGATGGAACTGGATGTGACCGAACGCGATGAAGCGGGAACGCTGCAAGATGTGATTTCGTTGTGGCAAACCGTCGCCCTGGAACGCTCCTGATCAAAATATGCCGTTATAATGATCTCTGGGGCAAGGCGATTTGCTGCCCCTTACACCATCAACGTCACTAAGAGAGGATAGTCCCTGTGGCAAAACTGCCGATTACACTGGCCCAAATCCAAATCGCAGCAGGTGATGTGCGCAAGAATTATGGCACACTCGAACGTATCGCCGCAGAAGCTGCTGCCTGTAAATCACGTATGATCGTCCTGCCGGAGCTGTGGTCAACGGGCTATGTGCTGGAAAATGCCAAAGAGCACGCCAGCGAGCTTAACAAAGGCATGTTTGCACAGCTCTCCAATCTGGCGACGCAGCATAAGCTCTGCATCACAGGCTCAATTCTGGAGAAGCGCGGCGTGGAAGTGGCGAATGGCATGCCGTTCTTTGCACCCAATGGCCGCATGATGGGTATCTATCGCAAGATTCACCTCTTTCGCATGATGGATGAGGATAAGTATCTGGCGGCAGGCGCTTCACCGCTGGTGCTGGATTTGCCCTGGGGCGTGACCGGATTTGCCATCTGCTACGATCTGCGTTTCCCGGAACTCTTTCGCAAGTATGCCCTGGAAGAAAAAGCCAAAGTTGTGATCATCAGCGCCGAGTGGCCTGCTGTCCGCATTGAGCATTGGCGTGCTTTGATGGTGGCGCGTGCGATTGAGAATCAATGTTTTATGGTGGCTGTAAATGCCGCCGGAGAGACAGCGGGAACCGTTTACGGCGGCCATTCTATGATTGTCGATCCCTGGGGCAAGATCATTGTTGAAGCGGGTGAAGACCCTCAGACGATCACTGTCGATATTGAGCTTGATGTGGTTGATGAGGTGCGCCAACGTCTGCCTGCGCTCGAAGATGTGCGCTACGACGTTTATAAATAGATTTTTAGGGCACATGTCTGTACGCGCTTTGGCTGTATTTGGCTCTCAATTTCTCCCCATACAAAAATCATGATGGTAGGGGCGACCCGCTGGATCGCCCGTGCTTGAAATCCTCTTCGCGGGCGGGGCGCAGCATACTGCGCCCCTACATCCCGACCACATGATCATGCACACGACCCCAACGGGTCGCCCCTACGCTGCCCCATATCCCAATAGACGATAAACCCTCCATTTGTAGCCGCATCTCTTTCCACACAGCGCATTCATCTAAATCACACGATTGTCATTACAATGAAAATAAGGCGCGGCGAACTGTACGCGCCTCTTTTGGCCCTGTATTAAAACAAATTTCAGGAGATTGATGGCATGAGAGAAACATTATTAAAAGCTGTCGACGACGCCCGCGAACTGCATCTCGATTTTGTGGGGCGCTTGAATGATGAGGAAAGAACGACCACGGGCACATTCGAGGTATGGTCGGGGAAAGATGTGCTAGGGCATGCGCTGTTCTGGATTGAAAACCTCAATATCCATATCCAGCAGGCCATTCACGGCACACCGCTGACCGATTATGAAGATTACAACGCCCATAATGCAGAAGATTATCCGCGCAAGAAACCGCTGTCCTGGCCTGAGATGCTTGATCTGCTCAACACCAATTTTGATACGACCAAACGTCTGCTGGCTGACTTTCCCATCAATGAGGCCGATCTGACACGCGAGGAATGGGAAAAGTGGACAGGTGGTCGCACCTTGCAAAACGCCGTTCTGGGTTCAGCCATCATTCATCCCCTCGATCACTTTGTGCACTTTCTCCTCAATCAGAATCGCCCCGAAGATATGGAGCTTATGGTGCAGAAGGCAACCGAGATGCTGACGCCTTATCAGCGCGTTCAGGCCAATGTTGCCTACAATCTGGCCTGTTACTACGCCAAGAAAAATCAACCTGAGAAAGCCCTGCCGCTCCTGCGCGATGCCTTTGCCAAAAATGATCGCCTCAAGGATTGGTCACAGAAGGACAGCGACATCGACAATCTGCGTGAACTGCCTGAATATCAGGCACTGCTGGTCCCTCAAACAGAGGCGTGAGGCTTATCTCATCCCGCAAAATTATTTTCCTTCAACGAGAAATACAAAATTCTGTCCGGGCAGCCCGATGTGCTTATCTATTTTGCAATTCAGGGCGATCCAGCGGAGCTTGTGTCCACCGCAGGTATCACCCGAACGATTTTTATCATCACTCTCCCAAAACGCGATTTGCTCTACGGGGCCGCCTCCAGGTGACTGCGAATCTCATCAATCAGGGCCTTCAAGGTCTCTAATTTCTCGGCGGTATCGAGGGCTGTCAGCGGGATATTTGGGCGGCGTGACGCCTGGATCGCTGTAGGATCATCACATAACAAAGGCTGAAAGAGGGCAAGACGCTCTTGATAGTCGCGCAGATGCAGGCCCAGACTCGGCGCATATCGCATCAGATGGTCAAAGGGGATTTGCACGGCAGGATTTTGTATATAACCGCGAATTCCAAACAGCGTCACCACGCGGGCCCCGACCTGATGCTGCACATACAGCGAGGGCGCGTGCTGACCTCTAAAGATCAGATCCTCAGCCCAGGTATTGGCCCACATATATAGATCGCGCGCGACAAGGGCTGCCAGTGAGCCATTGGGAAGCTGCTCAAGGTAGAGAAAAAATCGCTCCTCATCCGTGAACATATCTACAACGACGGCATTGAGCAGGGGCGGTGTCTTGATCAAGTCATGCAAGATATCAATCAGCCGCATAACTCCGACGGCATAGGTCGTGAAGTCGGTGAATTGGCGTGTGATGAGGGCCAGGGAAAGCGGCACGTCGTCACAGCGGGCAATATAAATCAGCTTATTGTGTTGCAGAGCCAGCAAAATCTCTCGTTCGACCCACTCTGATGTACGGGCCGCGCGGGTATGGAGCAGAACCATCGCTGTACAGTCCTCCACCGCGCGCTGAATCTGGCTGACCCATCGATCACCATCGCGAATCGCCTCGACATCAAGCCAGCATGAGAGACCTGCCTCTGTCAGATCGCCATAGAGTCGGCGTGCCAGAGCATTGTCTTTGCTGCTGTGACTGATGAACACGTATGGTGAAGACATCATACGTTTCTCGCTTCCTCGGTGAGCTTGTGTCCTAAAAGGATAGAACGGATTTTCCATTTTTACGGTGGGAAGAGCGTCGGGATTCGATTAGAATAGGGTTCGCTTTTTGCGATATAAGGAGATATTGTGGCTGTGCTTCGCCCTGCTCGTGCCACATCGTTTGATGCGGAGGCGTTTGCGTCTCTGTATCAACTGGCGACGATCAATATGATGTCTGGTTATCTGGGCCCGCAGGCGTACTGCATTCTGGCGCGGATATTCCCCCTGCCACACCATGAACACAGCTATGATGTGACTACGTTCGCTGTATTGGGTGGCGTTCCTGTGGGTCTGTTGATGGCCTACAGCGGAACAGCCCATGACGCGATGGCACGCCGCACACTGATGCTGTATGGGCGTTATGCGCTTCCGGGCTTGCTGCGGAGTATCCCCACAATTTTAAAGCTGCGACCTTTGAGCGCGATCACGAGCGTTGTCCCACAGGATGCCTATTACATCAAAGGGCTGGCCGTTGATCCTGATCATCGGCGCAAGGGCATTGCCGGGGAATTGATGCATTGTGCCGAATCGCTGGCCTTGCGAGAGGGGTGTACATGCATGTTCCTCGATGTACGCACAACCAATGCGTCAGCGGTGGCTTTTTATCAATCGTGTGGTTATAAAACCATCGCTGAAACGCCTTCGATCAGGCATCAGGGCGAGGTGTTTGGCTTCTTGCGCATGGAGAAGGTCATTGATTGACCTCACCCCCGGGTAATCATTCACCTATCCATACATTACGGATTATTTAGTAGTCCATAGAGCTTTCTAATAGACCACTGTGGGTCAAGTTACCGAGACTGCCGCAAATTCTCACGGA
>Ga0105046_10001760_pt1 | contig 33620 bp, 20 predicted proteins | sample MAT03_FD_78385 | JGI IMG/M metagenome (GOLD analysis project Ga0105046, IMG submission 78385) | Freshwater microbial communities from Lake Fryxell liftoff mats and glacier meltwater in Antarctica - MAT-03 (megahit assembly) | ecosystem: Environmental > Aquatic > Freshwater > Ice > Liftoff...
AACTTCCCAATTTGATGCCATTCTTTTGCCGTCATCCGTCCCATCTTTTTCGTTAAATAGCGCGGCTATTCGCCTCAAAAGATAGTTGGCTGACGCCAAAATAATTGGCCTGAAATTGGAAACCTATTTTGACACCGTTCCTTAACTAAAGAACAAGCCGTTATAACATGAGAATCGCTCTCTTTTCCGCCTTCTTTGCCCTTTTTTTGCTCATTTCCTGTAATCAATCCAACTCGCAAAAAACCAACACCCGGACCATGGACTTCAAAGTAATCCCGATGACTTACCCCTATATCCGGAAAGACACCACGGTGGCCGACACCTATTTCGGTAAAAAAATAAGCGACCCGTACCGCTGGCTGGAAGATGATCAAAGTGCAGAAACGAAAGAGTGGGTGGAAAAAGAAAACCTGGTGACTTTCGGTTTCCTGAGCCAGATTCCTTACCGGGATCAGATCAAAAAACGGCTGGCAGATATTTTCAATTACGAGAAATACGGCAGCCCGTTCAAAAAAGCCGGCAAATTCTACTTTTTCAAAAACGACGGACTGCAAAATCAAAGCGTATTGTACGGGCAAGACAAACTGGACGGCGAAGCCCGGGTTGTATTGGACCCGAATACATTCAGTTCAGATGGAACTTCCTCACTCCAGGAACTTGATTTTTCCAAAGACGGTCGGTATCTTGCTTATTCAGTTTCCAAGGGCGGCTCCGACTGGCGAACCATTTTGATCCAGGACATGCAAACCGGCCAAAGGCTGAATGACCAAATTGAATGGGCGAAATTTACCAGTATTGCCTGGCAGAACGACGGTTTTTATTACACCCGCTACCCTACCCCCAAAAAAGGCGAAGAGTTAAAAGGTCTTAATAGTTTCGGCGCCGTTTATTACCACAAGATGGGCACGCCTCAATCGGCCGACCAACTGGTATACGACGACAAGACCCATCCGGATCGTTCCTTTGGCGGCAACACAACAGAAGACGAACGCTTCCTCTGCATTTCAGGTAGCGAGTCTACCAGCGGCAACGTATTGTATGTCAAGGACTTATCCAAACCAAAACCTGAATTTATCCCACTTGCCACTACTTTTGAAAATGATTTCAACGTGGTGGACAACATCGGCTCAAAACTCATCCTCCTCACCAACCAGAAAGCCCCCAACCAGCGGCTGCTGCTGATCGATACCGAACACCCCGAAGAAGCCGCCTGGCAAACCCTCGTGCCGGAGGACTCCACCGACGTACTGCAAGGCACAAATATATGCGGCGATAAAATTGTGTGTTCCTACCTGCACAATGCTTCCAGTGCCCTGCGTGTGTTCAGCCTCGACGGAACGTTCCTGAAGGAAATAAAACTGCCTGAAATCGGCACAGTCGGTGGCGTGAGCGGGGAAAAAGGCGATCCGCAAGCGTTCTTTTCCTTTACCTCTTTTTTGCGGCCGAACACCATCTACGCGCTGGATATGAATACCCTGGACATCCGGATATTTAAATCGCCCAAGCTCGATTTTAATCCGGACCAGTATACAACCGAACAAGTTTGGTTCCAAAGCAAAGACGGCACGAAAGTGCCCATGTTCGTTACACGCAACAAAACCATCGCTTTTGACGGGCAGCACCCCACCCTGCTGTACGGGTATGGCGGTTTCAATATTTCCGTTACACCGTCCTTTTCACCGTCGAAAGCTGCTTTGCTTGAAAACAATGGCATCTACGCGGTAGCCAACATCCGGGGAGGTGGAGAATTTGGTGAAAAATGGCATAAAGCCGGGACCAAATGCCAAAAACAGAACGTCTTCGACGATTTTATCGCCGCAGCCGAATACCTGATCGCAAAAAGATATACCAGCCCCGAGCGGCTTGCTATCCAGGGCGGCTCCAACGGCGGACTGCTGATCGGCGCGTGTATGACCCAGCGGCCCGAGCTCTTCGGTGTATGCTTCCCGCAGGTTGGCGTGCTGGATATGCTGCGTTACCACAAATTTACCATCGGATACGCTTGGGCCGTAGACTATGGCCGCAGCGACGTTGCGGAGGACTTTCCCTGCCTCGCGGCGTATTCGCCCTTGCACAACGTCCGAAACACCAATTATCCGGCTACCATGATCACCACGGCCGATCACGACGACCGAGTAGTGCCTGCCCATTCTTTCAAATTTGGGGCTACCCTGCAGGAACATCAGCAAGGAGACAAACCTGTTCTGGTTCGCATCGATACCAGCGCCGGGCACGGGGCCGGAAAGCCTACCTCCAAAATGATAGACGAAGCCACAGACATGCTGAGTTTTATGCTATATCAAATGAAGGCGCCGGTTATTTATCCAGAAATAAAAACAAAATAATATTGGGTTGAATTTCAGGACAGGAAACAGGAATGGATGTTCACCATCTTAGAAAACATCCTTGAACAAATCTAAACCAATAGAGCATGAGGGTAAGCTATACACTGTTTTTGACTTTTTTACTCATCGTACTAATCGGGGCCAACGGCTATTCCCAATGCAACACAGCGCCTTGCGTAACCCCCGTACCGCAGGTCAATGCCATGGATGCCTGCATTTTGCCTTACCCGCAAGCATTGGACTGCTACTACGGCGCGACAACTCCTGACGCACCCGTGTCCTTTCCGCCTTTCTGGTGTACAGCCATCCACAACAACCACTGGTTTGCTTTTACAGCCGATGCTACGACTGCGGACTTCAATATTTCAGTATATGGTTGCGCTTCGGGAAATGGAATTCAGGCGGCCGTACTGTCCACAGCCGATTGTATCAATTTTCAATTCGTATCGCCTTGTCTGGGCAATATTCCAACCCAAACGACCCAAACTTTGACCGCTACGGGTCTAATACCCGGACAAGTGTATTACCTCTGCATCGACGGTAGCGGCGGGGCTTTATGCGATTATTCCATCAATGGATCCGTACCTACCATAACCGGCCCGACCACGGGAATTTGTATTCCATCCGCCCCGCAAGCGGTTTACTCCACAACCGCGGTATCGTCTTGGAGTATTATTCCTCCTTCAGCCGGTACGATTGTCGGAAACCCGATTGCAGCCCAAATAACGGTCAACTGGCAGCAACCCGGATCCGCTCAGGTATGCGCACAAAATGCCAGCTGCCCCGATGCGCCGAATTTTTGCCTCGATGTGATCGTTGGGGAAGATTCGCACACCGACGAACACGTCGAGTTATGTCAGGGCAAAACCATCACTTGTGCCGGTCAGACTTTTTCCAGCCAGGGCACTTTCTTAGTCAACCTGCCTTCTTATTTAGATTGCGACAGCATTATTCATTGTTATGTCCACCTGATCCCGACCGTTACCACCACCGAAAACGTGTTATTATGCCAGGGATATTCGGTAGAATGCGCCGGACAACAATTTGGCAACCCCGGAACATACCCGGTTACCCTGACGGCCTACCAGGGCTGCGACAGCATCGTAAAATGTAAGGTGACGTTGATTCCCACCTATATTTCGCCATTTTATTTTGTAACCATGTGCGGGCCTGCCGAGTATACCCTGTGTACCAACAGTTACAGCAGCTCTGGTTTGTATTCGGAAACATGTACCAGTTCCTTAGGATGCGACAGCATTGTAAACGTAAACTTAGCCATTCTGGAGCCGATGGCGGTCATTGCCCCCCCTGCTATTCTTGATTGTGGCGCCAACAGTACCATCACCCTCAGTGCAACCGGGTCGCCTCCGAATACTGCCATCGGCGGCTCAACGCTTTATAACTGGAGCGGTCCCGGTATCATCGGCTTTAATAACCAGCCCACCGTTACGATCAATCAGCCCGGCGTATATTGCCTCATCCTGAGGCACGGTCGCAGCGGCATATATTGCGCGGATACGGCCTGTGTCACCGTTTCAGCGGTGAGCGCCGTACCGCAGTTGCCGCAGATCAGCGGCAGTCCGAGTCCCTGTGCCGATTCTACCCTGATTTACACCGCCACGGCGGTTGGCAACCCCTCGCCTACGTCCTACACCTGGACAACGCCGAATAACATTGCGTACACCAGCCTTGCGCCGAATTCCATTCAAATTACCTGGAACGGCGCCGTGACCACTGGCGGGCAACTTTGTGTAACGGCCAACAATTCCTGCGGCGTCTCTTCACCGGCCTGTATCCCGATCGACGTTCAGCCGGCACTCATTCCCATCCAGCCGCTCGGGCCCGCAAGCGTTTGTGCCAACGGCGGAAATTATACCTACACCGTGGCGCCCTTGCAAAACAATGTAAACTACTCCTGGACCATACCGCCCGGCGCCATATTGAGCGGCAGCGGTGACACCGTAACAATTAATTTTCTAAATTCCGTTTCCGGCCAAGTCTGCGTTTCCAACCAAAATATCTGCGGCACAGGCGCCCCTGTTTGCCAAAACGTGCAGGTAAGCCCGGTACCGACCGCTACCCTAAGCGGTGGCGGTGATATTTGCGCCGGCGAAAGCATCAATCTGACTTATACCCTGGGCGGCAACGGCCCATTCGACGTGGTTTGGTCGGACGGTACGCAAAACTTTACCTTAAATGATATTGCCAACGGACATATTCTTACCCTGACACCGACGCTGAATACAACGTATACTCTCGTTTCTGTCAGCGACAATACAACACCCATCGCATGCGTGGAGCCGGCCTCGACCAGCGTTACTGCCAGGGTTTGGCCGCTGTTCAGCGCTACCCCGACCATTCAGATATGCCAGGGCGGTTCCGTACTACTTGGCGGCGCGATGCAAAACACATCGGGTGTTTATATCGATAGCCTCACGACCATACACGGCTGCGATAGTGTCATTACCACCACCCTGATCGTACATCCCATCGATACCCTCGTGCTGGCCTTAACGACCTGCAACCCGGCCGCTGCCGGTACCACCACGGTTGTATTGAGCCAAACGAACGGTTGCGACAGCATCGTCGTGACAACCACAACCTTGCTGCCGAGCGACACGACGCTGATATTCGATACTGATTGCGATGTAAATAACGTGGGCTTATTTACCCAAAACCTCAGCAATGTATACGGCTGCGACAGTACAGTAACCACCACCATCACATTTTCTCTGTCTGATACGACCTTGCTGAGCGGCAGTTCCTGCGACACGGCGGCGACGGGCGTTTTTACTCAAAATTTAGTCACGCAAAATGGTTGCGACAGCCTGATTATCACCACGGTAAGCTTGTTGCCGAGCGATACCACCATGCTGTTCGATATGAGTTGCAACCCGGCAAGCGTGGGCGTTTTTAATCAAAATCTGAACAATCAATACGGTTGCGACAGTACGGTCATCACGACAGTCATCTTTTTTCACACCGATACAACGCTGTTGTCGGCAACTTCCTGCGATCCGGCTGCTGCGGGCATTTTTGCCCAAACCATCGTCACTTCGGGGGGCTGTGACAGCGTCATTGTGACGACCGTCATCTTGCTGCCCAGCGATACCACGCTCCTGTTCGACTCGAGTTGCAACCCGGCCAACGTGGGCGTTTTTACCCAAAACCTGAACAACCAATACGGTTGCGATAGTACGGTGATCTTGACAGTGAGTTTTTTCCTCAACGACACGACCCTCTTGACGGGCACTTCCTGCGATCCGGCGGCTACCGGCATTTTTTCCCAAACGCTCATCACCCCGGATGGCTGCGACAGTATTGTCATCACCACCGTCAGCCTTTTGCCGAGTAATACGACCATGTTGTTCGGTATGAGCTGCAATCCCGCACAGGTCGGGGTGTTTACGCAAATCCTGAACAACCAGTATGGCTGCGACAGCACCGTGATCCTCACAGTGAGTTTTTTCCATACCGACACCACCCTGCTCAGCGCCACCACCTGCGATCAGGCGGCTACTGGCGTTTTTTCGCAAACCATCGTGACAACAGGCGGATGCGACAGCGTCATCCTCACGACCGTAACGCTTTTGCCGAGCAGCCAGGTAGCGATCCAATCCACGACCTGCAACCCGACGGCCGCAGGCGTTTTTATCTATGATTTGTTTAACCAATACGGCTGCGACAGCACGGTGACTGAAACCGTGCTGCTGCTGCCCAGCGATACGACTTATCTGGCGTTCAATACTTGTAATCCCGCGCAAGCAGGTACAACCATTGACGTGCAGTCCAATCAATGGGGTTGCGACAGCACGATCATTTCGGTCACCAGCCTGCTACCGGCCGCCAATTGCGGGGCAATGGCCAACCTGACTGGTTCAAATATTCCCTGCGCCGCCAACACCGGTTTTCTGACCCTGACCCCCACAGTCGGCATACCGCCTTTTGATTTCACGGTGTTGCTGGGCGGAACGCCGGTGGCAAACGGATCTGTAGCCGCGCTGGGTTTGCCGCAACAGGTAAGCGGACTGGCCGCCGGGAATTATACCGTGGTGGTGAGCTCCGCCAACGGTTTTAGTACCACAGCCCAGGCAACAATCGTGCAATTAGTACCGCCGGCGCTGTCGGCAAGCGTGATTTCAAACTACAATGGCTACGATGTCAGCTGCATCGGCGATACTGATGGTAGCGCCAGGGCCACCGCAAATGGCGGGGCGCCGCCTTATCAATATGTGTGGTCGAACGGCGGCACAACCCAGCAAATCAACAATATTGGCGCCGGAACTTTCAGCGTAACGGTGACAGACACCAACGGTTGTAACAATACAGCCACCACAACGCTGCAAGAGCCCACACCACTGATTTTCGGCTTCACGGTCAACGACTTAGACTGTTTTGGACAGCATGACGGGGCGATTTTTGTAAATGCAATCGGGGGTGTTCCACCCTACCGTTATGCGCTGGATAATGCGCCGCCACAATCCTCCAACGGTTTCACCGGACTAAATCCCGGTAGTTTTACCGTGAATACCTGGGATGCCAACGATTGTCAAAAAACGGAGATCATCCTGGTCAATGCAGCCATTCACCTGAACGTGGAACTGGGCAACAACCAGATCATCGAACTCGGTTCAAGCGCCACTTTACAGGCGATCGTCAACGTCCCGTTTGACAGCATTTTGTCGGTCGCCTGGACGCCGCCGTTTGATACGACGGATTGCACGACCTGCTTGACGCAGGTGGTGGCGCCCTTCGTGTCCACAACCTACTCCGTGCTGGTGGAAGCGCTGAACGGATGCACAGATGAAGATAAAGTCACGATTATCGTGGACCGCCGCCGGCACCTGTATATTCCGAACGTGTTTTCCCCCAATGGCGACGGAGAAAACGACTTTTTTGGAATTCTTGCCAAAGCAGGTACGGTACGGTCGATCAAATCGCTCCAGGTGTATGACCGTTGGGGAGAAGCGGTGTATGTCAATACTAATTTTGCACCGAATAACCCTGCCATCGGCTGGGATGGCAAGTTAAACGGCCAGCCGATGGCCCCGGCAGTGTTCGTTTGGGTGGTTGAAGTGGAGTTTATCGATGGGGTGGTGGAAGTGTTTAGCGGAGATGTTAGCCTGCTGCGATAAAGGAGCGCGGAATTTATTCCGCAACAGATTGAGGCGTATAAAGAACGATGTCAAAACAAAAAAGGCGTTACTCCGATTTCCGGAATAACGCCCTTTTTATTTATCGACTATAACGCCTTATTGTACGATCAATTTCACATAAACCGCTTCATCTCCCACCCGTACCCGCAAGGTATACATTGCAGCCGGCAGGTCGCTGTAATCAAAACTGCGCAACAGACTGCCGGAATCGAAAGCGGCCGTTTCCTGGCGCAGTAACTGACCAATCGCGTTGAACAGCGTAAACTGTACGGCATCTGCAGCAGGCCCGTTCATTTCTACGGTGAACATACCGGGGTTCGGATTCGGATAAACCCGGAACTGTTCGAGCCAATTCGGAATTTGTGTACCCACGATCACGATCAGCACCGTTTGCTGGATGGTGCTGGCGCCACAGTTGTTAAGCGCCGTTAATTCCACGGTGTAGGTGCCGGAAGCGGTGTATTGATGCGTTGGATTGGCCTCCGAACTGGTCGATCCGTCCCCGAAACTCCAATTGTAAATTACTCCATTCTGGGAGGTGTTGGTAAAGACAACAGCGCCTTGATTGGAAGTATTGGTAAACCCTGCAGTAGGTAAGTCTTCTACTGTGATATAGTTCGTTTGAACCGTCGAGTTATTGCCGAAGAGGTTTTGCACCTGCAACATCACCGTGTAAGTACCCGGAGTCGTATAGGTGACGGTCGGGTTTTGCAGGTTGGAGGTATTCGGAATGCCCCCCTGGAAACTCCACTCCCAGCCGGTCGGATCGCCCGCCGAAGCGTCGGAGAAAGTCACCGTAAATGGCGCACAACCCGTAGTTTCGCTCGTCGTAAAACCGGCGATAGGCGCCGTGCCCGCTATTTCCACTACGCTCACGAATTGTGTTGCACCGCAGGCATTGATGGCATTGAGCGTTACCGTGAAGGTACCCGTGGCGCCGTAATTGTGCGTCGGGTTCACTTCGTTGCTGGTTGTGCCGTCACCGAAGTTCCACACGTATGACGTCGCATTGAAGGAGGTATTGGTCAAAACAACAGACAAACCAGCCGTTTGCGATGTAAATCCAGCCACCGGCGTAGTCAGCACAGTGATCGTGGCTGTGGCTGTACCGCTGCCGGCGCTGTTCGTAGCGACCAAGGTAACGGTGTATACTCCCGGCAGGCTGAACAACACCGTCGGATTGGCTTCTGTGGAAGTAGCAGGTTGCCCTCCTTCAAAGGTCCATACGAATGAAGTGGCGCTTGCGCTGGATTGGTTGCCGAAAACCACCGTCAGGGGTGCGCAACCGCTTGAAACACTTGGCGTAAACGCTGCTGTCGGGGGCAACACGATCACCACTTGTTCCGTCGTAGTGCTTTGTCCGCAACCGTTGATGGCGGTGAGGATCACATTATAAGTACCTTCTGCCAGATACGTATGGCTGGGGTCTGGAACTGTTTCCGTGCTGCCGTCGCCGAAGTCCCAGAGGTACGAAATTGCGTCCTGCGAGGTGTTGCTGAAAGTGGCCGTCGCGCCGGTTACATTGGAACTGAAACCCGCAAGCGGATTGGGCAATACGTTGATGAGCGCCGTCTGGGTGAAGGTACTGCTGCCGCCCGGGCCAGTGGCCACCAGGGTGACGTCGTAGCTGCCCGGGCTGCTGAAAGTCACTAATGGGTTTTGTTCCGTGGAAGTAGCTGGTGTGCCACCCTCGAAAGTCCAGGCCCAGGACGTTGTATTGTTGGAAGACAGGTCGGTAAACTGCACCGTGAACGGCCCGCAACCGGAGGTGGCATTGGCTGCAAATCCGGCTGTTGGCGAAGTAACGATCACGACGGTTTGGGTGAAGGTGCTTTCCCCGCAATTGTTGGTCGTGGTCAGCACAACCGTATAAGTACCGTCGTTGGTATAGGTATGGCTTGGCGCGCTTTGGTTGCTGCCGGATCCATCGCCGAAGTCCCAGAGATTGGAATTACCATTGGTGCTGGTATTCGTAAAAGTCGCGGTGCTGCCGCCGACCATGGCGCTGAAATTCGCCGAGGGGCCGGCGTTGACCGCAATGTAATTGCTCTGGGTCGACGAACTCGTACCGGCCGTATTGCCGACTGTCAGCGTCACTGAATAAACGCCCGGCGTGTTGTACACCACCATAGGGGCCTGAGCGCTCGATGTGGAAGGCGTGCCACCCGGAAATTGCCAGCTAAAGCTTTCACTGTTCAGCGAAGACGTGCTCGTAAATTGTACCGTCAACGCCGCGCAGCCATTGGTTGGGGTAGCCGTAAAGCCCGCCGTTGGTGTGGTGGAGATTGAGACCGTTTGCGTCGTAGTACTCACGCCGCAAGGACCAGTGGCGCTTAGCGTAACCGTATAAATGCCATCGGCAGCATACGTATGAACGGGGTCGGGGCTGCTGCTGCCGTTTCCGTCGCCAAAAGTCCAACTATACGTACTTGAGTTGATGGACGAATTGGTAAAAATAGCCGTGGTTCCGTTTGTAGCCGCGCTGAATCCTGCGATGGGAGCCGGATTAACGGTGATGTAATTTGTTCGTGTCATCGTATCGCTGCCCACACCGTTACTAACGATCAGGGTAACCGAATAAACGCCCGCAGTACCATACACTACGAGCGGGTTCTGGGCGCTGGAGCCAGCCGGCGTACCGCCGGGGAACTGCCAGTTATACACCGAACTGTTGGTCGAAGACGAATTGTTAAACTGAACGGTCAAGGGCACACAACCGCTGGTCGGAGTGGCTGTAAATCCTGCCATTGGCGGTGTGGCAATCGTCACGGTGTCCATCCTGGTGGAGGTTCCACAGGGGCCGGTAGCGGTTAAGGTAACGATGTAAACGCCATCGTTGAGGTACCTGTGGTTCACAACGGGTCCGGTACCGGTACTGTCGTCGCCATAGCTCCAGGCGTAAGCGCTGGCATTGGTTGACGTGCTGGCCAAAAACGCAGTGTCGAGGTTGACCATGCTGGTAAAGGAAGCGACGGGCGGAGGCGTAACCGTGATGAAATTGTTCTGCGTAAAAGTCGAGCTGCCGCCGCCGTTGGTAGCGACCAGGGTGACCGAATACACGCCGGGCGTATTGTACACCACCGTCGGATTTTGATCGCTTGACGTGGCGGGAGCGCCGCCCGGGAACTGCCAACTGTAGGTAATCACCCCGGCGCCGGTGGTTTGGTTGGTAAATTGTACGGCCAAAGGACCACATCCGCTGGTCGGCGTAGCGGAAAAACCGACCGTCGGCGCCGAAATCAGGGCCACTTGTTGCGTCGAGGTGGTCGTACCGCAAGTATTGGTGACCGACATGGTGACGGTATACGTGCCGCCCATTATGTAAGTGTGGGATGGGCTTTGCTGCGTACTGGTGCTGCCGTCGCCAAAATTCCACAGATACGTCGTGCCGCCCAATGAACTGTTGTTAAAACTAACCGTCAGGTTATTGACGCCATAGGAAAAATTGGCCACAGGCACATTCTGCACCGTAATATAATTGGTGCGGACAAAGGTAGACGAACCCGAAATATTGGTCACCAACAGCGTCGCACTAAAGGTGCCGGTGTTGAGGTAGGTAACCGTAGGGTTTTCCTGGTTGGAGGCAGATGGATTACCCCCGGGGAATTGCCAGATAAACGCTGTGACATTGTTTGACGATTCATTGGTATAATTTACAACCAGGGGCGTACAACCGCTCGTGGGCTGGGCAGAAAACCCGGCTGTTGGGCCCGTGTTGATGACAGTGGTCTTTGTGGTAGATCCGCATTCATTCGAAGCCGTTAACTGTACGGTGTAAAAGCCGCCAATGTCGTATACGTGGATCGGGCTTTCCTCGTTGCTGTACGAACCGTCGTTAAAATCCCAGGAATAATCGATGGAATTCTGCGAGGTGTTTGTAAATGTGACCGTTGTACCGGAAATAGTATACGTGAAACTCGCAACCGGAAGGGGCTTGATCAGTACCGCCTTGGTGACGGAAATTGGTCCGCCGGCCCCATTTACAGTAAGTTTTACGTTGAACGTGCCAGACGTATTCCAGGTCACGGTCGGATTTTGCATGGTGGAATTGGCCGGTGTACCGCTGGGGAAAATCCAGCTGTAACCGGTGATCTGGCCGGTCGACTGGTTTCCAAAAGTAACCGGCTGGCCCTGGCAGGCCGGATTTGGAGACCAATCGAAATCTGCAAAAAGCGGTGGGCCGCAGGTCGAAAGGCAACCGCTGTTTATTTTTTGTGTAATGTGATTGCTGATCGAACTCACGGAATTGCTGCTCCAGGTGCTGGAGGTTGATACGAAGGGACACATGATATAATTCGGGGGGCAATCTCCTGGGCCGGTATCGTGGCCTGCACTAAAATTATGCCCGATTTCATGCGCGGCGGTACAACGCAATAATTCGCTGTTACCTGTCCAATCCTGCAAACAGTGGTATTTTAAGGTCGTACATAAGGTAGCCAACCAGGCAATACCAACCGTGGCGCCATCAAAATCACGAGCCGTCCAGAACTCACCCAGATCGAAGGGAACTCCGAAATTGCCAGCCTGTCCCCAGGCTTGGAAACTATTCAACACCGTATTTGCATTTGTGGAAGTGGTCCAGTCGCCTGCACCGGTAGCCACGTACTGCGTGACGATGTTAAAATGAATGTCATGATTGAATTCGCCGGTGTAATTGCCTTCTACGTCGTTGATGACGGCTACGTTATGGTTAATCACCGCAGTGGTCGAACCGTATTTAATAAACATTAAATGGTCCGATGCAATGGCCAGATCCAATTGGTAGCAGGCCATCATTTCGGGCGCGTTATCATTTTGTTTTTTGCCGGTACCGTCGTCATATTGGACGTCTTGTAATTTATTCTCCATCTCCAGCAGCATACATGTCGCCTCCCCATCCCGAATGACTTGGGCCTGTTCATACACGACGAACAAATCATGCGGCGCAGAGGATTCATAATACCATAAAGGTTCAATGAAATACATCTTGTCGCCTTCATAGATATATCCGTTGATAAAATCCTCGTCCAGCGTCATGCGCAGTTTACCGCCATTGTTGAGTTCGTAGCCTTTATAGGCCTCAACTCCGGTTGGAGCAAGCATTTCAATACCGGCGGGCGTGCCTACTTTTATGAAGTAACCGGATGAAAATAAATTGCTGGACGTGAGTTCCATACGCCAGTTGTGTAGACCGAGGCTGAGTTCTGCCACCCGGGTTTCCCCGTTGCCGCTTTTGGCATAGGTATGCATTGCCGAAGCATCAATGCGGAAAACTTCCCATTGAGTCAGGGATTTCTGTAAGCTGGCTGTAACAATCGGCATGGATTCACCCACAAATGTTTGCGCGCCGAGCCCAAAGGGCAAGAGGGCGCCAAAGACCAGGACAAGCTGGCAGGCAAGGCGTAAACGAAACATCATAATAGCGAAAGTTGAAGTGGTTGTGCAATGAAGGAAACCGGATAAAAAAGATCAGCGTTTTGGTTCCTAAGGGTAAACAGACTGATTATCAAGCAGTTGATACGGGGCGTATCTAGGTTTCGGTGTGCGAAAGTACTACTTGTTTAAAAAGTATGTTTCTTTCACATCCTGAAAATGTCGTTTTGGCAATAAACGGACTTTATTTGGGCTTCTTCTTACCTTTGCACCCGAACTCAAACACAACATACCTACACCATGATACTACAAAAAACAGTTCGTCTCTTCCTCGCCGGTTTGCTCATACTGTCTACCGGCGCATTAACCGCGCAAAGCAGCCGCAACCGGGATTCCCAAAAGAAAAATGATAAAAAAGAAAAGGAGTCATCCTCTCTGAAAGAACGACTGTGGTACGGCGGCGGCTTTTCCCTAAATTTCTACGGGTACAACGGGGGAAATGTATTTACAGTGGGGGTTGCTCCGATGGTTGGATACAAGATCATTGAACAGGTTTCGGTTGGTCCGCGGGTTTCTTTTATCTATTCATCTTTGAAATACCCGGGCTACAAAGCCCTTGGCCTCACCGATACAGAAGTCGGCGCTTTTGTGCGGGCCCGCGTGTTCCGTGGATTTTTCGTACAGGCAGAGATCGCGAATCAATGGACCCAAGAGCCCGACAATGACAGAGCGCCCGTAAACAACAGGATTTTCAAAGAAAGCTTCCAACGCATCAACCAATACCTTGGCGCCGGGTACAATTTCGGCAACGGAGAAGGTGGTGTCGGCTCGGAAATCGGAATTTATTACAATTTGGCAGTGGCAAATGATATCAATGGATATGCCAATCCCTTGGGCTTCCGCCTCGGATTTACCTGGAATTTTTAATTTACACCACCACACAAGGAACGCTACCAACCTATGTCTCATTCAAAAATCGTTGAACTCCTCGGCGATAAGGCCGCTTATTACCTGGAACACCAGTGTAAAACCTTCGACAAAAAAGTGCTCCACGCGCCTTCGCCAACGCATGTGGACGACCTCTGGAGTGCAAGCAACCGCAGCGCACAGACCCTGCGGAGCTTGCAGCAGATCCTCGGAAACGGCCGGCTGGCCAACAGCGGCTACGTGAGTATTTTACCCGTCGACCAGGGCATCGAACACAGTGCAGGGGCTTCTTTCGCCCCTAATCCGGTTTTTTTCGACCCGGAAAACATCGTAAAATTAGCCATCGAAGGCGGCTGCAACGCCGTGGCTTCCACTTTTGGCGGGCTGGGCATCGTATCGCGCAAATACGCCCACCGCATCCCGTTCATTGTGAAAATCAACCACAACGAATTCCTGAGCTACCCGAATAAATTCGATCAGATTATGTTCGGCACGGTAAAAAACGCCTGGGACATGGGCGCTGTCGCCGTGGGCGCGACCATTTATTTCGGCTCGGAGGAAAGCGGTCGCCAAATCCAGGAAGTGAGCCGCGCTTTCGATCTGGCGCACGAACTGGGCATGGCCACCATACTGTGGTGCTACACCCGCAACAACGCGTTCAAAAAAGACGGCGTCGATTACCACACCAGTGCCGACCTTACCGGCCAGGCCAACCACCTTGGCGTAACCATCCAGGCCGACATCATCAAACAAAAACTGCCCACGAACAACGGCGGCTACAATGCCGTCCAGTTCGGAAAAACTGACCCGAGGGTGTACTCCGAACTCACCACAGACCACCCGATCGACCTCTGTCGTTACCAGGTGGCCAATTGCTACCTGGGGCGGGTGGGCCTGATAAACTCCGGCGGCGAATCCAAAGGCGCAAGTGATTTACAGGAAGCCGTAGCCACCGCCGTCATCAACAAACGCGCCGGCGGCATGGGCCTGATCTCCGGCCGAAAAGCTTTTCAAAAACCGATGAAGGAGGGCGTGGCGCTGTTGAATGCAGTACAAGACGTATACTTGGATGCCTTGATCGATTTGGCTTAAATAAAATCACCACCCCCAAAACCTTCGCGCATACAACAACCATACAAAAGACCCTATCCACCCGAGTAAAACAATCTGCAAAAACGAATCGCGCAGAAGCGCCCGCGTCGGTGATTCCGTTTTATTGAATACCATCGTCAGCTGTAGATAACGCAGGATGCCCAGCACCACAAAAAAGGCCGTGTAAAAAATCTTGTCGCTGCCGATCCTGCTGGTAACCTCCGGCGAAAAACAATACATCAGGTAGGCCACGATGGCCACAGTTGAACAAACCACCATCGCCACGTCCAGAAAGGGCAGGTTGTAGCCTTCCAGCGATTTTCGAAAACTCAGGCCGCCCATTGCGATCACGTATTCGCCCCGACGCTTGGCCAGGCCCAGAATCAACGCCAGCAGAAAGGTCAGCACGATGAGCCATTGCGACACGGCCACGCCCGTAACCACTCCGCCCATAAACACACGAAGCAAAAAACCGAGACCGATCAGCGAAATGTCGATCAGGGCAATATGCTTGAGGGAAAAAGAATAAAAAATATTGATAATAAAGTATAACAGCGTGATAATCAAAGCGGCCGGATGCAGCAAAGCCGCCAAAAAAGAACCAAGCCCAAGCAAGGCCGCCAAGATAAAAACGGCTTTGCGCTTGCTAATTGCCCCGCTGGCAATCGGGCGCCGCTGCTTATCGGGGTGATTGCGATCTTCCACAGCATCCACCATGTCGTTGAGCACATACACCGCCGAGGCGATACAACAAAAGGCGGCGAAACCCAACATCGCGTGTTCAAACACCACAGGGTCAAACAAACGCGCCGCGAAAAAAGCCGGGATGAACACGAACAGGTTTTTGACCCAATGCTCCGGCCGCATCAGGACCAGGATATTGCGCAGTAAATCCCCGAATTGTTTGATTTTCTTTATCACGCTGAAAACAGGTGGAAAAATATTTTGCCCCAAAGGTCATAAAGCGCAGCACAATTCAATCATTTCGCCAATCCATTTAATTTCCTCCATGGCCATCAATTCCTTTCGATTTCACAAAATAGTTCAAGGGAAAAATTCAAAAATGTCCTGATCACGCGTTTGCTTTTTTTCTTCCCCGAACAAACGGTTGGAAATAAAAAAACCGCCATACCCGTTTTTCTTTTGGTTGTAAAACAGGTCGTCCGCTGGCGAATTGAGTGGTAAACCGGCATTTAAAGCCGGGGACCAGGCGCCTTCGAGGCAGTTGCTTTTGAAAATATCCATCCCTCCAATCGTCGCATGCCCCTTGCTGCTAAACCACAAAATGCGGGAAAATGGGTCGTAAAAAGGCGTCACTTCATCCTCCGCCGTATTAATATCGGTTCCCAGATTTTGAGGAAGCGAAAAATCGATGTCGCCCGAATTGATCTCCCGTTCGCAAACATACAGGTCCAGACCGCCTTGCCCTCCAGGGCGTTCAGCCGAAAAATAGAGGTATTCCTTGCCTTGCTCCTGTACGGTGTAGGGGTGCATCGCCGTCCTGCCCGGCAAATTGATGTAATCGCGGAGGCGAAGCGGTTCCGACCAGCCGGTTGCGCCTTTTGTCAACACGTAAATATCGCATTGAGGGTATCGGCTATTGGCAACAGGTTTCTCCGCGCATTGGGTGCAATAAAAACGGGTAGCATCGGCTGAAAACGTGCCATTGCCAAAGCGACCGGCTAAGGACACGGGCAACCCCAGCGCTTCTGCGGCCGGCTCCCAGGTATCAGCCGGCTTTTGAGTGCGCATGAAAACAGCGCGGCCATCATGCAGTACGGAGAAATAGAGCAGACGCTCGGAAAAAGCCACCGGACCAAACTCGTTATTGCGGCTGTTCACGGTCGGAGGCAGCAGGCTGACCGTACCGGAAATGGGTAATTCCCTCCATTCCAGGGCCATTTGGCAACCCCGGATTTCAGCCCCCACCAGGGCATTGATCTCAGCCTTCCTGCCTCCTTCGTATTCCTGGGCAAAGCGTTTGAATGCTGCAATGGCGGTTTCATAAAGCCCCGATTGTTTTAAGGCACGGGCGTAGTTTAATCCGGTAGACTCCTCGCGGAGGTTTAATGACGGGACGCTTGCATAACATTCTGCCGCTTTGACATAATCACGTAGCAGGTAGTAGCATTCCCCGGCCCGGGTCATTGCCCCGGCATGCCCTCCGTAAGAGCGGCCCGCCACTTCAAAACGTGCTGCGGCCTCATCAATACGACCCTCATCCAGCAATTTAGCCGCCTTTTTCATCATGGACGAAACGCTTTGGCCGGCACATAAACCGGGCAGGAGCCCGGTACAACATAAAAGAAAAAGTAGACGATAAGGATTCATGTCAAGTCTTGAATATGAACTAAATCCGGGCAAAACTATACGCTTTTGCGGCAAACGTTTTTTCAACCCTGCGCCAACAAACGCCCGATCACTTCCGGAAAATGCCTGTGTTCCAATTTCAACACTTTACGGGCGATATTTTCCGGATTATCCGACGCTTCCACCGGACAAGTGGCCTGAAAGATAACGTCGCCCTCGTCGTAATGCTCATTCACGTAATGAATCGTGATCCCCGTTTCCTGTTCACCGGCCGCTTTCACCGCCTCGTGTACGTGTCGGCCATACATACCTTTTCCACCGTATTTCGGCAGCAGGGCCGGGTGAATATTCACGATTCGCCCGGGAAATGCCCGGATAAGGTAAGAAGGAACCAGCCATAAAAAGCCGGCAAGCACAATGAACCTGATCTCTTTGCCCTGCAACACCTCGAGCAAAGCCTCCGATTCGTAAAAACCGCGCCGGTCAATGATATGGGTCCAAACCCCATGGTCTGCGGCAATCCCAAGCACGCCCGCATCCCGTTTGTTGGATATTATTAAGGCCACGCAAACTTCCGTCGAACCTTTAAAATATTCGATGATTTTGCGGGCATTGCTCCCGCCGCCGGAGGCGAAAATCGCGATATTTTTCATGTTGTGGTTGGTTTAGAGGGTTTGGAAGGATTGGTTGTCAACCTTGGATCAACTGCGTCAAAACTGCTGTAACGCTTCGTACACCAGGTCAACCGGCAAACCCATCACGTTCGCGTATGTACCTTCGATGCGTTGTATTTTACAATGGCCGATCCACTCCTGTACGCCATAAGCGCCGGCTTTGTCGAAAGGCTGGCAACTTCGGATATAAAAATCAATCTCCGCATCGGTCAACTCGGCAAACCAAACCCTGGAAATACCCGAAAACGAAACATGTTTCTCTTTGCCAAGCAGGCAAACGCCCGTGAAGACCGTGTGCTGCCGGCCCGATAATTGCCGGATCATACCAAAAGCCTCGGCGTAATCGGCCGGTTTATTGTAGATTTTGCCGTCGAGCACTACGACCGAGTCGGCAGAGAGAATAATTTCCCGGTCCTGAATTAAATGCGCAGCAGCCCGGGCTTTCCGGACTGCCAGATGTTCCGCCACCTCCTCCACAGGTGTCTCCGGGGAAAAATCCTCGTCGACGTCAAGCGCCTGTACCGTAAATTCAAAACCGGCCTCCCGCAATAACTGCGCCCTGCGTGGACTCTTGGACGCGAGTATCAGGGGCCGAGCATATTTATTCATCATTTATCATTTAACATTCATCATTCAGTTTCACCCTTCCATCCACGCTACCACACTACCATAAATATCATCCGGCCAGGACCGCAGAAGCAAAAAAAGGCCGGCAAACATGATGATTTTGATGAACAGGCTGGCCCTGGCGTAGTCTTTTTTTCCTTTGGCCCAATAAATGAGCACCGTTGCGCAAATCCCCGGAAGCAGCAGGAAAATACCGCCGGCTATGATCTGCCAGTTGGGCGCATTGGTCTGCTGCCAAAAATACATCAACATACCCAATAACAGGCAAACCGTAATGCCGGTAAAACCCGCAGGCTTTTTGGCAAAACGTGGCCCTTTTGTGACGGCAAGGGTCGCACAGTTGCAGGCAGAATCGCCCTGGAAGTCTTCCAGATCTTTGACTTGCTCGCGTAACAGATTGGTTATGAAGGCAAAAAGCCCGTACAACCACACCAGACCGATGGCATGTTCCATCTGTTCCGGCTGCTGAAACGAAGACAACCAGATCGGGCGTTCTTCGGGAAAAAGCAGGATAATGGGCACGATACCGCACAGGATGGAGACTAGTAAATTGCCTACGATGGCGGTGCATTTCAATTGCCAGGCATATAAAAACAACAAAAACGAAACGCCCGGATACACCCACAGGGGCCAACGGGTAGCTGGCTGTAATTCGTGGTCAATCCTGAAAGCCAGGTAATACACAGCCATAACCAACGCGGCATAAATAACCAGGGCCATCCAGGCAGGAAGGTAACGCCCCCAAATTACCCGGTTCGGTTTATTGACCGCATCCATGTTCCGGTCGTAATAATCATTGATCACGTAACCGGCCAGTGTGGTGAGTATCGTAGCGAGGGCAATAAGGCTGAAACTATAGGTTGTTAAAACCGGAATGCCGCCCGCTTTTAAAATGGCCGGACGGAGCAAAAACCAATAGGGCGCTATTTGGGTCAGCAACACAATACCCAAATTCGGCAAACGCAACAAGCGAATAAATGCCAAGAGCCCGTTCATAGTAGTGTTAACTTATGAAGAATTGAGGAATTGAAGAATTGACACTATACAAGGCACAGAAAATCAGCACTTCCCCTCAACCCATTATTCGCGTAAATTTCATTTAATTACCTCCAATTTTCCAAAACGACGCTCAATTCCTCAACTCCTCAATTCCTCAATACACCGGCCACTTCCCCTGCGCTTTCATAACCATTTCCAACAGATCGCGTACGCAACCGCCGCCGCCTGGAAACGGAGAGATATAATCGCAGACACTGAAAATCTCGGGTACCGCATCGCTGGGGCATGCCGCAAGCAAAACCCGGCGCAGGACGGGCAGATCCGGCAAATCATCGCCCATATAACAGATTTCGGCAGGCGGAAGCCCCGTGCGCTGCATAAAGGATTGAAAAGCAGGCCATTTATCGGCAACACCGGAATAATATTCTTCCACGCCCAGGACTGTAAGCCGCTTTTTTACGCCCTCAGAACGACCACCGGTGATCGCGCCGATGGTAAAACCTGCCTGAATCGCCCATTTGATGACCTGCCCGTCGCGCACGTTCATGGTGCGCAAAAGCTCGCCCGCTTCCGTGACAAGCAGGCTATTATCGGTCAGTACGCCGTCTACATCGAAGACGAAGGCACGTACTGCGAGTAATTTATCGAACAGGTGGACGAGTTCCATTTATTTATTGTTGGCGCGCCATTCATAGACCCATTTGGATTGAATTTGTTCCAGGTGGGCTTCATTGGATTCTTCCCGTTTCCCAACGAAATTAGGGATTTCCAGCACCCATTGCAGCAACTCGGTAAAACGAATGCGGTAAATTTTACTTTCGTTGAATTCCGGTCCAAAACGCTCGTACAAAGCCATGACAATGTCTTCATGGTCTGCCCAGTGAATGGGCATGTCATTAAAATCGGATAAGGGCATGTGTTAGTTGTTTATGGTTTAGCAGGTTTCTAAACCCTTCTACCTTTAAAGATGAATCACCTCCCCATACGCCGCGGCAGCCGCTTCCATTACGGCTTCGCTCATGGTAGGGTGCGGATGAATGGATTTGATAATTTCGTGGCCCGTGGTTTCCAATTTGCGGGCTGTTACCACTTCTGCGATCAATTCGGTGACATTGGCGCCGATCATGTGCGCGCCGAGCCATTCTCCGTATTTTTTATCGAAAATCACTTTGACAAAACCCTCCGGAGCGCCGCTGGCCTTGGCTTTCCCGGATGCAACGAAAGGAAATTTGCCCACCAAAATGTCGTAACCGGCGTCTTTAGCCGCCTGCTCGGTATATCCGACGGACGCAATTTCAGGGCTGCAATACGTACATCCGGGAATATTGTTGTAGTCGATGGCTTCAGGATGGAGACCCGCGATGGCCTCCACGCAGGTAATTCCTTCGGCACTGGCTAAGTGAGCCAGCGCTTGTGTGGCCAGTACGTCGCCAACGGCATATACACCCGGCACATTGGTCCGGTAATACTCATCCACTTTGATGAAACCGCGCTCGGTGACAACTCCAAGGTCCTCCAAACCGATGTTTTCTATATTTGGCGTGACGCCTGCGGCACTGAGTACCACGTCGCAAACCAGCGTTTCGGTTTTACCGTCTTTGCGGTTTTTCATGTTTACCTTGATCTCGGCACCCTTCGTATCGACTGATTCAACAGCCCAGCCGCCGTAAACCTTCATGCCTTTTCTGGTATAGAGTTTCGTCAGTTCCTTAGAGATATCGGGGTCTTCCCGGGGCACGAGACCTTGTTCCAGAAACTCGACAATGCTTACTTCTGTGCCAATTGTGTGGTAAAAATAGCCGAATTCCACCCCGATGGCGCCGGCGCCGACAATGACCATCCGCTTCGGTTGTTTGTCCAGCGACATGGCCTTGCGGTACTCTATGATCTTCTTGCCGTCGATGGGCAGGTTGGGCAATTCCTTAGCCCGGCCGCCTGTGGCAACAATGATGTGTTTGGCGGTGTAGTCGGTCGTTTTACCCGCTGCATCTGTCACGACTACTTTTGGGCCTTGCAACAGTTTGCCCACGCCGTTGATCACCGTGATCTTATTTTTTTTCATCAAAAACTGCACGCCTTTGCTCATGCCATCGGCAACGCCCCGGCTCCGTTTGACCATGGCGCCAAAATCACCTGTCGCTTTGCCGACCTGTATCCCATAATCTTCGGCATGTTGCAGGTATTCGAATACCTGGGCACTTTTTAGCAGCGCTTTTGTGGGAATACAGCCCCAGTTGAGGCAGATACCCCCCAGGTTTTCGCGCTCGATGATCGCAGTATTCAAACCGAGTTGCGATGCGCGGATGGCTGCCACGTAGCCGCCCGGGCCACTGCCGATAACAATTACGTCAAAATTCATTGTAAACGAAGTTAAAAGATAGTTTGCAGGAAAAAATTTGGTTTAGGCGGGGCAAATATAGGTCAACCGTAGATTTATTTGGCTAACCAGAAAAAATACAAAATTGTTAATTTAAACGTCCTCCAGGTAATCCATATCCCGGTCGAACGTCTCTTTCATGCCGTACAAAGCCAGAAAAGCAATGCCCAGACAAGCAGCGCCCACGATATATCCGGCCGTAATGACACTGCCGGTAACCGCCGCACTTTTCAGGTATTTAAAGGATTCATTAATCGGCACCTGCATGCCACGTGCAAAATTAGGCACTGTGGTAGCCACCGTTGAACGCAAATTGGTACCGAATTGTTCGGCGCCGATGGTCACAAAGATCACCCAGAAACCAACGGATATCCCTAAGAAGAAATGACTCAGGTAAAACATGGCCGGGCTGGAAAAAGGCGCCGCCAGGTAAACGATCACGGCAACCATATCGAGTATCAGGAACAAGGCCATGACTTTCAGTCGGCTGCGTAAATACTGACTCAGCAGGCCCGTCGCTACGTCGCCCAATATGAGGCCGGTATAACAGGCCGCGATGGCATTGCCGGCTAAAATGCCGTCCAAACCCTTGGCTTTTCCGAATTCAGGCGCAAAAAACACGAGAATACCCACCACAAACCAGGTAGAAGTGCCGATGAAAATGCAGCGCAAAAAACGCGAGAGTCGGTCCCAACTGGTGAACAACGCAAAAAAATTGCCCCGACTCACGGACGCCTGCTGTTTGACCTGTGTAAACATACCCGAATCGGCTACGCTTACCCGAAACACCAGTAGCAAAATACCCAGGCCGCCACCGATAAAATAACAAACTCGCCAGTCGAAGTTTTTGTCGATGATCCAGGCCAGCAGCGCTCCGCTCAAACCGATGGCCGCTACCAACATGGTGCCGTAACCGCGTTTTTCCTTGGGCAGCGCTTCGGCCACGAGCGTTATGCCGACGCCCAGTTCTCCCGCCAGTCCTACACCGGCTATGAAGCGAAACAACGCGTAATCGGCATACCCGGTGACAAACCCGTTCATGATATTGGCAATGGAATACAAGGCAATGGAAAAATACAACACCTGCACCCGGCCGCGCTTATCGCCCAAAATGCCCCACAAGATGCCGCCAAGCAGCATACCGCCCATTTGCCAGTTCTGTAGGGAAAGCCCCAGGTCGAAGGCTTGTTCTTTGGGAATACCCAGTTCCAGCAAACTCTTTTGCCGGACGAATCCGAACAAAAGCAAGTCATATATATCGACAAAATAACCCAACGCCGCCACAACAACCGTGGCGTTCAGGATTTTAGGCGGCGTACCCTGGATGGGTGAATCCAAAACTGACATGGAAACTGTATCTGAATGACAATTTAATGCGTGTTGATTATACGATGCTGTCCGCTTTCTCATCATCAAACTCTCCCTCCCAACGCGCCACCACCGCCGATGCAAGGCAATTGCCCATCAGGTTCACCGACGTGCGGCCCATGTCCATCAACGCATCCACGCCGAGAATGACGGCAATAGGCCATTCCGGAATATGAAACTGACTCACAGTGCCGGCCAAAATCACCAGAGACGCACGCGGCACACCGGCCACGCCTTTCGAGGTGAGCAACAAGGTACCCATCAAGGCCAGCTGGGTCTCCCAGGAAAGTTCCATGCCGGCCGCCTGTGCACAGAAAATAGAAGCCAGCGAGAGATACAGAGTAGAACCGTCGAGGTTGAAACTGTAGCCGGTGGGTAATACGAACGAGATGATTTTTCGCGGCACGCCGAAGTTTTCCATGGCCAGCATGGCTTTCGGAAAGGCTGCTTCCGAGCTGGCCGTGGCAAAAGCCAGGGAAGCCGGTTCGTAAATCGCCTTGAAAAACTTTTTGATCGGAATCCTGAAAATAAGCATCACCGGGAAAAAGACCAATAAGATGAAAACAAACAACGCAACGTAAAGCGTGGCCAGCAATTTAACCAGATTTCCCACAACCTCGAAACCCATGGTCCCGATGGTATATGCCATCGCGCCCCCCACAGCAATAGGCGCGAAGTACATGATGATGTTCGTAAATTTAAACATCACTTCCCCCAAACTCTCCAGCCAGCCCAACATCAGCAAACGATGCGGTTCGTTGACCTGCCGCAGGGCAAACCCAAAGATCAAACTGAAAATGACGATCTGCAATACGGCGCCTTCGTGGACCATTTTGGCCACATTTTCAGGGAAAATATGCAAAACCACCTGTTTCCAGTTTTGCCGTACAGGCGCCGTCGGCGTACTGAGCTCCTTGCCATGATACGACAATTTATACGTGCCGTTGACCGAATCGACCGCAACATTGAGGCTATTAACCGGAAGGTCGGCCGAGACAACAGGCGGCGTTTTAGAAATGATACCCACTCCCGCTTTTGAATAATTGATCGCGATCAGGCCGATTACAAGGGCGATCGTGGTGGCGGCAAAAAAATAGGTAAAGGCCTTGGCGCTCATTCGTCCCACCGCTTTCGAATTACTCTGCCCGGCTATACCGACCACGAGCGTGGAGAGCAGCAAAGGCGCAATAACCGTTTTGATCAGCTGGATGAAAATTTTACTCAGTACCTCCATATTGGCCCCCACTTTCGGGAAGTCGTAGCCGATGGCCATACCAATGACCATGCTGATTAATATCCACGTTGTCAGCGACTTATTGGTGAAACCGTAGATGCATAGGGCGCCAATTGCCCACCAGCGCGCACCCAACAATACATTAGCTTCGATGGGTATACCGGCGTATTGCGGCAACAAATGCATGCCGGCCACCAAAGCCATACTGGCTAAGGCAAACCATAGGGATTTCTGTGCTTTCATGAATTGCTATTTGTTAAGTGCGGGCAAAATACGGCAATTCATCACTCTTCATCCCCTAGCTCCCTAAAAACACCTGCAAATTTGCCACATAATGCCCGTTCTCGCGCCCAATCAACAGCTCATGTTGCGCCGGGTACAATAGGTCGAGCTGGCGCTGTACGTTTTTCAGGCCGATACCACCGCCGTTTTGGAGATGTTCTGAATCGTCCTCTATGGTATTGGAGACCGTAAATGACAAGTCGTTGTTTTTCAGCGACAGACGGATCAGTATCTCCACGTCGCCAGTTGTGCTACCCGCCCCGTGTTTAAAACTGTTTTCTACAAAAGGCAACAGCAGCAGCGGCGCAATGGCGGCGTGCGGATTGTCAATATGTTCTTCATATCGTACGCTCAGACGCTGGTTATACCGAAGTTTCTCCAGTTCGATATAATCCTGGATCACCCGGGCTTCTTCGGCCACAGCAATACGTGGAACCCGGCATTCATACAACACGAAACGCATGATTTTTGACAACATCATTATCGCATCAGCCGTCTTGTCCGATTTTTTACGGGCCAGTACATAAAGGTTGTTCAAGGTGTTGAACAGAAAATGTGGATTGGTCTGGGCTCGTAAAAAATTGAGTTCGGATTCCAGTTTTTCCCGGATGAGCTGCTGCTCAAATTCCAGACTTTTGTAGTGCAGTCGGATAAATTTAATGGTACAGGCGGCCGCCAAGGTAATAAAACAATCGAAAGCCGTCAGCCACCAGCCCCTTCCATCCATAATAATATGGAACGGTTCTTTGGGCGGAAAAACAGCGAAATAGACATATCCCAATACCAATCGGTAAACCAGCATGGCAATAACAAACGCACCCAGCAAAGCGCCCAACAATTTGCTCAGCTTGTTCCGTTCGAGATAGAGCGGAATGACGTAATAAAATACAAAATAGGTAAGCGCCAATTTTACCGGCAGGGAAAAAGCCTCTCCGATAAGTGCCTGCTCAAAGATTTTGTCGAAGGGCAATCGGTACATAATGCAATTAAGCGCTGCGTTTAGCGGCAGATACACCGCCCAAAATAGCACGTGCAAGCCAATCCTAGGCCAATTTAATCGTCGCAGCATGTTCAGGATTTCCATTCAATCGTTTCAAAATCAGGCGCTACCGTCAGTGTGTAAAGTGAACGGTCGCGCAATCGTATTTCTTTAATGGGCATCTCAATGTTATCTGCCGTGCAATGTTTTACAAAAGAAGGAAATCCGACTAAGTAGATTTTTACAGTGGCGTATTGCATCTCAAAATTGCCCGTTTTTTGTTGCCGCAGTACGAAATCCTGTCCATTCCCCTCGGTATTGAATTGCTTCAAACTAAATGATTCTTCCCGGTACCCGTACCCCTCGCCAGCATCTTCGTATAAATGGGTGACTTCCGACCCGTCTTTGTAATAAACATATAAAGTCAATTCCCCGACTGGCTTTTCATTCGTCCATTGCCGGATGGGGTAAACCGGTAAAACAGCGCCCTCCCGCACGAAAAACGGAATTTGATCGGGCATCACATGCACAAATAACTCCCCGGTTGCCCCCTGGCCTGTCCAGAAATAGTACCAGTTGCCTTTCGGCAGATACACATTCTGGCGTTTTATGTTTGACTGTACCACCGGGCTGACCAGCAGATGTTCTCCAAAGAGGAAATCACGCTCCTGTTCCCACAGTTTAGAATCATTTGCATCTGCAAATGCCAGATGTTGCAATACCGGCGTTCCATCCTGAACATGTTGCCACATCGCCGTATACAGGCAAGGTAGCAGGCAATACCGCAGTTCGATGGCTTTTTTCGCCAAATCGGTCCATTTTTCCCCGAAAGACCAGGGTTCCTGGTCTGAATGGTGCAATTCCGGATCGGTCAAAGCGGCCTCCTCGGCCGGCATGGCGTCGCCACTGTCATGGTGACCCATGCTGTGTACGCGCATCAAAGGATGAAAAACAGCCAGCTGCAACCAGCGCACAAATAATTCACCATCGCAGGCGCCGGCAAAACCGCCGATATCCGTGCCGCAAAATGAAAACCCGGAAACAGATAAACGCTGACATTGGATGTTCGCGATCTGGAGATGCTCCCAATCGGAACAGTTATCGCCAGTCCATATTGCGGCGTAGCGTTGCCCGCCGCTGAAAGAGGCCCGGGTAAGCAAATAAGGACGTTTTTCAGGCATCAAGTGTCGAAGCCCTTCCCAGGAAGCCCGGCTCATTTGCTGCCCGTAAATGTTGTGGGCTTTTCGATGGCTGCAGAGATGGCCATCGCCATGGTGCAGCACATGATCTGGCAGGGTATTGTGATGTACATGAAAAACAGCCGGCTCATTCATGTCGTTCCAAAAACCGCTTACCCCCAGGTTTTGGTACAAATCAGCATACAGATTTCCCCACCAGGCCCGTACATTCGGATCCGTAAAATCCGGAAATGCGCAAAATCCCGGCCAAACCGGCGCCTTGACAACATCGCCGTCCATAGTGCGAAGAAACATACACTGAGATAGCCCTTGACGGTACACGGGATACGTCGGATCTTCCTTAATACCAGGGTCAATCATCACTACGGTTTCAAAACCCATATCCCGTATTTCGGCAATGAGCGCTTTGGGATCCGGAAAATGAGCCCGGTCCCACGTAAAACATCGATAAGCGTCCATGTAATCGATATCCAGATAAATAGCATCGCAGGGAATTTCCATGGCGCGAAATTGCGCGGCGATATCGCGGACACGGCTATCCGGAAAATAACTCCAGCGACACTGGTGATAACCCAAGGCCCACAAGGGCGGAAGTTCGTGTACGCCAGTGAGACCTGCATAACCGCGGGCAACGTCGAGCAAACCGGGACCGGATATAAAGTAATAGTTTAACTCCCCGCCTTCGGCCCAAAATGCTGTGACGCCGGTGTCGTCGCTATCAAAATCAAAATGGGTTCGGTAGGTATTGTCTAAAAAAATCCCATACGCAATTCCGTGATTAAGTGCATAATAAAAAGGAACTGCCCGGTACAGTGGGTCCGTTTTTCGTCCGAATCCGTATGCATCCGTACAAAACTGTTCGAACTTTTTACCGGCAAGGTTAACACCGCAGGATTTGTCGCCCAGGCCGTAAAAAACCTCTTTACGGTGGCACTTTTTCTCCATCCGTATCTCATTCCACCCTTTCATGATCGTGCGCCGGGCGGAATATCCTTCCGCATCTTCACACAAAACCCGATCATCCAGATCGTAAAATTTTACCCGCAACCCTGTTTTAGACACTACAACTTGCAATTGCTGTGAAGCAAGCAGGTATTCATCGGGATGCTCCTGTAATGTGACGGTTACTTTTTCCGTCTGAAAACGAGGCGAAACGGCATAAGAGAAATCGGGCGCAAAATGACCATCGGGCACGTACCGCAAGCGGATAATACCCGGCATGACGACCTGAATTCGCAAGGCTACCCCATTTTGGCAAACGAATTCGTAGGCCCCGTCCTGCCAACGCACCGTAGACACCTCGTCGGGCTTAATAACCTGATAAACATCATCGTACCGTTTGCTCACATCGGCTTCGCCGAATGCTATGTTGGTCGGTACAACTACCGTGGATGTCGTTTCTGGTAATGGGGCGATTTGTTCCTGTTCTTCCATGCTGTTTGCCTTTCTGTCCTTGACGCTTATGCCTTTAGAGCCGCCAAAAATGCGTCTATTTTTCAGAAATAAAAAAGCCCCCTCTTTTCAGAGGAGGCCCATTTGCTTCATGCAATAGATTAGAATGGTCAAAAAAACAGTGTTGCAGATAGTTGGAAACGTCTGTAAACAGGTTTTGGAGTACTTTTTTTCGAATTTAACGCGTCCGAAATGGAGGCGTTATATTGCGCGTTGTCGCTGTTCTTTCTCAAGCCGGGAAAATCAAACTGGCCGGAAAACCCGATTTCAAAGCGACTAAGCGGCTTGAAACCCAAACCGGTGTTTCCATATATACGCCACGTAGACAACTGACGGGTAGCCAGTTCATTCAAGCTGCGGCTTTCAACCAAAACAGACGATGGCGAAGGAGATTTGTCTGATACGTAGCTGTATTTTTCAGATTTGGCATATAGTGTGCGGCCTAAAGTACTACCGGCATAAAAGCGCCATGGACGCCATGGTTGCCAAAAAATGAGGGCGGGTAATTCAAGATAGTGCAAACGGTGCACCGGAATCAACACCTCTTCCTGGGGGTCAACATAAGAATTGTTGGCGCCGTAACCGATCACATCCATGCGGTTAAACAGGAAGGCATTGTAATTTTTCGAGCTCACATTGGCAATTGGCCGGCTTTGTACCGTCGGGCGTTCCGTCTGATAATTTGCGCCGATGCGCATACCCCATTTGCGAAGGGGTTGCCAATCCAGAGAGAGTCCTGCGTTTAAACCATTAACTGCGATAAACCGCTCTGTAGAAATACATGTGCTGACGCCAAATCTCCAGGTCTTCGTTTGTTTTTTTGCAACATACGCTACCACAGCCATCTCAACAAGAGATGGAAGCGGCGTAGATCGGGGACTTAGCCCTACTTCACGAGGGTTTATAAGAAATGGATCAAAGCCAGCAATATCAGAATTGTTGGCCAGAGCAGGGGGTAAAAAGACCAGCGGTATTTCCATAGCCGGAACTGTTGCGTCCAATGCCATATCGATAGGAGTACCGTTGAACCGTTTCGGGCTGGCGGACGTAGCAAGAAGGCCGCCCGTTTTCGCCAATGCAGTAAGATCTTCTTCTTCTTCCGGGATGGCCACGGATGCGGCGGTGGCGGTTGGCGATTTTGCCTGAACTGGGTTACTTGGAGGATTTACCCATGTTGGTTGCGCCATGCGCGTTTGGCGCCAGGATACAAAGCCTCCGACCAACAATAAAAATATGCCTGCCAACCACCAGGCGAAGGGGCGGCGGCGCGTTGCTACAGGCATTTGGCGATCCAGTATTGTCTGCATCGACGCCCAGCCTTGGTCTGTCCGTTTACGATCTGAGTACTTCATTTTCAATTCAGTTGAACCGTGGCTTTTCAGAATTTATGTGTTTTTACCTTCTATTTACGCCGTATGCCCCCAGGGTCATTGAAAATTGAGGACTGAGGAGTTCCCTTAATTTTTGCCGTGCAGTGCTAAGGTGCCATTTTGAAGTGCCTTCGCTCATTTGCAGGTTTTCGGCAATTTCTGCATGAGAATAGCCTTCTATGGCATATAATCGGAAAACCTCCTGCGAAACGGGGGGCAGCGTGCGAACTACTTTTAGAATGTCTTCCTCGTAAAAAACGTCCAATGCCCGCGCCGGTACGGCCCTGTCATGGTCTTCCAACACGAGAAAATGCAGGTAACGGGCATTTTCCCGAAAATAATCAGCCATACTGTGGTAAACGAGCTTGCGTATCCAACCCTCGAGGCTACCTTTAAAACCAAACGTGTGGATTTTTTTATATACCCGCAAAAAACCATTGTTGACGATCTCCGTTGCGGTGTTCTGATCGCGGGTGTAACGCATACACATACGCAACATTTCAGGGAAAAACTGACGGTACAGGCTTTCCTGAGCGCGCCGGTCGTTTTTTGCACAGCTGTCGACCAGTTCCTGTTCCGTGTATGTTTTTTTTCCGAAAAAAATCATAAGCAAGTGCCGTAACCGCTATTGGCCTTTGATGGCCGCTGAACAGCAATGACAAATTTAGATGTTGCACCGCGTTTAACCAAAAGACAGGCGAGATTTTGCACAAGGTTGGGTATTCCCTGCCTTTTTATTGAAAGAACAATTGCTATAATAAAAAACGGTCTGCACACGCCGTTCGAACACGCCTGCAGACCGTTAAATAGCCGTTTAATCAAAAGTGCCCGGAACAAGACTCGAACTTGCACGACCGATGAAGGTCAAGGGATTTTAAGTCCCTCGTGTCTACCATTCCACCATCCGGGCGTAACTTATAATGACTTCGGCAAAGATAAAGCAAAAAACAAAAAAGCCCGCATTTCTGCGGGCTTTTGAGCGGAAAACGAGACTCGAACTCGCGACCCCGACCTTGGCAAGGTCGTGCTCTACCAACTGAGCTACTTCCGCATTTGAAAGACAAGAACCGTTGTTCTTTTGCTTAGCGGGTGCAAAGATAAGATCAGGTGTTTCTAACTGGCAACTTTTTTTAGAAATAAATTTTTGAATCAGGCTGACTCGTTTGTTGGTTTAGAGGTTTTAGACGGCTTACGGGGTTTAGGCAAGTATCTTCAAAGTGTTGATTTTCAATAAAATAAAATATTTTTTAACTTTCGGAGCCCTCTAAGAGAACTCATGAGAAAGCATAATATAAAATTTAAACCCCGGCTTCGAGGAGTGCATCTTGTTCCTCTTGATGCGATAGGTCGGCCTCGATTTTTCGTTTGCAGTAAAAATAAGTCTCCAATTGCGCCCGTACAGGAATATCGGTGTTGGTACGGCGGTATTCATTTTGGTTGTGCCGGTCGATAATACGGGCCTTGACGTTATCTTTAAGTTGCAGGTCCAGTAAATCTTTGATTTCCTGTTTTAAAGCCGGATCGTACACCGGGAAAGTCGTCTCGATGCGATAGCTCAGGTTGCGTTCCATCCAATCGGCGCTCGACATAAAAATTCGTTCTTCTCCGCCGTTATGGAAGACGAAGACCCGGGCGTGTTCAAGGAAACGGTCTACGATACTGATGACTTCGATATTGTCGCTAAATCCAGGCACGCCTGGAACCAGGCAGCAGATGCCGCGGATAATCAGCGTAATCGGGACGCCTGCCGTGGACGCTTCATATAACTTCAGGATGATTTCCTTGTCTTCCAGGCTGTTTATCTTCAGGATCATACCAGATGCACGATTGCTTTTTGCTGCTGCTATCTCGTAGTCGATCAGGTTGTACAAACCTTGCCGGAGGTTAAATTTTCCGACCATCAAATGCTGGAATTCCTGCCGGGGTGGTTTGATGTTCTCTAAAAAGGTGAATACCGTACTTACTTCCAGGCACAAGCGGGGATCACAGGTAAGAACGCCGAAATCGGAGTATACTTTTGCTGTTTCTTCGTGAAAATTGCCCGTACCCATGTAGCTATATAGCCTTGGCTCTCCGTTTTCGACCCTGCGGATAAGCGCCAGTTTGGAGTGGACTTTTACCCCCGGAAAAGAATAATGCACCCTTACACCTGCTTTTTCCAGCTTTTCGCCCCATTCCAGGTTAGCCGCTTCATCAAACCGCGCTTTAATTTCTACAAATACAGACACTTGTTTGCCGCGTGTCACGGCTTCCATCATACTTTGTAAGATACGGCTGTGCTTGGCTACCCGGTACTGAATCACTTTAATATGCGTCACTGCCGGGTCGATCGCCGCTTTTTCAAAAAAATTGATCACTGCCTGGTACGACTGGTAAGGCACGTGAACCATTTGATCTTTCGTCCGTATGACGGCAAAAGGATCTTCTGCATTATGCAAAAAAGGGTGATGCAGCGGGGGCAGCGCCTTGTTTCGGAGGTGCGCCATGCCGAAATCCGGGAATTTGAAAAAATCGAAGTTATTGTGATACCGCCCTTCCGGCAATATATCGTTTTTGCCCAGGTCGAAGGTTTCCTGCAGGTAAGACAAGAGGTGATTGGGCATCTCCCGGTCATATACGAAGCGACTGGCCGGGCCTACCTGCCGTTTTTGCAGACTTGTTTTAATCTTTTGCACCAAATCGCCCGAGTACTCATCGTCGATATACAGCTCTGCATCACGGGTTAGTTTGATCGAATACGTATCCTGAATATCGTAGCCCGGGAAAAGCCAGGAAACCGAGTGCCGTACGATGTCGTCGAGCATGATCACGTCGTGCCGGTTCGATGGGGATGGCAGCGACACGAAACGCCGCAATTGGTCGGATGGGATTTTCACCAGGGCATATTCGCTTTCTCCGAGCGGTTTTTTGCGCGGCCGCAAATGAACGGCTAAATAAAGGTGTGCATTGGCAAGGAAAGGGCGAATGCGTTGCTTTACCAGCAATACGGGCATGACGAAAGGCAACAGGTTTTCCCTAAAGTAATTTTCCACGAAATGACGTTGTTCCGCGTTCAAATCCAGGCGTCGGAGTATGTGCACATGGTGTTTGCGCAATTCCGGCACAATTTGCCATTCAAATATTTCGGAAATCTCTTCCTGCTGCCGGTTCACGATGCGGTGAATTTCTTTTAAAACTTCCCTGGGATCGAAATTCAACTCCGCTTTGGTCTTCTTACCCACTTTTTTGAGGTTGCGGATGCCGGCTACGCGTATCCGGAAAAACTCGTCGAGGTTGGAAGAATAAATCGCCAGGAATTTCAGACGCTCCAGCAAGGGAACTGCCGGGTCTTTGGCTTCCTGTAATACCCTGTAATTAAACGACAACCAGGAGATATCGCGGTGTATAAAAGGCGGATTGGACATTGTTTTGGCGGTAGACGGTGTTCAGCAGACTTTAGCGCGCTGGCCGGTTAACAGCGCGCAAAAATGCGATATTCAACAAGATTAATGCAATTAGACGCAGGGAATCGCTCATTATTGGCAAAAAATTAACGTAAAAGACAAACTGTTATTGATTACCGGCATTGTCACGTTTTGTTGCCCTTGTCATTTCGAACTTGCCGGCAGCCCCTTGCAACCGTTCGATCGTAAATCCAACTTGTTTCAAAGTGCGCCTGAAAGCGCCCTGAGCACAATAAGTGACGAGCACGCCTTCCGGTTTCAGCGCCCGGTACATATTTTTAAAAACGTCTCCTGACCACAATTCCGCCTGAATTTGCGGGTCAAAGGCATCAAAGTAAATGAGATCGAAAGCAGCCTCCTCCGAAAAATGCCTGATATCGGTTTGTCGTTTTTCAAACGTAAAATATGGAGATTGTATATGCGGTTTTGCCCAC
>Ga0105046_10001762_pt1 | contig 33602 bp, 27 predicted proteins | sample MAT03_FD_78385 | JGI IMG/M metagenome (GOLD analysis project Ga0105046, IMG submission 78385) | Freshwater microbial communities from Lake Fryxell liftoff mats and glacier meltwater in Antarctica - MAT-03 (megahit assembly) | ecosystem: Environmental > Aquatic > Freshwater > Ice > Liftoff...
GGATGGAAAAATTCAGTTTCGAGGCGTGTTAAAAAAAATGATTGTGAGGTTTACTGGGGTAAATGAGCGATTATTTTTTTTGACACAACGACGAAAATGGAGTTTTCGGCCAAACACTATTTATTGGCAGAATCATCGCCGGTATTTGCGGAGCAACCTTTACCACCCCTTCGGCATACATTGCAGACGTGAGCACAAAGAGAACAGGGCTAAAAATTTCGGGATAATTGGCACAGCGTTTGGTGTAGGGTTTATTATTAGTATGTAAAACGTTACGTCGGAAATTATAAAATTCAGCATGTCACAGGTTGGAATATATTGATGTGCATGATTTTTGGACAGCTATTGGTGCGTACGAATCGTCAGTGCCCCAGAAATTTTTCAGGTCTCACCATTCATTTATTATAAATGTAGATCACGTTAAAAAATTTAAGCGCGGAAGAAGCGGTGCGTTGATTATGAAAAACGATCACAAGGTTCCGGTTTCACAACGTAAAATGAGAGAATTTTCGGAACGTATAATCCTGTAAACTTATAATCAAAAACAGCTGATAATACACAATCTAATTTTTTTGTTTTCGGAATAACAATTTAATTTGAGGAATAAAGTTCCACATTTATTTTACACGCAGAAGTTAAAGATGAGGAAGTTGTATAACCGAACGCTTAAACCCAGTCAAACCGAAGCGTTCTGGCCCAAAACCCCCTCATTTATGATTAATACACCTCATTTATCAATGTTTTTTTAGATCCTTCTAAACAAAATGTAATTTTATCAAAATCCCTTCGTATGTTTATCAAGGGCCATTTAAAGGTAAAAATTGCTTGTTGACGTTATTTCTAAATATGTTAAAATTTTCAGGCAGAGGAGGCAGTTTAAAAAGGTTATTCTTCATAACACAATTCTGCCTGATTTTTTCTTTTGGGCCACATTCATTTTTATTTTCTCAAGAGGAATTAAAGTTACAGCTTGGAGAACGAAAAGCCTTTCCAAGGTCCATTGCTGCTGAACTTAACACGCGTACAAAAACTTTAGGTACAGTAACTATAGAAGAGGAGACTCTAAAGCAGTTTGTGACGTTTACAGGTGAAATGCGGTCGTTTAACCAGAAAGGAATATTGCATGAATCTATAGGCAATGCAACGGTTAACTTTAAAGGCATTACAAAAACAATACAGCCTAAAAAATTTGAGATAGGGAATTTTAAGGCAAAAGATAAACTAAAATATGCCATTAAATATTTAGATATCACTTGTGGGTTACCCAGCAATAAAATTGTATCTATTACGCAGGATTCGTCAAATAACATTTGGTTGGCCTACGGCGGAAGTGTTGCCAAATTACTGCCAAATAGTATTTTAGTGTACGATGTGAGTGTTGGTTTTCCCGATTTTCCGGTTAGCAAACTGCTGTGGCAACAAGGTAAATTATATGTAGGTACTTTTGGCGGTGGCTTAATTGTTTTAAAAGATCAATCTTACACTCAATACACAGTTAAAACTGGATTTATTACAGACCTCGTTATTGACCTGGCAGCTCTCGATAAAACCTTATATGTGGCAACCTACGGAGTGGGTTTATTAGAAATTACGCCAAATAATGAATGCAGAAGACTTGTTTCAACATCGTTGAATAAAAAGGCTAATCGCACTATTAATTCAGTTTGCACTTTTAAAAATAAACTATACTTCACTGTTGATGGCGGTTATGCTTATAAGCAAAACGAACAGATGTTTGTTTATTTAAAAGCCAGTGGTTTGCCGGAGGATAATTACACGGTAATTCATCTCAACAAAAAAGGAGACGTACTTTTAGGAGCCGAGAAAAATTTTTTAATAAAAGTTACAGAAGAAAAAGTAGCCACTTATGCAAGCTATAAAAAGACAAACAATGCCATAAATTCCATTTTTACTGCCGCTTCGGGTAAAACCTGGCTTTGTACAAATGGCGATGGTGTCTATGATGTGTCCGATGATACTTATATGCGTGTAAGCGAAGAGGATGGTTTAGCCGACAATTACGCACTGGCGGTTCTACAAGATGTGTATAACAATCTTTGGATCACAACCGCTAATGGTGGAATCAGTCTCTTTTCCCCTTCCAATTTTTCCAATTTAGAAACAGATCATTGGGGCATTCGGGTGCTTGCCATAAGCAGCAAAAATGAATTAATGTATGAAGGAAAAAAAGGAGGAATAGATATTCGCAGTAAAAAAAGCGTTAAACATCTGAGACATCCTGACCTAACGAATTTAACGGGAATAGTTGAAGACACCCTAAACAATTGTTTTTGGGTGTGTTCTAATAAAGGATTATTTAAACTAAAAAACAACGCTCTTTCTCTTATAGAGATTATTAGGAATGGCAAAGCTATCGGCAATCATTTAAATTTAATACTAGACAAAAAGAATCACTTATGGATAAGCGATTACAACTATGGCATTTTTTATCTAAATGGAAAAGCGTGTGACCATTTTCCAAAGTGGTCTGACAATGAGAATACGCTTGTTTTTAGCAGCCATTCTGATAAACGTGGAAATATATGGGTATGTGCCGATAAAGGAAACTTAAGCTGTTTTAGGAGCGACAGCATTATTAATTACAAATTACTCAACAAGGGTATACCCTTAAAATTATTTTCGGTATGCGAAACTGAGGATGGGGAACTTTACTTTGCAACGAATATTGGAATTGTTAAATATAAAAAGGAAACATTCTATAAAATAAAAATACCCTACCCCATTAAAAGTGAAAGCATACAATCACTCATCTATGATAAGGATTCCAAAAAAATGTGGGCCGCCACGTTAAGTGATTTAATATCTTTAAGCAAAACCGATTCAACTTACACAAATCAGAATTATAACATTGGTATTTATGCCTTTAATTTTAATACGGCAATAAAAGATAAAAATAACAACATCTATTGGGGAACTGCGAATGGAATACTGAAGTATCAGCCGTTTCATTTCAGGCATTTGGATATGCCGCGATTTATACAGATAGAAAGCCTAACTGTTTCGGACATTGGAAGTGACTGGAAAACACTGAAAGATAACAATAAACTCTCTTATGATTCGATAGTTAACACTATCCCTCAGGGGCTTTCTTTACATGAAGATTATAACAGACTAGAACTCTCCTTTAATTGTAAAAATTGGGGAAAAGAAGAACAGACGCTTTATTTCTATAGGATTAAAAATCGATCTGATGTATGGATTTCTCTTGGTAAAAATGGCGTTTTGAGTCTGCAAAACCTACCCGGAGGCCATTATTCGATAGAACTTAAGGCTGAGCTACAAGATGGAATCAGCTCCAAGGCGTTGGTATACGACATTACTATTAAAAAACCTTTCTATAAAGAGCTTTCATTTATCATTCTCATAAGTTGTTCGATACTATTGATTATTTGGCTAATCATTAACAAGTATTCCGAATTTAATTTTGAACATTTTAGTGTTTATGGCACCGATACCTTGCTGATAAATAAAACCCGCATGCTTTGTTTTACCGCAGTTATGCTTGCTCTGGTTATCGACTATTTTCACAGCGAAATAAGCCACCGCTACGTTGTGAATTGGCCATTTAATTTTGTATTGATATTGACCTGCCTGGCTGTTTTGTTTTACACGTATTATAAAAAGGTAAATCGAAAATACTTAGAACAATTTGTAAAAGCGACCTACCTTTTTTTCTGTACGATTTATATACACCGTGCTTACTTAAATAATTTTGACCCTATTATCGCTATTGAAGTAGCGTTGATATTTTTATTCTCGGTGTTTATTTTTCAAAATGTAAAGAGTATCTTTATTTTTTCGGGCTTTATAGTAGCAACCGTATCCATAGCACTTATTGTTTCCGAGGCAAATCCCGACAATAAATCACTTTTTTTATCAGCCACGCTGCAGGCTTTAATTAATGTATTTCTTTTTACACTCATTGAAAGTAAAAAATTATCGAAAATGCTTTTCTCCGACAAAATTTTAAACAGCTCTGAGCAATTTATTATTGTTTCCAATGAAAAAGGGGAAATAGTATTTACCAATAATTACATGGCAGAGTCTTTGGGTTTAGAAGTGAAAGAAATATTAAATAATGGCTGGTGGCGAAACAGAGGCTGGGATATTGTAAAGATAGTACGGGAAAGAAATAAATTAATTGATCATATAAAGTCAGGCAAATCTAAACGTTACAACAATTCCTTTTTTAATAAAAAAGAGGGGAATTTAATTTATATCGAATGGCAGGATACACCCATAGAAGGTAAGTACATGCTCGGTATAGGAAAAGATATAACCACGGAAATTTTACAAAAAGATGAAATTCAGAAAACTCTTGAAAACACAAGGCTCTTAAGCGAGATTGGTAAAGAAATTTCCAGTATATTTTCTATAGAAAACATTATTGAAAAAATATATTTGAGTGTAAACCAATTGATGGATGCAAGCGTTTTTGGAATTGGCATATATGATAAAAAAAGTAACAACATTTATTTCAGAGGCGTTATTGAGAATAATGAAAAGCTTGGAGAGTATTCATATAGCCTGAATGAAACGCACCGGCCTTCTGTACAATGCTATATTAATCAAAAAGAATATGTCATAAATAATTACGAGCGAGATTATGGCAAAAATAGGAGTGTTGCCAAACAAGGCCACTTGCCGGAAGGGATTATTTATGTACCACTTACTTATGGTGATAAAAAAATTGGCGTAATAACAGTTCAAAGTTTTAGAGTGAACGCTTATACGGATTATCATCTGCAATTGCTGAAAGGACTGGCCACGTTTACCTCCATCGCTTTAGATAATGCTTCCTTATATACTTCACTTGAAAAACGCGTAGAGGAAAGGACAAACGAAATTCAAGTGGCTTATAATAATACACGATTGCTCAGTCAAATTGCAGAAGATATCAGCTCATCGCTTTCCATTGGCAGCATTAACGAAAAGGTGTATAACAATGTAAACAAATTAATGGATGCTTCCATGTTTGGAATTGGTCTGTATAATGCCAAAACGAACACTCTTGACTTCAAAGGATTCAGGGAGAATAGCGTAGTGATGAATGATTTTTATTTCTCTTTAAACGATGAAGAACGTATCGCTGTAAAATGTTACAACAGCAAAAAAGAGATTTTTATAACAGATTATTCTAACGAGTATAAAGAGTATGTGAGCGAAAAACTAGCCCCCATTACCGGCAACCAAGCCTCTTCTCTTATTTATATTCCGGTATTTTCAAAAAATGTGGCCATTGGGGTGTTAACGGTACAAAGCACCCGTACAAACGTGTATACAGATTATCATTTAAGCATCCTCAAAAACCTGGCTGTTTCTATTGGTATTGCGCTCGAAAATGCGAACCTGTATCAAAACTTAGAAGAAAAAGTAGAGGAAAGAACGTTGGAGATTGTAAAACAAAGGGACGAATTAGAAAAACTTTCCCTAGTGGCTAAAAAAGTAAATAATGGGGTTATTATTACCGATTATAATGATAATATAGAATGGGTAAACGATAGTTTTCTAAACTTAATGGGGTATTCCCTTAGTGATTTAATAGGTAAAAGACCCATTGATGTATTTTCGGGAGAAGGAACAAGTTCTGAGATGAAAACGCAAATTATTGAAAAGAGAATTAAAAGCGATTTCGAACTTCTTCAGTATACAAAAAATAAGGAGCGTAAATGGCTATTGATTAATACCACTCCTTTGTATGATGAACAGAATAAGTTATTAAAGAACATTGAAATCATAACAGATATAACAGAACGTAAAAAACTAGAAGAACGTCATAGATATATCCTAAATAATGCTGGAGACGTTATTTATACCTGCGACAGGAACGGAAATTTTGATTTTATGAATATGAGTGTCACAAAGACATTGGGTTACATGCCTGCTGAACTTTTTGGCAAACATTTTTCATCCATCGTTCACCCTGATGATAAAAAAAGAATCAGCTTGTTTTATTTAAAACAGTTTAAGAAAAAGCTTGATAATTCGTACTTAGAATTCAGGGTACTTACATTAAATCGCGAAACCATTTGGGTGGCCCAAACGGTTAACTTTATATCGGATAGTTTTGGAGAAATTTCCGGATTTCAGTCCGTAGTAAGAGACATTACGTTTAAGAAGAATGCAGAACAAGAAAAACAAATAAAGGACGAACAGCAATATTTATTTAATGAGGCCTTAAAAGAACTTTCACTAAAATCATTTGATGAGTTTGCAACAATACACGATTTTTACAAAGAGGTCTGTGCCAAAATAGCCAAGGCATTGAAAATAGAAAGAACCGGTATTTGGTCTGTTAAGCCCGAATACATCGTTTGCGAAAGCCTTTACATGGAAGGGAAATCCTTCGATCAAAAAGAAAGAATTCTGCATAAAAAAGAATTTCCGGTATATTTTGAGGCGGTGAGCAAGGGCCTAATTGTTTCTGCTACCAATGTATTTACCAGCCCTGCTTTAGGAGAATTTAGGAACGATTACTTTAATGCGGATAATGTAAAATCGCTATTGGATGTTCCTATACGCAGTAACGGAGAGTTAGTGGGCATTGTATGCTGTGAAAAAAGTACTGAGATTAAAAACTGGACAGAGCAAGATGAGAATTTCGTAAAATCAATGGCCGATCTTATTTCAATAAATATAGAAGCTGATAAACGGAAACAAGCAGAGACAAAAATAAAAGAAAGCGAAGCCAATTTCAGATTATTGGATGAAACCATTGACGATGTGTTTTGGCTCTATGATTTAGAAAACAGTAAAATACTTTACAAAAGTCCGTCAGCTTTTAAGGTGTTTGGATTTAATTTTGATGTGTTTTATAGCAGCGACAGTAAATGGAGGGAATTTGTTTTTGAAGAAGACCTGAATACCATTAACAAAGCTCATAACCGCATGAAAACCGAAGGGTTCTATGATATCGAGTACCGAATTAAAACGATAGAAGGAGTGCGATGGATCGCTGAAAAGGCTTTTGGAATAAAAGATAAAAATAATAAGTACACTAAATGTTCGGGAATTTGCTCAGACATCAGCCTGCGAAAAGAGTCACAAAAAGTCATTAACCAACTGTCATTGGTAGCGCAAAAAACAGAGAATATTATCATCATTACAAATCCTCTTGGGTTTATTGAATGGACAAATGATGCGTTTACGAAATTAACAGGTTATCACCTCGAAGAAGTAATCGGTAAAAAACCAGGCACATTTTTGCAGGGTGAATTAACCGACTTACACGTTATGCAAAGAATTGGCATGGGTCTAAAAAGTAAAATTAACATTAAAGAACAGATTATCAATTACACTAAAAGTGGGCGGCATTATTGGTTAGAGTTAAATATTGATCCTGTATTTGATGAAAAGGGTGAGCTGATTAATTTTATAGCAGTTGAACAAGACATAACAGAACGAAAACTAAAAGAACAAGTAATTGAAAAACAAAATTTCGACATTGTTAGTAGTATTAACTATGCTAAAAGAATTCAAAAAGCTCTTTTACCAGGTAAAGCTTATTTCGAATCTTTGCCTGTTGAACTTGGACTTTACTACAAGCCAAAGGATATTATTGGCGGCGATTTTTATTGGGTAGATCAGATTGGGAGCAAGTTGATACTAGCTGTTGGCGATTGCACTGGCCATGGGGTGCCAGGAGCCATGATGAGCGCTTTGGGGATTAATGGCCTTATAAATTCGGTAACAGAGCAAAAAATAACCGATCCAGCTTCCATTTTATCCTATCTGGATAGTTATATTTATGGGATTCTAAACTCAAACGAATCGGAAGAAATAGTAAATGATGGCATGGATATAGGCGTTGTCAGCATTGATCTGGAGCATAAAACAATTAGCTTTGCCGGCGCAGGCAGACCGCTCTATTATTATCACGACACTAAACTACAAAAAATTGAAGGATCGAGAAGATCCATCAGTTCTAATGCCTTAGATATGAGTTTTGAGACCGTTGTGTTGCCATGCCTTCAGGATGCATGTTTTTATATGTTTTCAGATGGTATGACCGATCAGTTTGGTGGTGATAGAAATAAACGTTTGGGGAGTAGAAAGTTTGCTGAATTATTGGAACAAATAGGCCTAATACCGATTGTTGGACAAACTAAATTTATTATTGACTTTTATAACGATTGGAAGAAAAATAGTACACAAACAGATGATATGGTTTGGTTAGCATTTAAACTTAATTAATTTTAAGTATGAAAGACTTCATTTCTGCGAAAAAACATTTAGCAACTAAAATAAAATAGAGCACCTGATAGTTATTGGAATAAAAACAAAAAATACAAACGCATGAAAAACTTAACACTCGAAAAAACACCCCAAACACCGCAAATTTATTTGCAAACAACCGGAGAGTTATTAATAAAGGGGATTTCGACTCCGCAGAATGTGCAAAAATTTTACCAGCAAGTTTTTGATTGGTTAACTGAATTTAAAAACACAAACCCCAAAAGTGTCAACCTCACGCTCGAGATAGAGTACCTCAATACTTCTTCTTCCCGTATTTTTGTGGAGTTACTGGTACTCATAAAATCGTTTAAAGATGTAGGCTCAGACTTAAGCATTACTTGGCGCTACGAAGAAGAAGACGAAGATATTTACGATTTAGGAGAAGACCTAAGACTTAGTTCTAAAACAGAATTTAAGTACGTAACTATTTAAGTAATAGAATGTTTTTTCGTTGTTTCATAACTAGTGCCATGGTTGTTTTATCGTTTTTTCTGTATGCGCAGGATACCGTTAAGACCTCTATTTTTACTCCCAACACCTCCGAAATAATTGAATTGGATCCCGGAGATAATTCTGAAGAAAAAGTAAGTATTGCGAGCCTTAGCGAAACAAAAGTAAACGAAGCGCCCGGTGCAGTTTATATTGTAACTGCCGATGAGATAGAAAGAAAAGGATATAAAGACCTGACAGATGTTTTTATTAATATTCCGGGTTTTAATATTTCCACAGATACACAAAATGGTACGGGTTTGTCGTTGCGTGGCGCCTGGACAGGCGAAGCGAAGATTTTATGGATGATAGATGGAATGATTATGAATGACATGGGCTATGGGTCCTTTGTTTTGAGCGGACGCATTCCATTATTAAATATTGAAAGAATAGAAATTATTAAAGGTGCAGGCTCGTCTATTTATGGCGGTATAGCGGCTTTGGGCGTTATAAATATTATCACAAAGTCAGGTAAACGCTCAAAAGGAAGCGCGTTTATAAGCGATTTTGGTATTTCACAGAGGGGCAGATCGCGTAACCGGCTCACGTTTGAAAATACAAGTTATTTACTAAATGATTTTGAGGTAAGCGTATGCGGAAGCATTTTTACCGGAAACCGAAGCAATCAAAAATATACACAGGCAGATAGTGTAGTTACTAATTTTCAAGATTCTTCCTCTATAACTGACGTATTTGTTGAAATGAAATTAAAAAGGAAGAGCTGGGAATATAAAATTTTATACGATGATTATAATTTCCAGGCAACTCATGAGCGAGTAACTTCATTGGTAAGAACATTTATTAATGAATTGACATTTAACAAAAAAATAAATAAACTAAACGTCCAGATCTTGTCTAATTTCAAAGATCAGATTCCCTGGAACACACAATACGGTGACCCTAAAATTTTTGATGCACAAAACTTTAAAACCTGGCGCTTTACTCTTTCGGGTCTTTTAAATTATAAAATTTCACCTCAAATAAATGCACTTTTTGGCAGCACCTATTATCGCGATCACATGCGGTTCTACCGATCTGCGCTGTTATTGAATAATGGCAAATCAAACACGAGCTTTGATGCCTTTGGTTCTTTTGGAGAAATAAGCTTTACATCAAAGTTTGCTAATCTTTTTGCCGGTGGCCGTTACGATTATTATCAAAGTTTTAAACCTAATTTATCTCCCCGCCTAGGAGTTACCAAAGATTTCAAATATTTTCACTATAAATTAATTTATGGAGAGTCTTTTAAAATACCAACACTTCAAAATATTAACATATCTTACTTAAGCAGCACACGCATAACACCTGAAAAGATTAGAGATATACAAGCAGAATTTGGTGTGAAGGAAAAATCGAATAGTTTAACAGCAAATATTTTTTTAACATCTATTCAAAACATTATTGTGTACGGGTATGATTTAGGTAACAAAGTAGAATCCTACGTAAATAATGGTGATTTAACTTTAAGAGGATTTGAACTGAGTATGAATAACAAAATAAAGGCATTGGAAATGCGCACAAGTTACTCGTATTATCAGGTGGTAAACTATACGTCGCCAGATTATCTGGTAGACACGGCAAACTTAAAATCAGGAACACTTTCTATACCAAAGCATAAGATTGCATGGTACGGGCGTTATGAGATAAGTAAAAAATATGCGCTGATAGCAAACTATGTATTTCAATCAACAAAATATTCTAATGAACAAGTTAATGTCAACACTGGCGAATATGCTTTGGTAAAATTCCAACCCACACATATTATTGATATCATGTTTCAAACGAAACGCATTGTTGTGTTTACCGACTTTACCATAGGTGTTCATAATCTGTTAAACACAAATAATTTTTACAGCTATGCTGCATCATCCGCTTACCCCGCTTCCATTGGCATGGGTAGAGAATTATTTTTTCAGTTAAAATTAAATTTATAAACACGTCGCTCAAATATTTACTATTCTTTCTTGCATTTTCAGTAAAGGCATTTTCGCAGTATTTTAATATGGGCAAACTTGTTTATGATAATATTGTATTTGAAGATAAACAAGCCAGTTTTACTTATCTGGATAGAGGCGATTTTAAGAATACAAATACGGAGGTACTTATTTCGTCATTAAAAAGGAGTTTTAATGAAAAGAAAAAGTCGGAGTTAGACGGTATCGCTTTAAATATACTTTCTGCCTACAGTTGTTTGAAAAAAAATCAGTTGTATGAAGCACTTAAGTTTCAAGTACAAAATGAAAAAGATCTTCCTAAAAACGGGAATAAAAAACTACAATTAGCAAATAAACTTGTTGGAGTTCTTATATACGAAAAACAAGAAGCATACGGCCTTGCCTGTTCAAGTCTGGAATCTTTGGCAGGAGGAAACATCATAGAACGGTATCAGATTGACGTCTATCTGGCATCAATTAAACAAAGAGAAGAACGCTTTAACGACGCATACAACAAATTTAAAAAAGCTCTCCCTTTGGCTGATCAAGTTTCTCTAATTGATAATTTTTACTGTCTTATAAATCTTTCAAAAATATGTAATGAACTTGGAAAGAATAAGGAACAACTGGTATACGCGCTAAAAGCCGATACGCTTATTACTTCTAACAGAACGGATGTATTTAATGCGCAAATAGATTATGCAATGGCAGAAATTACAACCGCGTCGGTAAAAGACGAATTAAAAAAACTAGCCCAAATAAATCTAAGTTTAGCATATCGCAAAAACAAACAATATACGGCATCACTCGTTGTGTTAAACGCATTAATTGAAAGGGAGAAAAAAGAGAAGAGTTCTAAAATACTTATGGAGGCATACATAAACAAAGCACTAACCTATACGTTTTTAGAGGACTATAATAACGCGACTTATTCTTATTACGACGCCCTTAAGCTCGCAGAAACAGAGAACGACGTGTCAAAAAAATGCGAGATTTATAATTTGTTGGCCAAAAATAATTATTTAGACAGAGAGTATAGAAAAGCGGTTGACCTTTGTATCAGCTCAACCGAGCTTGCCAAGAAAAATTCAGATTACAATAATCTTGCGGCTTCTTATTATATTCTGTCAGAAATATACGCACGGGATAATGATTATCTAAATTCTCAAAAGTTCTTTAAACTGTATAATGAAACCAAGGAAATACTTGAAAAACAAAAGCAAAGTACTTCTGTATTGATTAAAAACAAAAACAGCGAGACTAAATTATTAACTCAAAAAGCTGAATCGGATATTCTGGAGGATGAAAAAAAACAGTTAGAGGGCATTAACAACAAGATGCTGGATGAACAGAAAGAGAAAGAATTCTTATTACTCAAACAAGAAAATGAGTTAAGGCAAAAAGATTTATTAAATCAAAGATTAGAAAAAGAACAAGTACAACGTAACCTGGATATTATAAAAGAGCAACTCGAAAAAGAGCAACTCACGAAAAGATATACGGAGCTCAACCGAGAAAGAGAGATTAAATCGTTGGAAAGCAAGAATAATCGAAATGAAATTAAACTGTTAAATTCTCAAAAAAAGGTATACGTGCACGAAAGTGAATTAAAGTCTAATGAATTAAATGCAAGTAAAAGCAGACAACGCATGCTAATAGGGGCTTTCTCTGTTTTATTATTGTTTTTGGCTTCTTTGGGATACTTCTTTTTTAAAATGAATAAACAAAAAAAAATTATTGAGTTGTATAACCGCACTATTCAGAAAACAAATATGGAACTGCGCGATAACGTGCAAAGGGTTACAGAACAGAAAAGTGTAATTGAAGAAAAGAACGATGAAATATTGGATAGTATAAACTACGCTCTCCGTATTCAGAAATCGTTGTTGTTATCAGAAAAAAATTTTCGTGAGTATTTTAAAGAATCGTTCATCCTTTTTTATCCGAAAGAAATTGTAAGCGGTGATTTTTATTTAGTAAAACAAAAGGGGGATGAATTATTCTTGGCTGTAGTAGACTGCACCGGTCACGGAGTTCCCGGGGCCATGATAACAGCAATTGCCTACCAAGAACTAGTTCATCTAATTGATACTACAACCTTAAGTCCCGGACCGATTCTCGATGTGCTCAATGAACGTATTAATTTTCTCTTAAACTCAAACAATCTCATAGGCTCCGACGGGATGGATTTAACACTTCTTTCTATCAATTCCAGTAAAAGAATCATCAATTATGCCGGGGCCAAAAGCATTTTTCTCTTAAATTCGGGCAATGAATGGAAAGAGGTTAAAACAGACAAGAAATCAATCGGGGAATTTATCAAGAAAGGATCGTTCCATTTTGAAACAGGTAAACTGGTTTATAACAGCGGCGATTCACTCTATCTCTACACCGATGGATTTCCGGATCAGTTTAGTGAATTGGAGAGCAAACGGATCGGGTCTAAGCGTTTTAAGGCCAGAATTGAGGAAATAGCTAACTTGCAAATGGGAAAGCAGAAAAATAGCATGGAAGAATTTTTAAACCATCACAAAAAAAAATCGTTACAAACCGACGACATAACATTAATAGCAATTAAACTTGTATGATAGAAAATAAACACGTTGAAGAAAAAATAGCTCAAATCCTTACAAAGGCAGATCGCCATTCAGATCTCTTTCTGTTATATGGTCATATTAATCAGCACATGGTTAATTCCTCTATTGAGATTATAGAAAATAAATTAATAAAGCTGAAGTATTCAAAAACAATGATTTCAAAAACCAAACTACTGGGTGTGGAAATTATGGAGAATATGTTTAAGCATCAGTTTAAAAATCACAGTTTGTCTCCGTATTTTCATCTTAGTGTCAGTGGCAGTGGATTAACCATTGTTTCTGGTAATTCCATTTCGTCAAAGCGACAAAAAATTCTTAAACAAAAACTGGATAAGTACGAAAGCCTTACCCCGGAAGAGTTACGGGTATTGTATTTGAAACAACTGGGCAAAGGTAAAATTACCAAGCAGGGCAATGCAGGCCTAGGTATTTTAACGATATATAACCGTTCGAAAAAGAATTCGTCCTACAAACTGTCTAAGATTAACGATTCTGAATATTATTTTAGCATGGAAGTGAACCTTTTAAAAGACTAATAAAAACGAAACGAATTATGCAAATTATTAAAATAGCCAAAACAAATAAAACGCCGGAAGTCATTATTGATTATCCTCGAAACACCATATCGATCACCGGCATTTGCATTCCGGAAAATGCGCACGATTTTTTTGAACCGATTTTACTGGAACTTAAAAATTACAAAAAAAGAAAGCCCGAATTGTTGTTTGATGTTTATCTGGAGTATTTTAATTCCGGCTCATCGCGTGGCTTGCTGGCACTATTTTTAGAAGCGGCAAAATTTGAAAAAGGTTTTATAAAAGCTTCAGTAAATTGGCTGGTAGAAGAGGGTGATGACGAATTAAAACAGTCTGGTGAGGTATTCGAGCAAATCTCGAAGTTAACATTCACCTATAAAGAAGTAGACGGAGACTAAAAGTCAAATAATAACAACGCATCATGAAAATTCCACAACATCAATGGATAAAATCAAAGTGGGAGAAAGAAATTTCAAACGATCTCCATCCTCAACTTTGTTTAATATTTGGTTCACGCTTTACCATTGAAAAAGAAAGTAGCATGGCCATTGATAAGCTTAAACTGGCTTATCCGGAAACTAAAGTGGTAAGTGTGAGTACGGCCGGTAACATTCTGGATGACCAAACTGGTAGATGATACCATGATTGCGACGTGTATTCAATTTGAAAAAACAAGTACAAGAACCGGTAGTTTTGCTTTTGGTGAAGAAAGTGAAGAAGAGCTTGGTAAGAAGGTGGCGAATTATTTTAATTCAGACGATCTGGCTTATTTATTGGTATTTACCACCTTTGGCGTGAATGCCGGAAATATTTTAAAAGGGATTAATTCTATTTATAAAGGAAAGGTGCCGGTTTCGGGCGGAATGGCGGCGGATGATTCACGTTTTGAAAAAACATTTTTAGGTTTGGATAATGAAATATCTTCAGCACAAATTATTGGTGTTGGATTTTATGGTAAAGATATAATTGTTTCCCACGGCTCCAAAGGCGGTTGGGATAAATTTGGACCAATCAGGAAAGTAACCAAGTCAAACGGTAACTATCTTTATGAGGTAGACCATAAACCTATACTTGATCTGTATAAACATTATTTGGGAGAAAAAGCAACGGACCTTCCCGCATCGGGCTTACTTTTTCCATTTGCAATTGTGGACGATGAGACTAAAGAACCCATTGTAAGGGCTATTCAGAGTATTGATGAAGAATCTAATGCACTAATTATGCATGGCGATATAGAAGAAGGACAGAGTATTCAATTAATGCGCGCAAATTTTAACGGTTTAATAAAGGGCGCAGGTGACGCTGCGAAGGAAACCATGATTGGCGAAAACAAAAATCCAGAACTGGCACTTCTTATTAGTTGCCTTGCAAGACGTTTGGTGTTGGGACAAATGACCGAAGAAGAATTAGTGGAAACAAAGGAAGCGTTTGACCCTAAAACTAAAATTTGCGGGTTTTATTCTTATACCGAATTATGTCCCTTAGTGGGAGATAATGCCTGCCATTCGCATAATCAAACCATGACGATTACCACGTTCAGTGAAAAATAAATATGCTCAAAACCCCTGAAAATACTAACAAATTGTTGGCAAGGCAATTAAAAAAAGCTTTTCCGGATGGGAACATTCATGCGGAAGGGGTAAATATGTTTATTGATCTTGTAAATCACGCGTATAATTCATGGGAAGATTATCGTGAAGTGGACGATCGTGTAAAGGAAATTTCAAATCAGGAACTTGAAGAGTCTAACCGCGAACTTCAGGCAAAAAATGATTTTTTAGACGCTTTCAATCATGGCATGGCGCATGATGTTAAAAATCACACCTCAAATATAATTGGCCTAATAAGCATGCTCCGTAAATACCATACGAAGAAAAACGAGACCATGTTAACTACAATCATTGATAAGTTGGATTTATCTTCCAATCAACTTACCTCTATTGTACAAGGGTTTTTATACCTTTCGCGGGCTGAGGGTAAAATAGATAGTCAGTATAGTATTATTGAAAAAGAAGAAATAATTAAGTCGGTAGAAATTGAAACACTCTTTCTTTCTTTAGGCAAAGAGTGTAATATAAATTATAATTTAGCTTTAAACGACCTTTTTTATTCACCGCACGTTTTAAAAATAATTTTCGTAAATCTAATTTCTAATTCTATTAAATTTTCGAAAAAAAATGGCCCCTTAGTAATTGATGTGAGTTTAAGGCATACACAAAACGAAATTGAGCTGACCGTGGAGGACAATGGCATGGGAATGGATTTAAACGATTCAAACAATAAAATTTTTGAACTTTTTAATAGAATAGATAGTACTAAAATGGTAAAAGGAACAGGTGTTGGCTTATTTATGATAAAAAAAATAATTAATAGGCATAATGGAACTGTAAAAATTGAAAGCGAAATAAACAAAGGCACAAAATTTTTAATAACACTTTCTTTAAAATAAAAAACATGAGTTATAAGCTGGTATTTTTGGTAGACGACAACCCGACAACAATTTTTTATAATCAAGATGTTATTTCCGACTTTAATCCAGAGGCAGAGATAATTTCTTTCGAAAATCCCAATGATTTTATAAAAAACTATGGTGAAAAATACAACAAAAGCGAGGAAGCGATGTTGTTGCTATTGGATGTAAATATGCCGCAGAAATTAGGTTATGAATTGCTGGAAGAGCTGGAAGAAAATTTCGATGATTTTACAAATTTGGATGTATTAATGGTTACTTCCTCAAATTTAAAAACAGATCTTGAAAAGTCATCCAGGTTTTTATGTGTCTTGGGGTATATTGAAAAACCGTTGACTGTTGTTAAATTGAATAAAGCACTTAGTGGTGAGTTTTGATAAAGACAGCCAAAGTAGTAAGGCTGTTTTACCTTACCTTGTGATTGAGTTTCTTGAGAATGACATTATGCGATTTGAGTTTACCAAAGATGTTTTTGTAACTATGGATATGGCATTAGAAATGACGGAAGTCTGTAAAAAATTGAGTCAAGGCAAAGTGTATTTATCCTTAAAAATTATAGCGTACCAATTAAAAATACAAGATGCCGTGGCAGATTATTTGGCCAGTGACGCAAGGATTAAAATGTTAAGGGCCGAGGCCATTGTGCTTAACGCTTCAACACTAAAAATATTTTATAATTTTTATCTGCGGATAAAAAAACCAGTTATAACCATGAAGGCCTTTAACAGTGAAGATATGGCAGTAGAATGGTTGTTAACTCAATAATGGAAAATTAATTTACCAACCGTAAATCAGCAAACTAAATAAATTAAAAGTAAAATAGTTTAGGTGTTAAAAGCATCAAATAAGGTTTTAAAAAATCACACCACCCGCAAAATGCCGAATTCCGATTCCATACCTCAACCTAATAAAGTGATATTATCTTATATGATAATTGAATTGCTTGAAAATGGCATTGTAAGGTTTGAAGTCAGAAAAGACTTTTTTCTGGATATGGCGAAAGCCATGGAAATGGTTGAAATCTGTAAAAAATTATACCAAAATAAAATATACAAATCGTTAAAAATAGTGCCTTTTAAAATGCAAATAGATGATGAAGTACTAAAATTTCTTTCGAGTGATGCCCGATCAAACATGATTAGCTTGGAGGCAGTAGTAGTTAACTCCTCAGCGCTAAAAATGTTGGGTAATTTTTATCTACGAATAAGAAAGCCAAAAATTAAAACAAAAATATTTGATAAAGAAAAAGACGCGATCTCCTGGTTGCTTCAGAATTAATTTTTAAACGTGTAATGTATGGAACAACAAGAAAAAACACTCCTATCTAGCATTAGTATTAAAAAAATAGAACCCAACATACTGCGGTATGAGATTCCCAAAGACTTGTATATAAGCCTGGAAGTGATTACCGAGCTCTGGAATAACGCAAACTTACTTTACGCAGACCAAAAACGCAAGGTGTTAATGTTTTTAATTCTAATTTTATTCCGAGTAAAGAAGCGGCAGATTTTATGGTGAGCCTAAAACGTTCAGAAAAAGTAATTGCCGAAGCTTTTTGCATTAATTCCGCAGCGTTACGAATAATGACAAATTTCTATTTTAAAATAAAAAAAACCAAGTATAAGATCACGCGCCTTCGATACTGAAAAACAGGCTTTAAATTGGTTAACGAAACAAGTAGAGTAAAAACAAGTCATTTTATTTAGCGATAGCACCTTCCTATAATTTGATTCATAACGATAAATGATAAATTAAGAACAGAATATAGATTAATAAATGAAGTGCCCTGAATCGATATATGCTGCTATAAAAAATAATTTTACCCTACGTTGTAATTGAATTATTTTCTAATAATATCATGCGGTTTGAATTTACCAGAGACTTAAATGTGAACATGGCCCCAACCCTCGAAAGGATGGAGGTTTGTAAAAAACTTTCATCAGATAAGCTTTACTTGTCTCTTAAAATTATAAAACATACATTTAAAATTGATGATGATGTAACTGATTTTTTTGCGAGCAATGTACGAAAAGGAATGATGACGGCGGAGACAGTCTTTATAAGCTCTGCAACGTTAAAAATGTTTGCTAATTTTTATTTAAGAGTAAAAAAACCCTTAACACCGGGTAGAGTTTTTGAAACAGAAAGCGAAGCTTTAAATTGGCTTTTAACCAACAATGAGCATTGATTCCAATTATTTAACAACTTAGTGCTTTGTCGATTACGCCTACATCTTGGCGAGCAGGGTTTAGTTCTTTTCGGACGACACCTCTTTTATGGCCCGAAAAGAACCGCAACACAGAAGCAAGGCAGTGATTTGATGAACGGTATGGCGTGCAAGCCGCATCAATGCGACCTCGTGAATCAGAAAGACTGAGAAAAGACAAACGCTTTTCCTTTCACAGAGGAGACCCCCCATCACGCCATAGCGTGAGCAGTGAGCTTGCCGAAGTACTAAAAGAACTTTTTGAAGCTGAATTAATAAGCATTATTTTTTTAAACTATCTCTTATTTTCTATTAAAAGCTTAACCGTTGAACTAGGTCCGGCAGGTACAGCAAGCGTTACAACCACCTTGAGTAACATTGTTGTTGCACGAATATCCACAGATAATAGAGCCATAACCGTACGGATTCGACATTGGCGAAGGCGGCATAGAAATTGTTGTGGTAACTACAGAGCCTGGCGCGCCAACTATGATCGTGGTCGGAATAGCTGGACCGCAGCCCGCATTGTTTGTGCCGTTGTAACAAGCGTATCTTACCTGGGTAACATTGCCTAAAGCCCCGATGAAGGAAATGTAACAAGCTTCGTAACAACAAATCCCTATCTTCAAATTCGGAATATTCTGGTGCACATTTATAGTCAGTGTACCGCCCTCGTAATTGGTATACAGCATGAGGTTTACAGTGGCACTGCAAATGGTTTGTGACTTAAAAATCAGGCTGCTAAATGCAAATGAAACAAAGTATAATTTTTTCACTTGGTTTTTTATTAATGGGTTTAGTGGGTCGGAATAGATTAAACTTACTCAGTTTCATAGGGTTATGCAAGCGAAATCTATTTTTTATTTACTCTAAAAAGGATTACCTTTGAGGCTTAATAAATCAAAAAGATTGATGAAAGACATTTTCGAAAAAATCAAAGCAAATTTAGGCCCAATAGGCGAACACGCCAAAGAATCACACGGGTATTTTACCTTTCCAAAATTGTCGGGAGACATTAATCCGCACATGGATTTTCGTGGTAAAAAATTATTGAACTGGAGCTTAAATAATTATTTAGGATTGGCAAATCATCCTGAAGTAAGAAAAGCAGATACAGAAGGTGCTGAAAAATTTGGTCTTGCCGCACCCATGGGTGCGCGTATGATGAGTGGAAACTCTGATTACCACGAAGCTTTGGAAAAAGGATTGTCTGAATTGGTAAAAAAAGAAGACACCATCCTTTGTAATTTCGGTTACCAGGCAATGGTTTCAGCTATTGATGCTATTGTAGACCGTCACGATGTAATTGTTTACGATGCAGAAAGTCACGCCTGTATTTTAGACGGTGTGCGTTTGCACATGGGAAAACGTTATGTATTCAAACATAATGATATTGCCGATTTTGAAAAACAAATGGACCGTGCAACAAAATTAGCAGAAACCACAGGTGGCGCTATTCTTGTAATCACAGAAGGTGTTTTCGGAATGCGTGGCGATCAGGGTAAATTAAAAGAGATCGTTGAGCTTAAGAAAAAATATAATTTCCGTTTGTTCGTAGATGATGCGCATGGTATTGGTACTATGGGCGCTACCGGCGGCGGAACCGGTGAAGCGCAAGGTTGCCAGGACGGTGTGGATATTTACTTCGGTACTTTTGCAAAATCATTTGCGTTGATCGGTGGTTTTATAAGCTCGTCAAAAGAAGTAATCACATTTTTACGTTATAACATGCGTTCGCAGATTTTCGCAAAATCATTGCCAATGCCTTTGGTAGTAGGCTTATTAAAACGTCTGGAACTATTAAACAAACATCCCGAATACCGTACAAAATTGTGGGACATTGCGATGAAACTTCAAAAAGGACTTGTAGAAGGCGGATTTAATATTGGTGATACGAACACCATGGTGACGCCGGTATACATGAATGGCTCTATTCCTGAAGCAACCAACATGGTGATCGATCTTCGCGAGAATTTCGGGATCTTCTGTTCTATGGTTGTTTATCCGGTAATTCCAAAAGGCATGATCATTTTACGTTTGATCCCAACCGCGGTTCACACCATGGAAGATGTAAAATATACAATTGAATCTTTCAGCAAAATTAAAGATAAACTCTACGGTGGAATTTATAAAGCAGATAAAATCCGTGAAGGATTCTCACAAGCTTTGTAAGATAAACACACAACGCGATTTCTTCCAATGAAGAAGAATCAAAGATCCCGGTTTCGAAAGAGGCCGGGATTTTTTTGTGTGTGACTGACGCTTATTTTCAGTGAGAATGGTGCTGCGGATTGCAAGGATTCAAAAACTTACGGCCTGAAAACTGACGCTGATTGCGCTGATAACTCAGTTGGTAACGAACTAGGTGGTGTAATAAGTTGCCGCAGATAATTCAAGTGAACTGTTAGCAACGATTAGCAATTGAAGGGAAAGGAAATGGAAGGACAGTGGGAATTAATATTCTTTACCAAGCCGGGAAGATCTCCGTAAACATATTTCGTTCTCCCTTTTATTTCAATACCTGAGAATTCCTGTAAGTCGAAACGTTGTTCTTTTAACTGCTGGCGAATGGATTCATCGAATAATTTTATTTTTCCATTGCAGATCACTAAAAGAATATCCTCTGGACCAATTTCAAAAAATGCGTTTTTCGCATCGGCAGATTTTTTCTTTGCAACTACCAGATTCGCATCATTCCCTTCTTTTATCCCGTGATTTTTAATGCGCCATACCTCTGCGGCATTTAAATTCAGCATAGCGAGGAGTTCATCTTTGTTTGCCATACCAGTATCGAGGGCCTTGCGTAAATGCTTCCAGATGCTCCAGTTTGCTGACAGTGTTGAATCAGTTCCAAAAAGCATTTTTACTTTTCTCTTCAAATCAGCTACAGGCGCCGTTTTTTTGAACATAAATAAATTGGAATCCGGACACCAGATCAGCGCTTTAAATTTCTTAGCCTGTTTTTCATTCATAGCAACACCGTGCACGCCTATAAGTTTTTTTCCGAGGTAGTTCCACTTCAACAGGGTGTCAATGTCACGCGAAGACCACTCGTCAATACCTTCACCAATGTGAAAAACATAAGGCCATTTCCAGTTGAAAGGGTCATTAAGTTTGTATTTCCATTGTCTTTGCATCACTACTGAATGCAAGGAGTGACAATTCTTAAAAATATTTATTAATGGATCTTTTATATCAATGGTCTCGTTGTGATTCACCACGTGCGTGATTCCATTCAACAAATTTTTATACAGACCCCATTGCGTACTCAGGTGCTCGGGAACTTTTCTTATCGCATCAATTTCCGGTTGCCACCTTGCAGTAAGCTCCCTCGCCCACTCCACATAGTTATTGCACTTGCCCGTATCAAACTGTGGCAATAAATTGTAGTCGAGGTGATCGTGAGAATTTATCAGTCCAGGAAAAGTCAGTGTATTGTCTAGTATGAGTTTGATCGCATTCGGGGGAACATCAGAAATCTTAAAAGTAATTTTCCCTTTGGAGATTCCCACTGTACTATTCGTATCACAAAGTATGCAAGTATTTTTTAACAAAATCATGCTTTTGTAAAATGTAATCCGTAAATAAGTTTTGTGCCTTTGAACTTTTCGTAGGTAGTTAATGCGTTTTGATCCGCGTAATAATCTCTCAGGCTTTCATCAATACTTTTTTCACTAAACCCTGTCTCTTTCCAATTCATCTGCGCGGCTAGTGCTCTCACTTTTCCAAGTGTGTGGACAAAATTAACTACTGCAATAGTTTTATTGTTGTGTTTAAAAGTCCGACCACCGCCCATTTGCAGAACTGCGGGGTGATATTCTGTGATAATTATCTCTCCACCTTTTTTCAGAATGCGATGCCATTCACGAAATGCTGTTTCAATATCTTTTATGTAACCAATCGTCAGGTTCGAAACAATTGTATCGGCAGATAAATCCTTCACCTCTTTCATTTTACTCCCAATTGCCAAATGCGTTTCGGCTGTTGGAAATTTTCCCAACAAAACCTCCAGCATTTTTTTAGAGCTATCTACACCAATAACCTTCTGCACACCATGGTCAAACAATTTATTCCAATGCCGTCCTGTGCCGCAACCGAGGTCCACTACACTTTTACCTTTCAGATCTGCCCTGCTTAACATTTTGTCCAAGAGCTGCTCATCGAGCTCCATTAAAAGATTTCCTTTCTGCTTGTCGTAAGTTGCTGCAAGAAGATTGTAGGCTGCCACAGGATGTTTTGTGTACAACAAATTCTTTATTTTCGTTTTAATTTTATCCAGCAAAATCATACGGTTAAGATACAAAATAATCCAATACCTGTTTTTTAGCACTGCACAAAACAGACAAGTCATTCAACTAATTTATATTGATCTCCGATAATTGTATGAACACAACGTTCCCACTAACACTCTGCATAATCGTTGAATCGCTTGGCTATCGGATCTTTGGCTAATAACTATAAAATCGCCAGCACTTTGTAATCGAAATTATTTACGCGAACGGATTCATCTAATTTTAAACCTATCAAGGCTTTGCCTAAAGGAGAGGTTGGCGATATCACATAAATGGTTTTACTTTCAAACTCTACTTTTCCCAATGGAATAATAATAAAAAAAATGCCTTTATCGGTATAAACCAGGTTTTGACTGGAGATGGTTTCTGTTGCTCTTTCAGTATCCAGCTTCTGGAGTAATTCGTGTTGACTTTTAAACTCGTCCATTTGCCACGACAATTTTTCATGTTCCGATTGCATTTTTGCCCTCGCGGTTTCGTGCTTGTCACCGGCCGAACTTTTGGTCTCATTTTCCATGGAGCCGCTGATCTCGTCCATTGAAAAAGCAATGAGTTCAATCTTCCTGCGCACAGTAGCTTTGCAATGGTCGAGGAATTTTTCTTTAAAAAGGTCCATAGTTTCGTTCTCTAAAGATAAGCACAATAGTACTGAAAAGTTTGTTCTTAAAACTAATTAACAGCAGAACTCTGGTATTAACAATTCGACGCGTTCTGTTAAAAAGTCTACTAAACAAAACCTTCGGGATAGTGTATCTTACAGACCCTATTTATGAGCAAGACGACGGAAGTAAAAGAAACCCCTTTAATGAAACAGTACAATACCATCAAGGCGAAATATCCTGATGCGATTTTATTATTCAGGGTGGGAGATTTTTACGAAACATTTGGAGAGGATGCAGTAAAAGCATCAAAAATACTTGGAATTACGTTAACCAAGCGGGCGAACGGCTCTGCATCGCATATTGAGCTGGCAGGATTTCCGCACCACTCGGTAGATACTTATTTACCAAAATTAGTGCGAGCAGGTTACCGCGTTGCCATCTGCGACCAGCTGGAAGATCCCAAAATGGTGAAAGGCATTGTAAAAAGAGGTATTACCGAACTTGTTACGCCGGGCGTTAGTTTTAATGATAAAATTTTAAATCATCAACAAAATAATTTTCTTGGATCTCTGCACTTAGAAAAAGATCAGGCTGGCCTCGCGCTCTGCGACGTATCTACCGGCGAATTTCTTGTCGCTCAAGGTTCTCTTGATTACATTGAAAAACTCATTCAGAATTTTAAACCGAATGAACTTTTATTTGAGAAGTCAAAAAAGAACGAACTCCATGAGCTTATCGGCGACCGCTTTTATTGCTTCGGACTCGATGACTGGGCTTTCACTTACGACTACGGTTACGAAAGTCTCACCAAACAATTTGATACACTTTCACTCAAAGGTTTTGGCATTGAAGACCAGCACACGGCTATTAAGGCTTGTGGCGCTATTCTGCATTATCTTAGCGAAACGAAACACGATAAACTTAAACACATCAACCGTGTCAGTCGCATTGAAGAAGACAATTACGTTTGGCTGGATAAATTTACCATTCGCAATTTAGAACTTTATGGAAGCAATCACGAGAACGGAAAAAGTCTGATCGATGTGATCGACAAAACGGTAAGCCCCATGGGTTCGCGTTTATTAAAACGTTGGCTGGCTTTACCGCTTAAAAACATTAATGCTATTAACGAGCGCTTGAATGCCGTTGAATTTTTCACCAACGAACAAGAACAGCGAAGTGACCTGATCTCTTGCATGAAAGAAATTGGCGACCTTGAACGTTTGATCTCAAAAGTGGCTGCATTTAAGGTGAGTCCGCGTGAACTCGTTCATTTAAAAAGATCTTTAAGCGTTATCGCAGAGATCAAGGAAAAAATTAAAGCTTCCTCCAACCCTAGCCTTCAAAAAATAGCAGACCAACTGAACCCTTGCCAGGTGATGTTTGAAAGGCTTGACAACGAACTGAATGAAGAAGCACCTGTGAGTGTTTTAAAAGGAAATGTGATCGCTAAAGGCATTCATGCAGAGCTGGATGAGTTGCGTAACATTGCGTTTAACGGCAAAGATTATTTGTTGCAAATTCAACAACGCGAAGTAGAGAAAACAGGAATTTCATCTTTAAAAGTGGCTTTTAATTCTGTGTTCGGCTATTATCTGGAAGTAACGCATCTGCACAAGGATAAAGTACCAACAGAATGGGTCCGCAAACAAACACTCACCAATGCAGAGCGTTACATTACACCTGAACTAAAAGTTTACGAAGAAAAAATATTAGGTGCTGAAGAAAAAATAATGTCCATAGAAGTACAACTATTTGAAAACCTGGTGCGTGATCTTGCCGACTACATTGCCCCTATTCAACTCAATGCAAATTTACTCGCGCGACTGGATGTGTTTTGCGGCTTCGCCATTTTAGCTTCCGATAATAATTATAACCGTCCAAATTTTACAGAAGGGTTTGCAATTGACATTGTAGATGGCAGACATCCTGTGATTGAAAAACAATTAGCTGTAGGACTTGAATACGTAAGCAACTCCGTGTACTTAGACAATGAGAATACACAGATCATGATGATCACCGGCCCGAACATGAGTGGTAAATCTGCTTTGTTACGTCAGACTGCATTAATTGTTTTGCTTGCGCAGATTGGCTCTTACGTCCCTGCAAAAGAGGCAAACCTCAGCATCATAGATAAGATTTTTACCCGTGTGGGCGCTACCGATAACATCAGTTCCGGCGAATCTACTTTTATGGTGGAGATGAATGAAACGGCGAGCATCTTAAATAATTTAAGTGACCGAAGCTTAGTGCTGTTGGATGAAATTGGTCGTGGCACTTCTACTTACGATGGAATTTCCATTGCCTGGAGCATTGCAGAATTCATGCACAACCAGCCGGTGAACCGCGCTAAGACTTTGTTTGCAACCCACTACCATGAGTTGAATGACATGAGTAGTCTTTTTCCGCGCATCAAAAATTTTAATGTTTCGGTAAAAGAAAGCGGAAATAAAATTATCTTTTTACGCAAGCTGGCAGAAGGCGGAAGCGAACACAGTTTCGGAATTCACGTAGCGCGGATGGCGGGGATGCCTAATTATGTGGTTGATCGCGCTAACGTGATCTTAAAGAAATTGGAGAAGGAACATGAGTTTGAAGTAGACGGCACGGCAGATCTTGTGATCAATGGCACGGCGAAAATCCCTTCCAAAGATAAAAACGAAATGCAGCTGAGTTTTTTCCAGTTGAATGATCCCTTGTTGCAACAGATCAAAGAAGACATTTTGAAAATTGATATCAATACCTTAACGCCGGTGGAAGCCTTGCTGAAGCTGAACGAGATTAAGAAACTGGTGGGTGGGTAAAATCTTTCCTTAACAATACAAAAAGTCGCAGTTTACTTCCTTAATGCTACTTTTCTTAATTATCAATTTTATATTATATTCGCATATCTGACGTAAATAGGCATGAACAAAGCGAAATATTTCTTCCTCTTCTTAGTTTATTTCTCACTTGACAATTTAGCACAGGTAAATATTCCTGAATTGCAAAAATTCAGTGATGTTCTTCTCTTCAATCCAAAAGACACAAGCTGTTTTAATGTGAGTGGTGAATGGACTGGAGAAGAAATTCAGTATGATCCCACTGAAAGTTTTATAAAGGTGAAATTTAAAGTTGTATTTCAATTAAGCCAGGAAGGCAACCGCGTTTACGGCACTTCCTTTATTCAGGACAAATTCAGGAGAAGTCACGGTGACATGAAAATTCGTGGAATGGTAATCGGCAACAAGCTTCATTTTGAAGAGTACGAAATAATTGACGAAAAGTTTTTTGAAAAAGGAGTAGTATGGTGTTTACGTTCTGGTGAAATGGCACTTAAACAAGAAGGAAATAAGCTACGTCTTGAAGGCCTTGATTATAGCGGTTACGCATCAGATAATTACACCAAGTGTACAGATTATGTTAAGATGAGTGTATCCAAATCTATTGAAATTGAAAAGCAGGAAAAAAAACCTAATGAATTAAGAAATAAGATAGTCGTAAATAAAATGGACATTGTTGTTTTTCCTAATCCATGCGCCGGAGAAGCTACTCTTTCTTACGATCTCTCAAAAAGCTCGCAGATACAAATTGAAATCTTCAGCCTTTCGGGGGCAAAAATGGAAACAATATTAAATTCATTTCAGGAAAGCGGCAGCCACAAAATCCCGATTCATTTATCGTCGTACGTTGCGGGAGTTTATCTCGTGAGATTTTTGGGGGAAAATTTCACAAGTACAAAACAAGTTGTAAAAACAAATTGATGACGAACTTCTTAGGGAGATATCTTCTAGTCCTTTCCTTTCTCCTTGGCACCCTTGGCAATGCGCAAAATTTGTCCCGGCGCGACAGAATGACCATTGAGACCAACATTCGCCTGATCAAAATGACCAGTGATCCTACAAAAATGTTGTTTCTAATCGGGCAAATCCTGAAACTAGATTCATCCAACACCGATGCCATTGCTTACCGGGCATTTGCGCATACGTATAATAAAGACACGAGTTCGGCTTTAAAAGATTATGATTTTTATATGAGGAAGAAACCTTCATCCAGCTTTTGTCTTTACAGAGGCTGGCTGAAAACGCAACTGCGTGATACCAGCGCGGCTGTGAAGGATTTTGATAAGGCCTTGCTGCTTTCAGGAAATGATCCGGTAATATTTAGAAAAATTGAAGGGACATTAAAAATAAATAAACTTACAGTCTCCTACTGCGAAAACATTCTGAAATTTCACCCTAATACTATTTTAGCTTACGAGGTTTTAGGTATGGTCAGAGAAAAAGAAAAAGACTTTACGGGAGCATTCAAAAATTATGAGATCGCTGTAAAATTATTAGATGCCGACCCTTTCAGCGACAGGATAGAACATTGGTGGATTTTTGAATTGAAAGCCGGTGCAGATTACGAATTAAAACATTATGCGCAGGCAGCTGAAGCAATAAGTGAGTCCATTCTACTCAAACCTGAAAACCGTCCTTATTCTTACAGGGAACGTCTGAAATACTATGCAGCATCGGGTGAGCAGAGAAAGTCCTGCGACGACACGGCCTTACTTCAGGAAATTGATTCAACGTATAACACTTTTTTCAAAGTCAAATGCGACAACCTTCCAGTAAAAAACAAGACTGAAGTTCCCTGGAGAGCGCACGTAAAAGCCGGTGATTATTATTTGAAAGGTTATGCATCGAAAGGAAACGACAGTACGAAGATCAAAGAAGCGATTTATTATTATTCGAAAGCACTGGAAATAGATCCTGACCATTTACCTGCACTCGCCGGCCGTGCATCCTATTACATGCTTCTTAAAAAGTTTGACAAGGCCTTATCTGATCTGGACAGGATCCTAAAAATAAATCCGAAATGTGCGTCGGCACATCATTACAGGGCAACCGTCAACAGATCGCTTAATAAGTATGCCGAGGCGGTAAAAGATGCAGGGAACGCCATCCGATATGATTCTACCAATGTTAGCTATTGGGTTCATCGCGCCGCCATACAAAGCGACATCGGTGATGCAGTCAAAGCTATTGCTGACCTTTCAAAAAGTATCAAACTGAACAGTTATCATGCCCCTGCTTATTTTGAAAGAGGTATCCTCGAGCTTTATGCAAAAAAAGATTATTCTGCTGCCTTAAAAGATTTTTTGAAAGCTATTGAGATCCAAGAGAATCAACCTCTCGAAAAGAAAGATGATTATTATTATTCATTTTGCGCAGAAGCTTATGATAAACTACAGATGTACAATGAAGCGCTTACGGCAATGGACAAAGCTATTGCGATAGAACCCCGCAGCAGCTACCATTATTATTACTCAGGAGAAATTAAAGCACGCATGAAAGATATGACTGGCGCTTGTGAAGACTGGCACACGTCCGAAAAAATGGGTTACGAAAAGGCTGAGGAATTAATATTATATAATTGTAAATAAAAAGTTATTTCTCAGTATTCTCCAACGTAGGTTTCAATTATCACACTCTTTATTATAGACAATTCTAAAATAAGCGTCTTAATAATGCGTTGTTATAAGGACTTCTTTAATGGAAAAATCGTTCCGCATTCAAATTAAAAATCCCTGCACGCAGAATTTAGATGCTATGCCACTGGTGCATGGCGGACTCTACTGTAGCCAGTGCACAAAAGTGGTTACTGATTTTACAAAAATGTCGGATGAAGAACTCATTCGGATACTCAGTAGAAAAACTTCCGGCGAGACTTGCGGAACATTTAATGAGGGCCAGTGAGAAAAAATTTACCTCTTTAGCACAAATTCGCGGCAAAGTTCGCATCACAGCTTTAAGTTGCTACTCGCAGGGCTTTTGACACTGCCTTTATCTTCTGACGCACAGACGCCTGTTATTCATAAACCAGTTGTTTCCAAAACGGCAGACAATAAGCCTTCGTTAAAAATACCTGCCCATACAAGATTCATTAAAAGGAAAGTAATAAACAGGGCGACCCGAGTTGGCATCACCGCCACAATTAAGTTGTACGCAGGTAATTCGGAGAAAAAACTTATCTCTACAATTTCTACTGACAGTGTTGGGCGTTATGAGCTCCAGTTGCCTGACACAGGAATGAGCAGATTTTTCAGGATCGTTTATTGTTCTTCCGACATTTATCTTGAACGCACACTTGTGGTTGACAGAGACAAAACGCCTTCCTTTTTAACGGTAAGCTTACTAAAATTGGAAGTTGTTGAAATTGTGGCAACAACCCTCGACACTACTAATAACATTTATATCAGACACTTTGTTCCCTTTTTCGAACATCAAGAGAGAACTCATAGTGGCACAGCTCTAATATTTGTTCCCGAAAAAAAGCCACTCCACAAACGCGCCTGGAATAAACTCAGATATCCTTTCAGGAAAATTTTTCGAAAAATCTGGTGATTTCAGATGCTTAGGAATTAATTTCTCCCGCTACGACTTATTGGTCAGATTTTACTGAAATCATCACCCTACTACATATCTAAACGATTGGTGACCTTAAACCCAACTAACAAGCCAATTCCCGCCATCAAAAAAATAGTTCCGGGATAAGCAACATCTTCAATTACGTTTAACTGATAATGTAAAAAGGATGCGATAAAAATACCAAGACCAATGCCGATCATAATCAAAGCTGCATTTAGAAATAGAATTTTCCAGATTGGAGCTGTCTGTGTCTTTCCTTTTAAAAAAATACTGGCATCTGCTCCCTTTTCAATCAAGGCAAGGCGTTCCCTGTTCCTGGTTAAATAATGCAAATAAGCTATTCCAAAAATCGTTCCGAAAATAACCGCTACTATAATAACTTGTGGTCCCATACTAATTTGTTTTTAAATGTTTAAATTTATTCTATCTGTACCTTATGACGACATTTTCCAGAAGGTGGTTACAGGATTCTAAAATAAAAAAGAACGAATTTTGTAACCCTTTAGTTTATCCGTCGTCTAACACTGTATAAGGAATGAGCAAATACGACGAGTCAGCGGTAATAAATAGCATTAAAAAAGGTGATCAAAAGGCCTTTGCTATACTAGTGGGTCAGTATAAGAGTTTGGTTTTTACACTTGCATATAGAATGCTACAGAATAGAGAAGAGGCAGAAGAAGTTGCGCAGGACATATTTATTAAAGTATTTTATTCGATTCATCGATTTAATGGTGATTCTAAATTTTCGACCTGGTTGTATCGGGTATCTTATAATACTTGTTTAGACAGAATTAAAAAGCTTAAAAGAGGGCTACGCACCGAAAGTATAAATGAGTTCACTGAGTTGCAGGTGTTACAAATGGAATCTGCTTTAGACCAAATAGAACAAAACGAACGGAAAACTCTGATCACTGAAAGTCTGGCTTTGCTGCCAGGAGAGGAAAGTTTTATCATGGTCTTATATTATTTGGAGGAATTAAGCTTAGAAGAAATTTCGCAAATCGTTAATTTGAATACGAATCATCTAAAAATTAAATTATATCGGGCGCGAAAAAAAATCGCAACTACCCTAAAAGGGAAATTACAAACACAAATTACAACGGAGCATGGAAACAAATGATGACAAAAAACTAGACCAATTAATCGGAAAGTATATCCGCTTAACTTCGTTAGATTCGCCCTCACAAGGCTTTGAGGAACGTATTATGCAAAAACTTCGCACTGCGAAAATTCTGAATAAAACACCTTACAAACCGCTAATTTCCAAATTCACCTGGTCACTTCTTGTTTTGACGTTTTTAACTCTAGTAACATATGTAATGGTCACATCAGAAGGTGAGAACTACCTCTGGCTTAAAAACATCAATTATGAACCTGTTTTTGTAGGTAGTTTTTTCAAGTCATTTGATCAATTAAAATTCAGTTCAATTACTTTTTATAGTTTGATTTGCTTTTGCATCGTTCTTGCCATACAGCTTCCTGTCTTAAAACATTATTTTGATAAACAGTTGAAATACTAATGGAGACAAACTAAAGTAGTATAAAAACAAAAAGCTAATAGCCGCGTCAATCCCTTTCTGCCAAAGCCTTTAATGTATCCAAGTCTTTTAGCCAGGCATCTACAAAGTAGTCGCACATGTTTTGGTCCATACCTTTTGCCTCGAGTTCTATATGCAGTTCTGTTTTGCCGTTTACAGTTTTGAGTATGTAATTTTCAAGAGCACCCCGCCAAAACTTCGTTTTCAGGAAGATCGAACACTTCCACCTTTTACAACAGCGCCAACATGTTTTATGGACATGTATTCGTTAGGAATGTTTTGGGAGATCACCGAAGTCATATCATCGTTTTTGACATCGAGAAAAAGAACCTTGCCGCCCTTTTTCCAGTCGGTATCGGCCCAGAAACCAAGGCTAAAGACAGCAGTTCATTCTCTATAATTTTCGTCTTCAAATAAGGAGTTCCATACTTTTTCGCGTGTTGCGTTGATAGCAGTTTTGAATTTTAGATTTTCCATAATTTTTGATTTGCTCTTAGCCAAAATTGCAGCAATTTTCAGGCCGTTCAAAGTGTCGGAGTGCCTTTGAAGCTGTGCACATGCGACAAAATAGTCTCTAAAATGTTAGTTTTTATCTAAAAAAGTTTTGCGAAACAAAAAAAATAAGTAAATTTGCATCCCGATCTAAAGAAAGCAGCAATACTGGATTTAGATTGACCAAATCAGACTTTGTGAAAGCTCAGAATGATAATGCGAAAGTAGCTCAGTTGGTAGAGCGTAACCTTGCCAAGGTTAAGGTCGCGGGTTCGAGACCCGTCTTTCGCTCGAAAAATTAAAAAAACCCCTCTCCACAAGAGAGGGTCTTTTTTTAAGGTTCTTTTACAATCGAAAAGCGGTTCTCCCGATAGGTATCGGCACCGTGCGGACTACTAACCGTAACAAAATGCCCCCGTGGTGGAATTGGTAGACACGCAGGACTTAAAATCCTGTGACTTCACGGTCGTACCGGTTCAATTCCGGTCGGGGGTACTAAGCCGGACTTCTCTTCAAAATTCAGAGAAGCCCGGTTTTTTTTTTGCGCCAGACCCTTTGACAGATCAGCGATGTGGCTGAATACGGAATTAACTTCTGTGGTTCGATAATGGTCAATTTTCGCATCATAACCCAAACCGGCAGGAAACAGTGTGTTTTGAAACATCTGCTTTTGATGGAAATCACCTGCATCCCACACTATTCCTAAGTTACAGGCTAATTTACACGTATAATTTACCAGCTCTTTCGGGTTCGATAAGTGTTCTTCTAATTTGGCCAGTTTTTCAGAAATGGCTTTAATCTTCTTTTCCATTTCTTCTCCAAACTCAGTATACACATCTAAACTTACCTGTCCTAAAGCATGTCTTTTACGAAGGGTTTTAAACTCTTCTTCCGATGCATTTAATTGCAAGGAGAGCCCTGTCTTTTCGCTCGTGTTGGTTTCGGTTAGGTTATCCCACGTGTAACCTAATTGAACTTTGATAGGCTCCATATACACTTTGTTTACCTCGTAGTTGGATAAAAGATCGCAAAACTTAGCGTGCATAATCTTCACACTTCGGTTTACTTTGATGCCTACCTTATTTACTTTGTAGTAATAAAGCTTTTTCTTTTTGACAAGGTAACCCGTAAAAGGAACTCCCGTGTCCGCATCTTTCAAAAAGATCTTCAGCGGCAGGTTGTCGTTTACAGGATTGCATTTAAAGCCTTCTGTTTTTTGGAGTGCATTGACCCTGAAAAATAATTCCTCGCTGATCAATCCCGGTTGTTTGCCTTTTGCTACTTCTCCATTTAGTAAGTTGTGCGAGAGATAGCCGCAGTAAAATGGATTTCTGAAAGTTTCCGTTAAAGTTTGCTTAGCAATTTTCAAACCGTAGGCTCCCAGCTTTTCGACAATAAGATCGTAGGTCATACCATTCGCTCGCCACTCAAAGGCTTGCCGCATCAGCTCACCTTGCTCATTGATAATGATGGTTTGCTTTTCAGTTCCTTTTACATACGAATACCCCTTTGGTGCAACCCCTATCCACTCGCCTCTTAGCAATTTTTCGCGCATGCCGTCAATGGTTTTCTGCCTGCGCAAGTCATTGTCGTACTTGCTGAAAATAAACTGGATGTTTTGCTGCAAAGCTCCTGCATGTGAGTTGGTATCAATGGGCTGAGTGACCGCTAAAATGTTTACACCCGTTTTTTTTAATTCACCTGCAATGTAAATAGCGCTATCTCCTGTTCTGCTAAACCTGTCAAGGCTATAAACAAGGATGTAAGTTATTTCCTCCTTACTTGCCTTTACAAA
>Ga0105046_10001763_pt1 | contig 33600 bp, 28 predicted proteins | sample MAT03_FD_78385 | JGI IMG/M metagenome (GOLD analysis project Ga0105046, IMG submission 78385) | Freshwater microbial communities from Lake Fryxell liftoff mats and glacier meltwater in Antarctica - MAT-03 (megahit assembly) | ecosystem: Environmental > Aquatic > Freshwater > Ice > Liftoff...
GACTGAGGGCCTTCGGCAGGATGGCGAAGCCTGGACTGAGGGCCTTCGGCAGGATGGCGAAGCCTGGACTGAGGGCCTTCGGCAGGATGGCGAAGCCTGGACTGAAGGCCTTCGGCAGGATGGCGAAGCCTGGACTGAGGGCCTCCGCAAAGGCAGCCGAAGGCGATCCTGGCGCCCGCGGCGAGGCTCACTCCGAATCGATCAGGCTGTCGATGTCGTCGAGGTAGAACTTCGCCTTCTTCTGCTCGCCTGCGTTCTCCGGCTTGATGTCGGGCGCGGACTCGAGGTCGAACGCGATGACCTCTTCGAGGAGGCGACGGAACAGCGGCTTGTCACCGGCTTTGGCGGCGTTCATCTCGGCGTAGATCACCTTCGTCGCGAGGTAGTTCGGCGCGTTCTGGATGGCGGTCTCGAAGTGCTTGCTGCTCTTTGGGAGGTCGCCACTCGGGAACGGGATCTTGGTGAAGAAGCCGCCGAGGTAACGGTCGGACGCGTAGTACCAGTATGAAGGATCGAAGCGATGGATGAGCTCCATCATCGCCTTGATGCGATCGGTCTGGTTCAACACCTCGACGATCGACGTCATCAGCGCGTAGCGCGAAAGGCTCGCCGCGTACCAGTACATCGCCGGCACCGCCTCTTTGTCGAGCTGCTCGAGCGCGGTGTTGAACGGCTGGCGCGCGCAGTACTTCGAGCGGAAGCCCGGGTACCTCTGGCCGAGCGCGAACTCCGCCTCGTTGGCCGCCGACTTGTAGAGGCTCTGCATCCGCTCGCCCGCCGCGTCCTTGCCCTCGATGTTGAACTGCATCCAGATGTGTTCATCGGCCAGGAAGTAGTCGGCGCGCGCGAGCTTCACGCGGATGTCGTGGCGTCCCGGCGCGACCTTGAGCGCCTCGGTCCAGGCCTTGATGGCCGCCTCGGCCTGCGCCTGGTCCCCACGTTGCGCGAACGCCGCGTCGCCTTCCTTGTCGAGTGCGTCGACGTCGCCCGTCGCCGTCGCTGGCGGATTCGCGTCACCGCAGATCCCCGATTGACGGCTCGTGCCGCAGGCCGACAAGCCGATCCCGGCGAGGATCATCGCGGCCAGCGCAGTCGCCCCAAGCGGACGGGCGGCCCGCACGATTCCAACCTCAGCCATCTCAGTCACACGACGCATGGTGTTCTCCTGTGGTGCCGGCTCCAACATGGCCGCACGCGATCCCCGAACGCACTTCCCTTCAAGCGCTAGCATCGGCCTCCATCGCCTGTCAACGGCAGGACCGTCGTGCGCTGTCGTGCGAGAACAGCTTCCTCGGACCACCCAGTTGTGTCCTGCAAGTGTCCCACGCGCGAGACACTCTGGGACATCTGGGACACTGCCAGCGCGTGATGAACCGCGAACGGACCCTGTCACAGCCGCTTCCAAGGCCCACCCGAGCTCATGCTCCCGTCACCCGACACTGCGGCATGACGCTTGCGAACGCCAACGTCTCGCGAGGTCGTCAGCCGCCTTCGCGTCGAACCCAGGAGCTCCATGTCGATTCTCGCTCGTGACGTGCTCGCCATCGAAGCGCTCATCAACACATCCAACGAACCGGGCGCTGGCGTTGGACGGGCACTGGTCCACCACTTCGGCAGCCTGCGCGCGCTCCTCGTGTCGCGCCGAGGTGAGCTGATCGCTGCCGGGGTCTCGGCCGAAGGCGCCCGCCGCATCGCCGCGACGCGCAGACTGGCGGCAACGCTCGTGCGCCGGCGCCGCTCGCGGCGCTTACTGTCGCCGCGTCTTGTCCTGCAGCTCGTGCCCCACCTTGCGTGGCATCCGGTGGAGGAGGTGTGGCTCATTCCCGTCGATGCCACGCTGCGGGCACTTGGATGCATGCTGATCGCGCGGGGTAACGCAGCCAGCTGCGCCGTGACGCCTGATGAGATCTTCGGTCCCGCGCTGCGGCATCGCGCTCGCGGCGTGTTCGTGGTGCACAACCATCCGTCTGGCGACCCTACCCCGTCAGCCGCCGACCTCGTCTTCACCGAGCGCTTGCAGGACGCGGCCAGGCTGCTCTCGGTGAGGTTCGAGGATCACCTGGTTGCCGGTGGCGGTCGCTTCGCGTCGGTCCTGTCGCGTCGCTGCGGCGCCATGCAATCGCCATCATGGGACGGCCCTCTACAGCGTCGACCCCGTGGGCCTGTCGATGTCAGCGCTGAAAGCGTAGAGGCACGGTGACGCGGCGCTCGCTACCATTGAACGCCGGCACCGAGACCCGGCCCAGGGCGCCCTTCACGCACGCCAGGAAGGGCGCATTGCCGCGTGCGTCGGTCCCGACCGAGACCTTTGTCAGATGACCTGGCGCCACCGTGAAGCCGACCTCGGTTCCCGTGAACGCCGCGTTGCGGGCCGATGCCTCACGCGCACATCCAAAAAGCCCCTGGCGCGCACTCTCGACGACCTGTGCCAGGTCGGCCGCCGAGATCATCGCGACCTCCCCGTCCTCGCTGAAGTGCATCTGGGTGACCGCATTGACATCCTCCTCGCCACCGACTGCGACGCCAGCGGTGTCGTAGCTCTCAGGCTCGGAGAGTCGGGCGACCTTGCGCTCCTCCTTCCGGGGGATGGCAGGGATCGACTTCGGACCGGGGGGCGGGGTCGGCAGCGGCTCGACCACCATCATCCGCACGATCTTGGCGAGCCCGAGTGGCTCCGCCTTCGAGAGCTTCCAGACGACCCAGGCCCCGATCGCGAGCGCAACCGCGATACTGACCGCAAGCAGGATACCCGCCCCCCGCGAGGTCTGCGCCTTGAGCTCCATGCGCTTGCCGATCGCATCGGCCTCCTCGTGCAGACGCTCCTCGTCCCAGCGCTTCTGGCATGCGGAGTACTGGTCGCGGAACAACGGGAACTCACCCGCGGCCGCCCACTTGTTGGTGCCGAGCACCGAGACCTGGGTCTTCAGGTCGATCTTGCGCTCGCGGATCCCGTCGAAGATCCGGTCGGTCGTGACGGGCCCATAGTCGCCACGATCGGTGCGGTAGAGCCATCGCTCGGCGCCAACGCGCTGAAGTTGGCGGGTCGAATCCTTCATCGGGCTCCCCCTACAACGGCGGCATCGATCGGCTGGGAACTCACGAAGCGGGCCAGCTCACGAAAGGCAATGCGCCACTTGCCGGACTGCTTGACGACCTCGAAACGCATGGGTGACACGGCCGCTGTCGCGCCAGGCGCTGCCTCCGCGGGCACGCCCGCAGCGGCAGACGAAGGCGATGCGGCGGGCACGGTCGTGGGCGGTGTGGTCGCTGCGACTTTCGATTCGACGCCTGCGACAGGCGTGAACATGATCGGCGCGAATGACACCTCGAGCGTCGCACGTTCTTCATCGCGACTGATCGCCTCGACCCGCGTCACTCGTGCCCCCGCCAAGAGCCCTCGCACCTGGAGGATTTCGTCGCCGTCGACCTTGGCTCCGAGCCGCTCGCCAATCGCCTTGGCGCGCGCATCAACGGCCGCCCGCGACTCTTCGTCGAGCGCCGCGTACACCTGTGTGCTCAAGCGTGATGGGGATACCGCTGGGTTGCCGAGCACCTCGAAGAGTGACTTCAGGTCCTCGACCGGTCCACCCCCCTTCGAACAGGAAGCGAGCGCGAGAGCGGGTAACATGACAAGCACGAGACAGCGCGACGAGAGCATAACCCCGAGTAAGCGATCGCCCCGATTCGCTGTCAACGCCCAAGCCTGCCGTATCGCCTTCGGCCGCCGTTGCGTCCACGCCGACCGTATCGCCTTCGTTTGGAGTAGGCTCCATTCGAACGTCCTACCGGGTCCTCGTCCGCGCCATGTTGCCGTCTCGCTTCGAGGCGGTTACAACGAGACCGTGGGTATCTCGCACGACTTCGCAGCGCGCTGTTCGCATCCCGGTTGGTTCGCCGGTCCGGCCTTGGCAGTCACGGCAGCCGAAGGCTTTACGGCACGCCACGCGGGCAGACGACTGCTCCCACCTCCGCGCGCCCTCACCAGCGTCTTCGTTGCGCTGCTGCTCGCCTGCGGCACTGATCACCCGGAGGAGCCGAGTCTATCGGCGGCGGTGCGCGCCACGGTCGACGCGCTCTCGACACGTGACATGACCAAGCTCTGGAACACCGTCGATACTCCGACCCGCAAGGGTCTGCTCGATGCGGTTCGCGAGCTTGCGAAGGCGCGCACGAAGGTCGCGGAGGTGTGGCCCGAGGCCGATCGCAATCGCGCGCTCGCGGCGTTGGGCGGCGATGTCCTGGACAAGGCCGGGCCAGACGACGAAGGCCGCGGTCCACGCCTCCTCGGCGCCTTGATCGACCCGAGCCAGATCACCTTCACCGAGCAAATCCTCGATGGCCTCGGGGCCCGTGACGTGACGGTGGAGGCGGGCCCCCCAGAGCGAGCGAGCGTCTTCACGTCGGTAGGCGAAACGTTCGTCTTCGTACGCGAAGGCGGCGAGTGGCGCTCGCTGTTCGTGCGCGATCGTCTGCTCGAGGCCGGCGTCATCCCGGTGCTGCGCGAGAACGCGACGAAGACGCTGGCGATCGCCGCGGAGCGCCAGAAAGCCTGGCGCGCCACAAAGGATCCGCGCACCCCGCAAGGCTCGTATAACCTCGCCCGCGCCGCCCAGACGAAGGCGCCCCCAGACTACGACGCGCTCTTCACGCTGCTCGACGACGATGGTCGCAAAGCACTGGTCGAGATGCTCGAAGCTGCTCGCGCGGCACAGCGATCGATTCAGAAGCAGGTCGCCAAGCCCAACCGACGCGACGCCTACGCCGACAGCGGCATCACCCGCCTCGTCGACGCGACGAGTGACCGCGACCTCTACAAGCGATGGACGGCCAGCGCCGACTTCGTCCTGCCGCTCACCGCGACCGACGAGCCGCTGCGCGTCGAAGGCCCAGCCGAGGGCCCGGACGTCTTCATCATCACCGCCCAAGGCCGCGCCGCGATGCACCTCGACAGCGACAAGTTCTGGCGCATCGCAGGCACCCGCCCCGCCATCGTCAAGGCGTTGAAGCCACCCGCACCACAGCCCAAGCCCGCTCCCAACTGACGAGACTCGAGCGACAATGGCCCCGCTACCATGATTGGCCAGCCGATCCTGACCGGTCCAGCCAACGCCGAGACTTCGTTGCAACGGCTTGGAATGCGCGTGGGCAGCCTCGCTTCGCAAGGCCTTCGGCAGGATGGCGAAGCCTGGACTGAAGGCCTTCGCGAACGAATTCGGGCTCAAACGGCCCCGAATCCTAGGAGGCGCCCCCCGCGAGCGCGGAGGCGTACGCAGCACAAGCGACCGGGGGACCGACGACGGAGGCGGGGTCGTTTCAGCCCGAGTTCTAGGAGGCGCCCCCCGCGAGCGCGGAGGCGTACGCATCGTACGCAGCACAAGCGACCGGGGGGACCGACGACGGAGGCGGGGTCGTTTCAGCCCGAGTTCAGGTGTCCAGGCCGAAGGCTTGATGGAGGACTCTGACCGCCAGCTCGGTGTAGGCCTCGTCGATGACGATCGAGATCTTGATCTCCGAGGTGGCGATCATCTGGATGTTCACGCCGGTGTTCGACAGCGCCCGGAACATCTTCGCAGCGACACCCGAATGGCTGCGCATACCGACACCGACGACCGACACCTTGGAGATGTTGGTGTCGGCCCGCACCGAGTCGGCGCCGAGCGTCTTGGCGATCGCTTCCATCAGCCGCTGAGCTTCCGTCACGTTGGCCTTGGGCACCGTGAAGGTGAGATCGGTTTTCGACCCGTCGTGCGACGAGTTCTGGATGATCATGTCGACCACGATCTCCGCCTCGGCGAGCGCATCGAAGACCTTCGCAGCGACACCGGGCTGATCCGGCACGCTCAGGATCGAGATCCGCGCGTCGCTGCGATCATATGTCACGGCACGAACGACCACCTGCTCCATCGTCGCATCCTCCGGCACCACCCACGACCCTTCACTCTCATCGAAGCTCGAGCGCACATGAATCGGCACTCGATACTTCATCCCGAACTCGACCGACCGCGTCTGGAGCACCTTTGCCCCGAGCGACGCGAGCTCGAGCATCTCGTCGTACGAGATGCGCGCGATCTTCCTGGCGGACTTCACGATGTTGGGATCGGTCGTATAGATGCCGTCCACATCCGTATAAATCTCGCAAACATCGGCGTTCAACGCAGCCGCCATCGCGACGCCAGTCGTGTCGCTACCGCCGCGCCCGAGCGTCGTGATGTTGCCGTCGGCATCCATCCCCTGAAAGCCCGCGACGACCGGCGTCTCGCCGCGATCGAGGGAGGCTCGCAGGATCGGCCCACCGATGCTCTCGATGCGAGCGCGCGAGAACGTCGCGTCGGTGCGCAGATCGATCTGGTGCGCGAGAAAGCTCCGAGCGGGCACGCCCATCTTGTTCAGCGCCAGTGCTACGAGCGCGGTCGACACCTGCTCGCCGGACGCGAGCAACACATCGTACTCGCGCGAGATAGGCTCGGGATCGATGTCGTACGCGAGCTTCACGAGGCGATTCGTCTCGCCCGACATCGCGCTCACGACGACCACGACCTGATGGCCCGCGTCGACGGTCCGCTTGACGCGCGCGGCGACGTTCTTGATCCGTTCGACCGAGCCGACCGAAGTGCCACCGAACTTTTGCACGATCAGCGCCATGCAGGCCCCCATGGGGTCGCCAGGTACCGCAGCTCGAGGCACCTGCCGCCGGGCCGGATCGGCGTCACGTTCACCTCGCACAGTTGCACGCGGTGAGACCCGATCACGGGGCGATGTACCCGCTCCAAGGCTGCACGTCAAAGACCTTCCAGCCCGTCGCCTCGCGCACGAGCATCAGGTGCCGCTCGTCCGTCCCCTTGCCATCGCCGACCGTCACCACCGCCTCGGCCCGGTCACCGTCATGCGTGGCCCACGTCACGCGCTGTGCGCCGATCGCCCGGCCAAGCTCACGCCACGCAGCCTCGCGCGCCGCGAACGCGTCCTCGAACGTGCCAGGCAAGAGGAGACGCCGACTCTCCTCCGGCAGCAACGCCAGCACGAGCCCGATGTCGCGCGCTTCCAGAGCCCGCCCGAACGCGGACAGGGCCCCGTCAGCCGAGTCGACCGCGAACAACGCCAGCACCCCGCGCCGGATCCCCCAGCCGCTGCCGGTGCGCACCAGCTCGAGCTCGCGGGCCTTCGCAAGGATGGCGAAGCCTGGACTGCCTGCCACCGCTTGGCCGCCATCGCGTGTGAGCTCACGCGTGCCCTCCCAGCGGGCGGTTCGCTCGACCTCGACGACGCTCGCCCCGGTCGGGAGGTCGGCACGCGCTGGCCACTGAGGCGCTCGAACGCGCACCTCGGGGCTCAACAAGGCCCCCGCCGCTCCTTCGTCACCCACCTCGAGGCGCTCGATCTGGGACCGCGTCACGTCCGTCGGCGTCATCGGCGTGCTGCTCACGCAGCCGGCGATCGCAAGGGCCGCGAGCAGACAACTAGTGCCGCGACCGAGGCAGGGTGAACCATGCCTCGCCGCCGTCCTTCGGACGTCGACCGCTTCGCGGATCCCGGCTCTAGCCCTAGAGCGCCGATCTGGTTGGTCGACCAAGGAAATGCAGGGAGACGCGAGCAGCGCGAGGCGCGAAGAGGGAGCATATCGAGCATATGCGACCGACGAGCAACGAAGCCATGCGACGTGGAACCCTGCATTTCCGCCCGAGTCCAACCTGTTCGGCGCTCTAGTGCCGCGGGAGCGAAGTGCGGATCGAAATACCCTGGCCGCGGCACTGGCCCGCGCAACCACCATCGTCCTGGCCCCGTTGGCTTGCATCATGTCGGCTATACTATCTTTCGAAGGTTTCGTGTTACGCCAAGCCGTGGGTCCAGCCATGACCGAATCACCACCCCCCTGGGAAGCAGCCCTCGCAGCCTATCTCGCGCGCTCGGGTTTGCGGGTCACGCGTCAACGCCGGGCCATCGCGGAAGCTTTCTTCTCGCACCCTGGCCACCCCAACATCGACGAACTCTATTCGTCCATCCGCGCGCAGCATCCCCACATCGGTCAGGCGACCGTGTATCGGACGCTGAAGCTGCTCGTCGACAGCGGCCTGGCCGAACCGAGTCGCTTTGGCGACGGCACGACGCGCTACGAAGCCGCGCATGCGGGCGACCACCACGACCATCTCATCTGTGTCGACTGCGGCCACATCGTCGAGTTTCGTGACGATGACATCGAGCGGCTGCAGCTCGAGATCGCTGCGCGCAACCGCTTCTCCGTCTCCGACCATAAGATGGTCATCTACGGACACTGCATCGACACGAAGTGCCCGCGCCGCGCTACTCTCGCAGGGCGTGACACCGCGGTCAGCCAGGATATCAACCCCTCCGCGGCGCCGTCAGGGCGGCAACCGGTGGGCGCACCACCGATGCGGGGAGCGAAACCGTGATGAGCGAGAGAGACGAGCCGCGCGTCATCAAGCGCTACGCCAATCGCAAGCTCTATGACATGTCCGAGAGCTGCTACATCACGCACGAGGAGATCGCCGTCCTCGTGCGCAACGGCGAGGAGGTGCGGATCATCGACAACCGCACGCAGGAGGACCTCACCTCCGCAACGCTCACGCAGATACTCCTCGACGAAGAAAAGCGGGTGAAGCGGCCCCTGCCCATCGACACGCTCCGGAACTTCTTCCAGTCGGGGGGCGACTTCATTCAGAAGAAGATCAAGCAGCCCGTCGCGAGCCTACGCGAGGAAGCCGAAAAGAACGTGCGGCGGGTGTTCGGACGGCGCGACGCGAACGATGCGCTCGGCCCCGACGGCCAGCCCCTTGCGCCGACAGCCGAAGCCTCACTCGCCCCGTCACTGCAGCGTCCACCGACCGATCCTGCGATGCGCTCAGCGGGGCTTTCAGTCATGGCTTCGCCATCCTCGGTTAGACCTACCCTAGCGCCTTCGGCTGCCGTTGCTGGCAAGCCATCGCCCTCCCCTTCATCCGCCTTCAAGCCGGCCATCGCGTCTTCGGCGGCCGTTCATGGCAAGCCGAAGCCGGCCGAAGCGATCCGCGACGCTCTCGAAGATCGTTGGCTCGAGATCCAGCACACCTTCGCCCAGCTCGACTTTCCCAAGCGCATCGCTGAGCTCGAGCGTCGTGTCCAGACCCTCGAAGCCGAGCTCACAGCGCTCAAGGGGCAGCCGCTCGAAGGCGCCGAGGCCGACCACGACGAGGGCAGCCGCTCCGCGGCCTTCGCCGACGCACATGAAGGCAGCTCCTTCGGGGCCAAGAGCGCTCCGCTCGATGACGACCACGTCTAAATGCGAGCGTCACGCGGGGCTCGCTCTCGCTGCCATTGCTCTGGTCTTCGCAGACAGCCGCCTGCGGGCCGAGCCCTTCTCAGCGCGCAGCTTCGTGACACGTGGGGCCACCGGCTTCGTGCCCGACGAGCCGCTCTTGGATGACTTCTGGAGGACGTGCTCGGCGGTTGCGGCCTCACTTTCATGGTACCGGCAGGACCAGTGGCGCGGCGGGTCTGGAGCTCTTGCTGGGCTTTGGCTGGACTGCGGTCGCCGCCCGCTCGGCCTCGTGGCAGGCCGCGATGGGCGACAATATGCACAGCGCGTTGATGCCGTTGCTCGTCGCAGCGCGAAAGGGTCTCCCGGGCGGGATCGAGTTCGGCGCATAGCTCGCCTACGGCTCCGAGCTCGGCCTGGTGAGCCCATTGCTCGAGCTACGCTGGACACTCATAGAAGGTCACCGCGTGTTGCCCGACATCGGCATGCGCCTCGATGTCGGGGCGGTCATGGGCAACCCCGAAACCACGCTCGTGCACGGCGGCTTCGACGTCATCATCGGCCGCCCTATCCCAGTGCAAGGGCTCTTCACGGTTGGCCCCTGCGGCGGCTATGCGTTCCGCTTCGGCCGCACACTCGAACGCCAGTTCGCGACGTTCGATGGCGCCGAAGCCGAGCCCTTCCAGACCGCACTGCGCGGCCAGAACCTCTTCCTGCACCACGCGGTCATCGGCATCCGCTTCGAGTCACGCCCGCTCGCGGTCAACGCCGAGGCCCACCTGGGCTCGACCCAGGGGCTCGAACTCGCAGTCGGCACGAGGTCCTGAGCGCGCGCCTGCTCCCGCGCCCACGCCCGCATCCGCGCCCACGCACACGCCTACAAAAAAGCGGCCCCTCTGGGCCGCCCTGCTCGCTCATCCCGCCCGCGGAAGCGGGCCCCAAGCGACTGACTACTTCAGCGTGAACTTCATGCGCGCCTCACCGATGCGCACCTCGTCGCCGTCGCGCAGGAACTGCTTGGTGATCTTCGCGCCGTTGACGAACGTGCCGTTGGTCGACCCGAAGTCGGCCAGCTCGAAGCGCATCTCTTCGATCTTGATGCCGGCATGGCGCTTGGACACACCGGCCTCCTGCAGCACGATGCCGTTGCCGCTGATGGCGCCGATCGTCGTGAGTTCCTCGGTGAGGAAGAACTCCTTGCCCGCGTATGCGCCCATCGTGCAGGTGAGCTTGCCCTTGTAGGGACCGACGAAGGCCTCCTCCTCGACTGCACCTGCCACCGGGCGGTTCTTGCGGCTCTTGATGATCGCCTTGATCAGCTTCCAGATGAGGAAGATGCCGAGCAGCGAGCCGAGCCCGATGGCGACTGGAATGACGATCGCCATCCAGTCGGTGCCGATCGACGGCACCTTCACGTCCGAGAGGATCCGCTGCATCGGCGTGAGGCCCGGGGGCGTAATCTCGAGCACCATCGAGACGACCTGGTCGGACCCGCGGTACTCCTTCGGGGTGAACGTTACGACGTACTGGTTCTGGAGTTCCTTCGAGAGGTTCTCGAGCTCGGTCGTGATGTCACCCGCCCTTTCCGCCGGCAACTTGCGGTAGACGCCAAACGTCTTGGACGCGACCTCATTCAGGTTCACGAGCGGCTCTTCCATGTCGATGGTGAAGCCTATCGCGTACACCTTGGTCTTCGTCGTCGCCGCGATGTCCGCTATCGCCGTGATGCGCTTGGCCACCTGTGCGCTCTTGTCGGCGATGGCGTCCCAGCCGTCCGACATCACGAGCACGATGCGGCGACGCGGCAGCGTCGACTCGAACTCCGCGATGCTCTCGATGACCTTCTGGATGTTCGCGTAGAGCGAGGGCGCCTTGCCCGGCGCCTTCTCGGCACCCTTCAGCAAAGTCTTGAGCGCCTCGGCCGCCTCGTCCGGCTTGTTCGACCACGAGTACACCTTGTTCAGGCCGTCCTCGTTGTAATACCAGACCGCCGCGTAATTCTGGTTCGACAGGTTCCGCAAGAACCCCTCGAAGCCGTTGCGCGAGAGTTCCAGAATGTTCGGCATCCCGGACGCGGGATCGAAGTTCGAGTAGCCCTGGTGCGCCGCGACCAGGATGCCCACCGCCATCGGCTGGTTTGCGTCCTTCACGGTCTGGATCTCGAAGGTGCCTTCGACCTCCTTACCGTCGATCTTGACCTTCGCGACGTTCTCGGCCTTCTCGAGCCCGGTCACGAACTTGTTCTGGTCGTCGAACACGTCGACGAAGAACACGATCTTCTTGTAGTTCGGGTCCTTCGAGTTGTTGAACTGCTCGGACATGATGTTGTCGACGACAACCTCCGCCCGCGCCGTGTCGCCTGCGACCCCGAACAACGCCGTCGTTACGGCACCCGCGATTGCAATCCAGCTCTTCTGCCGTGTCACGGCGTTCCTCCGACCCATTCGAGCACCGACGAGACGGCGCCGATCCATTGTTGAGCGCGCCGAGGCGCTTTGGGGTGCGGGCTCACCGCGCCCGCAATCTTGCTATCTCGAAGCCTACGCGACTCGCGCACGCGCCACTCCGCGTCTGCTCGTCCGTTCGTCGCGAGCGATTATGCCCGCGTCTCGCCATCTTGCAATGGCGCCGTGACGTCCGACTATTGGCCTAATAGAGCGACTTGAACTTCATCTCGCAACGTCCGAGGCGCACCCGGTCGTTGTCGATCAGCTCCTCTTTCGAGCAGCGCTGGTCGTTGACGTAGGTGCCGTTCGTCGAGTCGAGGTCGACGATGACAAACATGCCTTCCTCGTGCCGGATGACCGCGTGACGCGCCGACATGTACTGGTCGGTGAGCACGATGTCCGTGTCGGCAGCCGTACCGATGACGTTCTTGCCGTCACGGATACGGAAGTCATGTCCCTTCAAGGCCCCGTTGAGCGCCACAAGCCAGCCGACGACCGGCTTGAACTCGTTTTCCTCGACGACCTGGATGAACTGGGTCTTGTCGCCGAAGTTGGCCTCAGGCTCGGGCGCGGCGGCCATGGCCGGGGTGGATTCCGTCTTCTTCTTACCGAACAGCCCCATCTTATCGTCCTTCTGCTGCGGCTTTTCGTCCTTGGCCTTGTCCTGGGGCTTCGGCTTCGGCTTCACAGCACCGACAGCCTTATCCTGGGCGCCCTTGACGCCTTGGTTGATCTTGCCCGCCACCTTCATCTGGGCTTTCGCCTGCGCGCCCGAAGCCTTGGCCTTGAGCCCGGCCTCGACCGCATTCATCTTCTGGCGTCCAAGACTCTTGAGGAAATCCCAAACCATCACGACCCCGCTGGATCCCCCGAGACCCCACTGACCAACCGGATTAGACGCCCTAACGCCGTTCGTTGCAAGCGCCTGCCGACCCTCCGACCGAGGGCCCGCAGTGCGATAGTGGCAGCATTCCGGGCTTTCGCCAACTCAGCGCGCTGAAAAGTCCATCGACCGCCCAAAGAAAAGGCCGACCCTGAGGATCGGCCTTCTGTAAGCGTGGCCTCGCCAGCAGCGGCAGCCACGACGCTCGCGAGCGCGAACCGCCTCAGCTCATGCCTGGGGCTGGTAGAACCAGAGCTTGAACATGTTGACGTCACGGTCGGCCGAGTTCGGCGTCTGGCGAATGGTCAAGAACGTGTCGGTCACGTACTCGGCTGGGATCTTGTACGGCCAGTTGCGCCACCGGAACTTGCGATCCTCACCCTCGCACACGACCGCGCCGGTCTTCTTGCCGTTGACGCTGATCTCGCACTCCCAACCGCCATGCACATAGTCCATGCGCATGAACATGAAGATGTCGCGGTTGGGCGTGACGTTCGAGATCTCCCACTCGGCGTAGCCACCCTCGTACGCGATACCGGTGTCCTCGACGATGACACCGTCCGGGTACTTGAGCTTCTGGCGCGTGCGGTACTTGTCCTTCGCGTCGACGATACGGAACTTGTGCTGCTGCTCCGACTCTTTCTCGAGGATGTCGATCATGTCGATACGCTTGAGCTTGACACCCTCGACCTCGGCCGTCTCGCCGAAGTCGTCCGACTTCTCCTTCATCTTGGCGAGGATCACCTCGTCCGAGGTCTTCGTCGTCGCCTCGACCGCCTTCTTGACGACCTTGCCTCCGAAGATGAGCTGCAGGTTCTCGGTCGACTTCTTCTGATAGCCGAGCACGTTGACCAGCGTCTCCTGGTTGAAGTTCTTCTCCTTGTACATGCCCTGGAGGAGCTCGACGTGCTTTTTGAAGCTCGCGAATTCCTTCTTGGTTGCGTACTGCGGGTAGTTCGCCTCGACGTCGCTCACGACCTCTTCCTGGAGGTCGAAGATGGTCGCGAACAGGTCGTACAGGTTGCGCTCATCGACGATGTTGCATCGCAGCAGCATGTCCATCGAGTTCATCGCCTGCTCGACCGAGCCGGCCGACAGGATGCGCATCTTATTGAACATGTGCGAGTAGGTCGTCTTCGACTGACCAAGGATACTCGCCAGCTCGTTGAGCTTGCTGCGGTCGATGTGCGAGCCGACGACACCGGCCACCGGCACGAAGTTCAAGCTCAGCTCATTCTCCTTCGGATTGAGCGGGTCCTTCGCGTCGGTGATGCGCTTGACGTCCTTGGTCAGGTGCAGGCGCGCGATCTCTATCTCGCGGCGGATGTCGGGCTCGGTGATGACCGCCTCGACCTTGAAGCTCTCCGCGATCCGGCGATGGCCCTTGTACTCGAGGTTGGCCTTGTAGCTGACAAAGTCAGTCAGCTCCTCGATGTACTTGACGACCAGGTACACGGTCTGCGGCAGCTTGAAGTCACCGGGGTCGATCGTCTTGATCGTCGGCTCCGAGACGTAGATCTCGTTGCCTTCGCCGTCGATCGCGTAGCCCGGCGAGATCTCGACGGACAGGTCCGCGCGACCGCGCGCTGCGACCTTCAGGCCGCCGAGCACGTTCGGCACGACACCAGGCCCGTGGAGCAGGCGATTGTGGAGCTTGTGCTTCTCCACATGGTACTTGACGAGGTCATTCCAGTCGTCGGCCGTCGTCTGGAAGCCCGTAAAGAAGTTGATGCGCTTGTAGCCCTTGAAGTCCGCCATTGTCCTCGCTCCTGAGTCGCGATGGCCCCGCGCAGCGAGGCTCCCGCGATGCGTCCCTTACGATTTCCCGCCGTCGTCGCCCTTGTCTGACTTCACCTGCAGCATCGGCTTCTTCTTCTTCTCGACGGGCTCTTCGGCCGCCGCGCCACCCTCGCCGGCCGGCTTGCCGGTCTCGGGAGTCGCGATGAGCCCGGTGTTGCCCCCAGCCTCGTAGACTGTTCCGTCGAACGCGATGCCGATGCCGACACCGATGACCGGCGGGGCAATGCCTTCGACCACTTCGGTCGGGGCCATGCCGATCGCCATGAACGCGCCCATCTGGCCGCTGTCGGCCTCGTCCGAGAACGCGAGGAAGTAGCTTGTATGTGCGGGTTTCTGATTCTGTATGATCTGGTGGATCTTGATGATTTCGTCGTCGGTCACGACCGAGATCGGCTTGTCGAGCTTCACCACGAAGCAGTGTGCGAGGTTCATCGGCGGCAAGATGACCGTGTCGTCACCGACCGTCGAGTGCACACCAATCCGGAACCCCTGGAAGGGCCAGGAGTTCTCTTTGATCTCAACCCGCGCACCGACGTAGATGCGCAGGAACTCCCGCACCGCCTTGGCCGTGCCGCGGTCCGGGAAGAGCTGCGTGGCCGCCATCAACATCTTGCGACGCTGGAGCGTTGACCAGTCCGGATTGAGCGTGATCGCGAGCCAGCTCGAGAGCCACGGCAGGAAGTCCGGATCGGTCGTGCGCGGGTCGAAGACCTTGTGGACATCAGCCAGCCGCAGGCTGACCGAGTCGTACGTGTGCTGGACGATGCTCAAGAGGCCGCGCAGGAAGTTGCCGCCGCCGTCGAGCTCCGGCTGCTGGTAGGCCTGCGGCAGATAGCCGACCAGGCTCTGGCGCGCGATCCGGAGCTGGACCTCGCTCTCCTTCGGTACGAGCAGGCCCGAGCGCGGGAACTGATCGATGACCGTGAACTCGTCGGCGTAGTCTTCGACGTAGTGCACGCGGAAGCGATCGAAGCCCGCGTTCGACAACACGATTTTCGCGTTGTCGATGTGCAGCCCACCCACGTCGGGGATGGGGATACGCTTCACGATACCGCGTGTGCGAGTGATTTCAGACGATGCGGTCATGCGCTTTCTCGACGACCGTCACGTTGACGAGGTGGACGAGCTGGTCTTCGTCTACCCGTAGCTGTTCGACCTCGACGCCGCCTTTGTCCTCGTCGAAGATCCGGATCTTGTCAACGAGGTCCACGCCGTCGACGGACTCCACCACCTGGTAGAGGTCGACCTTGAGGAGCGAGCGCCCAAAGGGCCACCCCTTGCCGCCACGCCAGCCCTTCAAGGGGTGCAGAAAGCGGCGCACCTCGCGCTCGATGTTCTTCTTGATCTTGTCCGAGGCGCCACTCTGCGAGCAGACGATCTCGATACGCAGCGAGCACTCCATGTAGCTCGGTCGCACGACGTTCACGACCGTCGACACGAGCCGGCGCTGGTTGAGATACGCACGCACGCGCTTCAACAGCTCGACCGTGGGCACCGGCTTCTCTCCGAGATCGTCACGCGAACTCGCGCGCGGCACGACGATGACCGTGACCTCGCCTTCGCGGGCTGTCGACGGCAGACACTTCACGCGCGCCACCGAGTTCGAGGCCTCCTTCGCGAGCCACTCGAAGTCGTCGATGGTCACCGCGCGATTACGTGCCTTCAACATGTGCGGCGCCCGGAGCTTGGCCTCCTCGACCGTCTCCATATCGCAGCCGCCCTGCGCCGGGTACGGGTTGGTCACCTCGGTCACGAAGGCGAGCGTCTTGACGAGCTGGGTCACCGCCGCGACCGCGACGTTGCCGTGCCCACCACCGCCGACCTGGTACATGCGGGCGCGCACGTTCTTCTCGCCCTTGGGCGGGATCATGCCGCGCACGCCGTCGCCGAACTTGACCTCGCCGGTGACGATGTCCTTCACGTAACAACGTTCGCGTGGACCCTTGTCGTAGAGGCTCTCGACCGCCTGCCAACGCACCCACACGCCACCGTAGTCGGTGTCGGCGACGATGACGTTTTCCGAGCCCCAGAGGTTGCGCAGATCCTCGAGCTCGTTGGCCGGCGGAGTGTCGTTCTCGCGCACAGCGATCTGCTCGCCGTCGAGCACCGGGCCGCGCGGAAAGTAGAACATCTGGTTGGGCGTGCCGGCCGAGTTGCCTAGCAGCGTGTCACCAAACGTCGTCACGTTCTGCGCGTGCACGGCGTTCAACATGATGCGCGAGCAGCGCGGCGGCTCGTCGTAGCCACCCATCTCGAGGCGGGCGCGCATCCAGTGGCAGCTCTCACCGAAGCGACGCGAGCTGCGGAAGTCCGGCGGCCCAATGAACTCGATGAAGCCGGCCTGCGTGAAGTTGCCGGTCATGTCTCGTGGTGCCAGCGGCGACCACATCTTGCCGTTCCAGTACTCCCAGACGACGCGCTGCTCGATGTAGCCCTCGGTGCGGTCGTCGAAGGCGCGCAGCGACGAGCGCCCGCCCTTGCCTTCGAACTCGAGCACGTTGAAGTAGATGGAGCACGTCTCGTTCGGGAACGGCTGCTCCCAGCCGAGGTACAGGGTCGGCGACTCTTCCGAGATCGGCTGGAACACCTGGAACGGCTTGTATTCCGTGGCCGCGATCTTCGAGTGGTCCGTGTAGACGAAGTCGTTGTACACGAGCACGTTCTTGACCGGGTGTGGCTCCTCCTGGAACTTGAAGGTGAGGTCCTTCCACCACGGCGGACGCAGCGGGTTCTCTTCCTTCCAGACCCAGGTATCGTCCTCGAGCACGTAGGTGCCCGGGTGACCGAAGTTGCCGAGCTCGAGGCGGCAGCGGATCCACAGGTTCGCCGTGCCGTTGACTTCGCTCTCGCCCATGTCCTTCGGGCGCGAGAACAAGATCGACCCGCTCTGGGTGAAGCACTTGGTGCCGTCGATGAACGTGCCCTCGGTCTCGAACGGACCGTCGGTCGACTTGACCCGCGCGAGCACCTTCCAGCGCTTGCCGGTGTTGTACTCCCAGCGGAGCACGAGGTCGTTCGAAGGGCGCGCGGGGTCCGCGATCGCCTGGTCCGACAGCGTGATGTCCATCCGGATCTTGGTGTTCGGCTGGACGAAGGCGTCCTTGCACCCGAAGTAGAGCGTCGAGTCGATCTTCGGCTCTTTGCCGAATGGCGCGAAGTTCTTGTCGAGGTCGAGGTTGAGATAGGTCTCGCCCTCAGGGTTGGAGATGGCGAACTCTGGACGGATGCCCTCGCCAAGCACTTCGATGCGCGCCGCAATCGTGTCGATGACGGTCTCGTCCTCGGCGTGGGGCACCTCGAAGAGGCGGCCACGGACCCAGAACGTCTCGACATCGTTGATCTTCGTCATAGCGAAGATCTGGGGACCATTGAAGGCGCAGGTGTTCCTCTCGAGGTCCATTGACGGCCGCGACAGCTCACGCCACCGGTTGCCGTCCCAGTACTCCCACTCGAGCAGCTCGTGGAACTGACGGTCGCCCGAGGACTGCGCCTCGAAGCGCGCGATGAGGATCGACGTGTCGTTGAACGTCGAGAAGCGCTCGTCGCCGAGGTAAAGGAAACGCTCGATCGAGCGCGCGCCACCGAAGATCTCGAACGCACCGACCTCGCCTTCGATCGCCGGCGAGTTGTCGCTGAACGTCTTGGCGTGCTGGCTCATGCAGCGCACGAGCTTGTTCGAGAGCGCGACCAGATCACGCTCGGTCTCGAACGTGAGCGCCGGCACGTCGCCGTCGGGCTGCGTCTGGATGCGCGTGCCGGCCGGGATCTGCACCATGTCGGTCTTGTCCGAGATGGCGAAGCGCACGATCGTCCTGGACGGCTGAGGCGGCTGGAGCCGGATCCCCATCATGTTCAGGAACGCGAGATAGTTGTTCTCCGGCACGCGATTGAGCCGGTAGATGACCATCTCGGTCATCCACGCGAACAGCTCGAGCAGCGTCACGCCGGGATCGGACTTGTTGAAGTTCGTCCACTCCGGGCAGTACTGCGGAATGAGCCGGATAGCCTCGTCGACGATGTCTTCGAACTTGCGATCGTCGAGGTTCGGAATCGGAATCATAGATCCTGTTCCCTGCGGAGATAGAACGGGTAGACCAGGTTATGGAGGCTGTTCGTCGAGCGAACGGTATACTGGATCTGGATGAGTAGCGTGTTCTCGGTGCTCGGGTCCGGATAGGTCTGGACCTGCACGTTCTCGATGCGCGGCTCCCACTTGATGAGCGCCTGCTGGGCGTACATCGTGACCATCGAGCACGTGTTCGCGCTGACGGGATGGAAGACGAGGTCGTGGATCATGCAGCCGAAGTCGGGGCGCATGATGCGTTCGCCGATGGCGGTGCCGAGGATGAGACGAACCGCGTGCGCGACGCTCTGCTCGCCAGAGACCATCTCGACCTGGCCGCGGCCGTCGACGCGAAGTGGGAAGGCGAATCCACGCCCGAGGAAGTTCTTCATCGCAGGACCCTCAGCGGAATGTACCTTCGAAGAACTTGCGGCAGCTCGGACACTCGAGCCGCACCCTGCCCTCGTCGATCAGCGGCACGGTCAGCGGACCCTGCCCGCAGAACGGGCACGGATGCCCCTCGGTGCGGCCGGCGAGAATCTCGTCGAGCACCTCTTGGAGTAGCGCGTACTGATCGGACTCGGAATCGTGCATTCCACCCTCCTGGGGATTCCTGATTGGCCGCGGCGACAGCCAGGATCAGGTCCAGGGTCATGAGGGGCGGGTGTCGCCCCAGAGATGTGATTTCAGGCCTCGCTCGGCGAGGCAACCCACGCGACCTTCGCAAGGCCCCCGGCCAAGGCGGCCGAAGGTGATACTGAGGCCCAGGCGGGCCGGGGAAGGTCGCACCACGCCCCGGCGTGTGTGTGTACCGGCCCCAAAGGTGCGCGGACGAGAGGCATCATATGGAAGCCGAACCCCTTGTCAACCGACCCCGGCCCATTGCACGGAGCGTCGTTGGATCCGCGTAAGTTATCGGAGACACGGTGGTTTGAGCGTGACCCCAAAAGGCCTTGACCAGCGCCCGGGCGCCCCGTAGCTCTGGTAAGATGGTTTACCGACGCATAGCGAGGCGCATCCAGACCGTCGGATGTCTGATGGCGCTGGTCGGTTCGATGGGGTTCGGATGCGGCACCGACCCGGCGTTCGAATGCACGTCGACCTACCATCACCTGCTCGAGCTGGCGCGGCGCAACAACGACTCGGCGCTGATGGCGAAGTTCGTCGACGCCTGCCGTGACAGCTTCGACCCGGAGCGGCTCACGTGCATCCGCGGCGCCACCACAGCGGGTGAGGCGCTCGCGTGCAAGCCCGTGCGCAAGCGTCCGGGCTGAACGATGGCGTTTACACGATCCACGGACGGACGGCCCCCGAGAGCGCTGACGCTCGAGCCCGAGGGCAGCCGCGTCGCGGCCTTCGCGCTCGAGCTCGCGCCGGATCGACCGCGGCTCCTGCCGCCGCGCGGCCGGTTGGTGGTGGTCGATGCACACGGCCACGCGTTCCGTGCGTTCTGGGCGCTCGAACCGATGTACGCGCCCGACGGGTTGCCAACCAACGCGCTCTTTGGGCTCGCGGGCCTGCTCCGGCGGATCGTCTTCGAGGAGCAGCCGGACTACGTCGCGGTCGTGTTCGACGCGCCCGACGAGGTGCGCCGTACGTTCCGGACCGGCCTCTATCCACAATACAAGGCGCACCGACCGGAGCGGCCGGTCGAGCTCGCGCGCCAGTTGCCGATGCTGCGTGAGGTCGCGCACGCGTGTGGACTGCGCACGCTGATGCACCCTGACTTCGAGGCTGACGACCTCGTCGCTACGATCGTTGCGCAGGCAGAAGCCGCCAACGTGCACACAACGATCCTGTCCGCCGACAAGGATCTGCTGCAGCTCGTGTCCGACAAGACGCTCGTGTGGGATGCGATGCGGGGCAAGCGCTACACGCAGGCGGGGGTCGAGGAGAAGCTCGGCGTCGGGCCCGCCATGGTCGCGGACTACCTGGCGCTTTGCGGCGACGCGTCGGACAACGTGCCCGGGGTGCCGGGCATCGGGCCGAAGAGCGCCGCGCTGCTGCTGCGCGCGCATGGCAGCCTCGATGGGATCTACGCTGTGATCGATGGTGGCCAGGTCGGGGCCGGCGAAGGCGTGCCGACGCGCGACCGGAAGAAGCTCGTGGAGCATCGCGAGCGTGCGTTCCTGTCGCGATCGCTGACGCGCTTGCGGGCCGACGTGCCGCTCGAGGTCGACCTGGCGGGGCTGTCATTGCCGCGGGACGTGACGCGCGAGACCGGCGAGGCGCTGTGGGCGCGACTCGGGTTCGCGTCATTCATTGTGCCGCGGGCGGACGGAACGCGGAGGGAGTGGAGGCCGGGCGAGGGCGTGGGCGAGGGTGAGGGCGTGGGCGTGGGCGAGGGTGAGGGCGTGGGCGTGGGTGAGGGCGTGGGCGTGGGCGTGGGCGAGCTCGTGCGTGAGGTGCAGGCGCCGATCGAGGTCAACGATCTAAGGGGTCTGTTGCTCGTGGTTCACGAAGCACGGGCGGCGCTCGCGCTGGGGCTGGCCCTGGAAGGTGGCACGCACGAGGTGGTCGCGGCGGGGCGGGTGGCGGGCAAGGCCGAGCGCATGACGCGGCGGGCGGAGCACGCGTATGTTCCGCCGGTCCTGGGTCTGGCCGTTCCGTCCGGGGCGTCCTGGCGGATCAACCTCCAGGGTGGCGCGCGCGGGTTGCCGGGGCGGGCGGTACAGGGGTTCTTGTTCGGCTCGCCCGAGGCCGATCAGGGTCTCACGCTGACGGACGTCGCGACTGCGATCGCGTCGCTCTTGGCCGATCCGCGGCGGGTGCTGTGCGTGCACGATGGGCGGCGCCTGGCGGCGCTCGGAATTGCTGCGGTACGCGCGGCGCGCGATGCGATGGGCGGTGAGAGCATCGGGTCCGACCTCGGGGGCGACCATGGGGGCGACCCCGCGGCCGCCGCGCTCGAGGTGTTGTCAGGCTGGCTAGGTGGCCCATGAGCACGCACGCCGAGGCGGAGCAGCTCGCGCGCCTTGCCGCGGCCGGGGTAGCGGTCGAGGCCCTCGATCTCGAGGCAGAGCTCAAGGCGACGCGCCAGCGTCTGCACCAGGCCGAGCTGCGCCTCCAGGGGATCCAGCAGATCAGCCAGATCGGACAGTTCCTCGGGTCGGACCCTGACCTCGAGAGCGTGCTCGAGGAGATCGGGCGGCGCACGACAACGCTCATCGAGTGTGAGCGGGCTACCTTATATGTGGTGTCGGATGATCGGCGCACGCTGGCGGCGCGCGTCCTCAATCCTGAGGCGCCCGAGAGCGCGCACCTCGTCGAGCTCGGCATGGGTCAGGGCATCGCCGGCTGGGTGGCCGAGCACGGGCGCGCCATCAACGTGAAGGACGCGTACCGCGATCCGCGCTTCGATCCAGGCATGGATCTCGTCACCCGCTTTCGCACGCGTTCGATTCTGTGCCAGCCGATCCGCGACCGCCACGAGCGGCCGATCGGCGTCTTGCAGGCCTTGAACAAGCGCGGCGGCGGCGGCTACTTCTCGACCGCCGACGAGACCTTGCTCGAGACGATCGCCAGTCAAGCCGCGGTCGTGATCCGCAACTCGCGCCTCTTCATCGACCTCGCGCAGAAGCATCACGCCCTCCTCGACACCCAGGTCCGCCTGAAGGAGCGCAACTCCGAGATGGACCTGATGTTCACGATCGAGCGCGCGGCGGCGGTCGCCCGCGGCCTCGACGAGGCGCTCGACGGGGCGCTCAGCGCGACGTTGTCGGAGTATCCGTGCGCGGCGGCGGCGGTGATGTTGATAACGGACGACCCCGATCGCGCCCCCGAGAACCGCGGGTGGCGCGTGAAGCGCACAGCGGGCGACGAAGGGGCCCGGCTCGATCACGCGACCGGCAGCGCGTCCGAGCCGCTGCTGGCAGAAGCGCTCGTGCACGGGCGGGCGCTGGTGCTGTTCGATGACCCGGTGCTGCAGGCACTGCCACCGCTGCTCGGCCCGTTCACGCACCTCGAGACGCTGGCGCTGATCCCGCTCCTCTGGCGCGGACGCGAGGATGGTGAGCCGCAGGCCGAGGAGCGGCCGGTCGGGGCCCTCTTGCTCGTCAACAGCCGTCGTTTCCCAAAGGGCTTCGACGATCTCGACCGCCATAAGCTCGGGGTCATCGCGAGTCGCATGGCGCTGTCGGTGACGCTCGCGGGCGCGCTCGAAGAGGAGCGCAAGGCGGAGCGCATGGCCGCGATCGGCGGCGCGCTGTCGGGTATCGTGCACGATCTCAGGACGCCGCTGACGCTGCTCGATGGCTACGCGCGCCTGCTCTCGCGTGAGGGAGAAGCGGCCGAACGGCAGGCCCTGCGCGACAAGCACAAGCGGCAGATCGCGGTCGTCAACGACATGATCCAGGACGTGCTCGCGTTCGCGCGCGGCCAGAGCCAGGTGCTGCCGCGCAGGCTGTGGATGCGTGATTTCATGGGCGACCTCGCGGAGATGCTCCAGATCGAGCTCGCCGGCAGCAAGGTCAACGTGAGCATGGCGGACACGTATCGCGGCGCCGTTCGCATGGACGACGCCAAGATGAAGCGGGTCGTCACCAACCTCGTGCGCAATGCGCTCGAAGCGATGGGCGAAGCGGGCGGCGAGCTGCGCATCGGCGCGACCCTCGACCCGAACGACGCGGGGCGCGTGATTATCAGCGTGAGCGACACCGGCCCGGGCATCCCCAAGGAGATGGAGGGCCGCCTCTTCCAGTCGTTCGCGACCCACGGCAAGGCGCACGGTACGGGCCTCGGCCTGGCGATCGTCAAGACCATCGTCGACCAGCACGAAGGCACGCTGGAAGTGCGCTCGACGCCGGGCGTCGGCACCACGTTCGAGATCAGCCTGCCCGCGGCGTGAGGCACGACGTGGAAGTCCGAGCGAGCTCCGGCCGGCGCCGCGTCAGGGCGTGGCGGGCGCGGCCGGCGTCGCGGGCACGCCCTTGATGCGACCGGGTGCGGGTGCGACGAGGCCCGGGTGCTGCCTCAGGTAGAAGTCGAGCGCGTCCGAGTCGACGATCCCGATCTTGCGCTCGCTGCCGGACTTCAAGGTCTCGAAACCGTCGCCGCCGTTGCCGAGGAACTCGTTCATCACGACGCGATAGTTGCGCGTGAGGTCGAGCGGCTTGGCGAGCACCTCGACCTTCGCGGGGTCGATGCGATCGCCGGGCGGGCGCGTCGCATCCCAGGTGTACGTGAGACCGGCCGAGATCTGGAGCATCTTGGGCGGGTCACGCTCGTTGCCGGCAAGGGCGAACTGCTCTTCGAGCACGCGCTCGAGCTGGGCGCCGCTGAGGGTCATGGTGACCAGCGCGTTCTGGAAGGGTTGCACCGCGAAGACCTCACCGAAGGTGACCTCGCCCGGCTTCTCGCCGGCCGAGATCGCGGCCACCGTGAGGTCCCCGCGGATCCCGCCAGGGTTCATCAGCGCGAGCTCGGCGCCGCCTGCCGACGGGTCGCTTTCGGCGAAGAGCTGCGCGTCGGCGATGAGGCTGCCGAGCGGGCTCTCGCCGGTGGGCCCCTGCTGGCGCACGAGATCGGCGGCGATGGTGCCGACCACGCGCGCCTCGATGCCGCGCACGAGGTCCTTGTACTTACCGATGAGCGCGGTCAGCGCCGGGGCCTTCTCGACGTCGCGCGTGACGATGACGTTGGTCGCGCTCTTCGTGACGACGTCACGGCTCACCGGGTCGAGCATGAGCCGGATGTCCGACACCATGCGTCCCGCGAACGACGCGGACGTCACGAGCCGACCCTCGATGTCGCAGATGTGCGCGGCGTTGGTGTGGCCCGTCACGACGACGTCGACCTCCTTGTCGAAGCGCTTCACGACGTCGAAGACCGGGCCGGAGATCCCCTCGCACTGATCGTAGCGTCCCGTCGTGTAGCCGCCCTCGTGCAGCAGCACGACGATCGCGTGGATGCCCTGCGCCTGGAGCTTCGGCACGAGCGCGTTGACAGTGTCGGCCTCATCCTTGAAGGAGACGCCCTTGACGCCGTTTGCGGTGACGACGCTGGGCGTGCCTTCGAGGGTCATGCCGATGAAGGCGACCGGGATGTCGTCAAAGCGCCGCACCTCGTACGGCGGGAACAGGGTGTCGCTCGTCCCGTCGAGCACCACGTTGGCGGCGAGGTAGGTGAACTTCGCGCCCTCGAAGTGGGTCTCGGGCGTGCCAAAGCAGCCATCCTTCGGGTGGCAGCCGCCGCGCTGCAGGCGCCCGAGCTCGACGATGCCCTCGTCGAACTCGTGGTTGCCAACCGAGGTTATCGCGAGGCCGACGATGTTGAGCGCTTCGATCGTCGGCTCGTCGTGGAACGCCGCCGACAGGAGCGGGGTCGCGCCGATGTTGTCGCCGGCCGCGACGATCACTGTGCGCCCGTGCGCCGCGGAGAGTTTCTTCAGCCAGGTCGCGAAGTACTCGGCGCCGCCCGCCTCGACCGGCTCGCCCGCCGTCTGCACGAGCGCGTTCTTGCCGGTCGGCGGCTCGAGCTGGCCGTGGAAGTCGTTGAACGCCAGGAGCTGCACCTCGAGCGGTGCCGACGCAGGCGGCGTTGTTTCGACCGTGGCATTGACCAACGGTGCGACATCCGGCGAGTTCGGTGGCGTGCCAGCATCAGCCGCCAGCGGCGCTACAGCGGGCTTGGTGCAGGCGATGAACAACGTGAGCAGCGACGGGATCACGACCTTCATGGCCGAGCGATATCACGGTCTGCGGCGCCTGACTCGCGCGCAGCATCCGGCCCAGTCGACGGCTACAACCGGCGCCAGTTGAAGCGGTATTTGCCGCCAATAATCTCGAAGAAGAACCCGAACTCGAAGCGGATGTGCCCGTCGGCGTCGGCCAGCCCGAGCGGTGGATTCGGGAATGGCTGTGCCTCGCGGAACGCGCGCTTGGCCTCTTCGTCCAGGAAGTCGAGCCCCGACGGTCGGGTCGTGATGACGCTCAAGAGCTTGCCGGTCTTGTCGATCTCGACGCGCAGCACCGTGTAGCGGTCCTTGACGCCATACACCTGGCCGGTCGGATCGCGCCGCAGGTAGGTGTCGCTCGGCCGCCACTGACGCTCGACCGCGCGCTTCACGCTCTGGAAGAAGTCGGCGTACTTGTAGGCGTTGGCGTTGAGCACGGTCGACTTGCCGCGATCGACGTCGGGCAGGTGATCGTTGCTCGTGAAGTCGCCCGCCAATGCCTGGATGTTCGCGAGCGCGCCGGCCTCGCTGCCAGGCCGCATCAAGATGCGCGCGCCACCGCCGCCATCGCCCTTCTCCATCACCTTGCGCGCGGGCACGGTGCCGCTGTCGCCCTTTTGCGGTTCGACGATGTCGGCGACCTGGGGCGCCTCGTCGCCCTTGCCCTTGTCAGGGTCCCCCTCGGCATCGGACGGCGTCTCGTCGGGCTTGGCGATGACGACCTCGGGCGGGGACGTGCTCTTGTCGGGGCTCGTCGCCTTCTCGGGCGCCTCGCGCGCGGCATCTTTCACCTTGGCGGCGCCAGCGCCCTTCTGCGACTTCGCCGCCACCTCGGAGCGCGTCTCCTTCTCGGTGCGCGTCGTCAGGTCGGCCAGGTACTTCGTATCGATTGGCTTCGGATCGACCGCCTCGGGCATGTCGAGCTCGACGACCTGCGCGTCGTCCGGGATCTTCTCGACCGGAGCGGCGGTGATGAAGGTATCGACCGAGCGCACGTTGGGATCGCAGCGCATCTCGAGCGCGACCCGTTCACGCGGGGTCATGTCGTTCCGGCGATCGGTCTTCAGATCGAGGCACGTGAAGATCCGCGGCCCGTCGGCCTGCTTCGCCTCCGAGAAGGCCCACAAGAGTGGCACCTGCGCCACCGCCATAATCCCGATGGCCGCCAGGAGCCAGTGCACCGGCCGCCACGGCGTCACGACCTTGGGCGGTGGCGCCGACACATCGTGGGTGAACCCTGTCGGCCCCTCTGCCCCGCGACTCCCCGGCGGCAGGTCGGACGTGCCTGGCTCATCGTCGAAGTCCGCATGCAGCGCGGCGCGCAGGGCCTTCTTGTCGCCGAAGTCGCGGCCCACCACGAAGGGAACGTGGGTCTCCCCGGCGATCGGTGGTCGCTCGTTCTCGGCGTGGCTCCCCGGCATCGTCATCCTGGCCAGCGTAGCCACCCCGGGTCAGGACAACAAGGGCGGAGCGGCCGAGCGCGGAACGCCGGCACGCAATCGATCATGCCCGAAGGCTCGCAACACGGCTGCCATAGCGCCCGCGCGTGACCACCCGCACGAACCCCGCCAAGGCGAGGCACCACCCGCCGCTGCCGCCACCCGCGCAGCCCTCGTCCGCGGAGGCGCGCGTGACGGCACCGCCGCCGCCCTCGGTCGGCACGCCATCGGCTGCGTCGGAACTGCCCGCCGTTTCGGCGCCGGGGGTCGCAGTGTCATCGCCCCCTGCCCTGTCGGGCTCTGGATCGGCGACGGCGATCGCCACGCACCCGCCGTCGTCGCAGGAAAGGCCGCTCGACGCGCAGTCAAAGCGCTCTAAGGTGTTGCAGTCGTCGACGCCAGCGATGCAGCGCCACGACGTGGTCCCGATGCAGCCCCGTTCCATCGGGATGCAGCCGTTGCAGTCATCGCGGCATGCGCCGGCGACGCATTGGCTGCCGCCAGCGCATGTGCCACAGGCGCCGTCGCAGCCGTCGTCGCCGCACGTCTTGCCGTCGCACGCGGGCTCGCACACGCATGACACGGGGGACGCGCCGGTCGGGTCCACGCCTCCCAGGCCACATGAGTAGTAGCCCTCCTGCGCATCCCAGCCGCAGCCCGTGCCAGCGCAAGACAGGTGTTGCAGGCGGGCACCGTCGCAGAACAAGACGTCGCCCGTGTCGCAGCATCCACGCCAGCTCACGTTGCGACACGGGGTCTGGACGCCCTCGCCAGCGGGGCAATCGCGGCAGTCGTGGCAACCGCAGAGCCAGGCCGGCCCCCAGCAGAGATCGGTCGACCCGTTGACGACGCACTGGCCCGCGTAGCCACCTTCGGCGCCCGCGCATACGCCTTGCGCGCAGCCGCCGTCGCCGACCCAGGGTGCTGTCGGCTTTGCGGGAATGGTGCGGGTCACGCAATGGATGGCGCCCGACTGGTACGAGAGCTCTTCGCTGTCGATCCATTCGTGGCGCATGTCGGGAAGCACCCGTTCCCAGACCGCCTCGGCTTCGGCGCGGCTGTCCTTCCAATCGCCGAACGTATAGGCGGGCCAGAGGTTGAGGCCATTGAAGAAGGTCGAGTTGATGTAGGTGAACGGGACCTCGTAGGTACTCCAGCGGTCCTGGACGAGGCGGTGCCCGGGCATCGGCAGCCGGAGGACTTCGAAGCGACCGCCATCGGACTTGACGTAGGCTTCGAGGAAGGTCGCGTTGTCGTTCATGAGGGCTGCGTTCTCCTGCTCGGCGCCGTTGGCGAATGGCGCGCGATAGTCGCCGAGCAGAATCCGCTGGTCGTCCAGGATCTTGAGGTACATATCGATGTGCCCGGTCCCGTCGTCGCTGATGCTATGGGTGACGACGAGGTCCTTGCACCCCGCATAGGCAGCCAATACGCCGCGCATCTCGAGCGCGCGTGGATGGGTCTGGAGATCGGGCAGCGGCAGGTCGACAATGGCAGCGCGACAGGTGTTGTCGTAGACGTCGCAGTTCATGTTGGCGAGCTGGCGCGACCCAGTGATGCAGACGCCATCCCTGGTCGCCTGGAAGGTGCCGCCTTCGACGGTGAGCGGCAGGCGAAACGTGGTTGCCGGCGCGGGTGCGCCGAAGTGCGGCAGGTTGCGGCCGAGCACGGTGGGGATCGCGTCGTCGAGAGGGCGGCCGTGATAGTAGCGGAAGTCGCCGAAGGCGAAGGTGTCGTGGTCCGTGTCGATGAGCGGTAGCGGGCCATAGTCGATGAACCAGAAGGTCTCGAGCCGGGTGCGCAGGAACTTGATGACGGTGCCGATCTTCTCGCTCGGGACGTTGGCCCGGGCGAGCTTCTGCTTGAAGAGGGTCTCCGCCTGCTGGCCGTCGAAGAGGACCCAGACCTCGCCGTAGTCGGAGGCGTACCGGGCGATCTCGACGAACGTATCGGACGCCTGATCGAGGAGGGCGGCATACGAGGGATAGGCGAAGACGAGCGCGCTCATCGGCTCCCACTCGGTCATCGGCCGCACGCTGGCGATGTCATCGGGGGGCGCGGTGATGCTGTAGTTCTCGGGGTCGGCAGCGCGGCGACTGTCGGATTCGTCGCCCTTCTGTGCATTGAAGGTGACCGCGCGCCGGAACGCGAGCGGCACGGCGGCATCGAGTCGGTAGGCGCCATCGGCACCGAAGCGCTGGGCGAACGGGATCGCCGCAGGCAGCGAAGCGGCGTCATCGCGGCCTGGGGCGGCTGCCGGAGCGGGGGCCTCGATCGGCGTGTCGCACGCGCCAGCTGCAACAGCGACTGCGATCGATGTAAGCACGTGCGCACACGCGCGCCGAGGGTCCTTCATGAGTCCAGCGACATCAGAAACACGCTGCATGGCCACCCTCCGATGCGCCCTTCGAGCCAGGCCTATCGGCTTGGGCTGCCGCTGCCGGCAAGCCCGAACGAGAATGGCCCGGCCTCGCTCGAGCGCATCCTAGGGCCGCCACGGCGCTCTCGGAAGCAGCCGCTTACAGGTCCTTGCCCGATCCCAAGGCCCACCCGCCTTTGGCGCGGCCGCGCGACCCGTTCTTTTCATGGAACGGAACCCTGAGACCCAGCCACGCTGCGCAGTGGCAAGGGCAACGCAGTTCCCCTATATAGGCCGCGGAGGCCCGACGGTCCTGGTGGGCTGCTCGGTCTTCAAAACCGATGCAGGGCGTCGAGAGGCGTCCTGGGGGGGTTCGATTCCCCTGGGCCTCCGCCAAGTCTCCGTAAGATGCCGTCAATACTGTTACTTTCAGGATTCGACGGACGCGTTGGCCACTCCAAGGCCACACCCGAAGCCGGAGCGGTCGCGGGTGCACGAAGTGCTCGTGGGTCTTCGGGAGCCTCTCCGATTTCAGGGATGGCGGTCGCGATCGCTGCGAGGTCAAGCGCCCACGGGTCGGCGCAGGTGCCTCGGATCTCGAGGTCGTGGCCGACGTAGTACTCGATCGCTTCGGGGTCGATCCCCTGCGCCTTCAGGCATGAGATGAGGGCCTTGCGGAACGCGTGATGCGGACGCCCGCGCCAGTACATCGGGTCGATGCCGGCACGCTCCCAGAAGCGCCACACGTCGCGGCCGCGAGGCTTGCGCGAGGTCTTGTCGCCGATCGGTGCAAGGTAGCCTGAGCGGGTTCCCCACATCGCGAGCTCGGCGACCAGATGAGGCGACATCGGGATCTCGCGCCCTACCTTCTCCGCTGTCGACTTGCCGAGCTCGGGTCGCAAATGAAGGATCGCGCGCTTCATGTCGACGTCGCTCCAGAGGAGCTGCATCGCCTGGTTCACCCGAAGCCCGGTGTACCGCATGAGCACGAGGAGCTTGCGATGCCGCCCGTGCGACTGCGCGATCACGGCGTCGAGCTGATGCCAGGTCACCGCCCGCGTGCGCGCTTTCGGCGGCGCCTTGAAGGGCACCACCTCGGGCACCGGCACCGCCTCCGCGAAGGTCCGATCGCCCGCGGCCCATCGTCATATCTGCACGAGCGTGCGCGCGATCCTGGTGCGCGTAACCTCCATTCGCGGGTGCCCCTCGAAGCCATCGAGCTCGGCGTGCAGCTCGAGCACCATACTCTTCGAGAACAGCGCACGTGGGCGCAGCGAGGGGTTCAGGCCGGGCGGGAGGTACGAACTCCCGCCTCGGCCGATCTGAATAGTGATGTAGTGCAGATCATTAGTCAAGCTCACTGCTTGAAAGAGTGCGCTGGTCGCACTACAACACTGCGCATGACCGAGTTGAAGACCGCGCGGTTTCAGGTTGTGCTGACCCCAACCGAGCTCGAGACCGTCGACGACTGGCGCTTCGCGCGACGCATCGGTTCGCGGGCGGAGGCCATTCGACAACTGATCGCGCGCGGCCTTACCGTCCCCGACGAAGCACCTGCCCCTGGACCGAAGAAAACGACGCGGCCCAAGAGGGCGCCTTAGCCAACCGAAGGCCCTGTCCATCCCGCCATCTGGCACCGTATCTCGAGCCCCTAGCCCCCCCTTGCGGTGGTTTCTACTTTCGGTTCGATCGCACCGCGGCCTGCGAAAGGCCTGCCAGCGAGGGTACTGAGGCCTGCGACTTCGTGTCAGCGGCAATTCGCAATCGGAATCGCAGGCTCGCGACGGCTGCAAGCGCAGCCATGTCGCGTATCAGATCCAGCGGACGTACACGGCCGACGAGGCTGTCGGGCGACCTGTGGACTTGATCATTTCGGGCCCGTGTAGCGGCCCAGTAAACCGCTTTTCGGACCTTCTCCTGCTCGGTTTCGGCGCGTGCGTAGACGGCATCGATCGAGTTGTCGACTGCGCGTTGCCGCTTCTCGGTGGAACCCTTGGCATCGTCGTCCCACGGCAGGATATCGCCGAACCGATTTAGGGTCCGACCGACTTTTCCTTTCTCCTTCGGGTCGAGACTCGCGTCGAGCTGCAGCGCCCATCCGCAGAAGAGCGGCTCGAGCATCGCCCAGAGTTGGCCCACGTCTGCGCTTCGCACCACCTCATTGGGCTCCATCACCAGGAGCTCGAGCAGTTCTCCATACGCGAGCGGGAACGCGCGCAGATACTCATCGAGCAAGACCGCCAGCGCGTAGTGGGCCAGTTCCTGGGCACGCAGGCTGTGGCCAGCTGCGAAGAGATCCGACAGTCGTCGCATCTCCGACGAAAGGAGCGGCCAGAGAGGGCATTGCTGGCGGTGCTCGCGGTCTATCGCGCGGCGCTCGTTTCGCGTGGTCTCGTCGAGTTCGCCGACGTGGTGCGCGACGCCCGTCACGCGCTCGCGTCCTGCGCCGTGGCGCCTCCCTATTCAGCGGTACTCCGATGAGATGCAGGACCTCGGCCCGCCGATCGCCCCCGAGTCGATCTGTGTCGCGGTCCGCACCAACGACCTGCGCAAGACCTGGAGCGAGCAGCTCACCCGACGCAGCCTCACGGTCGCGATCCTCAAAGAGGACGAAGCCCCGGGCCCCGGCGTGCGCCTCGCCACGATGCATCGCATGAAGGGCCTCGAGTTCGAGCGCGTGATCCTCGCAAGCGTCCAGGCCGGCACCCTGCCCCAACCCTTCGCCGGCCAATCCCAGGCCGACGACACGAGCCGCGCCCAGCACATCCAGTCCGAGCGTTGCCTCCTCTACGTCGCCGCCACCCGCGCCCGCGACGAGCTCATTATCACCGGCCACGGCGCCGCAAGCCCGCTCCTCCCCGCACGCGAGAGACCGGACCGACCGGGCCATCGAGCGCCATAACGAGCGGATCGAGGAGCGCCTTCGCTCGGGATGTTCTCGCCCGCGAGGTAGCTCCTCGCCTTCTTATTCACGGTCGACCTTGCTCTGGAGATGCCTCGCTGCTTGACGCTTGGGCCCGACGTGCGGCTCATCGGGCATGACGATCTCGGACCTCCTCGCCTCGCTCGACACGATGACCGCCGCGGAGCGCGTCTCGCACTACTCCGGCGATGGCGCCACCGAGCAGGCCGATTGGGACGCATTTCGCGACGCCGCGGCGGTCCTCGCCCGCGGTGGCGAAGACAGCGCCGGCCTGATGCGCCTGGTCGAGCGCCATGGCTCCGAGGGCATCATCGGCGTCTACATGGCCTGGCGCCGCCGGCGCATCGAGGCGCGCGAGCCCGTCAAGGCGCGGCGCCGGCGCTGAGGCGAGCCGACTCGGAGCGTCATCATTGCGAGCGCGAGGCCGCCAGTGGCGCGCACGACCCAAGGATGCTGGCCACCGCGCGCTGGGCCTGACCGATGGCGGACTGCAGCATCGGGAAGTCGGCGCGAGCGCGGGTGGCCCATCCCTGGCAATAGGCGAGCGACTGCGCACGGGAGTCGCTGCCGAGGCCGAGCTCGGCCAGCATCCACGCGGCGCCGATCTCGGCGACGAGTTCCTCCTCGGCGTACGAGGGTTCGCCGAAGCGCGCCGCTTGATGGAGCGTCTTGCGCGCGAGGCGAGCGGGGTGCCCGGTCGAGTGCACCAGCTCGTGAAAGAGAACGCCGTAGTAGTCAGCCGCCGAGTCGAACTGGCGACGCTCGGGCAGGTAGACCCGATCCTCGTGTCGATCATAGAAGGCGCGGTCGGGATGCAGCGCGAAGCCGGGCCCGCCATGATGCAGATAGGCAGCGGCGGTCGCCTCCGCGCGCGCGTCGGGCGGCAGCTCGGGACGAGGCGCCACGGGCGTAGCGATCCCTTCGATCTGAACGAGGTTGTAGACCTCGAAGGTCCTTGGCGCGAAGCGCGTCGGCCGCATGATCGGTGCCTCGGGCGAGCTCCACGGATCGAGGGCCCAGGCGATCGGTCGGGCACAGGTGACCTCGGCCGGCAGCGCGTCCGCGCGCAGGTGACCGCGGCGACGCTCGACCTGCCTCGCGGTGCACCACAACGGTGAGCGCAAGCCATGACGGGTCGCCCACCAGTTGAGCACCATGACATTGAGGCCGCTGTAGCGCCGACGCGTGAGCGCGTTCTGATGCGGCACCGCAGACGTCCACGGCCGACACCATGGGAGCGTTCCAGTCGTCAGGGCGGCGATGAGATCGGTGGCGAAATCCCGCATGAAGGGGCCCAGGCGCGCCAGCGAGTCCGGCGGCTCGGCGCCGTCGAGATAGGCGATGATGGCGCCGACCTCGGCCGCGACGAAGCGGCCCGCCGCGAGCCTCCCAAGCGCCTCTCGCAGCGCCTGACGCCGCGTCGGGTCGACGACGTAGGTGTCGCGCTCGGCGGTCTCGTCGGCGCCAATGCGACGGAAGAGCGCGTTGAGAGGCTCGGACCGGAATGGCCCATGCTCCCCGGGACCACGCTGCGAAGAGATCCGGATCGCGCCGGCGGCACGCGACACGAGGACCGAGCCGTAGACGATCGGATCGTGGTCGCTGGCGATGGGCTCGAGCGGGTGCATCGCTGCAAGCCTACGGATGGCGCGCGGCCGCGGGCAGGCTGCTTTTACGTTCAGTGACCCAACGGCGGCGGAGGACGCCCTATGATCGCCTGGACTGAAGAACGAACCGAGCTCCGAATCCGTGGTTCCAGCGGC
>Ga0105046_10001764_pt1 | contig 33594 bp, 32 predicted proteins | sample MAT03_FD_78385 | JGI IMG/M metagenome (GOLD analysis project Ga0105046, IMG submission 78385) | Freshwater microbial communities from Lake Fryxell liftoff mats and glacier meltwater in Antarctica - MAT-03 (megahit assembly) | ecosystem: Environmental > Aquatic > Freshwater > Ice > Liftoff...
CACACCACCCGCGCCTAGCGCCAGCCGGCAGCAAGCCGCTGGGCCTGTTCGCAGGTCCAGTCGCTCGGCACCTTCTCGAGTCGGAAGTAGCTGCGGCTGGGGACTGGGCGCGACTCGGGCCCACCGCCGATGAGACGATTGGTGGTGCCCAGCACGCTCTGCTCGACCTTGAAGTCGATGCGGCCGGTGAACGCGCTGCCGCGTAGCGCTCCGAACAGGCGCGTAGTGCTGCGCTGCACCAAGTAGATGTCGCCGCTGACCAGGCCCGACACGCGCACTGTCACTCCCGGCTTGTCGTCTTGATCTTGATCGAACACGCGGGGGTCGTTGGCTCGAGTCGGCAGCTCCTCTTCGGCGCCGAGGCGTGCGCCCACTACCAACGTCTGCGCCGCCTGCCGAAACACCACCCCGTCTTCTTTGGGCGCGAGTTCGGCATCGATGCGCACGGGCGGCAAGGAACGTCGAAAAGCCGCAGGCAGCTCGGTCTTCACCAGATCCGAGCTGTTCTCCATAGCCAATTGGCATAGAGAAGCCTCGCCACGCAGGCGACCTGCCTCGTGGGTCAAGCGACCCAGGCTGATGGCGCGCATCGTGGTCAGCACATCGGCCAGGATGGGGATTTCGGCGACCGTAACCGTCTGCTGCAGAAGCACGTACGTTCCCGAATGATCGGCGGGGGACGTCGTGAGGGGTGCGCTAGCCAGTGGAACGCCAGCCAGTGGCGTCGACGAAGCGAGCGCCGGCGCTACACGGACCGCCAACGGGATCAGACTCAGCGCGAAGAGGCCCAGGCCCGGAACCCCGAGCAGCGTCGCCCTCACGCTAGACCTCGCGAGCGCAAAAGACTTTCCGCTGCCTGCCGGCCTGACTGGGCAACGAGTGGCAGACCTCCGCCCGGATGAGCGCTGCCGGAGGCCAGAAACAGTCCGGGAATCTTTCGCAGCTCGTTCGGAGCACGACGAAAAGCAGCCCCCATGTCGTTCGACGCGGGACCGTAGAGCGAGCCGCGACTGCCGGGAAATGCGCGCGCCAAATCGCTCGGGTTGCGTCGCCACACTGGTTCGGCATCCGCCGCCAGCAAACGTCGTTCCACCAAACGCGATTTCACGAGTTCGCCGAGCGCCCGAGCGTCTGCTCTGTCCGCGGTTTGTTTTGCTGGGGCATTGGCCATGACGAACAGTACTTCCTCGGTCTCCCAACCGACGCGGTGGTGAGCAATCTCTTGCGCACACACGTAGACCGCGGGCTGGCGGGGCGCTCGCTCGCGATCGAAAATATCGGCAAATTCCTCCAGATAGTCAGTCGGAAAGACGACCGCATGGGCCGGCCGCGGCCGCTGACGCGGCACGCGATAGACGGCGTTGTAGGCCGACATCGACGGCGCGCTCTGCGCGGGTCCCTGCAGTCGCTGCGGGGCCGGAAGCAGCTCCCCGAAGACGTGGGCCACATCGGCGTTGGCGACCACGTGGCTTGCCGCGATGTGGCGATCCGCGCTGAGCCGCACGCCGGAAACGCGACCCGCTCGAATCGTGATGCCCTCTACGCGCGCGCCGCATTCGAACTCGACGCCACGCTCTTTCGCCAGCGCGACCAGCGCGCGAACGAGCTCGTACATGCCGCCGCGCACACCGTAGCCACCGAGAGCGAGCTCGACGTGCGCGATGCAGCCGAGCGTCGCAGGCGCTCGACGCACGTCCGAACCATTGTAGGTGGCGTAGCGCTCGAGCAGCATGCGGAGTTCGGGAGAACGAACTCGTGCTTCGATGGCGCTCTGCAGGCTGCGAAACGCATCGATGCTCAGCGCTGCGCGCAACTTGCCTAGCCCCCCCAAGAGCATGCCGCCGAAATCCGGCGCGGGCCCGAAGACGAAGTGGGGGCCTGCAGCGTCCCAAATTCGAGCGGCGTCAGCCAAGTAGTTCGAGAACTCGCCGCGGGCTGCCGTCCCGAAGACCGCTTCGACCGAATCGAGAGTCCGCTCGAGCTCGTGGTGCACGTCGAGTTCGGCGCCACTCGGAAACGAGTAGCGAAACGCTGGCTCGGGCCGCACGAGTTGGACGCGCTCGGCGAAGCTCTCGCCGAGTTCGGCAAACACCGCCTCGAAGATGCGGGGCAAAGTGAGCACACTCGGGCCGGTGTCGAACTCAACTCCATCGACTACCTCGACGTTTGCCTTCCCGCCGCAGCGCTCGCCGGCTTCGAGGACGAGTACCGACAACCCCCGGGCTCGGAGCAAGAGCGCGGCGACCAAACCGCCGACCCCACTACCAATGACCACGACGTCGTGCGTCATGATTTCCCCGCGCGAGCGAGACGAGACAGCGCGGCCGTGCCCGTAGGCATCTGGGGCGCAGACGGTCCGCCAATCAGCGGTATGAAGGCCGAGTTGTGGCGCGTGCCAGCCGAACGCAGCAGCTCCGCGTCGATCTGAGCGAGTTCGAGGCCGACGGCGACTTCGAGCTCGAGTGCGAGCACGCCGCGCCGCTTCCACAACTGAGCGGGCCCGCAGGAGATGTGTATTTCTGGACGGGGACCCTCGGTGAAATCGTAGCGCAATCCGACCGGTACGACCGGTGCACCCGTTCGCTCGGCCAGGAGTTCGATGCCCCGGTGGAACTCGAGCGGCAGATGAGCGGGGCGCTGCTGACCTTGCGGGAAAGCGACCAGACACCGCCCGGGTCCTGTCAAGAGAGCACAGGCAGCGTCGAGATCGCGCAGCATGCGTCGCGGGTGCTTGCGATCGAGCGGCACCGCACCTGTCCAAGCAAAGAACGGCAAACGTTCGAGATTCTCCGCGTCCATCAGGCAGTAGCCACCGCCCCCCAGGCGTTCGTCCAGCGCCACGCACAAAAAGGCGTCCCACCAGGCCACGTGATTTGGGGCCAGGATCACGGGACCGTGTCGAAGCAGCTCCTCGATGCTCTCGAGACCCGAAACCCGCACGGCCGAAAAGGCACGCCGCAAGCGTCGCCTCACGTAGGGGCGCGCGAAGCGCAAAAACAGGGCGCTCTTGCGTGTCATGGTCGCGACTCCTCGCTCGCCCAGACGTGCTCGACGGCCCGGCGCCCGGCACGCTGTCCATAGCTGCGCTCTGCCCAAACGATTTCACCCCGCCGATACCAGAGCGCCGAGTTCAGGGCGATCGCACACAGCACCAGCACGCCAAACGGATGGAGCAGGATGCCTTCTGGGGGTTGGCCATACCGCAGAGCCAAGATCGAACGCAGCAAGACTTGCGCGCCGACGCCGACCAGACCCGGGCCGATAGCCGTCGAAGCGCCCACGAGTCCGAGGACGAGCACGAGGTAGGGTGCGATGAAACAGGCGCAATACAAAACCAAGGCCGACAGCAGGCCGAGGGGCGATGCCCCCAATCCCTCGTAGAGATTCTTGGAAAAGCCGCGCCAGACTGCGCGCGCCGAATCATACATGCGGCAGCTGGCCAGCCGCGTGCCATCCGCAAAAATGACACGGTAGCCGCGGGTCTTGGCCAAGCGACAGAAAGCCACGTCGTCGACAATCTCGCTACGTACGGAGGCGAAGCCGCCGAGCGCTTCGTAGTCGGTTCGAGCGACGAGCAGCATCTGACCATTGGCGGCGACGGTCGAGGCACTCCGCCCCCACTCGATCGCGCGAAGCGGAAGCCAGGACGTGTAGGTGAGCACGAGCAACGGCAACACGAGCCGCTCGACGAAGGTCTCGTTGAGTTGCCGTGGAACGGCCGTCACCACCCGACCGCCTACGCTTTCGTCGAGCAGCTCGAGCATTCCGTCCACTGCCCCAGGTTCGAGGCGCACATCCGCATCTAGAAACAAGAGATGGGTCCCGTGGGCGTGGCTGGCCAGTTGATGGCACGCGTGCGGCTTGCCGACCCAGCCGGCAGGTAGCGGCACCCCCGAGATGAGGCGAATTCTATCGAATTCTCGACTCGAACGAGCAACGATCGTGGCCGTATCGTCGGTCGACTGATCATCGTAAACGAGAATCTCGCCGATAGCGGGCGAACAGGTCGCGGCCCCGCGCAACGTGAGCTCGATGCGAGCGGCCTCGTTGCGCGCAGGAATGAGAACCGATACGCGACCGACCCCAATCTTGGATCGAGTCCTAGGTCGAGGACGCCGCCAGGACACGACGTTCAAACAAGTGAGGGCGAGCGGCACACAGGCCAGCGCTGCGACGATCCAGGCCCAGGTCATGGATGGCTCCCCAGCCAAGAACGCAAGAGGCGCCCGGTCCGTCCGCGACGCGGTCCACTGAACAACGGGAGCCAGCTCGAATTTCTTTCGCCTGACAAGCTGTGCGTGCGCATGCGCACGAATGGTCGCTGCCAAGGCACGTCCAACCGATGGGGAGAGACGACTTCGTAGACGCCGTGACCGACGACCCCGCCTTCTTCGGCACGCATCAAGAAGCGCTGATAAAAGGGGCCATCGTCGACCAAGCGCTGCATCTGGCAGCGAACGTGGCTCTCGCTCGACATGATGTCGAGGCTACGCGGAGCGGACAAACCATAGAGCCCGCTCTTTTCTGGGCCAAATCGCAATTCGGCGCCCTCGACGGCGCGACACGATCCATCGGCTCGTGCTTCGAGCACGAAGCACGTTTTGCTGCCATCTGTCTCCACCAGATCGTAGAAAACGACCGACCGCTCGCCGAGGTTCACCCGACCCCAGCGCCAGGAAGCGATACCTTGGGCATGAAGGCCGACGGGGCTCGCGTTCCCATCGAAGTAACCGGTTCCGTCGAACTGCCACTCGGACGAGCCCACAGTCACGCGCGCGCTGGCGGGACCGCCCACGACGCGCGGTGTCCACAGATGGAGCGCGGCAGCACTTGGTCCGCTGAGCTTGAGCCTCGGTCCGCGAAGGTCGATCTGGGCAACGAGTCGTTCCTTCGTGCCGGGGAGCGCTTCGTCGAGAAGCACGCGAACACGAACATCCTCTCCCTTCTCGCTCACGTCGATCCGCGAACGACCAAGTACAGCCGAACCGCTGGCATCCGTGAAGTCCGCCTGGTCCTCGCCGAACTCTTGAAGGAGGTAGAGGTCGCATCGGCCTCCGCGGTACAGGGCCAGGTTCAAGGCAGGTCGCGAGCGTGCCGGGAGCCCCCTGCGGCTACCCGCGAGGAACGGCAGCCCCAGCGCCCAAATCAGGACGAGCCCGTTGCCAGCCTCGTCCGTGAGGTCGAGGTACCACCAGCAAAACCCTCCGGGCTCTGCAGCGCTTTGCCGCCAGAAATCCGAACTGAGCTCAGCCATTTCAATCACGCGCGAAACCCTTTGCAAAAACCCGTTTCAAACCCTTTGCATACCCTAGGGGTTTAGCATACAGTCTGCAACGGCTTTGAACATGAGCGAGACAAGCGACGTATTGGTGGTGGGCGCCGGCCCAGCGGGCCTGGCCTTCGCAGCGGCCGCCGCTGCTCGCGGTCTCGCTGTCTCCGTACTGGCCCCCGGGCCCCGAGAACATTGGCAGCGTTCGTTCGGCATTTGGGCGCGCGGAGCAGCCGGTCTGGGTTTGCAAGACGCCGTCGCCAGTCGCTCGACCGAACCAGTCGTTCACTCTGGTGTGGGACAACCTCGCATCCTGGACGCAACCTACCTGCGCCTCGACACCCAGAGTTTGCAAACGTTGCTTCTCGATCGCTGTGTCGAGGCAGGCGTCGAGTTCGTCGACGGCAGGGTGGACGCCGTGATGCACGCCAGCGACTCGTCGGAAGTGCGGGTCTCCGGTACAGCGCGCCCGGTATTCGCAAGGCTTGTGGTCGATGCCACGGGCTCCGCGTCGACGCTGTCTGCACGAGACAGACCCAGGCCACGCGCCTACCAGAGCGCGTACGGGCTGTGGCTCGAGGCGCCTTCTCCCTTTTCACCAGGCGACATGGCGCTCATGGACTTTCGTCCCCTGCCCGGCGTCGACGGGCCACTCACCTTTCTCTACGGCCTCCGTGAGGGCCAGGGTCGCATTTTCTTGCAGGAAACATGCCTCGCCAGCGCGCGCCCGATCGCCTTCGAAAGGCTCTCGGCGCGGCTCGAGATACGACTCGAAAAGCTGGGCTTGAGTCGGGCACCTCGGCTCGGGAGCGAACGTTGCTTGATTCCCATGGGCGTCGGCCTGCCTCTCGCGGAGCAGTCGATCCTTCCTTTCGGTGCCGCGGCTGGACTCGTGCATCCTGCGACCGGTTATCAGCTCGCACGCGCGCTCCAGACGGCTCCAATTTTGGCCGAAAGTGTGGCGAAAGACTGGTCGCTGGAGCGAGACGCCCTGGTAGCCAGCAGCCTGGAAGCGCTGTGGCCCGCGCACCTCCGGCACGAGTTCGGTCTCTATGATCGCGGGCTCGGGTTGATGCTCGGCCTGGGACCCGAGCAGATGCGCGCGTTCATCCGTGCCTTCTTCGAACTGCCGACGCCACTCTGGCTCGGCTTCATGGAGGGAACGCTAAGCGTACGCGAGATCGCTGCGGCCATGTGGCAAGTGTTCTCGCGCGCCCCCTTGCGACTGCGTTTCGAACTGCTGCGTGGCAGCGCCATTTCCGGTGCAGAGGCCCTACTTTCCGCTGCGTCTTGAGGAGAAACCATGGATTTGCATGCACAGTTACGCGCCGTCGAACGGCACATGACCCGAGTCGCTCGCGGGACCCAGATCGACCGGGCCGGCTCCATGGCGCTGGAGCAAATTGCCTCCGGCGGCAAACGCCTGCGTGCTCGGCTAGCACTCTCGGCCGCGCGCGCCTTCGGTGTGAATTCCGATCACGCCGAGCTCTGGGCCGCGGCCGTCGAGCTCCTGCACAACGCGACTCTGGTGCACGACGACGTGCAGGACGGCGATCGGACTCGACGCGGCGAACCGACGCTTTGGGTGAAGCATGGAGTGGCGCAAGCCATCAACATCGGCGACTTGCTGCTGATGCTCCCTTTCCTCGCCTTGAACGAGTTGCCCGCGCCCAGCATGGGCCGGCTCTGTCAGCTCTTGGCCGAGTATGCCACCCGCACCGTGCGTGGTCAGGTCGAAGAGTTCGGACTCCTGAGCAGCGGTCGCCTCGACGTCGAAAGCTACGCGCGCGTGGCGGCAGGCAAAACTGGCAGCTTGATCGCTCTTCCCGTGGTCGGGGCTGCGCTGCTTGGCGGGCGCAGCGCCGAACGCTCCGAGGCCTTGGGCGATGCCTTCACCCAACTCGGCGTGATGTTCCAGCTCCAGGATGACGTACTCGACCTGTTCGGCGACAAAGGCCGAGGCGAAGTCGGTTGCGACATCTACGAAGGCAAAGTGAGTGCGCTCGTCGTGGCGCACGTCGAGCGCGCGCCCCACAGTACCGCCGAACTCCTGGCCATCTTGGCCAAGCCGCGGGACAAAACACAATTGGGCGACGTAGAACGAACACGCGAGCTGTTCTTGCAAAGTCAGGCGCTCGATGCGGTCCTCGACCAGATCAGTCGCCTGCAGAGCGCAGTACTGAGATCGAGTGCTTTGGGCCTCGAGCCCGAGCTTTCGGACGTCGCCAAGGAGCTGATGACTTTGGCCCTCGACCCGATCGACCACCTCTTTCGGGCTCGCCACGAGGCCGCAGTATGACCGTCCACTCGAATCGGGAGTGCGCGCTGGTCATCGGCGCCGGATTCGGTGGCCTGGCCGCGGCCGTGAGACTGCGCGCCCTCGGCTACGAAGTGACTGTGCTCGAAGCCGGGTCCCAAGCAGGCGGGCGAGCGCGCGTGTTCGAGCGTGACGGTTTTACCTTCGACGCGGGCCCTACGGTCGTGACGGCCCCGCACCTGTTCGACGAATTGTTCGAAGCGCTCGGTCGCAAACGAGAAGACTACGTCGATTTCATGCCCGTCGACCCCTTCTACCGGGTCACGTTCCCCGATGGCGAACACTTCGACTACGTCGGCGACGAAACGCGCCTGTTAGCCGAGGTGGAGCGCCTCTCCCCCGGTGACGTCGACGGCTACCGGCGCATGGCCGATCACGCCCGACGCATCTTCGAGATTGGTTACGTCAAACTGGCCGACCAGCCCTTCGGCAAGCTGAGCGACATGCTTCGTATCGTGCCCGACCTAGCGAAGCTGTCCGGCTATCGCAGCGTCTACGCACTCGTATCCCGCTACGTCAAGGACGAACGGCTCCGCCAAGTGTTCTCGTTCGAGCCTCTGCTCGTCGGCGGCAACCCGATGCGCGTGCCGGGCATTTATCTGCTGATCCACTGGTTGGAGCGCAAATGGGGCGTGCACTTCGTGAAAGGCGGAACGGGCGCTTTGGTGCAAGCGCTGGTCCGGATGCTCGCCGAGTTCGACGTCGAAGTGCGGTTCGGCGCCGCGGTCGAACGTATCGTGACGCGAAACGGTCGCGCAGTCGGAGTGCTGCTCGAAAGCGGCGAGGAACTCGCGGCCGACGTCGTCGTCGCCAACTCCGACCCGACTCTCGTTTACGGACGCATGCTGCCACCGGAGCTGCTCCGCAAGAATACGCCGCGCTCGCTCGCGAAAAAGAGGCATTCGATGAGTCTCTTCGTCGGCTACTTCGGCACCAAGATCCAATACCCCGAGATCAAGCACCACACGATCGTGATGGGCTCACGATACCGCGAACTGCTGGGCGACGTCTTCGATCGCAAGATTTTGGCCGACGACTTCGCGCTCTATCTTCATGCGCCCGGACGCAGCGATCCGAGCTTGGCACCAGCAGGGCAGGACGGCTTTTACGTGCTCTCCCCTGTGCCTAATCAGCAGAGCGGCATCGACTGGGAGAAGGCCGGTGAAGCGTACTTCGATCGCATCCTGGACGTGCTCGAAGCACGCGAGCTGCCAGGACTACGGCAAAATCTAGTGACGCGCTTCTCGGTCGACCCGCGCTACTTCGAAGGCGAGCTTCGCTCGGCCGCGGGCGCCGCGTTCGGCCTCGAGCCGACGCTCACACAGTCGGCGTATTTTCGCTATCACAACGCCTCGCCCGACGTGCCGGGGCTCTACTTCGTTGGTGCCAGCACGCACCCCGGCGCCGGTCTTCCTGGCGTCCTGTGCTCGGCCAAGGTGCTCCAACGGCTCGTGCCCCAACCACGCGCGGCTCCCGTGTACCAGCTGTCCAAGTCGCCAGTGGCGCAGGTCCAGGAGGCGACGTGACGCCCTCGAACAACGCAATCGTGGCAACGAGCCAAGCGGTCCTGCAGCAGCATGCCAAGAGCTTTCGCTGGGCTCAGCTGTTCTTGGGTCCGCGCCAACGTGCCGACTCCGCCGTCGCCTATGCGTTCTGCCGCTTGGTCGACGATACCGTAGATGAGGCCCCGAACGAAGCTACGGCGCGTGCGGGACTCGCCGAACTCGAGGCGATGTTAGAGGGCCAAAAAGAGCCTTCGCCGTTGATCTTGGCCTACCGAGAGCTCGGCGAACGAGCGCACTTCGGTCTCGAACCAGCACGGTCTCTGTTGCGCGGAGCCGAAAGCGATCTGGGCCCCGTCCGCGTGGCGGACGATGGAGAGCTCGGCACCTATTGCTACCGAGTTGCCGGAACCGTGGGCCTGATGATGTGCGGCATCTTGGGCGTCACGGATCCGCGCGCACACCGGCACGCTGTCGATTTGGGTGTCGCAATGCAACTGACCAACATCTGCCGCGACGTGCGCGAGGACGCCGAGCTCGGTCGCGTCTACTTGCCCCAGGCGCGCCTCTCTCGGCACGGGCTCACGGGTAGCGACTTGCTGCAAGGAGGCATGCTGTGCGAGGACCCCGCGCGACGCCGGGCCCTCGCACAAGTGACGGCCGAGCTGCTCGAACTCGCTGATCAAGCGTATGCCTCGGGCGAAGCCGGTTTGCCCTACTTGCCCATCCGCGCTCGACTGGCCATTGCCGTGGCGAGTCGCGTCTACGGTGGCATCGGCCGTCGCCTGCGGCGGGTCCGAGACTCTGACCCTTGGCCAGGCCGTGTCCACGTGCCGAGCCACTTGAAGCTCGCCCTCGTCGTCCAGGCCTTCGGCCCGTGGGCGCGGGCGAGTTGGGCAAATCCTCCCCTCAGTCCCGAAGGGGAGCGTTCGCCCCTGCCACTGCCCGCTTTCGAGTCTTGATCGCATGGCTTACCGTATCCGTACAGTGTCCGAGTTGACCGGCGTGCCGCGCAATACCCTGATTGCGTGGGAACGGCGGTATGGCTTCGTTAGGCCGCGTCGCAACGACAACGGTTACCGCAGCTACAGCGAAGAGGACGTCGCAAACCTCCTGCGCATTCGCAACGCCCTGGGCGCGGGCCTCAAGATCAGCGAAGCGATCGCACTCTTGAAGAAAACCGACCAGAACGGTGCCGTGCCCATTCCGACACGAGCCCAGAGTTCCACTTTCGTTCCGGCCGACAAGAACCGGCATCGCGAGCTCTGCGACAGCTTGACGAGCGCGTTGATCGAGTACCGCGCGCGAGACGCGGAGCGTCTGTTGTCTCAGCTGGTGACAGTGCCCTTCGAAGAACGGGTGCATGCGGTGTTCTTCCCGGTACTGCAGCGCATCGGCGAGCTGTGGTCCAATGGCGAGGTCAACATCGCACAGGAGCACTACGCCTCGGCCATCATTCGCGATCAACTGGTCAGCATCCTGGTGGGCGTAGGCACGAAGAGCGCGCAGGATCCGCACGCGGTTTGCACGACTTTCCCGGGCGAGTTGCACGAAATCGGCGCGATGGCCCTCGGTGTGCACCTCGGCCTGCGCGGCTACCGCGTCTCGTACTTGGGCGCGAACTTACCGCTGCCCGACCTGCTCGACTTTTGCGTGAAGCAAAAACCATCGCTCGTCTGTATCTCCGTCATCGCCGGCTTTCCTCGCACCGATCTGCAAGATTATGCAACGGCTCTGCGGGCCCAAGCACCGCCTTCGGCGCGGCTGGTGCTTGGTGGCAGCGGCGTGCGCACCACGCCACTCCCGGAAGTGGCCGGCGTCGAGTTCATCCCCAACTGGCACGACTTTTCGGCCTGAGCCTGGCTCGGCTCGTACCCCCCTTGCGATGCGGTCGACAAGTCGGCAGCGTGCGCGACCCAACCCATTGGAGGCGCAACATCATGAGCGACGTAAAATTCGAGAACGTCACCGCGAGCGCGGTGGCCAACGTCTACTTCGACGGCAAAGTCGTCAGCCACGCCATCCTCTTGCCCGACGGCAAGAAGAAAACGCTCGGCCTGATTTTTTCCGGTAGCTACGAGTTCGACACCCAGGCACCCGAGCAGATGCACCTTACCGCCGGAAGCGCGCGCGTACGCCTCAAGGGCGAAGCCGACTTCAAGACTTATGATTCAGGCCAGAGCTTTTTCGTCCCGGCCAACAGCGCCTTCGAAATCAGCGTCGACGGCATCGCGCAGTACGTCTGCCACTTTGGCTAACAGGCGAGGCTCAACGCCGACTCATCAGTCGTCGCCGAGAATGTCCGGCATGGCGCTCGTGGCGCTGTCGAGCTGCAGCACGCGCAACCCAGAACCCGAGTTCAGCTGCGCCACCGAGTTGACGTGGTGCACGAGGAAGTCACGGTTGTCGGTCACATTGAGATTCTGCATCTCCAGCGCACCGATGCGGTCCTCGGGGGTGAACGCTGGGTCCTCGACGCGCTCCATACTCAGCTTGTCGGGCCCGTAGCTCATGTACTGGGCACGAGTCTCGAGCAGCGTGTAGTCGTCGCCACGACGTAACTCCAAGGTCACCGCGCCGGTGACGCTGGGAGCGATCCAGCGCGTCAGTGCGTCCTTCAACAGCATGCATTCCGGGTCGAACCAGCGGCCTTCGTAGAGCAGGCGGCCGAGGCGACGCCCCAGGTTGAAGTACTGATCGAGCGTATTTTCGTTGTGGATGGCCGAGAGCAGGCGCTCGTACACCAGGTGCAGGAGCGCCATGCCGGGGGCCTCGTAGATGCCGCGGCTCTTGGCGTCGATGACGCGATTTTCAATCTGATCGCTCATGCCCAAACCGTGGCGTCCACCGATGCGGTTCGCCTCGAGCATCACGTCGATCAGGCTCTCGCATCGACGGCCGTTGAGCGCGACGGGCACGCCGCGCTCGAACTCGATGGTCACTTCTTCGGGTGCGATTTGCACTTCAGCGCGATACGGCGCCACGCCCATGATTGGGTCGACGATCCGCATGCCGCGCGTCAGCAGCTCCAAGTCCTTGGCCTCGTGGGTTGCACCAAGCACGTTGGCGTCGGTGCTGTAGGCCTTTTCAGTGCTCATCGTGTACGGCAGGCCCTGAGCGACAAGGTACTCGCTCATCTCGGTGCGGCCGCCGAAGGCATCGACGAAAGCGCGATCGAGCCAGGGCTTGTAGATCTTGAGCTGGGGGTTGGTGAGGATGCCGTAGCGGTAGAAGCGCTGGATGTCGTTGCCCTTGTGGGTACTGCCGTCACCGAATACGTGAACGTCGTCCGCGCGCATCGCACGGATGATGGCCGTGGTGGTCACGGCGCGACCGAGAGGCGTGGTGTTGAAGTACTTCTTGCCACCGCTCGACAGGTGGAAGGCGCCGCACTGAATGGCGACGATACCTTCGCGTGCCATGGCTTCGCGACAGTCGACGAGGCGCGCCTGCACCGCCCCGTGGCTCATGGCGATGGGCGGAATTTCCGCCGGGTCTTTCTCGTCTGGCTGCGCGAGATCGGCGGTGTAAGCGTAAACCTGCATGCCCTGGCGAGCCAACCAGGCAACCGCGCAGCGCGTATCCAGTCCCCCCGAGAAGGCGATGCCGAGTTTCGTGCCGGTGGGCGGGAGCGAGCGATAAATACGACTCATGGCAGCCCCGCCTCTACAATCAGCGGCTAGAGCCGGCAAGGCCGCGCGCACCGGGGCCTAGCCGCGCCTCATTAGCCTGCGCCCAAGCCATCCACCAGTTCCTGCGCCTGCGCGAGCAGGCGGTCCACGGTCTCCTGCGTGAGCCCGAGCGCCCGCGCTGCCGCGAGGGCCGAGTCGTCTTTCGATTCATGCGCAGCGGCGGCGCCCACCCGTTCCGCCATCCAGTTCGCCAGCTCGACGACCGCCGCGGTCGGATGAACGTGCCCGTGGACCATGAAGTCATGGTGATGCTCGATGACCACGAGCAACTCGGGCGGCAACTTCCAGAGACGCGCCAGGGTTGCGCCAGCGGCCTGGTGCGCGCTCCAGATGGCTGCGCTCACGTCGTCGAACGCTGGCGGCTCCTGACCTCGCGGCACGGCTTCGGCGAAGGCAATCAACGCCCCGGCAACACCCACGTCGTGCAACAGGCCACACATGAAGACGTGTTCGTCATACAGCGACGTCTGGCGACTCACCAGTCGCGCCAGATGCGCCACGGCGGTGCTATGGCGGCGCAACTCGTCCATCTGGCGCTGGTATGCTTTCACCCGAAACACCCGCTGGTTCAGGCTGGCTTCGAGCAGAATGTCGGCGGTGCGCTGCTGCCCCAAGCGCACGAGGGCCTCTTCCAGGGACCGCACGGCCGCGCCCGTCGCGCTGGCGTAGGCCGCTGATTGAGCGAGCCGTAAAATCTCGGCGGCCAACAGCTGATCTTCTTCGAGCACGGCCGTGATGCGCCTGAGCTGGACGTCGGAGGAGCGCATCATGGCCAGCAGCTTGAGCGCCACCTCTGGAAGGCGCGGAGGCTTGTAGGTCGGCGATTTGAAAAGGGCGTGGAGGCGCCACACGACCTCGGCCATGTCGAGCACCTCGACCTCCTCGGGTCGTAGCGAAACGATGCCTCTGCCGAAATTCGGGTTGGCGTGGCTAATGGAGGTCATGCCGCTGCCGAAAGAAACGGACGAACTCGGAAAATCTGAAGCGCCGGGCCGGTTCAGGCGCTTTCGGCCCGAAGGAGCGGCCCAGGGGCGGACTCGATCCCCGCCCGGCTCACGTAGAGTGCCATCCCCAATAGATCGCGGAGCTCTTCGTACAAGCTAGGCTCAGCAGCTCCCCACGAGAACGCGGCCAGGCCCACGGCCTGGCCCGCGTAGGTCAAAGGCTCGACGACGACCATGCCGAGACGGGCCAGGTTTGCGTCGAGGCCGAGCGCCGAAGCCGGAAGCTCGCGCGCCGAGTCGAGCCGGAGACCTCCAGCCTTGTAAGCCACGATCTCCGACATCGAAGGATCTCGAGCGGTGGGGCGACTCACACAGAACGCGCTGATGCCAAGGGAGGGCAGGTGTTCTTCGAGCACCAGCTGCAACGCCCCCAGGTCGGAACGACCCACTTGGGCCAAGCACGCGCGGCCCACTTGCCGCATGCGAGCATAAATGGCCCCTGTGTGTTCGCGCGCCATGGCCACGGCTACTCGCGCCAAAAGCACTCGGCCCTCTTGAAAGAGATCTTCGAGCTGCGGCCGAAGGCTGGGCTGGACATCGGAACAGAGCAGCGCCTGCAGGCGAAGCGCGCTGAGTACGTCGTGGCAGATGAGCGGATCGCCGCCGTTGGTCTGGTGGAGGCGCGCCAAGCGCTCGAACTCCCAGAGAAACGCGCCACCCTGTTCCGAGTCGATCTGCGCCGCCAGAGCGTCGATCAAGCGCCCCTCCCAGTCGGTGGAGCCCGCCATGCGCCCCGCTGCTGCTCGCGAAAGCTGGGCACGGATGGCAGTGCGCTTTTCGATCAGCGCCAGCCGACACGTGCGCGCCAGGCGCGGTCGATCGGAGTCGAGCGTGCGCGAGTCGTTCTGGAGGCGCATCCGACAGCCGCAGGAGTCGCGGATGACGATCTGGGTGTCCACCGACTCGTTCTCGACACGGCGACGATCAGCGATGGCCATGAGCAGCGAGCGCGCCGCGGCTTCGCCTTGTTCGCGTGGTCGCTGCTTCACCGTCGAGAGCGGTGGATTCGATACTTGAGCGGTCGGAATATCGTCGAAGCCCACGACCGCAATCGGCTGCGGGACGCCGATGTTGCGGCGATGGAGTTCTTCCACCGCGCCGAGCGCCACGTCGTCGTTGAAACATGCGACGGCGTGCAACGTGCCGGGACGGAAACCGCGCTCGTCGAGCAGCGTGGCGACGCCGAGAGTTCCGTCCTCTCGGCGGAGGCCCCCAGTGACCACCAAACGTGCATCGAACGGCAAGCCATGCGCCTCGAGCGCTGCCTGATAGCCTGCGAAGCGGGCTTCAGACTCCAGACTTCCAGCCGGTCCGCGGAGGAACGCCACTTGGGTGGCGTGATGGACCTCGACGAGATGGCTGACGAGCTTGCGCACGCCGAAGCCGTTGTCGACCAACACGCTGGCGACGCCCGACACTGCCACACCGATGGTGATGATCGGGCGATTTTGGAGCGGCGCCAGAAACCCGGGCAGACTTTCCATGCCGGCGTAGTTGCTCAGGCAACCGCTCAAGACGATGAAGCCTTGCACGTCCACCTGTGGCAATGCGTCATAGACGAAGTTGCGTACCTCGGTGGCGGGCGCGCGGCCGAGCGCTCCTCCGGCGACGACCAGGACGTGCACGCCAGAGCGAGCAGCGACCTTGCGGACGCCTCCAATGATCTCGAGGTGGTAGTCCGACTCAATCTGGTCGAGCAGCACCGCGATTCGAGGAGAAGCCATTTCCGACATGGTGGAAGGAGAAGCGTAGCTGATCGCAGACAAGCGCGACCAGCAAAGCGTGAAAGCGATTCCAATTTGGATGCGCCGGCAAAATTGCGTTCCCGCTAGCAGGCGCGAGAGATACCTACACGAGTTGCTTACCCCCTATCTCGGGCCCCTGGCGCTCTGTTCCTGCGCGCGAGGCAGGTTGCCGCCGACCAAGCCGGGCAAGATCTCGACCGCCATCGGCAGTATCGAGCCCAGCGACCACCTGATCGATACTGTCTTCGAAGCCAACCAGAAGTATGCGAGGAACTTGGGCTATTGCCGCGAGCGCGTCGATTGCATCACGCCGCCCCGTCAACCCGCTCCTCCAGTGTGACTGGCAACATCTACTGCTACACTCGTTTCCCCGCGCATTTCTACGGGCATTTCCACGCACGCGAAGTCGGCAGAGCGAACCCTCGACCCATGAACGAAGCCGCCACGTTTCCCCCCTCGTCCAGAAGAGCAACCGTCGGACCCCGTTTCGCGGCCGAGCATGCCGATCTCGAAGCCTGGATCGACGAGACGCCGCGCCACGCGACCGTCAAGGACATGTACATCGACTCGTTCTTGATGATCGTCGAACGCTGCTGCGCGCAGCGCCCGACAGACAAGCGCTATTTCAGCTTCAAGGACTATCCGTTGCGCGATCTCATGCGCATGACGGTCGACTCGGTGGCCGTGATCTACCCGGACATCTCACCCAAAGAGGGCTTGGTGCGCATCGGCCGTCACGCCTATCCGACGCTGGCCAGCAAGACCATCGGCAAGGTGTCGTTCAGCGTGGCCGGTCGCAGTTGGGGTCGAACCCTCAACCTCTGTCAGAAAGCGTGGGAGGTCTCCATTCGGCCGGGTACGGTCCACCTCGCCGAGTTGACGGACACCAGCGCGCGCTTCGAGCTGCGGCAAATCTGGAACTTCACGGACACCTACCAGGTGGGCATCTTCGAAGGTATGATGGAATCGTTCGGCATGCGCGGCAGCGTCCACGCCGAGCCCAAAGGTCGTCGTTCAGACGCGGACATCGTCCTGAACTGGAAAGCGTGACGCTTCCCGTTCTATCGCTTGGCGAAGGGTTCGCCGACGAGGTCGAGCCAGCTCACTTCCCCCGACGAGATCTGCGATTTCGCAATCAGCGCTGGGCTGCGCGTGTCGGCCTGGGCGAGCTCGACGACGAGGCCTGGCTCACCCACTTCGCGCAGTTTCGGCCGCTGCCCGACAACCTTGAGCGGCCGCTGGCACTTCGCTATCACGGCCATCAGTTCGACGTCTACAACTCGGCACTCGGCGACGGACGCGGCTTCTTGTTCGCGCAGCTCGTCGACTCGGAAGGACGTCTGCTCGATCTGGGCACCAAAGGCAGTGGCCGTACGCCCTACTCACGCGGGGGCGATGGCAAGCTGACCCTCAAAGGCGGAATTCGCGAGGTCTTGGCGAGCGAAATGCTCGAGGCGCTCGGCGTCTACACGTCCATATCGCTCAGCCTGGTCGAGACGGGCGAAGCTCTAGAGCGCGGAGACGAACCCTCGCCGACGCGCTCTTCGGTGCTCGTGCGCCTCAGCCACTCGCACGTGCGCATTGGCAGCTTTCAACGGCACTACGCGGAAGGGCGCGAAGATCGAGTGCGTCAACTGCTCGAATACTCCGCCGAGCACCTGTTGCCCGAGCTCGGCGCGCACGCGAACTTACCATGGGCGTTCTTGCGCGAAGTCTGCCTGAGAAGCGCACGGCTGACGGCAGAATGGTTGGTGGCGGGCTTCGTCCACGGCGTGCTCAACAGCGACAACATGACCGTGACGGGCGAAAGCTTCGACTACGGTCCGTATCGCTTCCTCCCCACCTACGATCCGGATTTCGTCGCCGCCTATTTCGACCATTCGGGGCTCTACGCCTATGGACGCCAGCCACGCGCGGTTTACAGAAACCTGCTGCGGCTCGCCCAGTCGCTTTCGCCGCTGGATCCGAATGCCAATTGGCAGAGCGCGGTCGACGGCTTCGTCGACGAACTCCGACGGGCGCGTACGCGGCTGCTCCTCGGTCGACTCGGGCTCGCGTCGGCCGACCCCGATGCCGACGAAATGCTTGCCGAAGCGCTCTGGGATTTCATGGGTCAGACGCAGATTGGTTTCGAGGGCTGCTTGTTCGACTGGTGGGGCGGCGAACTCGGCGCTGCAAAGGCGCTGCAGGGGCCGCGCGGTGCTTTCTACCGGCTGCCCGAGTTCGCAGGCGTGCGCCAACTCCTCGCCCAGCGTGCACCGACGCACGCTGAAAAACTCGCGTTGCCCTACTTCCAAGCGCCCGAGCCCGTCAGCCTGGTCATCGAAGAGATCGAACGAGTCTGGACCGCCATCGATCAGCGTGACGACTTCGCGCCGTTCACCAAGACGATCGGCGAGATCCGAAGCGCCGGAGCTGCGCTCGGACTGGCACACCACGAATTCGGGTCCTAGACCCCGCCGCGAGCGCTTGAGCATCGCGTTTCAGAGAAAGCTCAGCTTGTCGCGGTGCCTGGACTGCAGCTCGTTGTAGTCCGCTTGATCGAGGCCCAAGGCTTGTGTCGTTGTGCGTAGGACCGTGACCTCGTTGGAAGTGATCGAGCCATCGGCAGCGGCCATACCGAGCAGAACGTCGAGCACTTCGATTCGAAAATCGCGATCGGTCTCTTCGCGGAGGGCGCGAGTGAAGCGCGGCACGAAGGCCGTACTGAAACGCACGACGTGCTGCTCGAGTAGCTGCGCGATCGCTTGGACGCCCGGCGCATCGAGACCGTGGATGCGTCCAAGTTCGGCGCGCAGGTGAACTGCCTCCGCTGGACTGAATTTGCCGTCGGCGTAGGCCATCGCGCCGAGTAGGCCGGCAATGGCGCCAACGATGCGCGCCGTCGATTCGTCAGCGCCGGGAAGCCTCGAGCGCACCGCCCCCCAAAGGATCTCTGCCTCGTCCGCGGCCATGGTCGGCTGAAGCTAGCGGCCTTTGCCGCCCCTCTCAACCGGGCCGCTCCGCTCAAAAAGGCAGCCAAGCTCGCGGATACCCGAAAGCCGGCAGCACGCTCCCCAAAGGGAAGAAAAACAAGGGAGCCGTCGCCATCATCCAGACGAAAGTCGCCGCGTTGCCGAGCGCGCGAGGCATGCGACTTTGGACCCGCGTCTCGACGAGCACCGCCAGCCCTTGCAGCAAGAAGAACGCCATCATGGAGCCCAGGATCCCGCCCGAAGTACCAATGATGCCCGCCCCCGCGCCGACGGCGCCGAAGACGAAGTACTCGTGTAGAGCGCCACTGACGGCGAAGACGGTAACGACGACGAGCGGGGCGGGAAACCTCCGCGGCAGCTCGAGCGCGACGTGCTTGAGCAAGAAGCGCGCGATGAACTTGTTCCAGCGGCGACTCCAGAATTCTCGCGGTGAGCGCGACAGCAAAGGAGCGTCGAAGGCGGGCTCGACGTCACAGCCAACCGCGAGCGAAAGGGCCGAGATGAGCTGGGCCAGCGCGGTGAAATTCAGGACGAAGAACAAAATTAGCGCGACGACCGGCCAAGCCCCAAGCGGCTCGCTCCTGGGCAAGACGACGCGATCGAGCAATTCCCAGGTCGCACGTTCACCGGCAGCCCAGAGGAGCGGTCTCCACGCTCGAGCGCGATTTCGAGTTCGCCGCGCGGCGTCATCGGGCCGACAGCGGACCACCGGAATCAACAGCCAGAGCGTGGTTTCGAGTACCGAAGGATTTCGCCGCCCGACGAACGCACGCAAATCCAAAAGCCGCACGCTGACAATGACGGCCCAGGCAGTAACGACCGTGCTCGAAAAACCGTGTTCGGGACAGGTCAACGGCGCGCAAAGGGCAAGCAACGCCGCCAGCGCGAGCGGCCCGGTTGCGCGACTTCGCAGCGCCAAGCCGAGCGCCACGGCCAACAGACCCCACGGAACGAGCCACGGAACGATCACGAAAGACGCTGCGCCCGCGCGACATCGTGGATACTACGTTCGACGGCCGAGCAGCGATCTTGCACGAACGCGAGGCCGGCTTCGCCGGCGATCTCGGCGGCCTCCTCCGACTCGATGCCGAGCTGGAGCCACAACGCATGCGCGCCGATGGCAACGGCGTCCCGGGCGATCGCGGGCGCCTCGGCAGCAGGCCGAAAGACGAGCACGACGTCGATCGGAAACGGAATATCGCGCAGCGACGCATAGACCTTCTCGTCGAGCAGTTCACCCGAGACAGTCGGGTTGATTGGTACGATGCGAAAGCCGTGCGCTTGCAAGGTTGCTGGCACACGAGCCGCCGCCTTGCTCGGATCGCGACTGAGACCCACGACGGCCCAAGTCGAATACTGACGAAGAATTCTCTCGGCTGTCTCCACCCGACGAGCCTGCCCCACTCGCTCGATGATTTCGAGCCGCTCGACGTCGATGCGGGAGATTTCGCATTCGAATGCTACGAATCGGAGCTTGCTCGGAGAGGGCTGGCGCGAGGCGAGGGACCCAACCGAGGCACAGCGGAACGGCGATTTCGGTGGGTCAGGACGGTTTCGGACCACCCATTCCGACCCGGGACCAGCCGTTTTTCGTCAGTCGCCGGCCGACCGAGGCTCGAGATCCGGTCGCTTGCGCGTCGCTGCTCCAGCCTAAAAACGCTGAAAGTCGAGAATCTTTCTCCGGACCTCGCACCCTTGGCTGGAATGTGTCAATGGTCTCGACCCGCCGCGGTAGGTGGCGGCGCCATTCCCACTCGGAATGGCTTTGAAGAGAGAAGCGAGACAATGAGTAAGAAACTATTTGTGGGCGGCCTCAGCTGGGGCACCGATGACCAATCGCTCCGTGCAGCGTTTGAAAAGTTCGGAGTTGTTGAAGATGCCACGGTCATTGCTGACCGCGATACGGGTCGCTCGCGCGGCTTCGGTTTCGTCACCTTTTTGGATGACACCGCAGCAGAGGCAGCAATCAACGGCATGAACGGCGCAAGCCTCGACGGTCGTACGCTGAACGTGAACGAGGCGCAGGAGCGCAGCGCTCGTGGCGGCGGCGGCGGCGGCGGCGGCGGCGGCGGCGGCGGCGGCGGTCGTGGCGGCGGCGGCGGCGGCGGTCGTAGCGACCGTGGCGGCGGCGGCGGCGGCGGTCGCGGCGGTAGCGATCGCGGCGCGCGCTGGTGAAAAACACACCGCCCTCGCTAACGCAGGGGCGATGAGAGAACGGCGAGCACCTTCGGGTAGCTCGCCGTTTCTCATTTCGCGCGGAGCCACGGGTTTGGGGTCACGGCGAAGGCAGTGGGGCGCGCCAACTGCGAGCAGGGACGTCGGGACGCCGGCGCGGCGGATCCGACGAGCGCAAGAGCGGCAGGGTCGCGAAAGTCCGTCCGGTCTTCGGATCGACCAATTCGTGGGAGTTCGCATAAACCCGCGCCGTACGATGCAACAGGCCAAGGGCCCTGCCGAGCGGCATCGACTGGTAGCTCTCGGGGTAGCGACGCGCGAGTTCTTCACTGACGCGGGCGGCGAAGCGACCGCTCATCGCCGGGAAGAGGTGGTGCTCGACGTGGTAGCCGAACCCCAACGTGAAGAACGAAAACCAACGCGGCGTCGTGACCGTCAACGAGTTGGCCAGAGCGTCGTTCTGGGCCGTGAGCGGACTCAAGCTGTGGTTGGTGGTGATGTGCATCATCACCACCACGTTCGCGCAAGCAAGCGGGACGAGATACGCGAACACGAAGGCGCCGAAGCCGATGTTCACGGCCAACGCGGTCCAAAAAGCAACGCCCAGAGCGGTCTCGAGGTAGGCACGTCGTGCACTCGAGCGATCGAGATAGCCGCGCCGCGCGGCAGCGAACAGCATGTGTATGCTCTGCACGCTGAGCCCCACCAGCAGAGTGACGATGCCGCGGAGCCGCCCGAGGCCGGGAGCGCCGAACTCGACCATGGCGCGCGCCTGCTGCTCGTGCTGGTATTCCGCAAGCGTCGGGTAGGCGTCGGGATCCCGACCGGGCTGGTTAGTGTGCCCGTGGTGCTCGCGATTGTGCCAAGCCACCCACAATGTGGGAGACAAGCAGAACGGCAAGAAGCCCAAGAAGCCCACCAAGCTACGCGCAGCGCGTCCGCGCACGATCGCGCCGTGCAGCGCCTCGTGAGCCACGAAGGCCAGGCCAGCAAAGCAAAGCCCTAGCAGCGACGAGAGCGCAAGACGGAGCCAGAGCGAGTCGCTCCGGCAGATGGCGAAGGTGATGGCCGCAATCAGCAAGGCATGAGTCGGCAGCCAGAACAGCCGCGACCTTGCCACCGCGAAGATGTCGGTGGCAATAGCCCGCCGAACCTCAGCGCCGACTCCGCGTGACGAAGACCGAGAAACAGCAACGTCGTCCATACACACCAGCATGGCACTCGCAAACGCAGCGACCGTCACGTTCCCGTCAGGAAAAAACCAGCGACTCTTCGACGATGGCGGCCCTGGGGTGCGGCGCTTGTTGAGCCTACCCGTAGAATCACACTGACCACGGTTTCCGTCGCCCCCGAGCGAGTGCTAGGGCTCGGCCGTGCCGCGCCCCTGGACCCTGCTCGACTCGGTCGCCACGCCCGAAGGGCTGCTGGAACTGCGCCGCCGCGGCGAACGCGACTTCATGATCAGCATCGCGGGGCGCGTTCTCATGACCAGCATGATCACGCGTTCGGAGCTGACGCTCGCCGAACGGGGCTGCGGCGCCATCGCGCACGTGCGTGCGCCCCGTGTGTTGCTCGGTGGGCTGGGCCTCGGCTTTACCTTGCGCGCCGCGCTCGACGCTTTGCCAAGCCAAGCTCGCGTCGTCGTCGCGGAATTGAATCCGCGCGTCGTCGAGTGGTGCCAAGGTCCCGCCAGCGGCGCCGCAAGCGCGGCTGCCCTGGACCCCCGCGTCGAATTCGTCGCCGGCGACGTGACCGAGGAAGTCCGTCGTGTTGCGGAAAATCCAGGGCTTCCCCGCTACGACGCCATCTTGTGGGACCTGTACGTCGGGCCAGGGGACGCCCCCGCGGCCGAGCGCGATCCGCTCTACGGCAAGACCAGCGTGCGGCGCGCGTTCGCCGCCTTGAGCCCGCGCGGCGTCTTCGGCGTTTGGGGCGAAAGCCCGACGCCGACGTTCGAAACACGCTTGAAGAAAACCGGCTTCACGACCGAACTCGTGCGCACGAAGGGCGGAGGTTTGCACCACCTCGTCTTTCTGGGCACGCGTCCGCTTTCGTGACTCCTTCGTTAAGTCGTCACTCGAGCGTGCGTGTTTCGGCACGAAGCTGCGCTCGAAGTTGGCCCGAAACCTCGGCTTCGCCGCACATTCCTTGCGCATGTGGGTTCCAGTCAGCATAACCCGCCCCATGAGTCGGATTCATCTCATCGGTGGCGAAAAAGGCGGCGTCGGCAAGAGCACGGTCGCGCGCGTGTTGACCCAGTGGTGCATCGATCGGAATCATCCGTTTGCCGCTGCCGATGCCGACGTGTCGCACGGCTCACTCACCCGCGCTTACGGCGAATTCAGCCAGCCGATTGATCTGACTTCCTTCGCCAGCGCCGACGAAATCATGGATCGGGCTTTGGCCGCGGATCGGCGCGTGATCGTCGACTTGCCCGCCCAGAGCGCACGCCTACTCGAGAACTGGCTGGAGAGCGGCGACGTCCTCCGTTTTGCTCGCGAGGCCGGCGTCAGCCTCACGCTCTGGCACGTGAGCGACGGTGGATTCGATTCGGTGAAGGACTTCGGTCGCGTGCTCGATCGCTTCGGCGATCAGCTGCGCTATGTCGCCGTGAAAAACGCTGGCCGGGCGCGCGACTTTCGGCAGTTCGACGAATCGGAAGCCAGCAAGCGCCTCGAAGCCTACGGCGGGCGGGTCATCACTCTGCCGGAACTCGACTCGGCCACGATGTATGCAATCGACAGCAGCGGGGCGAGCTTGTGGTCCGCGGCTCATCGCGGCGAAGGCGAAGGCTCGCTCAAGCCGATGGAGCGACAGCGCACGCGCCTCTGGCTCGATCGCTGCTACGAGGCCATTGAAAGCCTCGGCGACACAGTCTGAGGCGAGAACACGTCGTCTGACGCGCCAGAGCGCAGTCTGATTCGCGGAGCGCGGTCGCTTCTAGCGACGGCGTGCGCGACGACGATTCGATTTCTTTCCTTGGCGAGGAGCATCCTCGGTTGCTCCCCCGGGACTCGATGGTGTGGGTCGTCCGTCGTCGAATTGCACACGCCCGGGGCCTGTCCCGTGACGTGCTCCAGCCGCCGGTACGGCGCCGCCCGCGGCAGCAAGGGGCCGCGAGCCAGCAGGATGCGGCATCGGCCCCCCGCCACCTGAAAGTGCTCTGGACGAGCCGCCCGGCCTCGACGAGCCAGGCGCTGCGGAGCGCGCTTGCTGAGAATCTCCTGGCCTCTGAGGTCCCTGCGCGCCCGGTCGCGGGGAAGCCGGTCCGCCGGGGCGCACGGCGCCCGGGCGCGCGCCTCGCGGCCAGTCACCGGTCGGCGCCCGTAGGCTACGGTGCGACGTTGGAATGACGATCTCGACGCGACGAGGGCGCGGAGCGCCGGGCGCCGTGGGCGAACTAGGTTGACGGTTGACGGCGCCGGCACTGGGACCGCGTGTGCCCCCGCCCTGCGAGCGTTCGCGGCGGCGTTGCTCGTCTCGATTGGCCTCGCCCACGAGTGCCAAGACGAGATCCGTGTCGACGCGCTTGTTCGAGCCACGTACATGCCCAGTCAGTCGCGTCTCGGGAGTGAGGGTATTCTGCTCGAGAAGATTCCAAATCTCTTCGCCGTACGACAGCCGTCGACTGCCCGGCACGAAGCGCGACACGAAGCGATGCAGATTGTCGACGTCGCGCAGCAGCAACTTCCGAGCATTCAAATTGCGCGCAGGATCGACCGCTTGCGGGAAGTCGATCACCACTGGTCCGCCGGCGCCGATGAGGACGTTGAAGTCCGACAAGTCGCCGTGCACCACTCCGGCGCATGCCATGCGCACGACCTGCTGAATCAGAAACTGGTAAATTTCAGATGCCTCACCGGGAGCGAAGCGCACGTCGCCGAGCCTGGGAGCGGGCATGCCAGCGTCGTCTTTGACCAGCTCCATGACCAAAACGCCCTCGAGGTAGTGCAACGGAGTGGGCACGCGCACCCCTGCGTAATGAAGCTTGTAGATCGTGTCGACTTCGGTATTGCGCCACGACGCTTCGTCTTGATCACGACCGTGACGTGAGCGGTTGTCGATGGCCCGCTGGTCACGGCTGTTCCTGACTTTGCGCCCCTCGGTGTAGTCGGCGCGATGCTTGAAACTCCGATTGTTGGCGTCCTTGTAGACCTTGGCGACGCACTCCTGACCGCCCGATTTGACGAGGTAGATTTGTGCCTCTTTGCCGCTCATCAACGGCCTGAGGACCTCGTCGATGATTCCATCGTCCACGAGGGCAATCAGCTCTTCTGGCACACGCATCGTCTTTGGCTCTCCTGGGAAAGCGTCCGAGCCGATGGATCCGAGGCCAGCGAACTCCGGACTGATCCCTTCGGGGTTTAGCACATCCAAACGCGACGAGCGCGCGAAATGCGTCTACTCGGGCGTGGCTGAACTGCCGCCGCTCAGCTCGACGTCGACCTCTGGTTTGCCCCGATAAAATACCTCACCTCGGCCAGAAACTGCGCCGGTCAAACTGTCAGCGGCCGCGACGCGCGCCACGGAGCCGCCCGACAATTCGACGCACACCCGCGCGGCGGAGCACGAAAGAGCGTCCAAGTCGCCGCCGCCACTCAGCTCCACCTGGAGTTCGGTTGCCCGACCTTGCACGCTGAACTCGGACCCTCCGCTGCCGTCGAGCGCTAGCTCGCGCGCGTCGAGACCATCGATGCTTGCCCGCGCGCCGCCGCTGAGTTCGACGAGCAAACTGGGCGTCGTGAACGGCTCCATGGCGAGCTCTAGTCCGCCCGAGCCAGACACTTCTCTCAATTCTGGTGTGACGACTTCGATGCGAACGGGCCGCGTGGGATAGATGCCACCGACGCTCGCCGGCAGATCGACGCTCAACAGATCGCCGTACTGATCGATCCGCAGTTCATCGACGATGTTGTCGTCCCCGCTGATGCGGAGTGCTGGCTTGTCGCCCTGCGTCACCGTCACGTCGAACCCACAGCACACGGCAAGGCGTCGCAGGGGTTCGACTTCGGGCTCGCGAGTGACGATCTCACCCGAACCGTGCAGGCCACAGTCAGAAAGAAGCAGAAAAAAGGCGCGCGTCAGCAATGGTTGGATTTTCATGATCTGGACTCAGTGGTTCGCTTGGAGCGCATCCAGCAAAGATCGAGCGTCGCGTTGTCGATAGCTGCCCGGTTGAGCATCGGCGAAAGGCCCGCGCGGCTTCCTGCTTGCGCCCCAGGCGCAAGAGGCACAGAGCCGAATTGTAGCGAGCCTCGGCGGACAGACGCCCCGGGGAACTTGCCCCGGTCGCTCGCGTTGTGTTCAAAGGCAGCGCTGCATGTTACCCGCTTGGTGTCATGCCTCAGCGCGTTCTCATCGTCGGCGCCGGCTTTGCCGGTATCAATTGCGCCAAGCGTCTCGGCAACGAAAAAGACGTGGAGGTGACGGTCATCGACCGGCGCAACCATCACTTGTTCCAGCCCCTGCTCTACCAGGTGGCAATGGCGGGACTGAGTCCGGCGGACATCGCCGTGCCGATTCGCAGCTTGCTGTCCAAGTTTCGCAACGTGCGCGTCGTGCAGGCCGAAATGACGGGCCTGCATTTCGATGCCGACGGCCAGGGCCGTGTGCGCGCCGGGGACCATGATTATCCGTTCGACTCGTTGTTGCTCTCGGCGGGCGCTCAGCATGCCTACTTTGGGCACGAGGACTGGGAACCGCTGGCGCCGGGCCTGAAGAACCTTGAGCAAGCGACGGAAATTCGCCGTCGAGTGCTCAGCGCCTTCGAGCGAGCCGAAGAAACGACCGACTCCGACGAACGCCGCGCAGCCCTGAGCTTCGTCGTCGTGGGCGGTGGACCCACCGGTGTCGAGTTGGCGGGTGCTCTCGGCGAGATGAGTCGCTTCACGCTGTCGCGCGACTTTCGCTCGATCGATCCCAAGCTGACTCGGGTCATCCTGATCGAAGCGGGGCCGCGCATTCTGCCCTCGTTTTCGGCCGAGTTGTCCGGTCGCGCCACGCGCGATCTCGAGCGACTCGGCGTACAGGTGTGGACCCAGAGCCTGGTGACCGGCATCACCAAGGACGGCGTCGAGTTGGCTGGTGAGCAAATTCGCGCCAGCACGGTGCTCTGGGCGGCAGGCGTGCAAGCTTCGCCGACGGGCGCTCTCACGGGAGCCGAGCAAGATCGCGCAGGTCGCGTCGTGGTCAAAGACGATTTGTCGTTGCCCGCACACCCCAACGTATTCGTCGCTGGTGATCAGGCGTCGGTGAAGAGCGGACTGGACGGCAAGTTCTTGCCGGGTGTCGCGACGGTGGCTCTGCAACAAGGCGTGTTCGTCGCCAAGACGATTCTTGGCGACATGAAGGGCAAGCCGCGGACGGATTTTCGTTATTGGGACAAGGGCCAGATGGCGACGATCGGACGGCGGCGCGCCGTCTTGTCGAGTGGCAAGCTCGAGTTGAGTGGCGTGCTCGCCTGGGCGGCCTGGCTGCTCGTGCACATCTACTACCTGACAGGCTTCAAAAACCGCCTATTCGTGCTGATTCAGTGGGGCTACAGCTACCTGACGTTTGCCCGCGGAGCGCGGCTGATCGTCAGCAAAGAATGGCGCTCGTATCGCTCTCGAGCCGCCGAGGTCCCGCCCCCCGCAAGCTGACGTCTTGGCGGAGCGCCCCGAGTTCGGTCATGCTCGGGCAGCCGTGGCTCATTTGGTCGTCTCTCCAGGGCTCGTCTTGCCCGATCAGGAACTCTCCTGGGTTGCAGTCCGTTCGAGCGGGCCAGGAGGGCAGAACGTCAACAAGGTCTCGACCAAGGTAGAGCTCCGCTTCGATGTCGTGCAGAGCGCGGTACTTTCCGACGGCGTGAAATCACGCCTGCTCGCTTCGGCAGGCAAGCGTATCGACGCCACGGGTTGCTTGATTTTGACCTGTGACGTCACGCGCTCTCAAACGCAAAACCTCGAACTCGTTCGCAGCAAGCTGGCCGCAATGGTGCTGAGCGCCTTGACCCCGCCGCGCAAACGTCGGCCGACGCGTCCGACGAAAGCCAGCAATCAGCGGCGCCTGACTCAGAAGTCGATGACGAGCCAGAAGAAGGCCGACCGCCGCGGCGGAGATTGACCCCCGCCCGGCCTGAGCGGCGGATGCCGCCCTGGGCGACGAGTTCAGTCCGCAGCGCGCAGCGTCGCTTGTTCGATCTCGGCGTAGTCCGTGCCAGCGCAGCCCGGAGTGCTAGCGCCACCGTCGTCGGGTGACACCTCTTGCTTGCCGCAATCGGCAGGCGTGCCTTCGAAAACGGTGAGTACGCCGCTCGTCACATCCAGGGCCCAGTTGACGTCATAGCCGAATTGGAAGGTCGCAACTTTGCCCGCGTCGAACACGAAGCCCGAGATGCCGGTCTCCTGCTCGAAGACGTCCGCCTCGAAGGTCGCGGCCAAGTAGGCATCGCGAAACACATGAAGAACGCTGGGAGCGCCAGCGGGGTCGAGTTCGATGTTCGCAGAAAGTGCCCACTTCCCATCGATACGTCCGTCTGCTGATTCGGCGCGCGAAGAGAGTTCGAGAGTGACCGTCTCCACGTCGGACCAGGCGCCGTCGAGGTAGCAGATGCGCGAGACTTCGCTGTCGAGCGCAAGACCCGTCTTGTCGCCGTTCTGCCAGGTGAGATCCAAGTCGATGGGCTCGTCGACCAAAGCGACGAGTTCCGCGCCCCAGTCCGAATCGGCCGGGATCAGGTAGCCGTGTTCGCAAGATTCGACGGGGAAATGACCGAACTCGAGCCCCATGGCGGAAACACTCGCGCCGTCGTTGCCCTCGACCATGCCGCTGATTTTTCCCGAAACGCTGCCCGGCAAGAAACCCAGCTCGAGATTGTTCTGAATGCTCTCGCCATTTTCGGGGGTGACGACGGTGACGTCGAACGAGCCCTCGAGTTTTCCGGGGGACAGCTCAATCGATGTCTCGACCAGACGGGCCGCGCTGGCTCGGAACACGGCTTCGAAGTCGTCGTCGAACGCGCCGTTGTCACTCTTGACGTGCACGTTGGCCGTGAAGCGCAACTCGTCTTTGCAAGGCCCGTCTTCCGAAAGCGCATTCTCCATGCCGCCGTCGCCCTCTTTCGGTTCGAGGTCGACCAGTTCGAGAGTGGCTTCGTCGGCCGTCACGTCGAAGGCGATGGTCGACTCACCAGCGGCCGGCGCCAGCTCGACCGAGGTCTGGTTCGACGCCCACGCAAGCGACGCCGCATGCGACCCCTGTGCGAGCGCGATCACCTGCGCACCGGTGAAGCCGAGCGCCGTGGCTTCGGCCACGCCGATCTTCTTCTTTGACTTGACCTGGCAAGCGCCACCTTCGGAGTTGGTCCCGCCATCACCGTCGGCGCCAACCTGTCCACCGAACTGCCCATTGGTGCAGCCGGCGGCGAGGCCCATGAAAAACAAAACCGAAGTCAGCTGAAGTCGTAAGCGCATTTGGAAATCTCTCCTCAATCCCAGAGTTTCATCAAAGGTGCCCTGCAACCATGCGCATTGTGCACTTATTTTCTATTGAATTGCCCGGACGAGTGCAGTTCGCCACTATTGTCGGGTGCAATGGGACCTTCTGAGTTCGGAGCTCGTTCGCGCGCTGCGCGGCAAGCGCACCCAAAAGCATCTGAGCCAGAAGCTCGGCTGTCGCAGCAACGTGCTCTTTGCCTGGGAGAATGGGCGGGACTCGCCTTCCGCCCGCAAGTTCTTCGAGCTCTGCCACGCGACAGGCAAGCCCCCTATGGCCATCCTGGCCCAGTTCAAGCGCGGTGAGCCGGAAAGCTCGGTCCTGACCCAAGCGGGCACGAGCGAATGGCTGCGCCTGCTCGCCGGCAACCGCAGCGCACCCGAACTCGCGCGCGGGCTCGGACGCGATCGCTACGCCGTCGGACGCTGGCTGCGCAGTCAGACGGAAATGCCGCTCCCCGTGTTGCTGGAGTTCATCGAGCTGACCACTCTCGGCCTGCTCGACTTTCTCGCCTGCGTCGTAGACCCCAGTTCCCTCCCCCAAGTCGCGCTCAGCTACCAAAGACTCGAAGCCGCTCGCGCCTCGGCGCGAGAAAAACCTTGGTCCCACGCCATCGTCCACATGGTCGATCTCCCCTCGTACGCGCGCCTTCCGCGCCACGAGCCCGGCTGGTTTGCGTCGCGTCTTGGCATCACGACCTCGGACGAACAGGAGTGCTTGGCTCTGCTCGTTCAAATGGGACGTCTCAGCTGGGACGGCGCCTGCTATCGCAGCACGGCCGTGCTCAACGTCGACACCCGGAGCGATGCCGAGGCCACGCGCCAGTTGGCAGCTTTCTGGATGCGACAAGGTGCCGAGCGCGTGGCGACGGGCGGCAGCGGACGCTTCGCTTTCAACACCTTCGCCGTCAGCCGCAAGGACTTCGAGCAGCTTCGCGAACTACAGAGCCGCTACTTTGCCGAGCTGCGCAGCTTGATTGCGGAGTCGAACGTCGCCGAAGCCGTAGCCGTGGCGACCTTCCAGCTCTATCCGTTGTTTGTCGAACCGGACGGCGAATAGAACGACGCTTGTGGACGGCGCGGCCGACTCGGGCAGCGATGCCGACATCAGCGCCGACGTCGACGACGGCTCCGCTATTGGCGGCGTGGATGCCGACAGCGGCAGCAGCGGTGGAAGTGGCCCCACGGGGCCGTACTCGCTGCCTGCGGGCTACACCAAGGCGGAGCTGGGCGGCTGGAAGCTGGGTCCGCCAGTCACAGGGAACTCGGCGGGCGCTGGTGACGAATGCGGCGCCGAAATCATCGGCGTGGTGCGCGACTTCAAGCGCGGCGACGACGCGGGCAAAACCTACCAGGGTCAACCGCTGCCCACTGGACATGCGGAGAGACCTTCACCTTCGAAAGCGACGACCATCTGTGGGTGTTCATCAACGGCAAGCTCCCTCTCGATCTGGCTGGTCTGCATGCCAAGGCGACCGGATCGGTCAACCTCGACGCGCAGGCCCGCTGCCCTCGGCATCGCGCCAGGCAACAACTACGAGCTCGAGCTGTTCCACGCCGAGCGCGGCATGACCGAGTCACATTTCCGCATCGACACCACGCTCAAATTGACGCAGTGCGGTGAGATCGTCGTGAAGTAATGCGTTCTTTCGCTTCTCAGAACAAAAAGAGGAGTGCCCGGCGGCGGCGGACGAACTCGTCCTCGACAGCTTCTGCAGTGCCTGCGACGTGGCGCGGCTCCAGGCCATGCCCCCAGCTGATCAGCCTGGGCTCGGGAAGGCCTCCAAGACGGACTTTTCGGTCTCGTTCTGGCGGAGCTCTTGGAGCTGGGCTGAGACCTTCGCGTGCTCCATGCGGAAGGAGGCGAGCATCAACACGGCCTCACGGCGCACGGACGGATCCTTGTGATCGCGAGCAAGGCCGTAGGCCGCGTTGAGCGTCGTCGGCTGCAGCGAGGCGCGCCGCGCGAGTGCATGCAGGGCCGACCGCACATCGCTCGGTGGTCCAGCTAGGAAGGGTACTATGAGCACCTCGATCCGGGGCGATGGCATCAGACGCGTCGCCTGGAGGGCGGCGTCCCGGACGCTTTCGTCTTCGCTTAGGAGAAAGGGTTCGACGACGGTCAAGAGCGACTCGTCGCCGCTGTTGGCGACGGCCAAGAGGGTGTCTTTGATACGAGCCGGCGTGCGGGCGTCGCCCAGGCGAGCGCGGAGAATCGCGCAGCCCTTCTTTGCGAGTTCCTCGTCGCCGTCCTCCCGAAAATGACGAATGAACGTGCCCAGTCCAAGCAGCGCGTGTTGTTCGAGCCCCTTCGTCTGGAACAAGGCTTCGGCCAGTCGAAAGCCTGCGGCGCCCGGGTGAGGTGCGCGGATCGCAGCCGACGCCGCCTTGAGACGACGAGGCTCTGGAAGGGGCGGCCGGGTCTTGCCTGTCGCCATGCGCTCCAGCACCGCCAGCGATTCCGCCGTCGACGCCATGGCGAGGGCTTCCAGGACGAAGTCGTCGGAGGTATTCGCCAGCAAGGCGGCACGGGACGCGGCGGTCAGCGCGTCCCGGTTGACGCGAAGAAGGCTTGCGAGGGCCCGCAGCAGGGGGGCGCGCTCGCTGGCAGAGCCCGGTAGGCCAACGGCGGGCGCGGCGCGTAAGGCCGCTTCGAGGTCTGCGAAGCTCTTGCCCGCCGCCAGCATCTCGTCGAACAACGCCGCCTGCTTACCAGAGGGCGCCACACCCGGCTCCCGGCGCCGCTCGGGAGAGAGCAGGTCCTCGATAGAAAACTCCGCCGGAGCCTCACTCGCGCGTAGGAGCTTCACATCGACCGTCGAATCGAGCGAGCGAGTCCCTTTCAGCCGAACGCTGAGCGCCTCGTGCCGCCTCAGCTCGACGAGCCCCGCGGCATCGACACGCAACTCCCCCGATGAAGACGTCACCCTGGGCGTGACGCCGCTTGCGTCGATGTCGCGGCCGTCTCCCGTGCGCGACAGCACGAGCTTGTCGTAACGAAGCTTCTGGTACCGGTACTTTCCGCCGTCGAGCGCTCGGAAGGTGACGGACGCAAGGCCCGTCGCGTCCCACTCGGGGGTCTCAGGCGGGCTTGCGGATGAGGCGCGCGCCATTTGAAACAGTGCGCCGAGCTGTCCGCGATAGCCGGCCGACTGCCGAGTGACGCCAGGCGGATCGTAGTAGGCCCGGACGAGGCCATCTTCGATGACGAAGGCGAACGGCTGTTGGAGTTCGCGCCCCAGCTCCTCCGCACCTTGGAGTGGCCGTCCCGAGTGATCGGTGAGTGCGACGTCGACGAGGCGAAGAGCCCACGTGGGCTGGGCCGCATCTTTCACGCGCACGACGTCGAGTTGGGCCGTCAGCTGAATGAGGAGGGGCACCGGGCCCACCCCGGCGTCTGTCAGGGTACGGATCTCGACCCCGTAGCGTGCGCCCGATGGCGGCGCGAGCGCGACCGGCACGCCTGGGCTGACCGCAACGGTGGCCTCGAGCGGTCGGGGGTCCTCGGGGCGCGCGTCATCCTTCTTCCTGCCGCAACACAGAAGGCACGGCAGGAACAAGAGCAGAAGCGGGGTCGCGCGCATCATCGTGGGCGAAGCTCGGGATCAGAGGACGTCGATGCGGGCGATGCTCGCCGATTGATCCTTGTGGCGAGCGCTCATCCACAGCTCGAAATCGACGAGGCCATCATTCACCAACTCGCGTTGTATCGACACGGTGCGGATCTGAAGGGAAGTGACGCCGGCTGCCGAAAGCACGGAGCTCGGCACCGTGGCCGCTCCCGCTAGGCTGTCGAAGCGGCAGATCAACGAGTCGGTACCCTGCCCACGGACGTCGACGACGACCCCCGACGTCCCTCGCGTCCAAGTCAGGGCCAAATCGCTGCCCGCGGGGAGCGTGATGACGAAGTCATCCTCCGGGACGGGCGCGTCGAGCAAAACGGCTAGCGGCATGGTCGAAACGACACTGAAGGCGCCGACCGAAGTGCCTCCAGGGCTCGTGATTGCAAAGCTCTCACCGCCCACCGCGAAATCGTCGAAGAAGCTCAGCGTTGGCGTCACCACTTCGGAGTCAAACGTCGAAGTGCCAGCCAAGTCCGACGAGGTGGCCGTCACGAGACCGGCGCCCAGCGCCGCCCCGGCCTCTCCTGGAATGAGCGCGCCCTCGGCGCGCCCGAGCCTCCGGCAGTCGCCCACCTGCTCGATGAGCGCCTGACCCGAGAGGTTCTGAGCCAGCGCTACGACCGTCGCCCCCGTGGCTGCGTTTTGAGGGATGTCCTCGTCGCGGCCAAACACAGCCACGCGACCCGGGCCGCCAATGCCGCTGCCACCGCTTGTCGCGGATTCACCGCCCGTCATCGCGCCGCCTGCCCCGGTGCCGCCGCTGCTGTCATCCTTCGGAGCGCCGCCGGCATCGTCTGCCGCGTCCTCCCCACCGGACC
>Ga0105046_10001765_pt1 | contig 33574 bp, 25 predicted proteins | sample MAT03_FD_78385 | JGI IMG/M metagenome (GOLD analysis project Ga0105046, IMG submission 78385) | Freshwater microbial communities from Lake Fryxell liftoff mats and glacier meltwater in Antarctica - MAT-03 (megahit assembly) | ecosystem: Environmental > Aquatic > Freshwater > Ice > Liftoff...
CGGGGACGGAGCCCGAGGCGAACGACGCGCGGGTGCGGCCGGTGTATCCGGCGAACGAGATGGCGAACTCGGCGGCGATCTCGCGGGCGGTGGGGCGGGTTCTGGAGCGGGCGCTGCCGCGGATCGAGGACCACCTGGGGGGGGCGTATCGGGAGGAGCGGCGGCTGCCGGCGCTGGCGGAGGCGTATCGGATGCAGCACGCGCCGGCGAGCCTGGAGGAGGCGGTGCAGTCGCGGCGGCGGCTGGCGTATGACGAGCTGTTGATGCTGCAACTGGGCGTTCACATGCGGCGGGCGCACCTGCGGGGGCGGATGCGATCGCCGGCGCTGCGGCACGATGCCGCGATCGACCGGCGGATCAGGGAGCGGTTCGCGTTCACGCTGACGCCGGGGCAGGAGGGCGTGGTCGCGGACCTGGTGAAGGACCTGACGGGGAGCGTGCCGACGAACCGGTTGATTCAGGGGGACGTGGGGTCGGGCAAGACGCTGGTGGCGCTGTACGCGATGCTGATGGCGGTGGCGTCGGGGCATCAGGCGAGCCTGATGGCGCCGACGGAACTGCTGAGCGAGCAGCACTTCGCGTCGATCTCGCGGGTGCTGGAAGGATCGAAGGTCAGGGTGGAACTGTTGACGGGGGGGACGCCCAAGGGGGAGCGCGAGTCGATCCTGGCGCGGCTGGCGGCGGGGGAGGTTGACCTGCTGATCGGGACGCACGCGCTCTTGACCGAGTCGGTCAGGTTCGCGTCATTGGCGGTGGCGGTGATCGACGAGCAGCACCGGTTCGGGGTGTCGCAGCGGGCGACGCTGCGGGCCAAGGCGAGCGACGGGGAGAGCACGCCGCACGTGGTGGTGATGACGGCGACGCCGATCCCCCGGACGCTGGCGATCACGCTGTTTGGCGACCTGGACGTCTCGACGATCCGGGGGTTGCCGCCGGGGCGCAAGCCGATCCAGACGCGGGTCATCGACGGGGCGCACCGGGCCGATGCGTATGCGGAGGTGGCGCGCCGGGTCGGGCTGGGGCAGCAGGCGTACATCGTCGCGCCGGCGATCGAGCCGGGGGAGCGGGGGGACGATGCCGAAGACCCGGGGTCGGGGGGCGGGCTGCTCAGGGACGTGCGGACTGTGGCGCGCGAGCTCGAGGACTTCCACCTGCCGGGGAGGCGGGTGGCGATCTTGCACGGGCGGCTGGCGCGAGCGACGCGCGAGGCGGTCATGGAGCGGTTCAGGAGCGGGACGATCGATGTGCTCGTGGCCACGACGGTGATCGAGGTGGGCGTCGATGTGCCCAACGCGACGGCGATGGTGGTGGAGCAGGCGGACCGGTTCGGGCTGGCCCAGTTGCACCAGTTGCGGGGCCGGGTAGGGCGCGGCGCGGCGGATTCGTGCTGCCTGCTCATCGCCGACGCGGGGACGCCGGAGGCCGCGGAGCGGTTGGCGACGATGGGGGCGGTGTCGGACGGGTTCGTGCTGGCGGAGAAGGACCTTGAGATCAGGGGGCCGGGGGAGATGTTCGGGCTGCGGCAGGCGGGGTTGCCGCCGTTCAAGGTGGCGGACCTGGTGCGGGACCGAGACCTGCTGGCGATGGCGAGGCGAGACGCCGCGGCGTGGATCGAGCGGTCGCCGGAACTGGGCCTGCCGGAGGAGGCGTTGCTGCGGCGGCGGCTGCTGCGGCGGTTCGGGGCGCACCTAGGGCTGGGGGATGTGGGCTGAGCGCGGGCACGGCCTTCCCCTAGATCATCGATGGGAGCGTTGGCGGTATCGTCCCCGCGGGGCGCCGCTGCCCGGGGGAGGGTGGGCGCATGGCCGGGACGATGTTGCACCAGCGTCTGCGGGCGGCGGTGGGCGCCCGCACCTTTCGCGAGGTGGGCGAACTGACGGGGACGCACCACGAGACGGTGCGGCGCTATCTCGGGGGGACGCCGCCGAGCGTTGAGTTCCTGTCGGGGCTGTGCTCGGCGCTGGGGATCAGCGGGGAGTGGCTGCTGACGGGGCGGGGGCCGATGCGGCGAGTGGAGGTGCGGATGCACGCGCTCCGGGAGGCGACGGCGTCGGACCTGGTCGCGGCGATGGCGGCGACGCTGGAGCGGACGCTCGACCGCGTCGAGCGGCTCGAGGTCTTCGTGAGCACGATGGGGACGCGGCTGCGGGCGCGGGCGGGGGCGGGGCGGGAGGCGGGGGAGCGGGAGGGGAAGGGCGGTTCAGTACACTCGGGGCATGAAGCGCGCGCCGGATCGCCCGATCTACCGCTATCAGGACGGGTCGGAGGGGTCGCCGACGCCTTCCCCGAACGAACACGTCCGGATGCTCGTTGAACTGATGCGCCCGGCCGGGCCGGACCTGGCGCGGCGGTGGCTGGCGGCGCTGCTGCTGGTGGACGCGGACGATCGCGAGGCGCTGGTGGCCGCGATCGAGGCCAGGGCCGCGGCGCTGTACGAGCGGAAGGGCGGAGGGGCGGACGTGGCGGCGGAGTTCGACGTGGTGCATCCGCCGGTGGCGCGGGCGGGGTATGTCGAGCGGGTGACGACGACCTACTCGGTCGAAGCGAAGCCCGAGCCGGCGAAGAAGGCCCGCCCGAGCCGGCGTGGAGCGGGGGGCGCGCCGGGGGGATGAAGGGCGTGCTCATGCGGGCGTCGGGCCGCGGAAGGGGACGGCGGGCGGCCCGCGCTAGGATCGGCCGATGAGCATTAACGACGCCGTCGCGGAGCGGCTCGAGGAGACCGCGCGGATGCTGGAGCTGCTGGGGGAGGACGCGTTCAGGGTGAACGCGTACCGCAAGGCGGCGCGGGCGGTCGAGGACATGGACGAGAGCGTCGCCGAGCTGGCGGAGGATCGGACGCGCCTGCTGGACGTGCCGGGGATCGGGCCCAAGCTCGCGGACCGGATCATCGAGCTGGTGCGGACCGGGTCGATGCCCGAGCGCGAGGAGCTGCGGGCGCGCGTGCCGGCCGGCCTGCTCGACCTGCTGAGGGTGCCGGGGCTGGGGCCCAAGACGGTGCGGGCGATGTGGACCGAGCTGTCGATCACGGACGCGGCGGGGCTGCGGCGGGCGATCGAGGACGGATCGCTGCGGGCGTTGCCGCGGATGGGGGAGAAGGCGATCGGGAAGATCGAGGCGTCGCTCGCGTTCGCGGGAGAGGCGGTGGCGCGGCTGCCGCTGGGGCGGGCGCACGCCGTCGCGGAGACGTTCCTGACGCGGCTCCGCGGGCACCCGGCGGTGGCGCGTGCGGAGGTGGCGGGGTCGCTCCGGCGCGGGCGCGACACGGTGGGGAACATCGACCTGCTCGCGGCGGTGAAGCCGGGGCGGGAGGGGGAGGCGGGGGCGGTGCTGGAAGCCTTTGCGGCGACGCCCACCGTGGTGGAGCGATTGGACGCGGGCGGGGAAAGCGCGAGCGCCGCGGCGGTGCGGGTCACGCTGGCGCACGACCTCGGACGCTGGAAGCCCGGGCCCGACGGGAAGGGGCGCCCGGGGCCGAGCGTCCGCGTGGACCTGCGGGTGGTGCCCCTCGCGGGGTGGGGCGCGGCGATGGTCTGGTACACCGGGAGCGAGGGGCACCGGACGGCTCTGGGGCGGCGGGCGGCGTCGCGCGGGGTGTCGTTCGGCGCCGGGGGCGTCGGCGGGGCGGGCGCGGCGAGCGAGGGCGAGGTCTTCGCGGCCCTCGGGCTGCCGGACCTGCCGCCCGAGGTGCGTGAGGGCGGACGCGAGTGCGAGCTGTCGGCGGGGGGGTGCCCACGCCTGCTTGAGATCTCGGACATCCGCGCCGAGCTGCACGCCCACACGGTCGCGAGCGACGGCGCGCTGGAGATCGAGGAACTGGCGCGGCACGCGCTGGCGCGGGGGTTCCACACGATCGCGGTGACCGACCACAGCCGGAGCTCGGCCATCGCGGGGGGATTGCAGGTCGACCGGCTGCTGGCGCACGTCGAGAACGTGCGGCGGGCCGCGGAGCGGGTGCCGGGGATCACGATCCTGGCGGGGTCGGAGGTGGACATCCTGGCGGACGGCTCGCTCGACTACGACGACGACGTGCTGGCCCGGCTGGACGTGGTGGTCGCGTCGCCGCACACGGCCCTCTCGCAGGATCCCGCCGCGGCGACGGCGCGGATGCTGCGGGCGATCGAGAACCCGCACGTCCGGATCATGGGACACCTGACGGGACGGCTGATCAACCGCCGCAAGGGGCTCGAGCCCGACCTGCCGACGCTCTTCGCCGCGGCGGCGGAGCGCGGCGTGGCGCTCGAGATCAATGCGCACTGGATGCGGCTCGACCTGCGGGACGAGCACGTCCGAATGGCGATGGACGCCGGGTGCCTGATCGCGGTCGATTGCGACGTCCACCGTGCGGAGGACTTCGACAACCTCCGCTTCGGCGTGCAGACGGCGCGGCGGGGATGGGTCACGCCCGAGCGGTGCGTGAACGCGTGGGACGCCGCGAGGCTGCGGGCATGGCTGGAGGCGAAGAGTTAGGGCGCGGAGCAGGGCGGTCGCCTCGCGCGGCTTCGAGGATCGGTTCGATGGGCCCTCGGTTTCCTGATGCCGCGGCGGATCGTGCGGGCGCACACCGATCCGGGTGATGTGGTGCTCGGGGGACGCCCCGCCCCGCCGAAATGACGGGCGCTCGCGCGTACCATCGGGCATGTTCGACCGCCTCACCGACACGTTCAACGACCTCTTCCGCAAGCTGAGCGGGAACGCGACGATCACCGAGAAGAACGTCGCCGACGCCCTGGGCGACGTCCGCACGGCCCTGCTCGACGCCGACGTCGCCGTGAGCGTGGTCGACGCGTTCATCGCCGATGTGCTGAGGGACGCGACCGGCCGCGAGGTGACCAAGAGCCTCAAGCCCGGGCAGGAGATGATCGGGATCGTCCACGAGCGCCTGGTCGAGATGCTCGGCGGCTCGCGCGAGGAGGCTCGCAAGCTCACCGGCCTGGTCACGGGGGACCTGTCGGGCCTGGACGCGGACGCCCCCAGCCCGTTCAACGTCCCCGCCACCCCGCCCATCATCCGGGTCAGCCCCGGGCCCACCATCATCATGATGTGCGGGTTGCAGGGGAGCGGCAAGACCACGACCTGCGGCAAGCTCGCGGCGTACCTCAAGAAGCGGGGGCGGAGCGTCATGCTCGCCGCCGCGGACCTGCAGCGGCCCGCGGCCGTCGAGCAGCTGGCGACCATCGCGCGTCAGGTCCAGACCGAACAGCCCGGCGGCGCCACGGTCTCGTTCCACGGCGAGCCCGACAAGGTCGCCGAGTACGGCAAGGCCGTGGGCGTGGCGGTCGCGGTCTGCCGGCGGGCGGTGGACGCGGCCCGGAAGGCCGGCGTCGACACGGTGATCCTCGACACCGCCGGGCGGCTGCACGTCAACGACGAGCTGATGGGCGAGCTGGGCCAGATCAAGCGGAGCGTCGAGCCGCACCAGATCTTCCTGGTCGTCGACTCGATGACCGGGCAGGACGCGGTGAACTCGGCCCGGCTCTTCCACGAGCGACTCGCGATCGACGGGGTCATCCTGACCAAGTTCGACTCCGACACGCGCGGCGGGGCGGCCCTCTCGGTCCGGCGGGTGACGGGAGCGCCCGTGAAGTTCGTCGGCGTGGGCGAGAAGCTCGACGCGCTGGACGAGTTCCACGCCGAGCGGGTGGCCAGCCGCATCCTGGGCATGGGCGACGTCGTCAGCCTCGTCGAGAAGGCGCAGGAGCAGGTCTCGGTCGAGGAGGCAGAGGCCCTGCAGGAGAAGATGTCCAAGGGCGAGATGACCATGGACGACTTCCTGAAGCAGCTCAAGACCCTGCGTCGCATGGGCCCCATGAAGCAGCTCATGGGCCTCCTCCCCGGCGTGGGGTCGATGCTCAAGGACGTCCACATCGAGGACAAGCAGCTGGACAGGACCGAGGCGATCATCTGCTCGATGACGACCGCCGAGCGGACCCGGCCCGCGATGATGAACAACCAGCGGCGCAGGCGGGTCGCCAACGGCTCGGGGGCGAGGCAGGAGGAGGTGGGCGCCCTCGTCAAGCAGTTCGAGATGGTCGGCACGATGATGCGCCAGGTGTCGAGCCTCTCCGCGGGGGACCGCGTGAAGGCCGTCAAGGACATGCAGCGCGACGGGGGCATGGGCGCGATGCTCCCCGGCCTGCAGGGCATGCCCGGCCTGGCCAAGCGGGGCTCGACCCACACCGCGAGCATCAAGGACAAGTTCAAGAAGCGAAGGCGGTAGGGAAGGTCCCGGAGGCTCCTCGCCCTAGTCCTTCCGGATCGGCAGCGGATCGTCCGCCCTCCCCTGCACCCACGCCCTGACCCGGGGCCAGACGATCTCGGTGAGCAGGATCTTGATGCACGCCGCGACGGGGATCGCCAGCAACAGCCCGTACACCCCGGCCAGGGTGCCGCCCGCGATGGACGCGAACAGGATCGAGGGCGTGTCCATGTTCGTGCTCTTGCCCTGGATCAGCGGCGTGAGGACCCAGTCGTCCAGGAACTGCGCGATCCCCAGGATCAGGAGCGGGCCGCCGATCACCCACCACCACTCCCCCTGCCACCCGCCGCCGGGGTCGAGCCACATCAGCAGCATCGCCACCGGGGCCGAAGCGCCCGCGGCGTACGGCACGAGCGTGAGCAGCCCCGTCACTGCCCCCATGATGAGCCACGCTGGCACGCCGATCGCCAGGTAGCCCAGCGTGTACACCAGCGTCAGCACGAGGCACACGGTGATCCGCCCCCGCACGAACCCGGCGATCACCGCGTCCATCTTCTCCAGCAGCCCGAACGTGCGGGCCTTGCGGGCCTCGGGCACCAACCTCTCGCCGAAGCGGAGCACATCGCCGTACCCCGTGCACAGGAAGTAGAAGAAGAACGCCGTCAGGAAGCCGGTGAACGCGAGCCGTCCGATGGAGCCGAAGAACCCGAACGCCCCCCCCAGCACGTCCTCCCCCGCCGCGACCACACGCGCGCTGATCGTCGACGCGTTGACCTTGGCCGTGGTGACGATCCAGCTCACCGCCCGGTAGAGATCCGATCGGTCCGAGTTCCCGTCCGCCGCGACCGCGAGCGGGCTCGCGTCGGGCGTGATCTCCGCGGGATCGGGCGCGTCGGGGGTCGGCCCGGGCGCCGGCCCGTTGGCGGGAACGGCGCCCCCGCGGCCAGCGTTCGCGGCCGCCGCCAGCGCGGGCAGCCCGCCCTCGCTCACGATGTAGTCGCGGATCTTCTGCCAGGCCGAGTCGCCCGTCGTCCCGCCCGCGTCGCCTGGCCGCCCCAGGCGGCGGCGGAGGGCGTCGTTCTCCGGCTGCTGCACGGACTCGACCAGCAGCCCGACCTTCTCCGCGGTGCGGTTGACCAGTTGCACACCTTGGATGACGCCGAAGACCAGCCCCACCGTCACCGGCGCGACCACCGCGACCGCGCTCAGCACGATGATCGAGAGCGCCGCCACGGGCCGCGTGACCCGGCGGCGTCGCGTCACACGCTGGACCACCGGCTCGAAGAGGTACGCCAGCGTCAGCGCGAGCAGGATGGGGACGGTGACGATGCTCAGGCGGTACCCGAGCCAGACGAGCCCGAAGGCCGCGCCCAGCACGAGGGCATCCCGCACGGGCTGGATCTGCCACAGGTGGCGCTCCATCCACCCCTCGCCCTGCACGGGCGACGGGGGCAAATCGGGCCGACGCGCCGGCGTCGGGGTGATGGGCGAGGCGGGCAAGCGTGGTTCCATCGGGTCCGCCATGGGCACAGGCTATCGCGCCTCCCGCCACCGCGCGCGAACTCACCGCGCCCCCGGCACGCGGTTGATTCGGAATACCCGGATGCCCGTTTCCCCGTCGGTGCCCGGCGCCGCCTAGTTCGAGACCGTCAGGTCGCCGAACGCCTCGTCGAAGTCGAAGACGCCCAGGAAGTCCTCGAGCGTGTCCTCGTCGGTCTTCCGCATCAGCCCGGCCTCGATCATGGCGAACACGATGCGGCCGAAGTCGCCGGTCTCCGTGACCTTCCAGCTCCGCAGCACTGCCTTGGCGAGCAGGCCGTACTGCCGGATCGCGTAGTCGCGCAGGCCCAGGCAGAGCTGCTGGCCGCTCACGTGCCGGCTCTCGTCCTCGGACAGCGCGGCGTTGTCGCCGTGGATGCCCTTGACCGTGTGGGCCAGCCCCTCGCGGACGAACTGATACGCCTGGGCCGGAAAGGCCGCCGCGCCGTCACGCACCTGATTCCACTCGGGCATGGACTGCTCACCCGCCGGTTCGGTCTCCCCCCGCGCTTCCCCGACGACGGGGCGTGCGTGGCCGGACCGGCGGTGATGATAGGGAGCCTCGCGGGTCATCGGCAACGGTGGGTCGTTCCGTCGCCGTCCGCGGCCGTTAGGTCCGGAAACGTTCCCCACCGCCACGGTCAAGCCGGCGCGACGACGCTGACGTGCGGATTGCCCCGCAGGTACCACCGCAGCGGCCGCTTCGCCCATTCCCCCGCGCGGTCCACCCCGATCCGAGTGGTCTCGACGAGATCGCTTGGGCGCACCACGACGCCCGGCGCCGGCGCCTCCAGGAACAACGCATCCCCGTCGATCAAGTCCGTCATCGTGAGGGCGCGGTCGATCCCCATCGCCTGGCACAGCTTCGCCGGCCCGCTGCACAGGTCGACGTCGCGCGGCGCGCCCCCCCTCGCCCGCCCGGCCCTGCGCCCGCGCATCTCCTCGAGCCCCTCCGACGGCTCCAGGGCCCGCAGCAACACCGCCACGGGCTCCCCCTCGCGCCCGCAGACCACGTTCATGCAGTGGTGCATGCCGTATGTGAAGTAGACGTACGCCGTCCCCGCCCGCGCGAACATCGCCTCGGTCCGCGCCGTCCGTCGGCCCCCGAACGAGTGGGCCGCGGCGTCCTCCACGCCCAGATACGCCTCGGTCTCGACGATCATTCCCGAGAGGCGCCGGCCCTCTCGCACCCGCACCAGCCGGCACCCGATCAGCCGGCGCGCGAGCTTCGACGCGTCGACCTCGCAGAACGTCCGGGCGAGGCGTGGGCCGGGCCCGCCCTCGTCCCGCCCGGCTCTAGGCATACGCGTGCAGCCCCGGCAGCAGCAGATTGACCCCGAAGTAGGTCCACAGCATCACGACGAATCCCACCACGCTCAGCCACGCCGTGACCAGCCCCTTCCGCCCCGGCGCGGCGAGGCGCATGTGGATCACGACCAGATAGATGATCCACGTCAGCAGCGCCCACGTCTCCTTGGGGTCGAACGCCCACCACCGCCCCCACGAGTGATCCGCCCACCACGCCCCGAGCAGGATGCCCACCGCGAGCGTCCAGAACGCGAGCTGCAGCACGATCAGCTGCGCCGTGTCGAGGTCGGCGAGCGTCCGGGCGCGCGCCGCGCTCGGCGCGTCGGGCGCGTCTCGCCCGCCGCCGTCGCCGTCGCCCCCGAGCGCCATCGCGGCGACCCCGCCGCCGCCACCGATCTCCGCCGCCCCCGCCGCCGCGCGAGCACGCCCCATGTAGTGCGTTCCCAGGTAGAAGAGGCTCACCACGCACCCCAGCGAGATCAGCCCGTAGGACACGAGCACCGTCGTGACGTGATACTTGAGCAGCACGCTCGTGTTGAGGATCGCCGCCTCGCGCTCGATGAATCGCCCGGGAATCGCCGTCTGCGTCGCGGTGATCAGCACGATGAATCCGACCGCCGCCGCGGCCGCGCCGAAGAGCGGCTGCCGGCGCACGATCATCAGCGCCCCGCCCGTGAGCGCTGCGAAGAGGCTCAGGCCCGTCATCGACTCGAACTGGTTCTGGATGGCGAAGCGCTCGGCGATGATGCACCGGGCGATGAACCCGAAGGCGTGAAGGACCACCGCCCCGACCAGCAGCCCCGTTCCCAGGCGCGACAACCCCCGCCGCCCCGTGCCGAAGGCGAGCAGGAGCGCGATCAGCGACGCGACGTACGCCCAGTACCCCCACTCGAACGCGTTGACGCGGTTGTACGCCAGCTCGAGCGATCGCCGCGACGCGGACTGGACCTCGGGGTGGATCGCCAGCAGTTCGCCCGCCAGCGCTGCTGCCGCCGCGCTGGCGCCCGCCGCGTCCCGCGCCCGCCAGGCCGCCCCCAGCCGTTCGGCCGCGAGCCGCGCCCCCGACCCCTCCGGCAGTTCCGTCAGCAGCGACCACGCCTCGTCGCGCGATGCCGGCGCCGCCAGTCGCAGGTTCGCCCGACCGCCGAGGTACAGCCGCATCGACTCGTCCATGGCCGCCAGCGCCCGCGCCACCGGCGCCTCGCCGGGATGCGCCCGGGCGATCTCGGCCGCGTGCCGGTCCACCGCCACCGGGGAGACCCGCCCGCTCCGGAGCGCCCGCTCCAACGCCTCAGCGTCCGCCTCGTGCTCTCTCGACAGCAACTCCCGCCGCAGGGGGAGGTACTCGATGCCGATCAGCGGCCTGTCGACGTAGTACGCCGGATCGATGGTGAGGTCGAGCAGCGTGAAGAGCGGGTCGTGCCCGACCTGCTTCGAGGCGATCGTCCCGCTCGCCGACTCGGTCGCGCCGATCTCCTCCCGATAGTTCCGCCGCCCCGTCACCCGCCGCACGGTCTCCCGCGCCAGCGTGTCGAGCACCTTCACCCGGCCGTTGTGAAAGACCGAGGCGCCCCGGAGCGGCGACAGGTCCACCGCCTGCGCGAAGGCGTCCTTCTCCGCCGCCGTCGAGCGGACGCTCTCCCTCCCGCCCGGCTCGCCGAAGGGATTCGGCAGCCGTCCCGCCTCCTGGCTCACGCCCTGCGACGCCGGATGCTCGTTCCCGGCCGGCGCGGTCTGGGCGACGGCACTCCGGGCGAGGACCATCATCAGCACGGCGACGAGCATCCGGGTGCCACGACCCCCGACCCACTCTCGACAGTTCGTCATACCCCGACCCCCACGCGCTCGGGCGCCGGATTCCGCACCGGCCGCCGGTACGTCCCCGCCGCCAAGGCCTCTTGGATCCGCCGCTTCTCGCGGCGCACCAGCCACGGCTTCACATAGAACGCCCACGGCATCCCGATGCCCATGAGCACGCCCCCCAGGGCGATCAGGTGGATCCCCGGGTTGTTCCCGACGCCCAGGATCGTGAACGCCGCGGCGGGTCGTCGCAAACTCCCCTCGTCCACGAGCTTCTGCGTCCTCGTCCACCCCTCCTGGTCCCACCCCGCCTGGCTGAACTTGAACTGGCGCGGGTTCAGTCCCGCCGCGAACGCCCGCGCGACGTTGACCGGCCACGCCCGGTCCTCGCGCCACTCGAACGGCGCCCTGAGCGGCTCGTTGAGCTTCGTCACGTGCTCGAAAGGCTCGAAGTCCGCCGCGGGAGCGAAGTCGTCCCCGGCGGGCCGCACCCGCACCACCGACTGATAGTCGCGCGGTGCCCCGCGATGGTCGTACGCGAGCATCTGGAAGTCGACCAGCTCGAGCTCGAACCCCGGCAGCCGGTGCTGCAGGCGACCGAACGCCAGCGTCAGCGGCCGCCCGTCGGGCAGGCGAACCGTCCGCTCGGTCCCCATCCCCACGCCCACGTATCTCGTGAACGGGAGCCACACCACGCGCCGCCACGACTCCCGCGCCGACCCCGTCGCCGAGGCCGTCCGCGGCACGGTCACTTCGACGCCCAGCATCGCCTTGTCGTGCGTGCCGAGGAACTTGGGGTCACGCTCCGCTGGCGCGACCGGCCGCGGGCGGTCCACCTCCACCGCGTCCTCCCATCGATCCCCCACGCGGAGCGCGATGTCCGGCACCACCTCCCGCAGGCGTCCGTCGGCCTCGAGCCGGTCGACCACGCGCACCGCGCCGCCGGGCTGGCGAACGATCGCCCGCGTCGTGCCCGGAGACGGCTCGTCGATCTGCACGATCAGGTGATCCGCCTCGATCAGCGCGATCCGGATCGAGGGGTCCGCATCCCGCCGCGCCGGCATGCCCGTCGGCCCCGTCTCGTCGAGCATGTCCTGCCCGATCTCCGGGAAGCGGTGATAGATCCATCGCGTGAACGGCGGGGCCCCGCCCGGGGGCGTCACCCGCACGATCGCGACGGCGCTGCTCGCCCCCTTGTACCCCTCCGTGATGATCGGGAAGGGAGGCTCGGGCTCGATCCGCTCGACCGTGAGCCGGAAGCCGGTCCGGCCCGCGACGATGCCCGTTCCCGCGTTCACGGGGAAGACGCCGCGGAACGGGGCCGCGCCGTCGCCCGCGCCGCCGGGAACCTCCACGACCAGCGCGTGCATCGTCCCCGCCGGCAGCGGTTCGGCCAGGTCGCGCCAACGCTCCTCGGGCATCCCCGCCCCCGCCCCGAGCGTGTACTCGATCGACAGGACCGCCGTCCCGTCGGCGTCGCGGCTCGTCGCGATCCGGTGGGCGGGCAACGCCGGCGGCAGCGTGAAGGCGTAGACCGGCGCGTCGCTCGTCCGCCCGTCGCCGTCGGGCCGGGCGCTGTGCAGGTACACGAAGCGCAGCGGCGTCTCGCGCTGCCCCGCCACCACCGCCTCGGCGTCCCCCGGCTCGATCCTGAGCCAGTCCGTCACCGGCGCGGCGTACGCCGAGTACCCCACCACGCGCAGCGACACGTCGGGGTCGACCCGTCCCAGCGTCGTGCCCCTGACAGGCAGGTCGAGCGCGCGTCCGTCGTCCCCGCTCGACCACGGCCGCGCGGCCCGGGAGATCTCCGACGCCGCCGTCCCCGCGAATGCGCCCAGCCCGTAGTCGTTGTACCGCGGCACGCCCCGCAGGGGCCGTTGCTCCCACCCCTGCCCCTGGCTCGCGAAGAGCGACAGGCGGGTGCCGTCGTGGAAGGTCCCCTGCGGCGGGCCGACGCCGGGCGTGCCCGTCTCCGGGTCCGCCGCGCCAGCGATCAGGATCGCGTCCCCCTCGAGCTTGAGCCCGCCGTAGTACACGCTCCCCAAGGCCAGCGTTACGATGCCCGTGTGCACCGTGAGCACGCCCAGGTTGCGGAACGTGAAGTCGATCCGTCGCAGCGTCGCGACCATCATGTTGACGACGAACAGGAGCAGCACGGCCCGCAGCGGCCACCACGCGTAGTACTCGAGCTCGGACATCTCCAGCCCGGGCAGCCTGCGGAGCGTCACGGCCTCGTAGCGCTCGACGAAGGACGCGAAGAGTCGCACGCCCCCGCCCGTCACGGGGTCGTAGTGCAGCCGGGGCCACGCGAAGCGGTGCCACGCCCACGCCCCCGCCGCGGCGAGGGCCAGGCCGGCGATGAAGGCCAGCGCGAACCGCGCCCCCCGACCGAGGCGCGACGCCGCCCGCACCGCGACCCACGCACCCCCGACGCCGGGAACCGCGGCCGCGAGCAGCGCGCTCCCGGCCAGGATCAGCCACGTCGGCAGCAGCGCCAGCAGGCCGATGGGCACGCTGGCGGAGACGCCGTAAAGGACGACGATGCCCAGCAGGATCATCGCGAGCGCGATCGAGCTGAGTGCGTGCAGCACCCAACGCACGGGCATCAACGGGCCCCGCAGGTGCCGCTCGTCCCAGGCTCGGCTTCGACGCCATCGATCGCTCATCGAGGGGGGTTCCAGAGGTTGGAGGCGTCGCCCCGGCTCGTCGGGGCGGCGTCCCTGATCGCACGATCCATGATAGGATCGGCACCGGCTGACGACAGGCGAATTACGGTCTGACAGGATTATTTCCCGAGCAGCAGGATTTCGGGTCGGGTGGTCGAAGCCAAAGCCCGGGCCAGCGGCGAGGGTCCGGATGCGGCCGGCTGGAGGGCGACGGCGCACAGGCCCGCCAGCCACCCCCCCGCCGAGAACGTGAAGAGGCCCGGATCGATCCCGATGGCCGCCGCGGCGGCCGTGGTCGCCATCCGCAGCAGCAGGCCCGGGTCGGCGCCGTCCCGCTGGGCCAAGAGACGCATGTCGTCGAAGGTCGAGATCCGAGCCTCGGCCCCGGCGTGGTCGCCGGCGTCGCCGGGGGGCAGGTTCACGACCGAGTCGGTCCCCAGCACCACCGGGATGCCCGCGGCGACCATGTCGCGATAGCGGTGCGGGCCGAAGTGCTCCGCCGCCCCGAAGTACGAGGAGGCGCGCGGGCAATACACGACCGCCGCCCCGTGCCGGGCGAGGATGTCGATGTCCGCGTCGCTCGCGTCGTTGACGTGGGCCAAGAGCATGGGGAGGACCTCCAGCACGGGCTCGAGGTGTGCGACGGGGGTCAGCCCGCGGCCGATCGTCGTGAAGAGGGCATCGTCCCACGCGCCGAAGCGCTCGAGGAGGGCCCGTTGCGGGCCGGTGCCCCGGGCGATGAACTCTCGCTCCTCGGGGGTCTCGGCGAGATGGGTGCAGATCGGCATCCCTTCAGCCGCGGCCCGCGCGGCGGCCCTGCCATAGGCCGCGAGGCCGACCGTATTGGTCGCGTGGGGCGAGAGGCCCAGCGCGATCGCGCCGGCCACGGGGCCGGCCGGCCCGTCGAGCGCCGCCTCGTCGAGCGCGGCGGCGGCCTGATCCCAGCCGCGCTCCTCGTGCCGGCCGATGGCGAGGAACTCGAGGAAGCTCACGCCCCGCAGGGGCGAGAGGGAGAGCGTCCGCCACGGCGCGAGGCTGGGCACCCCCCCGGCGATGCCGCCGATGTCCCCCACCGCCACCACCCCCCCGGCCAGGGACATCCCGACGCCCAGGGCCACCGACTCGGCGATGGCGCGGGGCTCGGAGTGGCGTTCGCGCAGGACCGCCCCGATGAACGACACGAAACCCGCGGCGTGATCGAAGGGGCGCGGGCCCATATGCGTCAGGTCCAGGTGAGCGTGGGCGTTGACGAGCCCGGGGATCACGCAGGCGTCCGGGCGGTCGATCCGCCTCGCCCCGGCCGCGGCCGGGTGCGAATCGACCTCCCCGGGTCGTCCCGACGCGAGCACGCGGAGACGCCCGTACGGGACGTCGCGTCCGCGGACCAGGGCCACGTCGCGGCCCTCGACGAGGACGAGCAGCGATCCGGGCGAGGCGTCGACGCCGGCCGCGTCCCGAACTCCCGCGGCGTCGATCCGCACGACCTCCGTCTCGGACGCGTTGCCGCGGGCATCGAGGGCGCTGGGAAGGATGGGATCGGCGGGATTCATGCGAACACGCTGGACGTTCCGATACCCCTTCGAACGCGGCGCGGGCCGACTTCCCCGGTGCGGGAGGCGGCGCCCAACCCAAGGGCCGAGCGGGGCGCGCTACCATGCCGGCCCGGCGACCGAGTCCGAGAATAGCCCACCGGCGCCCGTTCCCGCCCGCGACGATCCATCGAGAAGGAGTGGTTCGAATGAATGTGGTTGGCCCCAACGCCGCAGCGCCGTCCCCCCGCCGGTCCACCCCCCGCACCCTGCGACTCCTCGGCGGGCTGGCCTTCGTCGCCTCGGTCCTTCCCGGATGCATCGGCCAGGGCGAGTACGACCGCCTGTACGAGACCAACCGCAGCCTGGAGGCCCGCAACGCGGAACTCCAGCGCGAGCGCGACGAGGCCCGGGCCGCGGCCGACCTCATCCGCAACCGCATCGGCTCGGGCGAGGGCACGCTGGCCGACCTGCAGCGTCAGAACGCGGAACTCCGCCGCCTGCTCGACGACGCGATGGCCGACTACCGCACCCTCGAGGGGCGCATGGCCGGCCTGACGTTCGGCCCCCTCGACGCGGCGACCGACGAGGCCCTGACCAGGCTGGCGGCCCAGTATCCCGACCTCATCAAGTACGACTCGGCCCGGGGCATGCTCCGCTTCGCCAGCGACCTCACCTTCGCCTCGGGCTCGGCCGTCGTGCAGGACAACGCTCGCCAGGCCCTGGGTGCGCTGGCCAACGTACTCAATAGCCCCGCCGCGTCGGCCTACGAGGTCGTGATCGAGGGTCACACGGACAGCCAGCGGGTGAGCGCCACCACCGCCCGCCAGCATCCGACCAACCGACACCTCTCGGCTCACCGCGCCATCGCGGTGATCGACGAGCTGGGCCGGCTCAGCGTCCCCGCCGGCCGCATGATGGCCGCGGGCTGGGGCGAGCACCGCCCCGTCGTGCCGAACAGCGGCACTGGGAACACCCCGCAGAACCGCCGGGTCGAGATCTTCCTCGCCCGGGGCCACTCGACGGGAGCGGCTGGCGGCGACATGACCGGCGCCTCGACCACGGCGACCCCCAACCGCGACGCGCCCCCGGAGCGCCAGATCGACATCACCAAGTAACGCCCCGACGCCGGGCGTGCGACACCTCGGAGATCGCTCGAAGCCCCGCCCCTCGGCGGGGTTTTTCGTCGCCCTGCGAGGGATCGAGGGGCGTGCGTGCCCGAAGCCCGCCTCCCCCGATGGAGCGCTCCCTAGTCTTTGCGCCCATGGTCGACGCCCCCACTACCGCCGCGAAGCCCGTCCATCCCGCGGTGGTCCAGGTCGCCGCGCTCGGGAGCGCGATCCTGCGTCGGGTCGTCGGTTTCGGGCGGTTCACGCGGTTCGTGGGGGAGACGGTGCGCGGGGTCGGGGCGGTGCGGACGTGGGCGCGGCGGGACCGGATCGGGCGGCAGCTCTCGTTCGTGGGGACCATGTCGATCCCGGTTCTGGCCGTGACGGGCGGGTTCATCGGCATGATCCTGGCCTTCGAGGGGTACCGGCAGTTCCAGTCGATCGGGCAGGAGGGCCGCCTAGGCGGGGTCATCAACCTGTCCGTGGTCAAGCAGATCGGCCCGGTGCTCGCGGCCGTCATGCTGGCGGGGCGGGTGGGGTGCTCGCTCACGGCGGAGCTGGGCTCGATGCGCGTGACCGAGCAGCTGGACGCGATGCGGGCGATGGGGGCCGACCCGGTGCGGGTGCTCGTGGTGCCGCGCTTCCTCGCGTGCGTCTTCATGATCCCGGCGCTGACGGTCGTCTCGAACCTGTGCGGCGTGCTGGGCGGGTGGCTGGTCGTGACCCGCTTCTACGACGCCGATCCGACGCTGTACCTGCGGTACAGCGAGGTGTTCGTGACGTGGTTCGACCTGCTCAGCGGGCTGGTCAAGAGCGTCTTCTTTGGAGCGGGGATCGGGCTGGTCGCGTGCTGGAAGGGGTTCAGCTGCAAGCCGGGGGCCGAGGGCGTGGGCGAGGCGACGACTGCCTCGTTCGTCACCAGCTTCCTGTGCATCATCCTGATGAGCCTGGTCCTGGCCAAGGTGCTCAACGACGTCGACTACTGGATCCACGGGGGGGTCGACAGCATCTTCCGCTAGGGGGCGCGTTCCGCCGAGGCCCACTGGGAGCGGCGGCGCGGGGCGCACGCGAAGGCGAGGCCGACCGTCCCGAGCAGGCCGGAGAAGGCGGCGACGGGGAGCGTCCATCCCGCCTCGGCGAGGGCGTTGCCGAAGAAGTTGTGGGTGGGGCCGATGGAGCCGGCCTGGGGCATGAGCTGGAGGGCGGCCTGGAACTGCCAGGTGTTCTCGTGGAGCTCGCCGGGCTTGGGCGCGCGGACGCCGCGGGTCGTGGGGTACTTCAGTCGCTCGTGCCGCTCGAAGCCGCCGTCGGGGCGGAACTCGTAGAAGTCGAAGACCCAGTCGCGCTTCCAGACGCTGCCCCAGGTCGCGGGGTCGACCCCGGCGGGGCCGGCGCGGGTGGCGATGACGAGGCGGTCGGCGAGCTCGCCAGCGCCGAGGCGGCGCTCGAACTCGGCCATGTCCATGCCGGTGATGGGGGCGAAGCGGAGGAGCCGCATCCAGTCCTCGTGGGTCTTGAGCCCCGGCAGCTCGTGACGGCGGGGGATGAGGACGCGGAGGCGGAGGGTCTCGTCGCCGTAGCGGACGATCAGGTAGGGGCTGGGCGAGCCCGGCGCGACGCCGTCCGCCGAGGGAGGCGGGGCGGGTTCGTCCTCGATGGTGACGGGGCGGCCGGCGTAGGTGAAGGCCCGCTCGTCGACGGGCTGGAAGGCGTAGACCACGCGGGGGCTGGCGGCGTGGAACGCGCCGACGCGGCGGGCCATGAGTGTTCCCGAGATCGCCAGGCCGATGATGCCGACGGCCGCGAGGATCGCGGCGAGGCGGTGGCCGGGCTGGGCGGGGCGGTTGGTCAGGATCAATGTCCGCCCTTGGAGGGCGTTCCTTCCGGGATGACCTGTGACGGGACGGGGGCGTCGGGGGTGTGCCTGGGGGTCATGCCCTTCTGGGAAGGGCCGCCTGAGGCGGGGCTCGAGTGGAGGATCTGATCGGGGACGACAGGGGCGGCGCGGTTGGGGACGCCGGTGTTCTGGCCGCGATCGACGCCGTCCTCGTGGCCGTGGGTCGTGCCGTGGGAGGCGTCGGCGGGGGCGGCGACGGCGGTGAGCGCGTCGCTGGGGCCGAGGCGCGGGCGCGACTGACTGGCGGTGCTGCTGGCGGGGAGGGTGCGGCCCGCGGCGTGGCCGCCATGCCCGTGGGACTTGATCTCCTGGCGGATCTGCTCGTAGCGCTCGGGGCCCCAGGCGGCGATGGCGCGTTCGCGGGCGGCGGTGACGATGGGCTTGCCCTCCTTGTTGACGCCGGTGCCCGTGCCGCCGGCGACGATGGGGCCGGCCTTGAACTCGTAGATGCGGTTGCGGCTGAAGAGGTCGAGGCCGGTGAAGAAGAGGAAGAGGGCCAAGGCGAAGAAGCAGAAGAGCATGAGGATGGTGTTGAGGGGGTTGTCGTAGCGGAGCTGCATGAAGAAGGCCATCACCAGGAAGCTCTTGATGACGGCGATGGTCATGGCGCCGATGACGTTCACCCACCAGGGGAGGTGGATGTCCAAGAAGCCCTGGATCCAGATCTCGAACTGGGCCAGGCCGATGGTGAGGGCCGTCAGGGCGAGCAGGGCGATCAGGACGGTGCGCAGCGTGAAGGTGCCCACGATGAAGTGCGAGTGGGCGTGCCCCTTCTCGAAGCCGTGCGGATCGAGCTCGTCGAACTCCGCCGTCTTGCGGTGGGGCGAGGTGATGGCGGTGGTGGGCTGGGACATGGCTTGGGCTCGTCGCTAGTGGATGAGGTACAGGAGGGGGAAGAGGAAGATCCAGATGAGGTCGACGAGGTGCCAGTACAGGCCGGTCATCTCGACCATGGTGTAGTGGGAGGGGCCGTAGTGGCCGCGGCCGGCGCGGACGTAGACGCGGGCGATGAGGGCCATGCCGATGACGACGTGGAGGGCGTGGATGGCGGTGCCGCAGTAGTAGATGCTCCACCAGAGGGGCATGTGGGGGTCGGTGGCGAAGGGGTAGGTGAAGAGGCTGCCCGGGCGCTTGCCGCCGTACCCCTCGACGAAGTGGAAGAGGGCGCCGTGGGCGAGGGTGGGGTCGAAGTGCCAGCCCGTCCACTTGGGGAGGTACTCGAAGAGAAACTTGATGCAGAGGAAGGCGCCGCCGAAGACCAGGGTGATCAGGAGGTTGCGCCGGGCGCGGGCCTGCTGGTTGGTCTGGATCGCGTAGATGCTCGCGGCCATGGTGTAGCTCGAGAGCAGGAGCACCACGGTGTTGAGCCCGCCCCAGCGCCAATCGAGGGATTGCGACCCCTCCTGCCACGCGGCGGGGTAGAGGCTCCGAAAGATGAAGTAGGCGCAGAAGATGCCGCCGAAGAGCAGCACCTCGGTGGTGAGGAAAAGCCAGAAGCCCAGCTTGCAGGCGTCGAACTCATCGGCGGCGGTGCGCCAGTGGTGCCCGTGCTGATAGCGGGCCCACAGGGGGGCCTTCTCGGGGGCGCCGGGGCCTGGTGGTCGGGTGTCGAGGGTCGTCATTCGGGGCTCACCGGGGGGCGGAGGGACGGGCGGGGAAGGCGCGGGGGCCGAGGGGGGTCAGTGCCGGGCGACGACCACGCCCTGCGGGACGGGCGCGGTGGCCGGGGGGAGGGGGTAGTCCTCGGGCTTCCACCCGGGCGGAACCGTGGACTCGAAGTCGTACGGGCCGTGGCGGCAGATGGGCTCGTGCTCGAAGTTGTGCTCGATGGGGGGGCTGGCGGCCTCCCACTCGAAGGTGAGGCCGCCCCAGGGGTTCTGGGGCGCGGGGCGGCCCTGCGTGAGGGAGTGGATGAAGACCCCCGCGTGCAGGAGGAAGCCCAGGAGCAGCAGCCACGAGCCGACGGTGGAGACCTGATGGAGGAACTGGAACTCGTCGACGTAGCTGGCGTAGCGGCGGGGCATGCCCTGGGTGCCCAGGAAGAACTGGCTGAAGAAGGTGATGTTGAAGCCGACGAAGACGATGAGGGCCGCGATCATGGCGGGCTTCTCGGCGTACATCTTGCCGAACATCTTGGGCCACCAGTGGTGGATGCCGGCCATGAGCCCCATCATGGTGCCGCCCATCATGACGTAGTGGAAGTGGGCGACGACGAAGTACGAGTCGTGCAGGTGCAGGTCGGTCGAGAGGGTGCCCAGGGGGAGGCCGGTGAGGCCGCCGATGGAGAAGAGGAAGAGGAAGATCAGGGTGTAGAGCATGGGGGTGTTCATGGCGATCGAACCCTTGTAGAGGGTCGCGATCCAGTTGAACACCTTGACGGCGGTGGGGATGGCCACGAGGAACGTGAGGGCGGAGAAGACGGTGCTGGCGAGCTCGCTCATGCTCGTGAACATGTGGTGGCCCCACACGAGGAACGAGACGGCGGCGATGCCCAGGCTGGCGAAGGCGATGGCGCGATAGCCGAAGATCTTCTTGCGACTGTGGACGGCGATGGTCTCGTTGATGATCCCCATGCCCGGGAGGATCATGACGTAGACGACGGGGTGGCTGTAGAACCAGAAGAAGTGCTGGTAGAGCACGGGGTCGCCGCCCAAGGCGGGGTCGAAGATGCCGATCCGGAAGACCCGCTCGAAGACGAGCAGCATCAGCGTGATGCCGATGACGGGCGTGGCGAGGACCTGGATGACGGCGGCGGAGTAGATGGCCCACACGAAGAGGGGCATGTCGAACCAGCCCATGCCCGGGGCGCGGAGCTTGTGGACGGTGACCACGAAGTTCAGGCCCGTCAGGATCGAGCTGAAGCCCAGGATGAACGCCCCCAGGATCATGAAGACGACCCGCCAGTGCTGGGCGTCGGTGGTGGTCGAGTAGGGGGTGTAGAACGTCCAGCCGGTGTCGACGCCCCCCAGGATGATCGAGGTGACGGCGAAGATGGACCCGAAGAGGTAGACGTACCACGACAGCAGGTTGAGGCGCGGGAACGCGACGTCCTTGGCCCCGAGCATGATGGGGAGGAAGAAGTTGCCCAGCGAGGCGGGGATGCTGGGGATGATGACCATGAAGACCATGATCGCGCCGTGGAGGGTGAAGATGCGGTTGTAGACGTTATTGCCCGGGCCGATGCTGGTGCCCTCGGCGTCGGCGGCGAAGAGCTGGCCGGTGACCTCTGTCGTGGTGGTGCCCGATGGGGTCGTGCTCGTGACGACGCGGACGGGCTCCCACAGCTCGAGGCGGACGGCCATGGCCGCGGCGCCGCCGAGGAAGAACATGAAGAGGATGGCGAAGAGGTACATGACGCCGATCTTCTTGTGATCGACGGTGGTGGCCCAGTCCTTGACGGTGGCCCAGAAGGTCTCCTTGGGCGCGAGGTAGCTGGCGTGGTGGCCGTGCGCGTCGTGGAGGCCACGGGGGTCGTGAGAATCGTGCGGGACGTCGTGCGTGGACATGGTCGGATCTCCGGGCGGGCCCTCGGAACGAGGCCGGGGGAGTTGAGGCGGTGTCAGTTCGGGGCGGGGGCGGGGGTTCCCGGAGGCGCGGCGGGGTCGGTCGGGGCGGTCGCGGGGGGCGCGGCGTTGCCGCCGGCATGGACGCTCATGGTGCGCATGTAGGCGATGACGCCGTCGATCTGGCGTTCGCTCAGGACGAAGGGGGGCATGTTGTTGCCGTAGCCCTTGACGATCTTGGCGCCGGGGATGAGGATCGACTCGCGGATGTAGTTGGCGTCGCCCGGGACGCGGGAGCCGTCGGCGAGCTCGACCTCGTGGCCGTAGACGTCCTTCCAAGTGGGGCCCGTGTTGGGGGAGCCGTCGAGGGAGTGGCATGAAGCGCATCCCTTGACGGTGTAGACCGCGCGGCCGACGTCGGCGGGGCTGGCGTTGGGGTCTTCGGCGGTCGTGGGCAGCCAGCGGTTGAAGGCGTCCTCGGGGACGATCCTGAGGATCGCGGCCATCTCGGAGTGCTCGTCGCCGCAGTACTCGGCGCAGAAGACCCAGTGGTCTTCGTAGGGGACGCCCTTGAACTCCTCGATGAAGTCGGGGGCGGAGGCGTCGAGGAGTCGCCGGGCGGTGGCGGCGTTGGCGTCGAGGGGGTGGGTCTTGTCGCCGGAGGGGTCGTTGGCGTTGAACCAGAGGGCCGTGTAGCGGTTGGGGACGATGTCCTGCTTGATGCGGAAGGCGGGAACCCAGAAGGCGTGCATCACGTCGCGGCTGTTCATGCGGAGGCGGATGTTGACCCCGGCGGGTAGGTAGAAGACCGGGACGGAGCGGGCGCCGATGACGGCGGTGGCGGGGGAGTTGCCCCCGTTGGGGTATTCGAGTTCCCAGTTCCACTTGTAGGCGGTGAGGCGCATCTCGACGGCGTCGCCGGGGGAAACGAGCTTGTCCATGTACCCCTGGAAGCCGCGAAAGAAGATGTAGACCAGGAAGAGCGTCGGGATGACGGTCCAGGCGATCTCGAGGGGGGTGTTGTGGGCCGGGCTGACGATGGCGGCGACGCCGGGGCGGCGGCGGTACTTGGCGACGAAGTAGACCATGAGGGCCATGAGGAAGACGAACCAGAAGACGCAGAACCACCAGAGCCAGATGTACATGGCGTCGGTGTCGTCGCCGAGCGCGGAGCCGGCGTTCTTGCCCATCCAGAGGCGCTGCCAGAGGCCGGGGGCATCGACGTCCTGGGCGAACGTGAGCGTGGCGAGGAGGGGCCTCGAGGTGGCCTCGAGGAGCGATGCGGCGGTCATGGGACGAGCCCCCGGGGCGCGGCGTCGAACGCCGCGGGATCGGTCGGAAGGGTGCGGGCGGACTGGCCGCCGGCGCGGGCGACCGAGGCGGCACGAGCGCGGCGGCGGAGGCGCTCGCCCACGAGCAGCGCCCCGATGAGCGAGCCGAGCGAGGCCATGGTGATGACGCCGGCGACCTGCATGACGCGGACGGCCTTGAGCGTGTACTTCCCGGCGGTGGGGTCGTACATGTAGCAGAAGTTCAACAGGCGGTCGCCGATGGTCTTGACGAGGCGGCCCGACGAGGCCTCCATCAGCGAGAGCTTGAGATCGCGAGGGGGGTAGTTGAACCCGTAGATGTAGTGACTGACGCGCCCGTCGGGGGTGATGGTGTAGAGCACCACCGGGTGCGACCACTCGCCGTTGGCCAGGGGCTTGTAGCGGAAGCCGACTGCCTCGGCGAGGTTGCGGCTGGAGGTCGCGTCGGAGGTGTGGAACTGCCACGAGGCGGCGACCTGGGCGGGGTCGCCCTTGTCGTACCCCGAGACGTAGCCGAGCTTGATCTTGGCGGCGATCTCGGTGGACTCGGCGGGGTCGAAGCTGAACATCAGGACGTTGAAGTCCTTGCCCACGACCAGGTCGAGGTCCTTGATGGACTGGGCGAGCTTCTCCATCACGACGTCGCAGACGATGGGGCAGTCGTAGTAGACCAGGCCCAGGATGGCGGGCTTGTTGTCCTTGAAGTAGTCCCCTAGGCGTACCTGCTTCCCCTCGGCGTCGGTGAAGACCTGCTCGAGAGGAAGGGTGCGGCCCAGGTGCTCTTCGACGTCGACGCCGCGGGTCTGCTCGCGGTTCTCGTTGAGGAGCTGGGCGTTCGCGGGCGCGGCGAGGGCGATCGCGAGCGCGGCGGCGAGCACGCCGGCGAGGCGTGCGAGGGGGCGGGGTTGGAGGGTCGCGGTGGGCATCGGGAGCGGGTTCAATTCGTGGGCTTGGTGCCGGGGGCGCGTCCGCCGTCGGGGGGCGGGGCGGGGGGCGTGTAGGTCGGGGCGGGGGTGTGGGCCTCGGTCTTGAGGACGGCGTCCATGGGACCGGGGCCGGCACCGGTGGTACCGATGGCGGCGTACCGCTCGGCGACGCGGCGGATGGCCTGATCGAGCGGGATGCGGACGGTGCGGGCGGCGGGGTCGAGGGGGAGGTACGCCGCGGGCTCGCCGTCGACGCCGAGCTCGGCGTTGGAGGCGGTGCGATAGCTCTGGTAGGGAGCGGCGATGGTCTGGTTGGTCTCGACGCGCTCGGCGCGGAGCTTGGTGACGTAGCTGCCGAAGTACATGACGAGGGCGACGACCAAGATCACGAGGGTCAGGATGATGAGCGCGAGCCACTGGAGGATCGTGCCGGTGTTGGCGATCGCGCCGTGCTCGGCCTGAGGGAGACCCTCGGCGGCGGTGTGATGGTGCCAGGCGTCGGCGTGGGCGTGCCCGCCGTGGGCGTCTGCGTGGCCGCCCGCCGCAAGGCCGCCGTCTTCTTCGAGGGTGTGTGCCGACATGCCGCTGCCCTTTCCGACGTCCCGCCCGCGGGGTTCACATCCAAGGATTCGTCTTGCGAAACAGGAGGGATTCTTGCCGAACCGCAAATCGACCAGGTCCAATCATTCGCCGCACACCGGCCCGGTGAGACCACCGGGGCGCCAGATCCCGATTACACGTAGTTTTTGTGGGCCAAGGCCTCGTCCATTCGGGGGTCGTTGATGGCGACGAGGAGGCGGGACGGAATTCTGAGGATGAGGAAGCCGGCGAAGACGGCGAAGACGCCGGCGATGGCGGCGACGTCGACCAGGCCGGAGACGAGGGCGTTGAGGGGGGGTTCGTCCGTGCCGCGGACGGCGTAGACCATGGGGCGGACGATCCAGAAGTGGTCCAGGGCGTGGATGACGAGGGACCAGAGGGCGATGAGGATCAGGAGGTTGGGACGGCGCTTGATGCCGCGGAAGAGGAGGATCAGGAAGGGGGCGACGAAGTGGCCGAAGATGAGGAGGACACCAAGGCCGTACCACCCGCCGCGTTCGCGGCCGATGTAGTAGGCGGTCTCCTCGGGGATGTTGGCGTACCAGATGAGGAAGTACTGGCTGAAGGCGATGTACGCCCAGAAGATGGTGAAGGCGAACATGAGCTTGCCCATGTCGTGGAAGTGCTCCTCGGTCACGGCGCCCTCGAGCTTGCCGGCGCGGCGGAGGAGGGCGAGGACGAGGGTGACGGTCGCGGCGGCGGCGAACATGGCGCCAGCGAAGAAGTAGACGCCCCACATGGTGCTGAAGAAGGCGAAGTCGAGCGTCATCAGCCAGTCGAAGCCGGCGAAGGCGGTGGTCAGGGCCAACAGCGGAAGCGCCCAGGCGCTGAAGCGCCGGGCCTTGGCCGTCAGCCAGCGATCCCCCGTGCGATCCTGCTCGAGGCTGAGGGACATCAGGCGTCGGGAGAGGAAGGTCCAGAACGCGCCGTAGATGACGGCGCGGAGGACCCAGAAGAGCGGGAACGGGGCGTTGCCGGGCTCGAGGGTCTGGTTCAGGAAGAAGTACGTCGCCTTCTTGTTGAGGAGGTAGTCGGTGCTGGAGCTGTCCTTGAGCCAGGAGAAGAGCTGGCCGCCCGTGACGATCTCGACCACCAGCGTCGCGGCGACCATCAGGAAGGCGTAGGGGAGGAAGCTCGAGACGTTCTCGAACTGGCGGCGGACTGTCCCCGTCCATCCGGCGTTGAGCAGGTGAAAGATGAGCTGGAAGAAGGCGGAGCCCAGGCAGATGGCGAGCACGGACATGGTGCCCACGTGGTAAGACGCCAAGGCTTGGCGTGCCCAGACGTTCCCGATCCCGAGATAGCCCAGGGCCGCGGCGATGATGATGCCGGCGGCGCCGAGGACGAGGAACCCGAGGCCGAGGCCGCGCCCGACGCCCGGGGCGAACTCGATGTTCGCGCGGTTGAGTTGGGGGTGGACGGGGGCCGAGAGGGCGTGGATGTCGGGGGTGTCGGCGGTGATGTGGCTCACTGAGGGGCACCTCCGGCGGGGGGCCGCGTGGAGGGCGACGGGGCATCGCCCGCGGGGCCGGCGGGCGCGGCGGGCGACGCGTCGATGGGGGCCGCGGCGGCCTTCGCCGCGAAGCCCCGCTCGATCGCGGGGCGCTGGGCCTCGGGGACGTCGTCGACGGTCCCTTCGCGGGTGGCCTGGAGGGCGCGGATGTACGACACGACGGCCCAGGCCTCACGCTCGTCGATGGCGTGGGCGTAGGGGGGCATCTTCTGGGCCCCGTCGGGGCCGACGACGCCGTAGCGAGCGATGTGGAACAGGTAGCCGTCGCGACCCTGGGGCTGGCTGGGGTCCTTGTACTTGGCGTCGTGGAAGTTGGGCAGCGGGTACGACCACTGCTGGCCGACCATGCCCTTGCCGTCGCCCGAGTAGCCGTGGCAGGCGGCGCAGTAGATGTTGAACTTCTTCTCGCCCAGCTTCACCATGTCGACGTCGACGGGGAAGGGGATTCGCTCGGCGTACTGCTGGTCCTCGCCGCGCCCCTCGTAGAAGAGGCCGTCGGCCTTGAGCAGGTCGTCGCGCCCCTGCATGAAGGGCCCGGCCCAGTCGTCGTCGGTGACGAACTGCTGGCGGCCGAAGGCGACGGTCCCCTCAACGGGCACCCGCATCGCGCGGCCGTCGGCGTAGAAGCCGCTCTTGGTCTGCGGACGCCACTTGGGCTGGTCGTCAAGGTCGGGGAAGAACTGGCGCGGCGGGGCGTCGGAGCGGTCGCCCCGGCAGCCGCCGAGGGCCGCGACGGCGAGCGCGGCGACCAGGAGTGCGGCGCCCGAGCGGAGGCGTGGAGGCGTGTTCGTGGCGTTCATCATCATTCTTCCACCAGCTCGATGCTCGTCGCCCCGGCGCCCTCGAGGAGTGCCCGCGTGCGGTCGGGGTCGAAGGCCGGGTCCTGGGCCTCGACGCAGATGAAGAAGCGGTCGTCGCTGCTGCTCAGGAAGCGGTCTTTCTTGAGAAGGGGATGATGCCAGCGGGGAAGGCCGTTGAGCGCCAGCATCCCGATGATCGTCGTGAACGCCGCGAACAGGATGCCCATCTCGAACGTGATGGGCACGAACGCCTGCCACGCTCCCGGCGGCTTGCCCTGCACCACCAGCTCATAGTCGACCGCGCTCATCCACCACTGCATCAGGTAGCCGAGGCCGACGCCCGTGAAGCCACCCGCGGCGACCATCACCGGCAGGATGGTCCGCCCGACGCCTATCGCCTCGTCGAGCCCGTGGATCGGGAAGGGGGTGAAGGCGTCCCAGCGGGAGTACCCGCCGTCGCGGACCATTTCCGAGGCGTGATAGAGGTCCGCCGGGGTGGCGTACTCGGCCATGATGCCGTGGATCGTCTCGCCGGTCTCGGTCACGTAGATCCTGCCCGTGCGGGGGCGTTCGAAGAGGGCCATGTCAGTGTCCTCCCGTCGGGGGAAGCGGGGCCGGGTGGCCGTATGGATCGCCGGGGGCATCACCCCGCCGATCGCCGTGCGCCCCCACCACGCTCGCGCGGCTGGGGTGGGCGTGGTCGTGCCCGTGCGCGTGGGGCGAGGCCTGGGGCATGACGGCCTTGAGCTCGGCCATCGCGAAGACCGGCAGGAACCGCAGGAAGAGGCAGAAGAGCATCAGGAACACGCCGCAGGAGCCCACGAAGATCGCGATGTCCACCAGCGAGGGGTGGAACATGTGCCACTCCGACGGCAGGAAGGCCCGGTGGAGGCTCGTCACGATGATGACGAACCGCTCGAACCACATGCCGATGGTCACGGCCAAGGAGACCAGGAAGATGATCACGGGGCTCGTGCGGCACCTCCTGAACCAGAAGAGCTGGGGGGAGATCACGTTGCACGAGATCATGGTCCAGTAGGCCCACCAGTAGGGCCCGAAGGCCCGGTTCTCGAAGGCGAAGAGCTCGTAGACGTTCCCGCCGTACCACGCGATGAAGAACTCCATCGAGTAGGCGAAGCCCACGATCATGCCGGTGGTCAGGATCACCTTCGACATGTTCTCGAGGTGGCGAAGGGTGATGAAGTCCTTCATGTGCGGGTAGAGCTCGCGCGCCGGGATCAGCAGCATGAGCACCATCGCGAAGCCGCCGAAGATCGCCCCGGCCACGAAGTACGGCGGGAAGATCGTCGTGTGCCACCCCGGCAGGATCGAGGTCGCGAAGTCGAACGACACGATCGAGTGGACGCTCAGCACCAGCGGCGTCGAGATGCCCGCCAGGATGAGGTACGCGGCCTCGTAGCGGTGCCAGTGCCGCCCGCTGAAGCGCCACCCCAGGCTCAGGAAGCCGTAGATCAACGCCCGCAGCCGGTCGGCCCGCACCGGCACGAACGGCAGCACCGACGGCCCCCCCTGCGGGTTGGCCCGCAGCCGCCGGTCGGCCCGGTCGCGCAGTGTCGCGAAGTCGGGGATCATCCCCATGAACCAGAAGAGCAGCGAGACCGTGCCGTAGGTCGAGACCGCGAAGACGTCCCACAGCAGCGGCGAGCGGAAGTTGGGCCAGATCGCGTTGTAGTTCGGGATCGGGAACAGCATCCACGCCATCCACTGCCGCCCGATGTGGATCCCCGGGAACGTGGCGGCGCAGATCACCGCGAAGATCGTCATCGCCTCGGCCGAGCGGTTGATCGACGTCCGCCACTTCTGCTTGAGCAGGCACAGGATCGCGGAGATCAGCGTCCCCGCATGCCCGATGCCGATCCAGAAGACGAAGTTCGTGATGTCCCAGGCCCAGTCGACCTGGTTCGACAGCCCCCACGTCCCGATCCCCGTGATAACCAAGTACAGGATGAAGAGTCCGCCCAGCCCGGCGACGTTCGCCGAGAGCAGGAAGACCGGCAGCCACCAGCGCGGCGGCTTGTTCTCCGTGTACCCGCAGATGATGTCGGTCACCTCGCCGAAGGAGTGGCCCCCCAGCACCAGGGGGGCCCGCACCGCGGGGTCGTCGATCAGCGTCCCGTCTCCGGTCACGGGGTCCAGCGGCCGGTCCGGGAGCCGGCTCGGGATCACTCCCGCGAGGCGCTGCGCCGTGAGCTGGTCGGGGTGGATGGTCGTCATGTGGCGGCCCCGCCCGGCGCGGACAGCACGCGGAGGCTGCCCGCGTACCCGCGATCCTCGATGAGCTTGCGCCGGTCGTAGCGGAAGGACGCCGGCCCGTGCCCCGCGTCGCCCCCGGGGGCCTCGCGGTCCTTGCCGACGCCGCCCCCGTGGTCGTCGTCCGCGTGCCCGGCCCCGCCCCCCTCGTGCCCGTCGCCGTGGGCGGCCGGGGCGTGGTGGAAGGGGTCGTCCCACGAATGCCGCCGCGCGGCGTCGACCAGCTTGGGGTTGGGGTTCATCACCCGCACCATGTGCGTCGTGCGGGGGCGGGTGTTCAGGTACCCCAGCAGGGCGTACGAGCGGGCGTTCGAGCGGCGGTTGAACACTTCGCTGGCCTCGTCGAGGATGTCCCCGAAGCTGATCGCCCCCGACGGGCACGCCTGGGCGCACGCCGTGGTGAAGAAGCCGTCGGGAACGATCGTCCGCCCGTCCGGGCCCTTGATGTCGGCAAGCTTGCACTCGACCTTGGCCGCGTTGATCCGCTGGATGCAGTAGCTGCACTTCTCCATCACGCCGCGAGACCGGACGGTGACGTCCGGATTCTTCTGCATCTTGCTGATCTCGTCGATCTTCTCGCGGAGGCGCGGCGGGATGAGGTTGGGGTTGATGGTGTTGTGCGCCCCCGACCCGGTGATCCCCTCCTGCCCGGGGATGAACGCCCCCACCTTGTCGATCAGGTCGTGGCCGAGGTAGTCGCCGTTGAACTTGGCCACGCCGTAGTCGAAGAAGTTGAACCGGCGGACCTTGTAGGGGCAGTTGTTGGCGCAGTACCGCGTGCCGATGCAGCGGTTGTACGTCATGTAGTTCAGCCCGTCGGGGCCGTGGACGGTGGCGTTGACCGGGCACACCGTCTCGCACGGCGCATTCTCGCAATGCACGCACGCGACGGGCTGGTGGAGCATCGACGCCGGGTCGTGCACGTCGCCGGTGAAGTACCGATCGACGCGGATCCACGACATCTCCCGCCCCTTGGCGACCTCCTTCTTGCCCACCACCGGGATGTTGTTCTCGCTGTAGCACGCGATCGTGCAGACCCCGCACCCCGTGCACGTGGTCTGGTCGATCGTCATCCCCCACTGCGGCCGCTGGGTGTACGCGGGCGGCGTCGGGTTGCCGCGATAGTCCCTGTTCCCCTCGTCGACGTTCGCCGGGTCGGGGTCGGCGTCGGAGCGGTTGAAGGGGTTGTCGTAGATGCTCTTGGTCGGGGGCGTGTGGCCCAGCTCCCCCAGCCGCTCGGCGAAGTTGATGTTCGCCCGCGTGCCGTAGAAGTGGTCCATCACCACCTGCACCTCGGCGCCGTGCCGCTGGAACGCCGGCAGGTCGACGGCGCGGACGATGCTCGTCCGCCCCTCCATCGACCAGTGGTTCTGCGTGCTGGCGATCATGTACGAGCCCTCGGCCCGCGCCACCGTCGCGCCCCACGCCGCCCGGTTCGCCCCCCCCATCGCGCTCCCGCGCAGCGGGTAGACGTTGACGCCCACCCCGTCGCCCACGCGCCCCGCGACGGTGCGGCCATACCCGAGGGTCAGCTGCACGGTCCAGTCGGCCATCCCCGGCAGGATCCACACCGGGGCCGTGACCGTCCGCCCGTCGACCGTGATCGTCGCGAGCCGCGCCTGCGGATACTTGGGCTTGGTGTAGATGGCGCTCGGATCGCCGTCGGAATACCCCGCCGGCTCGAGCCCCAGCGCCTTCGCCGTGGCGGGGCTCAGGAGGGCCGGATTGTCCCAGACCGTCCGCGTGCCGACCTCGGGAAGCTCCTGCAGCCACGGGATGTTGGCGTAGCGCCCGTCGCCTACGTTCCCGACGACGAAGCATGCCTCCAACCGATCGGCCGAAGGCGCCTCCGGCAGCCGCATCGCGCCGATCGCCCGCGCGACCGCGCCCTGATCGACCGTCGGGGCCTCGGGACGCCGGGCCGTGCCGGGGACAACGCCGTCGTGCAGCGCCCGACGCCACGTCCGGTCGAACCCGCCCGACGCCGAGGTGTCGGGATACGCCGCCCGCCACGCCGCGCCGACGAGCGCGAAGCCGTCCACGCTCGCCGTCGGGTCCGGCTCGGCGAGCATCGCCAGGAACTCGAGCTCGCTCAGCGCCGGCTCGTAGAGGGGCGCGATCATGGGTTGCACCGGCGCGACGGTGCCGTCGATCGCCTCGGTGTCCCCCCAGCTTTCCAGGTAGTGCGCGGCGTTGAGCGACCACGTCGACGCCGCCTCGGTCTCGTTCCTGTCCACCGACAGCGTGATCGTCCTCGGCACCGCCGCGAAGAGCTCGGCGAAGTCCAGGTCTCCGGGCGCGTCGTAGACCGGGTTGGTCCCCACGCACACGAGTGTGTCGACCTCCCCCGCCCGCATCGCCGCGGCGAGCCGGCCCAGCCCCGCGAGCGAATCCGCCGCTTCGTCCTCGCTCAGCGGGTGATAGACGACGCTGACGCCGATGTTCCCCAGCGCCGCGTTCATCGCCGCGACCAGGGCGTGCACCGCCGGCGGCTGCGACTCTCCCGCCAGGATCAGCGACTTGCCTCGGTTTTCCGGCGCGAGCAGGTCGTCGGCGCACTCCTGCATGAACCGTCTCGCGGCGTTCCCCTCGGGCATCGTGGCGCCCAGCGCCCCGAACAGCCCGCCCGCGTCCGGCGCGCCCAGTTTGGGCAGCAGATACCCCGCCAGCGCGACCGCGAACGCCGCGACCCGCGAGGGCGCGAGCCGCAGGCGGTGGTCCGCCTGCCCGCCCGTCAGCGAGAAGCCGCTCTCGACGCAGTACAACCGGCTCATCGAGTCGCTCGGCCCCAGCACCAGCCGCGTCGCGGCGAAGTTCCGCTGGTTGGGCAGCTCGCCCGGCTCCCGCGAGAGGAACTCGCGGTCGAGCGAGAGGACGACCCGCGTCCCCTCCTTGGTGATCGTCGGCACCTCCCGCATGGAGCGTCCGAAGGCCAGGCGCGTCCCCTCGATCGACGCCGCGCACTCGCCGGGGCCGTACGGCACCCACGCCGCGTTCGGGAACCGCGCCCGCAGCCGCGCCGTCACCGCCCGCCATGCCGGGGACTGCCGCTTGTCGACGACGAACGCGAGGCCGGCACCGCCGTTGGTCGCGAAGGCGGAGAGATTCCCGCCGGCCCACGTCCGGAAGTCGTCCCAGGTGGCCTCGATCCGCCCCCGCGTCGGGTTGGCGTACGTCGGGAACTTCAGCCGGTCGGGGTCGTAGAGCCCGAGGATGCTCGAGAGCGCCCACGACGAGATCTTCCCGGCGCTGACCGGGTGCAGCGGGTTCCCCTCGAGCTTCGTCGGCCGCCCCTCGTGCGTCTCGACGAGCAGCCCCTCCGCCCCGCCGTCGGGGCGCGGCATGCTCGTCGCGTAGTACAGCGGCTTGCCGGGGATGATCTCCTCGGGCACCACCCGCGAGTACGTCATGATCGTGTGGTTGGGCCGGCGGCACCCGGGCACCGTCGCCGCACCCGCCAGCGCGATCGACGCGCCCATGACCCGCAGGAAGTCGCGCCGCGTGGCCCCCCCCCCGCTCGCGGCGTCCGCTCCGTCCGCCTCTTCGGCCAGCCGCAGCTCGGACGCCCCGGCCGGGAACTCGCGCTCGAGGAAGTCGCGGAACCCCGCGTCGTCGGCCAGCTCGTCGACGCTCCGCCACGCCGCCTGTCCGTTGACCGTCCCCGCGCTCCGCGTTAGGTCGGCCGAGACGTCGCGAGGGACGGCCGCCAGGTCGGCCTTGCCGGGCTTGTGCTTCTCGCCCTTCATCGTCGACGGGCACTGATCCAGCTGCGTCATGGTGGGCTCGTCTCGTGTCGTCGTGCGCGTCCGGCCCGCTGGCCGTCCGGTCGGGGTGCTCGCTCGGGGTTCAGTAGTGGCAGGCGCCGCAGTTCTGGGGGGGCGCCGCCTCGAGCGTCTCGAGGAGCTTCGCCGCGTCGATCTTGGCGTGCCCCTCCGCCTTGCGCTCGGCGAGGTGGTCCGCCACCCACTGCAGGCTCGTGATCTTGTCCTTGGGGACCAGGCTCTCCTCGGGCGCCCGGTGGCAGTCGAGGCACCACGCCATGCCGAGCGGGTGGGCCTGGAAGACGACGGGCATCGCGTCGATGCGGCCGTGGCACGAATAGCACGACACGCCCGCGTTCACGTGCGCGTGGTGCGGGAAGTTCCGCACGTAGTCGGGGACCTTGTGCACCCGCCGCCACGGGATCGACGCGTCCGCGTTGTACGCGTCCCGCACGAAGGCCGTCTTGGCCTTGTGCGTGTCGGAGTCGTTGTACACCGCCAGCTGCCCCGGGGCGTGGCAGCCGTAGCACGTCTGCACGTTGGGGATGTTCGCCTCGGGGCTCTTCTCGACCTTCGTGTGGCAGTAGCGGCAGTCCATCCCCAGCTTGCCGGCGTGGATCTGGTGGCTGAACCCGCCGCCGGGCTGGTTGGGCATGTAGCCGACGTCGAAGAAGCTCGGGGTGGCGTAGTACCAGAACCCACCGACCACGCTCGTGAGGCCCCCGAGGACCCCCACCGCGAGCACCGTCGGGAGCACATTCGTCCACTTGGGAAAGATCGCCGACACCGCCCGCCTCCTTGGCCGCCCACGACGGGCTCGCCCCGTGCCCGCCGCGGGCCCGTCCC